>ERZ761602.771-NODE-771-length-64484-cov-5.836099_pt1 | contig 64484 bp, 58 predicted proteins | sample MGYA00512165_ERZ761602 | MGnify/ENA primary metagenome ERZ761602 (study PRJEB28899, sample SAMN02445085) | bioreactor sludge metagenome | biome: EBPR sludge; isolation source: Thorneside wastewater treatment plant | place: Australia: Brisbane, Thorneside Wastewater...
ACTTGTTCTCGAGCTCGATCTCCTTGGCGACGGTGACGCCGTCCTTGGTGACCGTGGGCGAGCCGAAGCTCTTCTCGATGACGACGTTGCGACCCTTGGGTCCGAGCGTGACCTTCACCGCGTCGGCCAGGGCGTTGACGCCGCTGAGGATCAGGTTGCGGGCAGCCTCGTGGTAGATGATTTCTTTCGCAGCCATTGCTTGTTCTCCGTATTTCTCGAGCCTTGGCTCGCGATCAGTTCTCGACCACGCCGAGGACGTCGTCCTCGCGGAGGATCAGGTGCTCCTCGCCTTCGATCTTCACGTCGGTGCCGCTGTACTTGCCGAACAGCACGCGGTCGCCCGCCTTGATGTCGAGCGCGCGCAGGTTGCCGTCGTCGAGCAGCTTGCCGTTGCCGACCGCCACCACGACGCCCTCGATGGGCTTCTCCTTGGCGGAGTCGGGGATGATGATCCCGCCCTTCGTCTTCTCTTCTTCCTTCACGCGGCGGACGATGATTCGGTCCTGGAGCGGCCTGAGCTTCATGGTTCGGTGTTCCTCCGGTGTGCGTGGCGTCGATCGCCACGACCTGCTTCACGTCTGGGTCGGGGGGCCCCTGTCACACGTCGGCTCGCCTCACCGGGAGAGCCTCCGCGGGGGCCTCGGGAGCGAGTGCCCGCTCCCCGAACCCCCCTCGCGCCGGACGGACTCCTCGGAGGAGCCGGGCGGCGGCGGGGCTGCTGGCACTCGCCTGGGGTGAGTGCTAGCGACCGCCGGAACAGTAGTCACGGTCCACCCCCTGTCAAGGCACCCCTCCCAGCTCGCGAAGAGGAATTCAAAAATGAATGAAGTCGATGGGATGCGTGCTTGGCCGGCGGGCCTGCTGGGCTTTTCGCTCGTGCTCGTCAGCGGCGCGGCGGGATGCCGCGACGAGCGCGCGGGTGGTGGCGAGCCCACGGCCACGGCGTCGGGCTCGGCGCCCACGACCTCTGCCTCTGCGACGGCCGGCTCGGTCGACCTCGACGATCCCTCCGCCTGCGCCGACTGTCACGCCCAGGTCGTCGCGGAGTGGCGCGAGAGCATGCACGCCCAGTCGCACCACGGCGCCGACCCGATCTACGGGGCGCTGCGCAGCTTCCGCATGGCCAAGGAGGGCCCGGAGCTGGGGACCAAGTGCGCCGGCTGCCATCACCCCCGCGAGCTCGCGGAGCTCGAAGGCCCGAAGGCGAAGCAGGGTGTGGGCTGCGCCTCCTGTCACCAGATCGGCGGCGTCGAGCTCGAGGGGGGCAAGGCCGGCGCGAAGGCGCTGCTCCCTGGCGCCCCGGGCGTGCTGCGTGGGCCCCACGAGCTCGCCCCGGGGGCCTCGCCTGCGCACGGCACGGGGCCCGCTCTGCCCGCGCTCGTCGACGGCAAGACGATCTGCCTCGCCTGTCACCAGGAGGAGAAGAACAAGGCGGGCGTCGCCACCTGCACGACGGGCATCGAGCACGCCGCGAAGGGCGAGCAGGGAAGCTGTGTGAGCTGCCACATGCCCGAGATCGACGCGCCGGCGGGCTCGGTGGGTGGGCGTAAGACGCACCGCAGCCACGCCTTCCTCGGGCCTCACGGAGCCTGGCAGAAGGGCGATCCGAGCTTCGTGGCGAGCGGCGTCGAGCTCGGCGGCGAGCTCGGCGGTGAGCAGGTCGTCGTCACGCTGCGCAACCGGAGCGGGCACGGCTTCCCCTCGGGTTTCCCGGGGCGCATGGCGGTGATCCAGATGCGTGGGCTCGACGCCGGAGGCGCGGAGATCTGGCGCAACTTCCACGACGATCCGATGAAGGAGCACGCCGCGGCGGTGCTGAACAAGGTCTACGTCGACGCCGACGGCAAGCCGGTGCTGCCTCCCTACGGCGTGAAGCTCGAGCGCGACAGCCGGCTCGAGACCGGCGAGACCCGCTCGATCCGCATGCTCGTGCCGCCCTCGGTCGCGAAGGTCGAGCTCGAGCTCCGCATGTGGCTCCTGCCGCCAGCTGCGTCGAAGACCATCGGCATCGCCGACGCGCCCGAGGCGAAGCCCGTGGTGATTGCTACACATACGATCTCGCGCCGCTGAGCGCACAGGCTCCGCCGTGTGCGCGTCTCGGGGCCGTCTCGGCGCGAGGGCGCTGGCACTCGCAGCGCTCGAGTGCTGACGACAAAGTGCGACGGATCGTTGCCGAGCGCGAGGCAAGGGGTGTGTCGTCCGTCTAGCTTCAGTGACAGTCAGGCGCGCGTCTGACCCGCGAGCAGACGGCGCCTCGACTCCGCCCGGACCTTCCAGGAGGTTTTCGATGTCGACGCACACGTCCCCGATCGCTCTGGCCTCGAGCCTGGACGACTACTTCAGCGAGCCCGTGCGCGAAGCGCTGCGTGCGCACGAGCTCGCCCCTTCGGCCGCGACCGAGCGCTACCTCGTGCAGCTCTTGTCGGACTTCGCCAAGCCCGACCACGAGTCGAGAGCACCGCTCAGCGAGCCTGTCGCCTTCCTCTTGCGCGACGCGCTCGAGGCCAGTGGTCCGGAGCGGTTCCGCAGGCTGCAGCGGCTCGGTGACGGCGTGCTCTACGGGGTCGGCTTCTTCCATCGAGAGGCGGCGAGCGCCGATCGCAGCTACATCGTCGAGGTCGGCCGAGGAGCGTATGGTCGCGCGGCCGGCATGATCGTGGGGGCCGACGATCCGAGGTCGGGCCTCGACGTGCTCGGCGAGCTCGCGCGTGGCTTCGATCGTTTCGTCGAGGTGCTCGCTTGGGTCGGCGACTGGGCGCTCGCGCAGAGCGCGCGCGGTCAGGCGGGGGTGCTCGCGCTCTACGAGCGCTGGCAGAAGACGCGCTCGAGCGTGCTGCACTCGGAGCTCGGCCAGCTGGGGCTCGTGCCGGCGAAGAACCCGGGAGGGCTGCACTGATGCGGAGCGGCGCGGGGACGAGGTCGCGCCGCTCGAAGCCTCCGCCCGCGAGCACGAAGAGCGAGCCGCACGCGGGTCCGAGGCCCTCGCTGCCCGCGCGACTGCAGACGCGCCTCGAGCGGCTCTACGCGGTCGAGACCCCGGCGATCGATCCCTTCGTGCGCGCGAGCGAGCACGGTCGAGAGCTCGTCGAGCTCGTCGAAGACGAAGGCGAGCTCTCGATCGCCGTGCACCTGCCGAGCGAGGCCGTGAGCGCGGAGGGCAGCCTGCCGCTCGATCTCTTGTGTCAGGTCGTCGAGGGCGTGAGCCACTTCGTCTACCTCGCCGAGCGTGCGCGCCGCGGGCTGCCTGCGACGCAGCTCGAGCTCGAGCTGCAGGCCGAGGTCGACAAGTTCGTCATCGTCGCCGAAGCGATCGGGCGTGCGGCGAGCGACGAGGCCGAGCGCAGGCGCCTCCGGGCCCTGCGCGCGGCGATGTTCGAGCGCGTGCGCTACCTGCACGAGGCCCACACCGAGCCCGGCGCGCGCTACCGGCTCGCCAACGAGCTCGCGGCGCGCTTCATCGGCTCGATCGAAGACGCCTGGGTGGGCGCACGCGACGCGCTGCTGCTCGCCCGCCTGCGCCGCTTCCACGGCGCGGGGCAGCGCGAGAAGATCGAGATGGCCCGCGCGGCCTGAGGAGGGAGCGTCGCGCGGCGAGCGCCCGAGGCGGCTCGCGGTCGGCTGCGCGAGCGCGCCGGTGCAAGGGCTGCGAGGCGCTGCGCAGCCCTTGCGGGGCCGGGCGTCGAGGCGCCACGACTGCGCGCGCATTGCGGCCTCGCGAGGCGGGGCACGGTCGATGCAACGGGAGGCGGTGGAGGCCTGCCATGAAGAAGAGCCGCAGCTGCGAGGACCTGATGAGCACCTCGCTCGTCACGCTCCGCGAGACCGACACCCTGAGCCAGGCCATCCGCGAGATGACGCTCGGCTCCTTCCGCCACATGCCGGTGGTCGACGCCAACGAGCGCGTCGTGGGCATCGTCTCGAGCCACGACGTGGTCGCGTCGCTCGAGAAGCACGCCGACAAGCCGCTCGGCGAGATCATGAACCGGCACATCGTCACCGTGCGCCCGGACACGCCGGCCTCGGTCGCAGTCGGGCTGATGATCGATCAGAAGCTCAACTGCGTGCCGGTGGTGAGCGACGAGGGCCGCCTCGAGGGCCTGCTCACGGCGACCGACTTCCTGGTCGTCGCGCACCAGGCGCTCACCGGCGGACGCATCGAGCGCGCGCCGCACGAGATCTGAGCTCTCGTGAGGAGCGAGCGCTGCCGGCCGGGTGGGCCCCAGAGCGGCTCAGGCGCGGAGCGCGGCACCGAAGCGCTCGGTCACCGTCTTCACGACGGCCGCGTGACGCTGATCGACCTCGGCGTCGGTGAGCGTGCGCGCCTCGTCGGGCGCCGTCGCGGCCTTCGGGTCGCGGTAGACGACGTGGAAGGCGAGCGAGCGGTGCTCGGCGGGGACCGAGCCGCCGCGGAAGAGATCGAAGATCGCGACCGACTCGCAGAGCTCGCCCGCCGCCTCGCGGATCGCGGACTCGACCGCGCCCGCGAGCACGTCGTCGTGCACGACGATCGCGAGGTCGCGGCTCGACGCAGGCAGCGTGGGGATCGGGGCGAAGCGAGGCGTCTTCGCGCCCAGCGCCTCGAGCGCCTCGAGGTCGAGCTCGATGACGAAGGCCTCGCCGCCGAGGTCGAGCGCGCGCTCGGTGCTCGGGTGCAGCGGCCCGAAGGAGCCGACGAGCACGTCGCCGACGTAGAGACGCGCGGCGCCACGCGGATGCAGGTAGCCGGGTCGGTCGCCGTCGGACCAGTGCTCTGCACGCGCAGCGCGGCGCGTGGCGCGCTCGACGAGCTCGATCGCGAGCCCCTTGGCGTCGTAGACGTCGAGCGGCTGGGGCTTCTCGAGCACCGCGTCGCGCTCGCCCGCGATGACCGCCGCGAAGGAGCGCGCCTCGCGCGCGAGGCCGTCTTCGCCTCCCTCGAGGAAACGAGCGCCTTGGGCGTAGAGGCGCACGTCGCCCACGCCGTAGCGCCGTGCGCGGCGCAGGGCGTCGAACAGGCCCGGCAGCAGCGAGGTGCGCATGACCGTGCGGTCTTCGCTGAGCGGGTTCTCGAGCTTGAAGGCGGGCTTCGGCGCGCCGATCTTCTCGAGCGCGTCGACCGAGGTGAAGCCGAAGGTGAGCGCCTCGGAGAGCCCGAGCTCGAGCGCGGCGGCGCTGAGCCTCTTTCCTACGGCGTTGCGGTTGCGCGGGACGGCCGGGCGGATCGACGGCTCGGCGAGCGGCACGGCCTCCATGCCGCGCACACGCACGACCTCCTCGATGAGGTCTTCTTCCAGCGACAGGTCGGGCCTGTGCGTCGGCGGCACGAAGCTGGCCTCGCCCTCGCCCTCCGAGCTGAGGCGCGCGCCGAGCGCACCGAGGATCCTCAGCACCTCGCTCCAAGGCACGGGCGCGCCCACGAGCGCCTCGAGGCGCGCGTGGCGCAGGCGGATCGCCGCTCGCTCGGGCAAACCCTTGCCCACGCGCTTCGTGGCTTCGGCGGCGGTGCCTCCCGCGAGCTCGACGAGCAAGCTCATCGTGTGTTGGAGCACCTCCTCGACGTCGCCGGGATCGACGCCTCGCTCGAAGCGGTGGCTCGACTCGGTGTGCATGCCGTGGCGACGCCCGGTGCGGCGCACGCCGCGCGGCTGGAAGTACGCGCACTCGATCAGCACGCGGCTCGTGCCCTCGTGGATCTCGCTGCCCGCGCCGCCCATCACGCCGGCGAGCGCGGTCGGGCCTTCGCCGTCGGCGATGACGAGGTCGTCGGCGACGAGCTTGCGCTCCACGCCGTCGAGCGTCGTGAGCGGTTCGCCCTCCTTCGCGCGGCGCACGACGATCGCGGCGCCTCGCACGCGCTCCAGATCGAAGGCGTGGATCGGGTGTCCGTAGGCGAGCATCACGAGGTTGGTGACGTCGACGACGTTGGAGATGCTGCGGATGCCGAGCGCCTCGAGGCGCCACGCGACACCGAGCGGGGAAGGGGCGACCTTCACGCCTTCGACGTAGGCTGCGCCGTAGATCGGGCAGCGCTCCTCGTCGTCGATGCGGAGCGAGACGAGCTTCTCCACGGAGAGCTCGGCGCTCGTGCGCGAGGGGCGAGGGGCCGTGTGCGCGAAGTCGAGGCCGGCGAGCACGCCGAGCTCGCGCGCGAGGCCCAGGTGACCGAGGCCGTCGGGGCGGTTGGGTGTGAGGCCGATCTCGTAGATGGTGTCGGAGCTCTGGGGGATCGCCTCCGAGAGCCGCGTGCCCGGCAGGGCAGTGCCCGGCGGCAGGATCAGGATGCCGTCGTGCCCGCCTTGGGCGCGCAAGCCGAGCTCGGTCTCCGAGCAGAGCATGCCCTCGCTGAGCACACCGGCGATCTCGCGCGGCTCCATGCGCATGTCCTTCGCCGGCAGGTAGGTGCCGAGCGGGGCGAGCACGACGAGACCACCGGGCTCGGGCACGTTGGGTGCGCCGCAGACCACGCGCTGCGTACGCGAGCCGAGGTCGACCGTCACGAGGCTGAGCTTGGCGCGGCTCGGGTGCGCCTCCTTGGCGACGACCTTCGCGACCAGCACCTCCGAGCTCGCCTCGCCGTAGCGCTCGACGCCCTCGACCTCGAGCCCGGCGCCCGTGAGCAGGCGCGCGACCTCGCCTTCGGGGATCGCGTCGAGGCCAGGGAGGAGCTCACACAGCCAGCGGTAGGAAGCGCGCATCCGTCTACTCGAGGTTGAGGTCGAAGCCCGGGTCGCCGTGCCCGTGGCCGTCGTCTTCGCCGTGGGCCTCGCCCTCGCCCGGCTTCGCGTCGGCCTTCTTCTCGAACTTGCTCGGCTCGGCCACGGCCCAGTCGGCAGCCCAGGAAGAGACGACGAAGATCGTGCCGTCGCCGCCCTCGCGCTTCACGAAGCGGTTGGCGCCCTTCTGCGTCTTGCCCACGAGCAGGGTGTAGTCACCCGCGTCGTCCTTCAGCTTGATGCGCAGCTTGCCGCCGCTCGCCGCCGCGTCGTCGACGCCGGTGTCGGCGCCCTCCTCGGCGAAGTCGATGGCGTTCAGCGCCTTGAAGGCGCGCAGCATGTCGCCGACCTTGGCGCCCTCGAAGGCGGTCCAGTCCTTGTCGGACTTCGCGTCCTTCTTGTCGGCCTTGTCCTTCTTGTCGGTCTTGGCCTTGAGCGTGCGCTTGCCGGTCCACTTGTCCTCGTTCTTGGTGAACGAGTAGCTCGCGTGGCTGTTGTCGATCTCGACGCTGATGACGTTGCCGTCCTCGAACTTCACGATGCTCTTGTCGCGCCAGCCCTTCGCGTCCTTCGAGTAGAGGAAGGGCGAGTAGCCCGTCACGACGTAGACGCCGTCGGTGCCGACGACGCGCACGAGCTGGCCGCGCGTGCCGCTCTTGCCGAAGACGGCCTCGAGCTTCTTGCCCTCGCCCGCGAAGGCCGCGAGGCGGATGCCCTTGCCGTCGGCCACGTCGTGCTGCTCGTAGGCGCCCGCGCTGCGGTCGATCGCCTCGGTGATCTTCAGCTCCTTGAGGTTGTCGAGCAGGCTGCGCACGTCGGCGATGTTCGCCTTCGCCTGCGTGGGCTCGACGATCTCCCAGCTGTCGCCCTTCTTCTCGAGCACGACCTTCGGTTTGTCGCCGCCGGGGGTGAGCTCGAGCTTCGTCAGCGCGTCGACGTCGGCCTGGGCGAGCGTGATCGTCGGCAGGCCGGCCTTGCTCGTCGAGGTCGAGCGCGTCTCACGCTCGGCCTTCTGGGTGGAGTTCGTGTACCAGAAGCCGCCAGCGAGGAGCGCCAGCACCGCGAGGGCGGCGTAGATCTTCAGCTCCGTCTTCATCGCTATCGTCTTTCGTTCGTCGTTCGAGAGGGGCCGCGCCGGAGCGCGGCCCGCGGGGGTGGGCACGACCGAGCGTGGCGCTCGGCCGTGGCCCGACTCAGGCGAGCAGCTCCTTGTCGCGGGCGGCCTCGCGCATGCGCCAGCGGAGAAGGCCGTAGGCCGCGAAGAGCGCCGCCGGCAGGAAGGTCAGCGTCCACTGGACCTTCTTCTGCGTGGCCGCGCGCTCGGCGCGGTAGCTCTCCATCTTCTTCGCCATCTCCTCCTCGCTGACCTCCTCGGCGACGTTGCTCGGCTTCTCGATGTCCGAGTAGCTGAGGTTCGGCTCGCCGAGCAGCTTCGCGCTCGCCGCGATGAGGTCGGCGTCGCCGGCCATCCAGTCGAGCGTGTTCTTGAAGGTGAAGATCATCGGCCGGAAGTAGCGGTCGAAGTAGTCGCGCGCGACCATCTGCAGCTCTCGATCGCCGCCCATCTGGCCCATCATGGCGAGCTGGGGAGGCATCGGCGGCGGGTTGCCCGCGCGCGCGAAGGGGTTGGCGTAGAGCTGGGGCGAAGCGACCACGAGCAGGCGGCTCGGCGCCGCCGACTTCGCCGCGGCCTCGACGCCCTGGTTGTCGCCGCCCGAGAAGGCGCTCGCGAGCACACCCTCGACCGCGATCGCCATCGCGCGCTGACCGTACTCGCCCTTGGGCGACCACTTGTCCGAGTACTTCATGCTGAGCGTCTCGCTCGTCTCCACCGTCGTGCGCGGCGTGGAGCGTGCGACGACCTTGAGCTTCGCCTCGGGCTGCTTCTCGGGGTGGGGCACGAGCGTGGACGGGAAGGGGAAGGAGATCTCCTCGACGCGGAAGAAGGGCGCGAAGGCGTTGTCGAGCAGCTGCTGCTCACCCTCGTAGCGCTCGTCGGCCATGACCTGCACGATGCCGGGGGCGCGCAGCCAGATCGGCTGGCCCATCTGCGTCTGCGCCGGGATCGAGATCGAGCGGCCCCAGTCGAGGATGGCCTCCTTCTTCATCTCGATGCCGTAGCCGTCGAGCAGCTTCTCGAGGCCGTGGGTGTCGAGCGTGGCCTTCATCGAGGCGTCCGAGGCCTTCATGTTCACCGCGCCTGCGATGACGACGACGGCCTTGTTGCCGAGCATGAGGAACTGGTCGATGCGACGCAGCTCCTTGTCGGTGAAGGGCTTGCCGGGCTGCGTGATGATGAGGCCGACGAGCTCCTTGTTGATCTCGGCCTCGCCGCCCTGGAGATCGACGTCCTCGAACTTGTAGAACTTGAGGTACTCCTCGATGACCTGCCTGATCGACGGCCCCTGCGGGCCGGGGAACAGGTTCGCGTCGGTGAGCTTGATCTCGTCCTTGCCCGTGAGGATGCCGAACTTCTGCTCGATCTTGTCGGCGCGGTCGCGGATCTCGCGGATCTTGTTCGTGATGAAGAACTCGATGCCCTGCGTGTCGTTGGGCGGCCAGAAGGGGATGACGTCCTTCTCGGTGCCGTACTTGAACACCAGGCCCATGAAGCCCTTGCCGATCGTCGTCTGATCGGCCGTCTCGCTGCCCTCGCCGAAGAGCGCCTCCTGGAGGCCCTCCTTCTTGGCGGCTTCCTTCTCTTCTTCGCTCTTGGGCTCGATGACGCTGAACTTGAGCTTGCCCTGCGAGGCCTTCTCGTACTCCTTGAGCAGATCGGAGAGGTCTTGGACGAAGATCTCGTTCTTCGCGAGGCCGCGCGTCGCGTAGACGTCGATGGTCAGCTCCTGCTTGAGCCCTTCGGAGACGAGGCGCGCCGAACCCTTCGAGAGGGTGAAGCGCTCGTTCTTCGTCATGTCGAAGCGCTGGTAGCTCCGGAAGCTGATGAGGTTCGCCACGACGAGGATCGCCGCGACGATGAGGAGGTAGAGGCCGGTCTGAGTGGCTGCTTTCGCCTTGCGTTCCATGGCTCTCGGTTCTCCCTGTCGCTCAGGACCACTTGCGGCGTTCGAGGGCGCGGAACGAGGCCATGAGGCTCATCGCCGCGATCGACGCGAAGTAGAGTAGGTCGCGGGTCGTCACCAGGCCGCGCGAGAAGGACACGAGGCGCGCATCGAAGCTGATGAACGCCAGGATCTGCTGCAGGCTCGGGTCGTCGACCCTGTTCATGAACATGCCCGAGATGTGCAAGGCGAGCAGCAGCAGCCAGGTGACGAAGAAGGCGATGATCTGGCTCTCCGTCAGCGAGGAGACGAGCAGCCCGAGCGACACCGCCGCCGCGCTGTAGAACACGAGCCCGATGTAGCCCGCGAAGATCGGGCCCCAGTCGAGCGTGCCCAGGTGCCAGAACTTGAACATCAGCACCGGGAAGAGCAGCGTCGACGCGATGAGGCCGAGCACGACGGCCCAGGTGCCGAGGAACTTCCCCAGCACGACCTGGTGGTCCTTCACCGGGAGGGTGATGAGCATCTCCAGCGTGCCGGCGCGGCGCTCCTCTGCGATGAGGCGCATCGTGAGCACCGGGATCACGACCCAGGAGAGGCCGCGCGGCAGGTAGACGAAGAGCATCTCGAAGCTGGCGCGGTTCGCCTGCCAGAAGCCGCCTTCGTAGTAGAAGAAGGTGAAGCCGAGGGCGATCAGCGACAGGCAGATCACCACGTAGGCGACCGGAGAGTCGAAGTTCGCGCGGAGCTCGCGCTTCGCGATGGTGAGGGTGGCGCTCATCGTCCGTCCTTCTTGCCCTTGGCGTCGTCGTCAGCGTCGTCGTCGTCGCCGTCGTCGTCGTTCTCGTCGTCGCCGTCGCTCTCGTCGTCGCCGCCGTTCTCCTCGGCAGCGTCGTCGTCGCCTTCGTCGGCCTCGTCCTCGTCCTCGTCCTCGTCCTCGTCCTCGTCCTCGTCGGCTGCGCTCGCAAGGGCCGCGGCACCGGCTGCCGCACCGCCGACGGCCGCGGCGTCGTCGTCCTCCGCGAGCAGCGGCCGACCTCGGTCGGCGCGCTCGTCGCCGCGCGTGAGGGCCTTGAAGACGTCCTCGAGGGTCTGCGACTCGCGGCGCATCTCGAGCAGGAGCCAGCCCTTCTGCACGACGAGCTGGAAGATCGCCTCGCGCAGATCGCCGCCGAGAGCTCCGGAGAGCTCGAAGGCGTGGGCCTTGTCGTCGGTGGGCAGCTCGCGCACGCGCTGCACGCCCGGCAGCGCGCCGAGCGCCTCGGAGACCTCGTCGCTCGAGGGGGGACGGCGCGTGGAGCCTGCGCGGTAAGCCTCGCTGCCCTCGTAGAGCTTCTGCTCGTGGATCGTCACGAGGTAGCGCACGGTGCCGCTCTTGGCGCGGATGTCGCTGAGCGGGCCGTCGGCGACGACGCGACCCTTCGAGACGATGATCGCGCGGGCGCAGGCGGCCTCGACCTCGGCGAGGTTGTGCGTCGAGAGCAGGACGGTGCGGTCCTTGCCGATCTCCTGGATGTAGCGGATGACCTCGGCCTTCTCGTTGGGGTCGAGGTCGCTCGTCGGCTCGTCGAGGATGAGGATCGGCGGGTCGTGCACGAGCGCCTGCCCCAGCCCGACGCGCTGGCGGTAGCCGTGCGAGAGCTGGCGGATGTCCTTGCCGAGCACCTTCGCGAGGCCACACACCTCGACGATGCGCTTCATGCGCGACTTGAAGGTGCTCGGGTCGAGCCCGCGCATGTCGGAGGTGAACTGGAGGTAGTCCCAGACCGTCATCTCGCCGTAGAGCGGCGCGCGCTGGGGCAGGTAGCCGATCTTGCGGCGCACCTCGAGCGGGTCGTCGAACACGTCGACGCCGTGCACCTTCGCCGTGCCGCCCGTGGCGGAGATGAAGCAGGTGAGGATGCGCATCGTGGTCGACTTGCCCGCACCGTTCGGTCCGAGAAAGCCCACGACCTCGCCGCGCTTCACCTGGAAGCTGACCTTGTCGAGTGCGCGGAAGGGCCCGTAGAGCTTGCTGAGCCCCTTCGCCTCGATCATCACGTCGGTAGCCAAAGCGACCTCCCTACGAGAGGGCAGGCCATCGAGCGCTACGCGCGCCGCGACGGCCGTGGGTGGAAGTGGAGCCAGGCCCCTGAGAGCGGCCCGATGCGGGGAGGGGTACTGCACCCCTCGAGCCCCGCGTAGCACACGACGACCGCGGCAGAGCCGTTGCTCCGCGTCGGCGGGTCTTCCAGAGGGCGCCTGGCCCAGCCCCGGAGGGGCGGCGGCCTGGCCGGAGAAGGAAGAGGAGCCACCGAAGCGGAGGAGCCGCACCGCCCGGAGGGGCGGCCGAGCTCGTGGTGCGTCGCACCGGGGGGAAGGCCCACCCCGGCGCGGCGGCATCCTAGTTCCGTGCGGATCGCTGTCAACCGCCGCCCCAGAACCCGCGTCCGCCGCGGGCATTCCCGGGATCGGCTCGCGCTCGAGCCGGCTCCGTGCCGCTCGCCCGGCGCCGGCCTCGGCTCCGCGGCGCGCCCGCCGACACTCAGGGGCGGGTGCGCGCGTCGAGGTCCTCGAGGGCGGAGGCGACCACTTCGGGGCTCTCCTCGGGCACCCAGTGCGAGGCCGGGATGCGCCGGATCTCCGCGGTGGGGCAGTAGTGGGCCTGGATCGTGTCGGGCGCCGTGCGCACGAGGGCCGCGTCGCGCTCGCCCCAGACGATGATCGTGGGCACCGTGACGGTGGGCGCCTCGAAGACGCCGCTCTTCGCCGTGAGCAGGCGCCGCGCGGCGCTGCGGTAGTAGGAGAGCGCCGCACGCAGGCGCGCAGGATCGCGCATCGGGGCGAGGTAGAGCTCGAGGTCCTCGTCCGAGAAGAGCCCAGGCGGCGAGGAGCGGCGCAGCATCCACGCGATCGCGGCGGCGCCCTTCGCGCTGAGGGCGTGCTCGACGCCAGGGATCTGGAAGACGACCGTGTACCAGGCGCGTGCGCGCTGATCCGAGGTCTCGGCGAGGTCGCGCGCGTAGGCGGCGTAGTGGGGGCCGTTGACCGAGACGTGCCCCCGCACGAGCGAGGGTGAGCGGCCGACGACGTGCCAGGCGATGGGGCCGCCCCAGTCGTGCGCGCAGAGGAGCGGCGCGAGGCTCGGATCGCCTTCGCTCCGCGTGGCGTCGATCACCGCCTCGAGATCGGAGGCGAGCGTGTCGAGATCGTAGCGCTCGCTCCGGCCGAGCTCGCTCGCTCCGTAGCCACGCAGATCGTAGAGCACGACGCGGTAGCGCTCGCCCAAGAGCGCGGCGGCCTTGCGCCACTCGGCGGCGTTCTGCGGGAAGCCGTGCACGAAGATCAGGCGTGGACCGCGCTCGGCGCCGCCCAAGAGCACCCGCAGGCGCGTGCCGTCGCCGACCTCGACGAAGCGCGCCTCGAGGCCGAGCTCGAGCGGCCAGTCGTGGACGCGGTCGCCGTTCTTCCGTGCCCGGGAGGCGGCCTGCTCGGGCTCGGCTTCGTTCCTCGTCATGGTCCGGGACTACCACGTTGACGCGGCGCAGCAACCGAGACAGAGGTCGCGCACACAGCTCCCATGGCGCTCATCGTCCAGAAGTTCGGCGGCACCTCGATGGGCTCCATCGAGCGCATCAAGAACGCAGCGGCTCGCTCGCTCGCGACCCAGCGCGAGGGCCATCAGGTGGTGGTGATCGTGAGCGCGATGGCGGGCGAGACCGATCGCCTGCTGCGGCTCGCGAAGGAGCTGCACCCGGCGCCGAGCGGCCGAGAGATCGACGCCATCGCCGCGACGGGCGAGCAGGTCTCGAGCGCGCTCATGGCCATCGCGGTGCAGGCGCTCGGCGGTCGGGCCAAGAGCTTCCTCGGCCACCAGATGAAGGTGCTCACCGACAACGCCTTCACCAAGGCGCGCATCCGCGCCATCGAGGCGCAGAAGGTGCTCGAGGCGGTCGCCGAGGGCGAGATCGCCGTGATCGCCGGCTTCCAGGGCGTCGACGACGAGGGCAACATCACCACGCTCGGCCGTGGTGGCAGCGACACGAGCGCCGTCGCGATCGCCGCCGCGCTCGGCGCCGACGTCTGCGAGATCTTCACCGACGTCGACGGTGTGTACACGACCGACCCGAACGTCTGCCCCGAGGCGCGCAAGATCGAGCGCATCAGCTACGAAGAGATGCTCGAGCTCGCGTCGCTCGGCGCGAAGGTGCTGCAGATCCGCAGCGTGGAGATGGCCATGAAGTACAACGTCCCCGTGCACGTCCGAAGCTCCTTCTCCTCCGCGCCCGGCACGCTCGTCACCGGCGAGGCCGGCCTCGAGGCCGTCGTCGTCACCGGCGTGGCCTACGACAAGGGCGAGGCTCGCGTGTTGCTCGTGGGCGTGCGCGACCAGCCCGGCGTCGTCGCCGACGTCTTCGGCGCGCTCGCGGTGCACAACGTCAGCGTCGACATGATCATCCAGAACGTGTCGAGCGCCGAGCGTCTGCCGGGCGACACGGGGCTGCGCACCGACGTCACCTTCACGGTGAACAAGAACGATCTGGTCCGCACGCGCGAGGTGATCGCCGAGGTGGCCGAGCGCGTCGGCGCGCTCGACGCGCGCTTCGACGAGGACATCGCGAAGGTGTCGATCGTGGGCCTGGGCATGCGCTCGCACGCCGGCGTCGCGGCCAAGATGTTCCACGTGCTCGCCGAGCACGGCATCAACATCCAGGCGATCTCGACGAGCGAGATCAAGGTCAGCTGCCTGGTCGCGACCAAGTACACCGAGCTCGCCGTGCGCGCCCTGCACGAGGCCTTCGGGCTGCACCTCGACCCCGCCGCGATCACCGAGGGCGCGGGGCAGCCGTCCGGCCCTGCGGGCAGCTGAGCTCGGACTGCGCCTACCCCAGGTGGTGGCTCCGAGCGCCGCGCCGCTGGGAAGCTGCTCCGGTCGGGGATCGTCGTCGAAGCGTCACACTTCTGGCGGGCGGCCGTGCTAAGCGAAGTCGAACCGGCAGCCGCGGTGGCATCGCTTTGCCACGCGAGACTGCGGCGGTGCATGGAGGTCCGGATGTCTCTCGCTCGTGTCGCGCTCGGCGCTGGTTTTGGTGTGATCGTCTCGATGGGCGCGCTCGCTGGTTGCAGGAGCGACGGCGGCGACGGCTCCGGCGCGGGCGCTGGTTCGTCGACCAGCTCGAGCCCGGGTGCCGGCGGCGGCGACGGAGGCTCCACGGGTGACGGCGGCTCGACCGGCGAGGGCGGCGGCGCGATCGTCGGCTGTGAGGGCCCGGAGCAGACCGTGCAGCAGATCACGACCGGCGCCGTCGGCCCGGGCGTGAAGGTCAGCGTCAACGGCGTCGTCGCGATGAGCCAGAAGTGGCTCGTCTCCAAGTCGAGCACCGGCTCCTGCCTCTGGGGTGTGTTCGTGTCGGCTCCCGGCCTCACGACGACCGGCCCCAACACCGGACTGCTCGCGCTGAGCTACGGCACGCCCGCCAAGGTGCCCGAGGGCGGGAATACGGCTTTCTGTCCGGTGCTCGGCGTCGAGCCGGCCGGCGACAAGATCCCCGACAACGTGAAGCCCGGCGACGTGCTCGACCTCGTGGGCGTCACGGCGGTCTTCCCCAACCCACCGAACTGCTCCGCGCCCAACCCCGACAACCAGGTCGGCATGCTGCAGCTCGGCCAGGTCTGCAAGGCGGAGCTCAAGGGCACCGCCGCGGTGCCCACGCCCGCGGTGCTCTCGGGCGCCGACGCCGCCAAGCTCGCCAGCACGACCGACAAGGCCTTCCACGATCAGTGGGGCGCCGTGAAGGTACGCCTCGAGAACGTGGCGCACGACAGCACCCAAGCCGCCGTCGTCGGCGACTTCGGTGTGATCAAGCTCGCGAACGGCGTCGAGGTCGGCAACAAGGTCTCCTACCGCGGCTACCTGGCGAGCTCGAACATCTGCCACGCCAGCCTCGACTACGACACGCAGGCGCCCGGCATGACCTTCACGCGCATCGACGGCTTCCACTACCTGAACTTCTGCAGCTGGGGCCTGCAGATCAACGACAAGTGCGCCGACATGGCGCCGCGCAGCGAAGACTGCACGGCTGACGTGTGCGAGCCCACGATGCTGCCCGGCGGCTGAACCTTCGGGAGAGACCCGAGCGACCCGCGGCGGTCGCTTGGGCACGATGGAGGGTCCGAGCTCAGGCTCGGGCCCTTCTTCTTTGGTGCGGGCGGCGCCGGACGAACGGCCGCCCGAGCGAGGCGGCGGCGGTCAGAACACGAGCCCGGCGTGTGCGCCGAGGTAGAGCTGCGAGGTCGCGGGGCTGCCGAGCAGGAAGGCGTAGCGACCGTGCAGGCCGACGAGCAGCTCGGGCACGAGCCGGTAGTCGAAGCTGAAAGGAACGCCGAGCGAGGGGCGCAAGGAGTGACCGCAGGCCGAGACCGGCGGACCCTCGCTGCCGTCTTCGAGCACCGTGGGGGGGCAGCTCTCCGTGACGACGTCCACGACGCCTGCGGCGAGCCCGAAGCTCGGCACGAAGCGCGTGACGTCGAGCACGTAGAGGATGCCGCCCGTGGCGCCGTAGCTGAGCGCGCCCTCGGGGTGTCCGCTGCCTTGCAGCTCGACGAAGGCGTCGAGCGCCTCGTGCAGGCCGTAGCGGAGCTCGAGCGCGGTGCCGACGCCGTCGAGGCTGGGCTGTTCGCTGCGCAAGAGGCTCGCATAGCCGACCGAGACCCCCACGTGCCACTCGCCGTCGTCGGCCCAGGCTGCGCCAGGTGAGGAACAGATCGTGAAGAGGGCCGAGAGCAGGGCGGAGCGAGCGCGCATCGAAGGACGGGATCCGGTGCGCGAGCGTAGCCGAGCCGCGCGCTCAGCGAAGCGGAAGCCTGCGCAGAGACGACCAGGGGAAGGGCTCGGGCCAGAAGGGCGTGTCGACGGCCTCGCCCTCGAGCGAGAACCAGGCGCTGCCGCTCGCGTCGCGCAGCACGTGCATGTCTTGGGCGGGCATGAAGCCTTGGCCGAGCAGCGCGCGCCGCGCTCCGGAGGCGTCGGACGCGAGATCCAGCACCAGCACGGCGTGGCCCGGGCCGCCGGGCAGGACGAAGTAGTCGCCGGGCGCGAGCTCGGCGCGCTCCACGCGCGCGCCCTCGCGCGCGATCGACACCGTGCCTGCGTACGTGAAGACCAGCTCGAGCCAGCGGCGGTAGCTCGCACGATCGCTCGCGGGCGCGGCCTTCTGCGCCCAGCGCACCTTGGCGCCTTCGACGACGGGGCGCTCTCCGCGAGCCCAAGCGGCGAAGCTCGCGAGGTCGCCGCTCGTGAACTGGTAGGCGGCGCGCAGCTGCTCGCCGCGCGACCAGCGCCACTCGGCGTGCATGCGCAGCACGGTGTCGGCGCACTGCTGCAGATCGCTCTTCGATACGTCGAGCTCGACGACCGCGGCCACCCCGCGGTGATCGGCGGCGCGCAGCAAGCGCCCGTCGTGGGCGCGCACCTCGGCGTCGGGGCCGCGCAGCGGCAGCCCACGCAAGAAGGACCCGAAGCTCGCGTCGGCGAGCGGCACACGCTGGAAGCCGGGAGGCTCGGGGAGGCTCGCCTCGAGCGAGCGGATGCGCGCGTCGGGCACGAGCCACGCGTAGCGCGCCAGCTCCTCGTCGCTGGGCGCACGCAGCGCGCCGCCGGGGGTGGGTGCGTCGGGCGCGCTGCGCGGGTCCTGCACCTCGACGGGCGGTGGCGCGACGCGGCTCTTCGGCTGCGAGCCGAGGTGGCTGCTCGAGCTCGAGCTCGCGCCGAGCGCGCTCGGACGCTGCTCCGGCTGCGAGGCGAGGCCCTGGCAGCCAGCGAGCAAGCTCGCGCTGAGCGCCGCGGCGAGGGGGAGCGAGGCCTGCATGGTCGAGAGGGTAGTCGCTCGAGGGCCCTCGCGTGTGACGGCGGCGCCGAAGAACCGTCGGGCGCCTCGTGCGAAGACGCGAAGGTAGCGCACCCGCGCCCGAGGCCCGGCGCTCAGAGGCCGAGGAAGCCAGCGAGCTCGAGGGTGTCGTCGCTCGTCGCGATGCGCCGCAGCACCTCGAGGCGCCCACGCCAGCGCTCGGCCGAGCCGGCGTCGCCTCGCATGCGCGCGGCCTCGAGGCGCACGAAGGCGTAGCTCGACAGCGAGCTGCGTCGCCTGTCGATCGCCATCGCGGCGTCGAGCCAGGTCTCGGTGGCGTCGCTCTTCGCATCGGGATCGAGCAGCGCGCCCTGCACGAGGACCCACGGCAGCGCGAAGCGTGGAGCGTCGCCCCGCTGCTCGAAGCTCTGGTAGCGGAAGGCGCGCCGCTCCGGCGAGGCCGCGCCGAGCGCGCGCGCGTAGCTCGCGAGCAGATCGCGCGGTCGCCCTCCCGCGCTCGCGGCCCAGCGACGTTGCGGGTCGGCGAGCCCGAGCCACGGTGGAGCCTCGGGCGCCTCGGCGCGCAGGGCTTCGGGTGCGAAGGCGAGCGCCACCGTCGCGACTTCGAGCGAGGTCTCGGGATCGTCGATCGAGCGGGCGAGCTCGGGCAGCAACGCGGCGAGCTGTGCGGCGCGCTTCGGGTCGCCGAGCGACGCGCGCAGGAGGACCTCGAGCGCGAGGCTGCGTGCCCGCGTGCGCATCGCGGTGGCTCGGTCGTCGCTCGGCGCGTGCTCCGCGTCCTTCGGTGGGCCTGCCTCGAGGATGCGCAGCGCCTGCTCGCGCGCCCCGGCCGCGTAGGCGAGGCTCGCCGACCAGAGCCTGAGACGCGCCGGATCGAACGGCGACTGCTCCCGGGCGAGCTCGAGCATCGCGAGGGCCGACGCGGCCTCGCCGGCGCGCGCGTGCATGCGTGCAGCGCGCAGGTACATGCCGGACGCGCCCTCGCGCAGCGTCGCCCGAGCGTCGTCGCTGGAGAGTCGCGCCGCCGCGGCGGCGAGGCGCGCAGCGGCCGACTCGAGCCACGCGACCGGCACGCTCGGCTCGAGGCCGGGTGGATCGTGGAGCAGCTCGCCGAGCCAGAGGCTGCTCGGACCGAGCGCTGGCTCGCCTCGCTCGGCGCGAGGTCGCGCGAAGACGGCGAGCCGCGCTTCGTCGAGCTCGTCGCGCGAGGCGTGCAGCACCGCGGCGAGCAAGGCGGCGCGCGCGCCGTCGAGCCAGGGCGATACGCCGTGCTCGTCGTGGCGCTCGAGCCGCTCGATGGCCTCGTGGAGGCGGCGCGCCCGCTCGGTAGCGTCCTTCGTGGTGCGCAGCGCGCTCGGCAGCCAGGTCTCCGGTCGGTCGGCGATCCCGGCGTTCCCAGCTGTGGGTGGCTCCGGCGCGACGAGCCCCGCGCGCGCCGCGCAGGCGAGCGTCACGGCCCAGACCTCGCCGTAGTCTCGGGCGATGTTGGCGCTGCGTTTGGCGGCGCGATCGCCCGGCACGCGCTCGAGCAGCTCGAGCCCCTGCGTCGGCGAGGCGAGGCACAGGGCGGCGCCCACCTGGGTCCTGAGGTCGGCGTCGCGCGGATCCCACTCCGCGAAGCGGCGCGCGATCTCGTCGACGCGGTCGAAGTCGGCCTCGAGCATCGCGGCGTCGAGCGCCGCGACGCGCACCGGCCAGGCGTCGAAGCGCTCCGGTCGCTCGAGCAGGCGCGCACGATCGCCGAGCGTCGCGGCGAGCTCACCCAGCGACGGCGCGGCGACGCGCGGCCCGAGCTCCTCGAGCCACAGCCTCCCGGAGCCGTCGGCCACGCGGTCGTGCTCTCGATCGACCCAGGCGGCGTGCGCCGCGAGCGCGCCAGGATCCGGCGCGCCGACCGCTGCGTCGACGTAGGCGTCGAGCGCGCGCCTGGCCTCCAGCTCCTCGGCGGCGAGCGTCGCGTCGCGCCTCGTCCACGGCGCCCGCGCGGGCAGCCGGAAGTCGCCCACGAAGCTGCCGCAGTCCGGCAGGCGCTCTCCGCGCACCGCGCGCGTCTGGCGGAGGCAGCTCGTCGCGCGCGCCCCGGCGAGCCGGAGCATCAGCTCGGGCGCGAGCGCGCCCACCGCGACGAGGAGCAGCAGCGCGGCAGGAGCGACGCGCCGGAGAGCGCGGGGGCGCGGCGCCGCTGGCGCGCGCACGCAGCTAGCGCTCCTCGGCGCTCGACGGGCGCCGATCGCCCGGGCCCCAAGGCACGGCGCCCTTCACGAAATCGAGCCCGCAGTCGGCGCAGGTGGGGCGCGCGCGCGGCTTGGGCAAGAAGGGATTCGCAGGGGTCGGTTTGCGCGGCGCTGCGGGCAGTCCACCGCAGCGAGGGCAGCGCGCGGGCAGGTCGTCGCCAGTCTGGGTGCTCATGGGCTCGCCTCGTTCGACGTCGTGCGTACACCTGGCAGCGCGTCCGAGCCGCTCGGGTGGGCGATGGCGCGGATGCGCTCGGAGAGCTCGTCGTCGCGGAGCTCGGACAGCTCGTGCACGGGGCCGACCTCGAGCTCGAGGGCCTCGCCGAGCTTGGGCGCGAGCGCGCGCGCGGCTTCGGCCACGCTCGGCGCCGCCCCCGTGAGCGAGCGCAGCGAGGCGACTGGGTGCTCGCGGATGCCGCAGGGCACGATGAGATCGAAGTAAGCGAGATCGACGTCGAGGTTGAGCGCGAAGCCATGCATCGTGACCCAACGCGAGACGCGCACGCCGATCGCGCCGATCTTCGCGAGCGTCGTCGCCCACGGCGCGGTCGCCCAGACCTCGGGCCGGTCGCGATCGACCCACACGCCGATGAGCCCGTCGACCGTGCCGGCCTCCACACCGTGCTCGCGCGCGACGAGGATCATCAGCTCGGCGAGCTGTCGCACGTAGCGGCGGAGGTCTTGTCGGTCCGGCTTCAGATCGAGGATCGGATAGCCGACCAGCTGACCCGGACCGTGGAAGGTGACGTCGCCGCCGCGCCCGGTGTCGACGAGATCGACGCCGCGCGCACGCAGCGCCTCCGCGGTGTAGAGCACGTTCCCGCCCTTGGCGCTGCGGCCGGAGGTGACGACCGGCTCGTGCTCGAGCAGGAGCACGACGTCGCCGATGCGCTGCTCGGTGCGCAGCGCGAGCAGCTCGTGCTGTAGCGCGTGCACGGGCTCGTAGCGTCGGCGACCGAGGTGAAAGGCGTGGGCTGGGCGGCGCTTCACGGGTCCGCTCAGGTGGGGGGCTTCTTGCCGGCGAGCGCCTGCTCTGCGCGGTAGCCGTCGATGTGCGCGTGGAAGTCGTGCGCCACGCCGGGGTCGAACTGCGTGCCTGCGCAGCGCTTGATCTCCGCCACGGCCACCTGGTGGGGCAAGGCGCGGCGGTAGGAGCGATCGCTGGTCATCGCGTCGTAGGTGTCGGCGACGGAGATGATGCGCGCGACGATCGGGATCGACTCGCCCACGAGCCCGAGCGGGTAGCCGCGGCCGTCCCAGCGCTCGTGGTGGAGGTGCACGCCGGGGATGAGCGGGCGCAGGAACTTGATGGGCTCGAGGATGTCCCGCCCGTAGCCGGGGTGCGCCTTGAAGCGATCGAACTCCTCGGGCGTGAGCTTGCCCGGCTTGTTGAGGCTGAGCACGCAGCCGATCTTGCCGATGTCGTGCATCAGCGCGCTGTGGCGGACGATCTCGATCTCGGCCTTCGAGAGGCCGAGCTGCGTGGCGAGGAACACCGCGTAGGTGGCGACACGATCGCTGTGCCCGGCGGTGTACGGGTCCATCTTGTCGATGGCCTTCGCGAGCCCCTCGATCGTCTGCTGGAAGGTCGCCTGGAGGTCCTCGTAGAGGCGCGCGTTCTCGATCGCCGCCGCGGCGCGCGAGGCGATCATGCTGAGCAGCTTGCGCTGGCCTTCGTCGAAGCGTTTGCCCGGCGCGAAGGAGGCCGCGAACAAGAAGCCCACCGTGCGCGCCGCGATGCGCAGTGGCACGCCCATCACCGAGCGCGGCCGCGGGCTCGGCAGCACGCGGAAGTAGCGCGCGAGCCGGTCGTCCGACTCGAGCACGAGCCCTCGCTCGCTGAGCGCCGCCGACACGGCGGCTTGATCGAGCTCGCCCGGCTCGGCGCCCACCGGCAGGCCGGGCCCCAGGAGGCGCTGCCGCTCGTAGGTCCCGCCCTCGCCGTCGTCGAGGAAGGTCCACGAGAGATCGGCGGCGAGCTCGTGCACGCAGCTGTCGGCCACGGTCGCGAGCACCTCCTCGAGCGAGAGGCTCGAGGCGATGGCCTCGCTCACCTTGTAGAGCGAGAGCGCCTCGCGCAGTCGCAGGTTCTCGCGCGAGAGCCGCTGCTTCTCGAGCCCGCGCTTCAAGACGTGCACGACCTCGTCGAGCTTGAAGGGCTTGAGCACGTAGTCGAAGGCGCCGCGCTTCATGGCGTCGATCGCCGTCTCCACGGTGCCGAAGCCCGTCATGATCACGGTGAGCGCGTCGGGCGAGGCCTTGGCGACCTCGTCGAGCAGAGCGATGCCGCCCATGCGCGGCATCTTGAGGTCGCTCACCACCAGATCGAAGCGCTGCTGCGCGAGCTCCGAGACGGCCTGCACGCCGTCCTCGGCGGTGTGGACCTCGTAGCCCTCCATGCCGAGGAACTCGGCGAGCATCTCGCGGATCACCTTCTCGTCGTCGACGACGAGGATGCGGGGCCGCTCGCCGGGCAAATCGCTCATCCGCGCGGTACGATACCACCGACCCCCGTGCCCTTCCCGCGCTTTCGTCCCTCGTCACCCGAGCCCGAGGCCCCGCGTCGTGCGTCGCGCGACGCGCTCTCGCGCGCTTCGTCCGCGAGCCCGAGGCGCTGAGTGCAGACCCTCTCTGCGTCGACGCGCGCTCGCGCGCTCGTGGCCGTGCTCGCCTTCGTCGCGGAGGCGCTCGCAGCTGCGACGAGCTTCGCGCAAGCGCGTCGCGGCGCTCCGAAGTCGGGCATCGAGCTCGCGCGAGAAGGCGACTGCGTGGCCGCCGTGCCGCTCCTCGAGCGAGCCGAAGCGGCGGAGCATCGCCCGTCGACGGCCGCCGCGCTCGCGCGCTGCCACGTGTCGCTCGGTGAGCTGCTCCTGGCGCACGACATCTGGTCGAACCTCGCGCGCGAGAAGAGCGACCGCAGCTGGTCGGCCGAGGACCGCAAGGCGCACGCGCAGGCGGGGGAGGAGGCCGGACGTCTGCTCGAGCGCATCCCCACCGTGGAGCTCGAGCTCCGCCCCGAGGGAAGCTCGGCGACGGTGCGCCTCGGGCGGCGTGTGGTCGACCCTGCGCTCGCGATCCTCGCGCCGCCCGACGAGCGCGTGGTGCTGCGCGTGGAGGCCGAGGGCTACGCGCCCCACGAGGAGGAGATCCTGCTCGCCGAGGGCGGGCACCGGCGCCTCGTCGTGACGCTGCGCCCGCTGGGCGAGGCGGTGCGGCCGAGCGTTGCGCCGAGCCCCGAGCCCGCGGACGACGAGCACCACGACGGACCGCCGCGCGTCTGGATCGGTGCGCGCTACCGCGGCCTGCTCCTTCCGAGCTTCCTCATGAGCGTCGTCGGCGAGGGAGGCACGACCGCCTACCTGCCGGGCGGCGCGCTCACCCTCGACGTGCCCGTCTCACGGAGGCTCGACTTCGTGGGTTCGCTCGGTGCGCAGAGCTTGGTCACCGGCCCCTTCCCGTTCAAGCCACGCGGCACGCCCGACACCGAGTGGGAGATCGTCGAGAGCGATCTCGTGGCGCTCGTCGCCACCGCCGAGCTCATGTGGCGCTTCCCGCTCGACGACGCCGAGCGCGTGTCTTTTCGCCTGGGCGGCGGGCTCGGTGTGGGCTTCTCGGTGATCGGCGACCTCTACCGGACGCAGGCCTACCCAGCGAGCGGCGACCCCAGCGACCCGGACGGCTACGCGCCCTGCGTCGGGCCCAACGATCCGGCGGGCACGTTCCGCTACTGCAACCAGCTCGACAAGGACGCGAACCGCTACGGGCAGGCCGATCGCGCCCTCGGCGATGGCGGCGCGCGCCCGGTCGTCTATCCGTGGCTCGCGCTGCCGCAGCTCGGCCTCGAGCTCCGCCCCAGCGACGGGCTCGCCTTCGATCTCGAGCTCGGGGTCTCGCTCACGGGCTTCTTCGGCGGCGCGGGCGCGAAGCTCGCGCTCTGATCAGCGCGCGCGCACGCGCAGACGACGGAGCCCCAGGCTCGCCCCCAGGAGCAGCGCGAAGCCGAGCGCGCCGTGCGAGCCCTTCGCTCGAGCGAAGCTGCAGTCTCCCTCGAGCTGCTCCCCTTTGCAGTCGGGCGAGAAGCCGTGCCGGGGCAGCGGGTTGCAGCTCTCGTCGAGCCCCGGCGCGGGCGGATAGAGCGTGCAGATCGCGAGCTGATCGTCGGCCTCGAGGGTGCGCAGCTCCGTCGTGCCCGGCTCGTAGGAGGCGAACATCGTCGCCTCGGCGTCGTCCGAGTGCGAAAGACCGAGGAAGTGCCCGATCTCGTGCGTCAGCACGGAGAGCAGATCGAACTGCACGTCGTCATCGCTCACGCTGAGCTCGTAGGAGGCGCTGTTGAGCTCGATGTCGGCGTCGAGCAGCTCGCCGGTGTTCGGATCGAAGGTCGTGGTCGTGAGCGCGATGTTGTGCCCGGTGTCCGGGTGCGGCCAGGCGTCGTCGCGGAAGACGATGATGTTCGCGTTGCCCGCGTCCTTGTTGTACTCGACCGTGCCGCAGTCGACGAAGCCGAGGTTCTGCGCCACGAAGCCCGGGCGCTGACCACCGCAGTCGGCGATGCGCCACGCGTCGAAGGCGAGCTCGGTGATGAGCTCGGCGGTGCGCGCGTCGATGCGGTCCGAGCCGGCCGCGTTCACCGAGTAGCCCATGCAGGCCGAGCGCCACGACAAGGGCGCGCAGCCGCCCCGAGGCAGCGCGTCGCCGTCGCAGAGCGTCGACTGCTCGCCGTCGCCGCAGGCCGCGGAGAAGCAGTAGGCCCGAGCGCTCGCCGGTCCGAGCGCGATCGCGAGACCGAGCCAGAGCGTGGTGGTCGCCGGTCGAGGCATCCTGCCCTGTGAAGGCACCTTGTAGAGACTAGCGCGAAGCGGCCTCTCAGGCCTTCGCGAGGGGGATGGTGCGCCCCAGCTTCTCGCCGAGCACACGCGCGAGCGTCGACCAGAGCTCGTCGCCGGACTTCGCCGCCACCCAGCGGCCGTCCGGCAAGGGGTCGAAGTGCCACGCGGTGCGCTCCGCGGCCATCCAGATCTGCTTGGCCGCGCGGTGGCTGTTGATGACGTAGGTCGTGCCCTTCGGCGGCTCGATCGAGAGGATGCCCATCTGGAGCTCGACCTCGAGGTCGAGGCCCAGATCCGCCAGCGCCTGCTCGAGCGCGTGCAGCTCGAGGTCCGCGCGCTGCTCGAACTGCTCTTCGGTGAGTTCGGTCGCCATGGCCTGGGTCGTACCCGAGTACCGCGGCGGGCGCCAACCCGCGTCTCAAAGCGGATCGAAGACCGAGCTTCGCGCCGCGCGTACGGGCGGCCCTTGTACTAGACTCCCTCTCCATGCGGACGGGTGCTTCGAGGCGGGGTCGCGGTTTCATCGGTTTCGTCGGCGCGCTGCTCGCGCTCGACGTGGCGGTGCTCTCCTTCGTGGCCTGCGGAGCGCGAACCGAGCTGCCGGTGCTCGGCGCGCTCGGCGAGGGCGGGGGCGGCCAAGGCGGGTCCACCTCGAGCGCCGGCGGCGCCGGCGGCGCCGGCGGCAGCGGCGGCGAGATCCCCGACGCGCCGCCCGACGTACCCGAAGACGTCGTGCCCGACTGCGCCGACCCGAGCTCCACCTTCGTCTACCTCGTCACCTCCGAGCAGGACCTCTACAGCTACAACCCCGCCACCAACGCCTTCGTCCTGCGCGGCTTCGTCGACTGCCCGAACCCCAACGGGGCGACGCCCTTCTCGATGGGCGTCGACCGCAAGGGCACCGCCTACGTGCTCTACAACGACGGCAACCTCTACCGTGTGAGCACCAAGGATGCCTCCTGCGAGGAGACCGACTTCGTGCCGGGGCAGCTGGGCTTCGAGGTCTTCGGCATGGGCTTCGCGCTCGACGAGGTCGGCGGCCTCACCGACTCGCTCTACGTCGCGGAGATCAGCTTCGGGCAGCCCTCCATGGGGCTCGGCACGATCGACACCGACACGCTCGAGCTCTCCTTCATCGGAGGTTTCTCGAACCCGCCGGGCAACGTGCTCGAGCTCACCAGCTCGAGCGACGGGAACCTCTATGGCTACTTCCTCGGCAACGCCGGTGGCGGCACGGTCGTCGAGCTCGACAAGAACGACGCCACGATCCTTTCGCAGACCTTCCTGCCCGTGGGCGAGCAGGCCAGCGCGCTCGCTTTCGCCTGGTGGGGCGGGGACTTCTACGTCTTCACCGCGCCGGGCGGCGGCTCCACCACGGTGACGCGCTACCGACCCACCGACGGCAACGTCTCCGTCGTCGCCACGCTCAACCGCACCGTGGTCGGCGCCGGCGTCTCGACCTGCGCGCCGCGCTGAGGCTGGGCGGCGCTGAGCTGGGCCGCGCTGGGCCGCGCTGAGGCTGACTCAGCGGAGTGAAGAAGCAGGCGGCGCGGCTTCGGCCTTCGGCGGCACGTCCGGCGGGCAGACCTTCGGCGGGTCCTCATCGGGCGGCGCCTCGAGCCGGGTGATGCGGCACGGCGAGAGCTCGGCGTAGTCGAGCGCGACGCCTGGTGCGAGCAGCGCGTCGAGGCCTTCCATGCGACGCGAGCTGCGGGCCTCGTCGCCGATCTGCACGACGAGCCTCCTCTCTCTGCGCAGCCAGCGGTAGACCACCTCGCGGATCCCGCGGTCGGTGGCCACGCCGACCGAGATGCGCAAGACCTGCTTGTCGGGGTACTTCGCGTCGAAGTCGCGCAGCACGCGCTCGAGCTCGCTTCGCTTCCACTCGCCGTGCACGGCGTGCTCGCTCTTCACCATGCGCAGGCCGAGCGTCGCGCTCGCGCCCTCGAGCTTGCCGGGCACCACGCCCATGTCGACGCTGAGCACCTCCTCACCCGTGCTGACGCGTGGGTTCTCGTAGCGCTCACGCACGAGCTCCTCGACCTTCGCCAGGTTCTCGCGGCGCATCTGCGCGCGTTTGTAGGTCTCGGCGGCGGCGCGCACCACGGCTTCGGCGTGCACCCTGCGCTTGGGCATCTCGCCGCCATAGAGCTCGTCGAGCCTCGGCTGGATCGCGGCGTCGACGAAGGCTGGATCGTCGAGGCAGTAGTCGCGCCGCCGCGCGAAGCAGTGCTCTCCGCTCGTGAGCGCCTCTCGCGCGAGCGCCCAGCCGTCGACGCGCTCCGACGCGGGTGGCTCCCGCGTGCAGCCGGCGAGCGCGGTGGCGACGAACAGCGCTAGGAGCCGGAGCTCGCCCATGGCCACGCGTGTCCCACGCGCACCCCGGTCGGTCAAGCTCGGCCCTCAGCGTGTGCGTCGCGGGGTCGCGACGAGCAAGAGCTCGGCGCTCTCGGTGCGGGAGAGCGCGTAGCCGTGCTCGCTCGAGGTCGAGCTCGTCACGCGTCGCCCGCTGCGCTCGAGCATCGCCACCAGCGCCTCGGCGCTGGGGACGCCGTCGCTGCGGTACGACAGCGCGATGATCGACGTGCTCGGTGCGCGCTCGACGAGCGCCTCGAGCGCGCGCGTCGCGCTCTCGCCCCGCGTGAAGTCGGTGCGCGGCGCGCTTCGGTAAGGGCGGTGCTTGCGCTCGGCGTCGATGCCGCGCGAGAGCGCGTCGTAGTCGAGCAGCCCCTCGAGCAGGTGGTAGCCGTCGGCGTAGTCGAAGCCGCGCCCGTCGCCGCGCACGTAGGGCGGGTCGAGGTAGACGAGCTCGGCGTCGAGCGGGCAAGCGAGCGCGTCGAGCCGGGTCGCGAGGTGGCCGCGGTCGTCGTCGACGAGGGCCGCGTGCGCCTCCGCGAGCGCCTCGCGGAAGTGCTGCTCGAGCGGCGCGTCCCAGCTCGTCTTGTTCCCGAAGCTGCGGGCGACGTCGCGGGTGCGCAGCGCGAGGTTGGCGCGGTGGAAGAGCGCGTAGGGGCGCTTCTTCAGGCAGGCCTGGAAGAGCGCGTGCCAAGCGAGGGCCCGCTCGAAGCGATCTTCGAGCGCGTGGACGTTCTGCGCGACGACGTCGAGCTCGTGGTTCTCCTCGTCGAGGAAGTAGAGCCCCCTCCAGCTCTCGTAGACGGTGTCGCGGTAGCGCCTGCCCGGCGCCTCTCGGAACAGAGACGCGAGCTTCGCCTCGGGGAGGCGCGTGCGACCGTTGACCACGAGCGCCGTCGCCGTCTCCACGCAGCAGGCCAGCGCGTCGTTCGCGTGCACCCGCTTGCCCATGCGCTTGAGCAGGTGCGCGACCGCGCCCGAGCCGGAGAAGACGTCGACCGCGGTGTCGAAGCGGAGCTCCGAGAAGGCGCGCTCCAGGGCGGCCAGGCTGCGTCGCTTGCTGCCAGCCCAGCGGGTCGAAACGTAGGGCGTCGCGCGGCCTCGATGCAAGGTGCCCCCGAGTTGGTGTAGATCACGCACCCGTACGCGCCCGTAGCTCAGCTGGATAGAGCAGCGGCCTTCTAAGCCGCCGGTCGCAGGTTCGAATCCTGCCGGGTGCGCCCTCGCTCAGCGTGCGCCGTGCGGGCGCGCCCTCGCTCGGCGTGCCCTCGCTCGGCGTGCCGCAGCGGCGCGAGGCGAGGGGCGCGTGGCGAGGGGCGACTCCGCGAGGCGGGCCTCAGCCGGCGGTGGCCTCGCGCAGCTGTGCGCCCGTCTTGCCGAAGCGCCGCTGCCTGCGCGCGTAGGCCTCGATGGCCTCGTCGAGCGTGTGTTCTCCGAAGTCGGGCCAGAGCGTCTCGGTGAAGAAGAGCTCGGCGTAGGCGCACTCGAAGAGCAGGAAGTCCGAGAGGCGACGCTCGCCGCCGGTGCGGATCACGAGGTCCGGGTCGGGCAGGGCGCCCGTCGAGAGGTAGCGGCGGATGGAGGCCTCGTTGACCTCCTCGGGGATGACCAGCCCCGCGCGGGCGCGGATGGCGATCTGGCGGATCGCGCTCACGACGTCTTGGCGACCGCCGTAGTTGAGCGCCAGCGCGAGCGTCATCGCTTCGCCGCCCTCGGTGGCCTGCGCCGTGGCCTCGACGAGGGCCTCGGTGGCCTTGCGCGTGCGGCTCGGCAGCTCCTCGAGATCGCCGATCACCAGCACGCGCACCTTGCGACGCACGAGCTCCTCGCGTTCGTTCTCCGCGAACTCCGCGCAGAGGCGCATGAGCGTCTCGATCTCGGCGCGCGGCCTCGACCAGTTGGCGGCGCTGAAGGCGTAGAGCGTGAGCGCGCTCACGCCGCGGTCGTGGCAGCCGTACACCGCGGAGCGCACCGAGCTCGCGCCGTGCTCGTGGCCGCGCGTGCGCGGCAGGCCGCGGCTCTCCGCCCAGCGCCCGTTGCCGTCGAGGATGATCGCGACGTGCTTGGGCAAGCTCGCGTGTTTGCTCGGGTCGCTCGGGCGGGCGGCGGATCGATCCTCGTGGGTGCTCATCACCGGAGGACTCTAGTGTCCACTCACGGCCGGGCCATGGGGGCTGCGTGGAGCTTTCGTGGAGAACGAAAATCTAAGTTGTTACGGCAGTTTGCGGTGAGCGCTGAGCCGCCCGGTCCGCTCGGGCCTCAGCGCCCGAAGCGCGAGGCGGGCAGGGCGACGCGGAAGCACACCCTCGGCGGCCCCTGCCGCGTGCACTCCGCGCGGCCTCCGTGGGCCTCCGCGACGGCGCGCACGATCGCCAGGCCGAGGCCCGTCCCACCGCGGTGCGCGCGGGTCGTCACGAAGCGGCGGAAGAGGCGCTTGCCGACGTGCTCGCCGATCGCGCCGTCGTTCTCGACCTGGAGCAGCTGCTCCTCTCCCTCGCGTTGGACCTCGACCCGGACCACGCCACCCGTGGGGCCGTGCACGATCGCGTTGTCGACAAGGTTGTCGACCAGCCGCGCGAGCCAGCGTTCGTCGCCTCGCACGAGCGCGGCGCCGCCCGCGAGCTCGATCTCGGCGCCCGCCTCGCGCGCTCGCTCCACGGAGGCCTTCGCGACGGCGTAGAGATCGACGACCGCGGCGTCTTCGACGCCGCGCGCCTCGATGCGCGCGAGGCCGAGCAGGTCCCCGAGCAAGGACTCGATGCGCGACGTGGCCTCCTGGATGCGCGCGACGAACCTCGCCGCCTCCTCGGGCTCCTCGAGCGCGCCGTCGGCCAGGAGCTCGGCGCTCGCGCGGATCGCGGCCACGGGGTTCTTGAGCTCGTGCGAGAGGTCCGCCGCGAAGGTCTCGACGAAGGGGCGCCCCTCGAGCTGCCTGCGCATCGTCTCGATCGCGCGAGACAGACGCTCGACCTCCCGACCATGCGCCGGCGGAGGCGAGGCGCGCCGCTCGCCCTCGCTCACGCGGACCGCGAAGTCGGTGAGTCGCTCGATCGGCGAGGCGATCGCGCCGCCGATGATCGCTGCGGCGAGGGCGGCGGCCGCGCCGAGCACCACGCTCATGAGCAGGATCGCCGGGGAGAAGTCGGCGAGCGTGCGCTCGATGACGATGGTGGGCTTGACGACCCGCACCGAGCCGATGGTCTCGCCGCTCACGCTGATCGGCGTCGTCACGCTCACGATGCCCGGCCCATCGGGCGCGCCGCGGCCGGCGAGCGCGCGGCCGTCGGGCGCGAGCACCTCCACCTCCACCTCGGTGCCGAGCGCGTCGAGATCGCGCGCGACGTCGCGGAGGCGTCGCCCCTTGCGCTCGACCTCGTTGGCGACGAGCGCCGCGATCGCCGAGGCCTCCGCGCGCGCCGCGTCGGTCGCGAGCAGGGTCGCGCGGGCCTCGACGCGGTTGATGACGACGATGCCCAGGCTGAAGGCGAAGGCGCCGACGATGCCGGCGAGCGCGAGGAAGACCTGCAGGCGGATGCTGAGCCCGCGGCTGCGCGCGCGCAGCAGGCGCGAGACGATGAAGGCGACGAGCAGGATGAGCGCCACCGAAGCGGCGGCGACCACGAGCAGCTCGGTCACGCGGACTCGAGCTCGTCGTCGCCGCTCGGGCGATCGCTCACGCGGTAGCCCACGCCGCGCACGGTCTCGACCATGCGTGCGTCGCCGCCGGCCTCCGCGACCTTGCGCCGCAGCGCCTTCACGTGGGAGTCGATCGTGCGGTCGGTGATCGCGAAGCCATCGCCCCAGACCCTGTCGATGAGCTCGGCGCGCGTGTAGACGCGGCCCGGCGCGGAGAGCAGGCAGGCGAGCAGGTCGAACTCCACGCGGGTGAGCTCGAGCGGCCTGCCGTTCACCTGCGCTCTGCGGGTCGCTTCGTCGGTGCTGAGCGGGAGCTGCACGGTGGTGACGGGCGCGGGGGTGCGCCCCTCCGCCACGCGGCGCAGCACCGCGCGGACGCGGGCCACCACCTCGCGAGGCGAGAAGGGCTTGGTGACGTAGTCGTCGGCGCCCGTCTCGAGCGCGGCGACGCGATCGGCCTCGTCGTCTCGGCTCGACAGCACGATGACCGCTGGGCCCGAGGGGCTGCGGCGCGCGCGGCCGATGAGCTCGAAGCCGCTGCCGTCCGGCAGCATGAGATCGACGATCGCCAGATCGACCGATCCGAGCTCGAGGCCGGCCTCGGCGAGCGTGCCGCGGTGTACGGTGTCGTAGCCGTCGCGCCGGAGGGCGTAGCCGAGCGACTCGGCGATCGCGGGCTCGTCCTCGACGAGCAGGATGCGCGGCATCGTCAGCGCCCCGCCGCCAAGGAGCCGCCGATGTCGTGGGCGACCCGGAAGAGCAGCTCGTAGTGCTCGGGGCGCGGGCCGAGGCCCTCGTGGTGCACCACGAAGCCGCCGGGACGGATCTCGAGGTGGCCTCGGAAGCCGCGCTTCGCCAGGAGGCGTCGAAGGCCGGGGTGGAAGGCCGCGGCCGCCTCGGAGCCCGAGGCGGCGAAGGTGGTCGTGTGCTCGTCCCACACGGGGTCGCCGAGGGTCACGCGCGGTGGAGGCGCCTGCTCGAGGAAGACCGTCTTCGTGAGGTAGGGCTCTCCGGTGCGCATCGCGGCGCGCCGCGTGGGGCCTCGCAGCTGAGCGAAGCCGACGATCGCGCGCTCGATCGGGTCGCAGCCCTCGCCGGCCGCGTAGGCCTCGGCGACGACGATGAGCCCGCCGGGCGAGTGGCGCGTCACCGAGTTGAGCCAGAGCTCCGGTGCGATGAGCGTGTCGTGCGGCTCCCAGGCTCGGAACCAGGCGTCGTCGGGGCGCGGCGCGTAGGCGAGCCGCTGCGAAGCGGCCCAGCGGGCGATCACGTCCGAGCCCGTCGGCATCCACAGGGGTGCGGCGTCCACGGCCGAAGCCTACCAACTCGCGGGCGCTCGTGTACTCTCGCGGCGATGGCTCAGGCCGAGGCCGAACGAGAACCCACCCCGCTGCTCTATGCCGTCACCCGCGAAGACGCGCGCCTCGAGGGGGACCTCGTGATGCGCCTCGGCGCGAAGACCGTGCTCTGCCCGGTCGGGGGAGGCTGCGTGCCGCTCACGCTCACGAGCCGCTTCCCGGAGCTCTCGGTCACGGGCTTCGATCGCAACCCCGCGCAGCTGGCGCACATCGTGGAGAAAGCGGCCGCGGTGAACGCGCGCGACATGCGCGCGCTCAACGTGGAGCACGCCTCGCGTCGGGGCCTCAACCAGCGGGGCGAGCTCGAGCGTGTCTTCCGCATGCTGCGCGCCTTCTTCGAGGAGTTCATCGCCCCCCACGCGGAGCTGCTCGCCTTCTTCACGCGCGCCTTCCCGCTGCCGGAGCTCGACCGCATGGTCCGTCGCTGGACGAGCTCGCGCTACTTCCCCGCGGCGTTCCACGCATGTTTCTCCGAGGTGCTCATCCGCACCACCGTCGGCAGCCGCTCGCTGCGCTGGTCCGAGGTCGGCTCGGATCCGGAGTACTTCCAGAAGGCGCTCGAGCGAGGCCTGCGCGGCGACGCAGCGCCGGAGAACCCCTTCCTCCAGCACATCTTCCTCGGTGGATACCGGCGCGGCTGCGAGCCCTACTACGTGCGCAACCCCGTGCCCTTCCGGGTCGAGCTCGTCGAGGGGTCGCTGCTCGACGTGCAGAGACTCGAGCGCTTCGACATCGTGACGCTGTCGAACCTGCTCGACGGGCTCTCCGACGAAGAGGTCGAGCGTTGGGCCACGGAGCTGCGCAGCCGGCTCCGCCCCGGCTCGGCGATCCTGCTGCGACAGCTCAACAATACGCGCCCGCTCCGCCCCTTCTTCGAGCCCGCGTTCCGCTTCGACGAGGTGCTCGGGCACAGCTACCGCCAGCGCGATCGCAGCCTCTTCTACAACCGCATCGAGGTCGGCGTGCGGGTCTGAGGACGGCCCGGCGCGGGCGGCTCCCTCCGAGCGTCACGGGCGCCTCGACGGGCGCCTCGGCGTGCGTGGTAGTCTCGCGCGGTGATCCCGCCCGAGCGCAAGCAGATCCTCGTCGTCGACGACGAGCTCAACCTGAGACGCGTGCTGAGCGCGCAGCTCACCCGCGACGGCTACGACGTCCACACCGCGTCCGACGGCGAGGAGGCGCTCGCGCTGCTGCACGAGCACCACATCGACCTGGTGCTCACCGATCTGCGCATGCCCAAGATCGACGGCATGGACCTCCTGCGCGCCGCGCTGCGCGAGGAGCCCTCGCGCCCCGTGGTGATGATGACCGCGCACGGCACGGTGGAGACGGCCGTCGAGGCGCTGAAGAGCGGGGCCTTCGACTACCTCACCAAGCCCTTCGATCAGGAGGAGGTGCGCATCATCGTGCGCAAGGCCCTGCGCACGCGCGATCTCGCGAGCGCCGACGCGAGCACGCTGCCTCACGGCGCCGCCGCGCCCGAGGTGGAGGGGGCGCGCTTCGGCATCATCGGCGAGAGCGGTCCGATCGTCGACGTCTACAACATCCTCGAGAAGGTCGCGAACACGCCCACGACGGTGCTCGTCACCGGTGAGAGCGGCACGGGCAAGGAGCTCGTCGCGCGCGCGCTGCACGAGAGCTCGAGCCGCCGCGACAAACCCTTCATCAAGGTCAACTGCGCGGCCATCCCGAAGAACCTCATGGAGGCGGAGCTCTTCGGCTACGAGCGCGGCGCCTTCACGGGCGCCGTGGGATCGAAGCCGGGGCGCTTCGAGCTCGCCTCTGGCGGCACGCTCTTCCTCGACGAGATCGGCGAGCTGCCGAGCGACATGCAGGTGAAGCTCCTGCGTGTGCTGCAGGAGTCCGAGTTCGAGCGCGTCGGCGGCATCAAGACGATGAAGGTCGACGTGCGCCTGGTCGCGGCGACCAACCGCGACCTGAAGAAGGAGATCGCGAGCGGCAGCTTCCGCGACGACCTCTACTATCGGCTCAACGTGGTGCCGATCGCGCTGCCGTCACTGCGCGATCGCAAGAGCGACATCCCACGCCTCGTGGAGCACTTTCTCCGCAAGTTCAACGCGCGGCTGAACAAGTCGCTCTCGGGCCTCGAGCCGGAGGCGATGGAGCGCCTGCTCGCCTACCACTGGCCCGGCAACATCCGTGAGCTCGAGAACGTGCTCGAGCGCGCCGTGCTCTTCGCCGACGGCGCGCGCATCTCGGTGGCGGATCTCGCCGACGAGGTGCGCGGCCACGCCTCGCTCACGCCGCCGCCCGTGCGCTCTCTCGACGCCGACGCCGAGCTCGCGCGGGTACAAGACGGCGACTCGGAGGCCGACGGCCTCAAGGAGCGCGTGAAGGCGGCGATGTCGCGGCTCGAGCGCGATCTCATCGAGCGCGCGCTCGACCAGACGCAGGGCAACGTCACGCACGCGGCGCGCCTGCTCAAGATTTCCCGCAAGGGGCTGCAGCTCAAGATGAAGGAGCTCGGGCTCCGGGAGCGCGACGTGGACTGACGATGCGGAGGTCGGAGCGCGAGCGGCAAGAGCGGAGCGCGGCGGGGCGCCTCGGTCCACGGTGGAGCAGCGGGGGCGCTTGGCTCGGGCTGGCGGCCGTCGCGCTCCTCGCGTGCAAGAAGCCTCCACGGCCCGACCTCGACGACGACGCGCCTCCCCCCTGGGCGTCGAGCCAGGCCGAACAGCCCGCGCGACCCGGCATGGCGTGGATCCCGCCGGGCACGCTCCTGGCGGGCACACCACCCGAGCGTTGGCCGCGCGTCGCCGACGTCGAGCTGCCCGGCACGCCGATCCCGCTCGGCGGCTTCTACATCGACCTCTACCCGCACCCCAACGAGGCGGGCACGATCCCCACGAGCAACCTCGATCTCGCGATGGCGACCTCGCTCTGTGAGCGGCAGGGCAAACGCCTCTGCTCCGAGCTCGAGCTCGAGCGAGCGTGCAAGGGCGAGCGCGGCCGGGTCTACCCCTACGGCGACGACTACCAGCGCGAGGTCTGCGCCACGGCCGCGCGGCGAGGCATCCCACCCAACGGCTTCAACGCGGGCTGCAAGAGCGAGTACGGCGTCGCGGATCTCCAGGGCAGCGTCGCCGTGTGGACCTCCAGCCCCTGGGGGCGAGGCACCGAGGGGCTCGTCACCGTGCGCGGTGGCGGCGCCGGTCCGCACGGCGAGGTGTACTCGCGCTGCGCGCACGCGCGAGGGCTGCGGCCCGACCAGCGCGCCGTGGAGCTCGGCGTGCGCTGCTGCTTCGGGCCGACCAACGACGCGACCGTGGAGCTCTCGGTCACACGCGGGGAGCCCTTGCGCTACCGACCGGGCGACGAAGCGCGGCAGCGAGGCATCGGCGCGCTCGTCCACCGCATGCGCGCGCTCGAGGAGGGGGCCGTGTCGCTCGCCGACGAGGGCGGAGGTTCGGCCGAGGCTCGCGCCTTCGAGGTCGAGCGGGTGTGGGTCTGGCACCCGCTCGGCAACGAGGAGCTGTGGGTCGCTGGCGGATGCTCGGCGCTGCCGAGCGGCAAGCGCTGCGGAGCGCTGGTCGCTCGAGAGGTCGACGGTGCCTGGTTGCCGCTCGCGTGGGTGTCGTCCGAGCGCTGGCAGCCGACGCTGTCGGAGTCGCAGGACGCGCGGCAGATCCACCTCCAGGGCGGCGACGTGCACGGCGCTTTCCGGAAGCGCGTCGCCTACGACTGGGGGCGCATCGGCATCGGCGAGCCCGAGCGCAAGAAGAAGCGCGGCAAGGGCAAGGCGCCGAGCTGGGACTGAGGCCGCGCGACCGTGCGCGGCGGAGGTCTCAGGCCTCGCGCGCCCATGGGTGCGCGTGGTTGAGCGGGCCGTGGCCGGCGCCGTAGCCGGGCGCGGTCTCGATGGCGCGCCGCACGTAGGCGTGCGCGCGCTCGATCGCCTCGGAGAGCGAGCGGCCCTGCGCGAGCGAGGCCGCGATGGCGGAGGCGAGCGTGCAGCCCGTGCCGTGGGTCGAGCGCGACTCGATGCGCGGAGCCTCGAGGCGCAGCCGCGTGCCCGAGGCGTCCATCAGGAGGTCGACGACGCTGCTGCCCTCCACGTGTCCTCCCTTCACCAGGACCGCTGCCGCGCCGAGCTCGAGCAGACGCGCGCCGGCGCGCTGCATGCCGAGCTCGTCACGCACCTCGATTCCGGTGAGCGCCTCGGCCTCCACGGCGTTCGGCGTGATCAACGCCGCGCGCGGCACGAGCTGGGTGAGCAGCGCCTCGGCGGCCTCGGGCTCGAGCAGGCGCGCGCCGCCCTTGGCGACCATCACCGGATCGACCACGAGCCTGGGCGCGCTCGGCGTGGCGTCGAGCTCGGCGACGACGGCGCCGATCATCGCCGCGTCGTGCAGCATGCCCGTCTTCACGACGTCGGCGCCGAGGTCGTCGAGCACGACGCGCATCTGCTGCCGTACGAAGGCGACGGGCACGGGGAAGACGCCGTGCACGCCGAGCGTGTTCTGCGCGGTGAGGGCCGTGATGGCCGTGGCCGCGTAGGCACCGAGCGCCGTCACCGCCTTGATGTCTGCCTGGATGCCCGCGCCTCCGCCGGAGTCGGAGCCAGCCACGATGAGTACCCGTCCGCGCATCTCGGCGTCTTTCGTACCTCGTGCGAGGCGGGGAGGGTAGGATGCGCGACCCGTGGCGAACCCGACCGAGGCCCAGGCGGTGAAGCCCGCCCAGCGCACGTGGGCGCTGGTCCGCTGGCAGCTCCGGGTGCTCCGAACACAGCGCAGCGCGCGCTTCGCCCGGTGGATGGCCGGCCTGGTCGCACTCGGCTTCGTGGTCGGCACCCTCGGCGCGCGCACCGTGTCGGGGCCAGCTGCGATCGACGCCGACCTCGCCGTCGGCGCGGCCAGGCTCGCGGCCTGGGTCGCCGCGGGGCCGCTCCTGCTCGGCGCCGCGCAGGGCAGCTCGCTCGCGCAGCGCCTCGAGGGGCGCGAGCTCTACGGCGCCCTCGTCGGCGCCTCGGAGCGCAGCCTCGTCGCAGCGCGCGCCCTCGCGGTCGCGCTCGGCGCCGCGCTGCTCGTCGCGCTCCCGTCGACGCTCGCCGCGTTGGCCGTGCTCGGGGCGTCGACGAGCGGCGCCGCTGCCTGGGAGCGCGCGCGCGTGCTCGTCGCGCTCTGGCCCTTCGCCTTCGTGACGGGCGCGCTGCTCGGGCCGCTCGCCGTCGCCTGCGACAGGCTCGCGCAGGCCCGGGGGCGCTCGCTCTTTCTCGCCGTCGTGCTCTTGCCCTTCCTCGTCGCCGATCCACTCGGCCTCGGCCCGCTCAGCGTGCCCGGCCTGCTCGAGGCGGTGCTCGATCTCGGGCTCTGGCTGCTCGGCCTGGAGCGTTTCACGTGAGCGAGCCCATCCTGCTCGTCGAGCACGTCGCCTACGCGGATCACGCCGGCGAACGAGGGCGCGCGCGCGGCAGCCTGATCGACGCCTCGCTCCGCCACGGGCTCGGCGCGCTCGCGGTGCTCGGCGCACCCGAAGACGGCAGCCTCGCGCTCTGCGACCTGCTCTCCGGCCGCGCCGCGCCGCGCCGGGGCTCCGTGCGCGTCGACGGCCGTGAGCCTGCGCGGGATCCTTCGCTGAGGTCGCAGCTCGGCTGCCTCGGCCACGACGCCGAGCTGCCTCGCGTCGGCACCGTGGCCCAGCTCTGCGCGCTCGTGAGCTCCGCCTGGGCCACACCGGAGCCGCTGCGCGCGAGCGTCGAGGCGCTCGGCCTCGGCAACCTGCTCGCGCGCGCCGTGTCCAGCCTGAGCTACGCCGAGACGCGCAGCGTCGAGCTCGCGATCGCGCTGGCCACACCCGATCCGCGCTTGGTGGTGCTCTTCGAGCCCTACCTCGACGTCGTCGTGGAGCGCGCCCGGGTGGAGGCCGCCATCGCGGAGCTCAGTCCGCGCGCGGCCGTCGTCGTGATCAGCGCTTCGCCCCGCGATGCGCAGAGCTTCGAGCACGTGGTCGTGCTCGACCGAGGGCGCTTCGTACGTTCGTCCGGGGCCGGGCGGGGCGAGCTCGGCGGGCCCTTCGGCGTGCAGCTCCACGTCTCGGTGGAGCGCGGCGCACGCGCGCTCGCGGCGGCGCTCAGCGAAAGCGACGCGCTCGACTCACTGGCGCTCGAGCTCGGGAGCCCGTCCGGGGCCGAGGGCGCGGGCAGGCTCCGTCTCGTCGGGGCCGACGGCGTCCGGCTCGGTCGGGCGCTCGCGCACGCGGTGCGTACGAGCGGCGCCCGCGTCGAGGCCGTCGTCGAGTCGGCGCCCCAGCTCGGCGAGGTGCGCGCGATGACCGAGTGGGAGCAGCGCCGCATGGCGGCCCTCGCCGAGCTCTACCGACGAGGCCCGGCGCCCTTCGTCCAGGCGCAATCCTCCGCGCCCGAGCAGCACGGCGCGCAGGCGCGGCCCAGGGCAAACGAGCCGCCGAGCACTCCGGCCGCGGGCGCCGAGCCCGAGCCCGCGGTCTCCAGTCCGGCCGGTCCCAGCGGCGAGGAGCGCTCGTGAGCAGCGTCCCGAGCTCCTCGCGCGCCTCGGCCAGCCTGCGCGCGGGCGTCGCGCTGGCGATCGGCCCGGTGGGCAGGCGGCGCGTCGTCGGCATCGTGCTCGCGTCGCTCGCGATGTCGATCCTCGGCGCGGTGCTGATGCGCCGCGCGGGTCTGTCCGGTGCGCTCGAGCGCTCGCTGGGCGCCGTCTTCGGCTGGGTCGTGCCGCTCGGCGCCTTCGTCGTCGCGAACGCCACGCTCGGTCAGCGCAACCTGCGCGACGGCGTCTGGAGCGTCGCGCGCTTCGGCCACGCACGGGCGCTCGTCGGCCTCGGCCGCGCCTCGGTCGCGCTCGCGCTCTGCGCCGCGATAGGCGCGCTCGCGGGGCTCGCCGCGGTGCTCGCCGTGCTGCCTCACCCGGGCGTCGCCTTGCTCGCGGAGCTCTCCACGGTCGCGTGGATCGGCGCGCTGGTGGGCGCCTCCTACGGCGCGTGGTTCGCCTACCTCTCGACCTTCGGGCGACGCGCGCAGGGGCGCGTGGTGTTCCTCGTGCTCGACTTCGTCGTCGGCGCGTGGGGGCCCTTCGGGCTGCTGTTCCCGCGTGGGCTCGGGCACGACCTGCTCGCGCTCGGCGCGCCGCTCGGGCTGCCTCAACGCGCAGCTTCTGCGCTGCTCGCGCTCGTCACGCTCGCGCTGCTCGCCGCCCTCGCGCAACGCACCAGCGACGCCCGGCGTGGCTGAGCCGCGTCGCGCGCCACACCGAGCCGTCGACAGGTGACGTCGAGCCTGCGTGTGGCTAAGTAGCTCGCATGTCCGAGCTCCGCTTCGACGCCCAGGCCTCCAAGCTCACGATCGAGACCACCGCCACCGGCATGCTCGCCAAGCTCGCGCACGACCTGAGCATCGTCGCTCGCAGCCTGCGCGCGCAGGCGACGATCGAGGGGCAGCGCTTCACGATCGAGGTCGACGTGCCCGTCGGTGAGCTCGAGGTCGACGGCGTGCGCAAACACGGCGTGGTCGATCGGGGCACGCTCTCGGCCAGCGACAAGGCGGAGATCCAGCGCAAGATGCGCGACGAGGTGCTCGGCGGGGGCACCATCGTGGCGCGCGCCGAGGGCACGCTACCCGAGGGCGCGCTCGAGGGCGCGGGCGTTTCGCTCGACGTGACGGCGAAGGTCGAGCGCGCTTCGCGCACCGAGAGCGTGCGCAGCAAGCTCAGCCTGAAGCCGAGCGCCGAACGCATCACCGCCGAGGGGCGCTTCACCGTGCACCTGCCGGCGCTCGGCATCGCACCCATCAAGGGCCCGCTAGGCGCCTTCCGCGTGAACGACGACATCCACGTCGACGTCGCGCTCGTCTTCACGCGCTGAACGCCCGCCCCAGCTCGCGCGCGCCTCGCGCGCGCGCTCACTCTTCGGCGTCGGGGGCTGGCTGCTCCACGATGGGCGCGCCTTCGCCTCGCGCACAGGGGCCCTTCACCTGGTAGCTCTTGCCCTTGATCGCGTTCATGGCCTGCGTCGCGCGCCACTGCACGTAGGCCTTGTTGAAGGGCACCGCGTTCGAAGGATCCAGGATCGGGTTCTTCGCGCCGCTCAAGGAGACGAGCAGGAGCACCTGCTCGGCGACGCTCACCGGGCAGCCCGAGAGGCGGATCGGAGCCTTGTCGCGAGCGGCCTTGGCGACCTTCGCGCTCACCTCGATCATCTTGGCGAAGACGTCGTCGTGCTTCGCTACGTGCGGGTCCTTGGTGCTCCTATCTTTGTAGAGGCTCTCGATCGTCACGAGCTTGCCGCCGATGTCGCCCTGCCACTCGGCGCAGTCGCCGATGAACACCACGCGCTCACCGGGCTTCGCGTCGATGCCGCCCGCGTACTTGCCGAAGACCACGTGCAGGCGCGGCATCTTCTCGTCGGTCTGGGCGTCGACCTGACGCAGGATCTCGATGGCCTCCTCGATCGCGCCCGGGCATCCACCCCAGCAGTAGTCGGTGCGTTCGGGCTCGGGCGGCGGCCCCGCGTAGGCCGTGATGTTCGTGCCCTCGAAGTACTTCTCCACCCGGATGAGCCCGACCTGGAAGCCCTTCGCGCGCCGCCGGGCCTCCTCGAAGCTCACGTCGCCCGAGAGCTCCACCGCGCCCTCCTCGAGGGAGCCGAAGCCGTACTCGCTCGCGAGGCGCAGGTGCGGGATGTCTCGCGGGTCGAGGCCGATGATGCGGCTGCACACCGCGTCGAAGGCCGCCTGCTGGTCGCCCATGACGATGAGGTTCAGCCTGCGCGGGATGGGCGTGAGCATGCGGCCCTCGCCGGCCTCGATCGCGTCGATGGCGATGAAACGCGGCTGCACGATGAACTGTAGATCGGCGATCTTCTCGTCGAGGCGGTGGTCGTGGTCGATGAGGCGGTGGCGATCGTCCTGGATCCCGATGTAGTTCTTCATCGAGAAGGTCACGGTCGTCCACGGGTGCGACTTGAACTTCGGGCAGTTCACGAAGAAGTCGGCCTTGGCGACGGGCTCCGGCGTGTAGAGGTAGTCGCGCAGGCGCTGCGGGTGCGAGAGCGGGATCTCGACCTGCGGCTCCTCCTCGAAGTGGTAGTGCTTCACGCCGGTGCGACGGAACATCGGGTAGTAGCCGGCGCCCTCGTAGGCCATGCGGGTCGGCACCGTGATGCCGCAGCGCTCGCCGACGGCGAGCTCGTCGAGCCCGCGGCCGTGCGCCGCGCGGTCGCGAAGCGCGAGCAGCACACCCTCGACGAACTCCGGGCGCGTATACGCGTGCGGGAACTGCGGCCCCGACGCGACGACGTTCGGCTTCACGAGGGTGCGGCCCTCCGGCACCAGACCGAGCTCCTCGAGGCCCTCGCGGATGATCTTGCGGATCGTGCCCGGGTCGTAGCTGTCGCAGTGACGCAGGATGACCTTGGGCCGCTGGGGAATGCGCATGCAGCGCATGCTAGCAGCGGACTGGGCGAGGTTCCCGTGCCGGCGCTCGTCGAGGCGCCGGGCGCCACGGCGCCCGACTTGGTATGCTGCGCGCCGACGATGCACAGGCACCCCCAGATCCGAGCTTGGGTTCGCGAAGAAGACGGCAGCTACAAGGCCGAGCTCCACGGCGCGAACCTCCACGTCAGTTGGCGCCCCGAGCCTCGCCCGCCCGCCACCGAGCCGCGAGGCTACGCCTGGGCCGTCGAGGTCGACGGCAAGAAGCGCGCGGAGTCGAGCGAGGTCGCCGAGGAGATCGAGCACGCGATGCTCGCCGCGGAAGACGCCGCCGCGGAGCTCGAGCGCCAGGCGGCCGTCGAGGCCTCGCGCCCCCACTGAGGGGCCGCGCGTCGCTCCTCTCGCCGTGGCTTCAGCCGCCGTCGACTGGCGCGGGCGGCGCGAGCAGCGCGCCCAGCTCCTCGCGCAGGGCGCGCGTCGCGCTGATGAGCCGGCCCTCGAGCTGGTAGGTCGCGGGCTCGCGGTCGGGCGGCTCGCGCCGACAGCGGTGGGTCTTCACGCGGATCGCGGAGCCGCTCTCGAGCGTGCCCTCGGGTCGTGAGCCCGGCGCGAAGGGGCGCGTGGTGTAGAGCACGACCGCCTCGCCATCGAGCGAGAGCACGCGCCCCTCGCCGCCTCCGTTCCACGTGAGCTTCGCCACTACTCAGGCTCCTCGACGCCCGCGCTGCATCGCCTGGCGAGCCTCGCGATCGGCGTCCTTCTCTTTGAGGCTCTGGCGCTTGTCGGACTTCTTCTTGCCGCGCGCGAGCGCGATCTCGGCCTTGGCGTAGCCGTCCTTGAAGTACACCTTGGTGACCGGCACGGTCATGCCGTCGCGCGAGATCGCGCGCTCGATCTTCTCGAGCTCACGCTGGTTCAAGAGCAGCTTCCGCGAGCGTTTCGCCTCGTGCGAAAACGGCGAGCCCTGCATCATCGGGATGTTGGCGCCGCGCAGCCAGGCCTCGCCGTTCTTCACCTCGACCCAGGAGTCGCTGAGATCGCACTGGCCGGTGCGCAGGACCTTCACCTCGCTGCCGAGCAGCACGAGCCCCGCCTCGAAGCGGTCGCCGATCTCGTAGTCGAAGGAGACGCGCCGGTTCTGGGCGACGAGCTGGATCCTGGGCGGTTCGCGTTTCTCCGACACGGCTCCGCCCTGTTAGCACGGGCGCGCCCCGGGGCGTGTGCGCGCTGGCGATCACGCCGCGCGCGAGAGGGCCTCGCCAGCGCGCCGCCTCGGCCCCACACTGCGCCTCCCCATGCACCCGATCGTCCTCGTCGGCGCAAGAACGCACAACCTCCAGGGCGTCGACCTCAGGCTCGAGCCGGGCGAGCTCGTCGCGCTCACGGGCCCCTCGGGGGCGGGCAAGTCCTCGCTCGCGATGGACACGCTCTACGCGGAGGGCCAGCGCCGCTTCGTGGAGAGCTTCAGCCCCTACGCGCGGCAGTTCCTCGAGCGCCTCGATCGCCCGCCGATGGAGCGCCTCGAGCCCGTCGCGGCAGGCATCGCCGTCGATCGTCGCGCGCCGATCAAGAGCTCGCGCTCCACCGTCGCGACCATGGCCGACCTCGAGCCCTACCTCTCTGCGCTCTTCGCGCGTGAGGCCGTGCCGGTCTGCGCGGGGTGTGGCCTCGAGGCCGTGCGCGTCGACCCGCAGGTCGCCGCCGAGCGCCTGCTCGCCGAGCACGCCGGCACACGCGCCGTGGTGGCTTACCCGCTGCGACTCGACGGCGCCGAGGCCTACCTCGACGCGCGCGAGGGGCTCCTGCGTGACGGTTATGCGCGCCTCGTCGTGCGCGGCGAGACACGAGAGCTCGCCGAGCTGCCGCCCTCCGCGGTGCTCGACGAAGGGCGCGGCAGCGTGGGGGTCGTGGTCGACCGCATCAAGCTCGACCGACGCGATCGAGGGCGGCTCGCGTCCGCGGTCGAGCAGGCCTGGGCGCGCTCGGATGGCGCGGCGGAGGTCCACGTCGAGGGGCGCGAGGCGCCGCTCTCGCTCGCGCGAGGCCTCTCGTGTCCGGGCTGCGCGAAGAGCTTCGACCCGCCTCGGCCGGCGCTCTTCTCGTACCAGTCGCCGATGGGCGCTTGCCCTGCTTGCCGCGGCTTCGGCCGCACGATCGGCGTCGACTACGACAAGGTCGTGCCCGACCCCTCGGTCTCGCTCGCGGCGGGCGCGATCCGCCCGTGGACGGGCAAGACCAGCCAATACGAGCGCAAGGTGCTGAAGACCTACTGCGCCAAGCGCGGCATCCCGATGGACGCGCCCTGGGGCGAGCTCAGCGCGGAGCAGCAGCGCGACGTGCTCGAGGGCGAGGGCAGCTGGACGAAGGGGCGCTACCCGGGCGTGAAGGCCTGGTTCGCGTGGCTCGAGACGCGCACCTACAAGATGCACGTGCGCGTGATGCTCGCGCGCTACCGCTCCTACGAGCTCTGCGCGTCTTGCCACGGCAAGCGCCTCTCGGAGACCTCGCTCGCCTACCGCGTGGGTGGCCTCGATCTCGGCGCGTGGCACGCGCTCGAGATCCGTGACGCGCTCGCGCGCCTCGACGAGCTCAGACCGTCGACGGGGCAGGGGCGCATGGCGCAGAGCGAGCTCTCGTCGCGTCTCGCCTACCTCGACCGCGTCGGCCTCGGCTACCTCAGCCTCGATCGGCAGGCGCGCACGCTCTCCGGCGGCGAAGCGCAGCGTGTCTCGCTCACGGCGGCGCTGGGCACCGCGCTCACCGGGGCGCTCTTCGTGCTCGACGAGCCCACCGTGGGGCTGCACCCTGGCGACGTCGCGGCCCTCGTGCAGGCGATGCGTGAGCTCGCGCAGCGCGGCAACGCGGTCGTCGTCGTCGAGCACGATCCGGCCGTCATCGCGGCCTGCGATCGGGTGGTGGAGCTCGGTCCGGGCGCGGGCGCCGAGGGAGGCCGCCTCTGCTTCGACGGCGTGGTCTCGGAGCTCGCGGCCAGGCCCGAGCTCGCGACGCACCGCGCGCTCTACGAGCCGCCTCCGGCCGACGTGCGCCCGCGCGCGCCCTCCTCCGGCGCGCTGCGCGTCGAGGGCGCCCGCGCCCACAACCTGCGCGACCTCACCGTCTCGTTTCCGCTCGGCTGCATCGTGGGCATCGCGGGCGCGAGCGGCTCGGGCAAGAGCACGCTGGTGCGCGACGTCGTCTACCGCGCGGTCGCGCGCGCGACGGGTGAGAGCGGCGTCGACGCCCCGCTCGAGCACCGGAAGCTCGAGGGCATCGCGCAGCTCTCCGGCGTGGTGCTCGTCGATCAAGCGCCGCTCGGTCGCACCTCGCGCGGCAACCCGGCGACCTACTCCGGCGCCTGGAACCGGCTGCGCGCGCTCTACGCCGCGACACCCGAGGCCCAGGCGCGCGAGCTCGGCCCCGGGCACTTCTCGTTCAACGTCGCGGGCGGCCGCTGCGAGGCCTGCTCGGGCGAGGGCGCCGAGACGATCGAGATGCAGTTCCTCGCCGACGTCTCGCTGAGTTGCCCCACCTGTCAGGGCAAACGCTTCAAGCCCGAGGTGCTCGAGGTCGCGCTGCGCGGCAAGAGCGTCGCCGACTTGCTCGCGACGACCGTGAGCGACGCGCTCGCGCTCTACGGCGACGACGCCGCCGTCGTGCGCGCGCTCGGTCCACTCGCGAAGCTCGGCCTGGGCTACCTCGGTCTGGGGCAGCCGCTCTCGACGCTCTCGGGCGGCGAAGCGCAGCGCCTCAAGCTCGCGCGCGCGCTCGCGGAGTCGAAGCGCGGCAAGCTCTTCGTGCTCGACGAGCCCAGCGCCGGACTGCACCACGACGAGGTGCGCCACGTGTGCGCGGCCATGAGCGCGCTCGTCGAGGGCGGCGCGAGCGTGCTCGCCGTCGAGCACGATCTGTCGGTGCTCGCGCACTGCGACTGGATCGTGGAGCTCGGCCCCGGCGCGGGCCGCAACGGCGGCAGCTTGGTCGCCGAGGGCAGGCCGCGCGAGCTCGCGCGCGGCCTCACGCGCACCGGCTTCGCGCTCGCGTCGCACTTCGAGCGCCGAGCCGCTCCGCCCGTCGAGCGTGGCCGGCACCCGAAGAAGCTCGGTCGAGCGCGGCCCCTCGCGTCGAGCGCCGGCATCGAGGTCGTGAACGCGCGCGAGCACAACCTGCAGGAGGTCTCGTGCACGGTGCCCTCCGGCAAGCTCAGCGTCGTCACCGGCCCGAGCGGCTCGGGCAAGAGCACGCTCGCCTTCGACGTCATCTTCGCCGAAGGGCAGCGCCGCTTCCTCGAGACGCTCACGCCCTACGCACGTCAGTTCCTCCCGACCTTGCCCAGGCCCGACGTCGACCGCGTGCTCGGTGTGCCGCCGTCGATCGCCCTCGAGCAGCGCACGACACGCAGCGGAGCCCGCTCGACGGTCGCGACCGTCACCGAGATCGCGCACTACCTGCGCCTGCTCTACGCCAAAGTCGGCGAAGCGCACTGCCCGAGCTGCGATGCGCCGATCGCAGCGAGCACGCCCGACGAGGCCTACCAGCGCGTGCTCGCGCAGCGTGGCGAGGGGCGCCTGCTCGCGCCCGCGGTCGTCGCACGCAAGGGCAGCTACCTCGACGTGTTCACCGCAGCGGCGCGCGCGGGCATCGAGCAGGCCTACGCCGACGGCCAGCTCGTCTCGACCGACGCACCGCCTCGCCTCGCGAAGACCAAGGAGCACTCGATCGATCTCGTGATCGCCGAAGGGCGCTTCGCCGCCGTCGCACGCGCCGACTTCGATCGTGCGCTCGTCTTCGGTCGCGGCGCGGTGAAGCTCCTGCCCGAAGCCAAGCGCGGCGCCGCCTCGAGCGAGCTGCTCGTCTCGACCGTGCGCAGCTGCGCGAGCTGCGGCATCAGCGTGCCCGAGCTCGATCCACGCTACTTCTCTTTCCACACGAAGCAGGGGCAGTGCCCCGCGTGCGAAGGCACGGGGCTCTTCGACGCCTCCGCCGAGGCCGAGGACCGCGAGCCCTGTCCGGCCTGCGAGGGCGCGCGGCTCGGGCCCTTGCCGCGCGCGCAGCGGCTCGGTGGTCTGCGCTACCACGAGCTCTTGCAGAAGGGCGTACTCGGCGCGCTGCGCTTCGCCGAGAGGCTCGCATTCGAGGGGCAGCGCGCCATCGTCGCAGAGGCACCGCTCGCGGAGCTCGTGCGCAGGCTCGCCTTCGTCGAGCGCGTCGGCCTCGGCTACCTCTCGCTCGACCGCCTCGCCGCCACGCTCTCCGGCGGTGAGATGCAGCGCCTCCGCCTCGCCGCGCAGCTCGGCAGCGGGCTCACCGGCGCGCTCTACGTGCTCGACGAGCCGACCATCGGCCTGCACCCGCGCGATACGCACCGTCTGCTCGCGAACCTGCGCGCGCTCGCCGACACCGGCAGCACCGTGCTCGTCGTCGAGCACGACGCCGACACGATCCGCGCGGCCGATCACCTGATCGATCTCGGCCCGACCGGCGGCCGCGCCGGCGGACGCATCCTCTCCTCGGGCCCACCGTCCGAGGTGCTCGCCGACCCGGCGTCGCCGACCGGTCGCGCGCTCGCGCGTGAGCGCGCGATGGCCTCTCTGCGCAGCCCGCGAGGCGGCGCCGAGCAATGCATCCGTTTGTTCCGGCCCGCGGAGCACAACCTGCGCATCGAGCGGGTCGACGTCCCGATGGGCCGCCTCGTCGTCGTGGCCGGCGTGAGCGGCTCCGGCAAGAGCACGCTCGTCTCCAAGGTGCTCTACCCGGCCGCGCGCCGCGCCCTCGGGCTCGAGGCGCCGCGGCCCGGTGCGCACGAACGCATCGAGCTGCCGAAGGGGCTCGTGCGTGCCGTCGCCATCGACCAGTCGCCGATCGGTCGCACGCCGCGCAGCGTGCCGGCCACCTTCCTCGGCATCTGGGACGAGGTGCGCCGCCTCTACGCCAAGCTCCCCGAGGCGCAGATCCGCGGCTTCGGCCCGGCGCGCTTCTCGTTCAACACCGCCACCGGCGGGCGCTGCCCGGCCTGCGACGGTCAGGGCGTGGTCTCGCACGAGATGTCCTTCTTGCCGGACGTCACCGTGCCCTGCGAGGCCTGCAGAGGCGCTCGCTTCGAGCCCGAGACGCTCGCCGTGAAGTACCAGGGGCTCGACGTCGGTGAGCTGCTCGACCTCTCCGCCGAGGAGGCGCGTGGCCTCTTCCGCGCGCACCCGAAGATCCACGCGCGCCTCGATACGATGGTCGAGCTCGGCGTCGGCTACCTCAAGATCGGTCAGGGCTCGCACACGCTCTCGGGCGGCGAAGCCCAGCGCCTCAAGCTCGCGAGCGAGCTCAGCACCGAGACGCGCACCAAACCCACGCTCTACGTGCTCGACGAGCCGACGACGGGCCTGCACTGGTCCGACGTCGAGCGGCTCGTCGGCGTCTTCGAGCGGCTCGTCGCGCGCGGCGACACCCTGCTCGTGATCGAGCACCACCCGGGCGTGATCGCGGCCGCCGACTGGCTGCTCGAGCTCGGTCCCGAGGCCGGAGAGGCGGGCGGTCGGCTCGTCGCCCAGGGCACACCCGCCGAGCTCGCGCGCCTCGACACGGCCACCGGCCGCGTGCTGCGCGAGCTCGCGCCGGAACGCGTCTCCACGCTCGAGGAGCCCGCGCGACGGCGCACGAAGAAGCGGCCCTGAGGCGCGGCGCGACCGCCGCGCGCCACGAGCTCAGTTCCAGCTGCTCTTCTTGCGGGCCCGCGAGAGCGCGCTCTCCACGCTGGTGCGATCGGGCGCGTCGGGGACCTCGCCGAGGTAACGCTCCAGGTCGCTGCGCGCCGCGGCGACGGCACCGAGCGAGAGCGCAGCGAGCCCGCGGTCGCGCACCGCACCCGGCCCGGCGTCGAGCTCGACGAGCCGATCGCAGACCACGAGCACACCCGGGTGGTGCCCACGCAAGCGGTGGATCGCCCGCAGGTTGGCGAGGATCCGGATCGTCATCGTGCGCTTGCTCGCCGGCTCGAGGTGCTCCGCTCTGAGCTTCGCGTCGTCGCCGAGGTGCTTGCGCGCCAGGTGCGCGATCGCCGTGCGATCGAGCACGCGCGCCTGATCGAAGGGATCGACGTAGGCGCCCCCCGAGCCACCGAGCCGGACGAGGAAATGGCCCGGGAAGCCGATCCCCTGAGCCTCGACGTCCGCGCGACGGCAGACGGCGAGCAGCACCACCGCGAGCGAGATCGGGATGCCCAGGCCACGGGTCAAGACCTCGTCCAGATAGCTGTTGCGAGGGTCGTGGTAGTCGGCGCGGTTGCCCTGCAGCCGCCCCTCGCCGTAGAGCGCGTCGCCGAGGATCGCCGCCTGGGCCTTGGGGCGCGCGAGGCGCAGCGCGTCGCTGATCGGCGTCGCGAGCTCGTCGAGCCGCGCGAGCTGCGCAGGCAGCGACAGCGACGGGTGCGCGTCGCGCGCGATGATCAACGCGGCTTCTTCGATCGTTCCGTCCGGCGCGTCGACGACGCGGAGCAGCTCGCCGGGCTCGGTCTTCGAGCGCATGGTCAGGGGCGGATGATCGGGATCGGCCGTCGCCCGGTGCTCGTTCCGGTGCTCGTCGGCGCCGGCGCAGTCGAGGTGCTGGTCGGCTTGGGGCGGATGATCGGGATGGGGCGGTGCCCCGAGGTGCCCGTCGGCTTGGGCGCCGCGGTGGTGGTCGTCGTCGGTGTGGGCGCCGTCGTGGGCTTGGGTGCGGCCGTGGGCTTGGGCGCGGTCGTGGGCTTGGGCGCGGTCGTGGGCTTGGGCGGCGTCGTCGGCGTGGGCGCCTGCGTGGGCTGCGCCGTGGCTTCGGGCTCGGGCTCGGTGGGCTCTGGCTCCGCAGGAGCCTCCACGGTCGGCGCGGGCGCGGCGGCGGCCTCGCTCGCGTCGCCTTCGGCGTCCTTCTTGGCGTCGGGCTTGGGGAGATCGACGACCGCGACGGGTTCGTCCTCGATCGACTGAGCCGCGCGATGTCGAACGACGACCACGCCGATCGCGCCGAGCACGGCGACGACGATCGCGCCCACGCCGAGCACGATCGGACCCTTGCTCGGCGCTGGGCGCACCGGACTCGGCGCGGCTTGCATGAACGGGGCGGGCTGCACCGGAGCGGCGGCGTACATCGGCGCGGCCCCCAGACCCGGCGCGCCGTACACGCCGATGGGCGCGGGCATCGTTCCTGGCTGCGTGCCCGAGCCCCCTCCGACGAAGCCTGGCGGCGCTGCCGGGTCTCCCGCATCGACCATCGTCGAGCCGCCAGGAGCGGTCGCTGCCATCTCTGGGAACGAAGGCGTGAAGCTCACCTCGCCCACCATCGTATGGCCGGGGCCGAAGGCTCCCGCCGGAGCAGGGTCGGGCACGGGTGCGGCAGGCCAGCCGGGGGGCGGCCCATTGTGACCGTCGGACATCGCCGCTGAGGATACGCGCTGACCCACGGGCGCGCAGCCCATGAGTGCACTTTCTGCGTCGCGCCCTCCGCGCGGAGGCTGGGTCTCCCTCGACGGGGCGATGTCCCTCGGTGCGGCGCTCAGCGGTACTCGCCGGCCCGGATCGGACGACGCACCGGCGCGGCCGAAGCGCTCGCGCTCGGCGTCGGGGCGGGCTCTCGCGCGGTGACGCTGCCGCTCGGAGGCGGGCTCGCGTCTCGAGGCACCGCGGTGCCGCTCGAGGGGGTGCGCGGGATCCGGCCGGGGATCCGTTGAGCGGTCTTGCCGAGGTCGATCGACGGACGCCTCTGGGGGGGCGCGGTGGTGGGCGCGGGCGCCGCGGTCGTGGTCGGCGCCGGCACCTGCGCGGTCGCCTCGGGCCTCGTCGGGATCGGCAGCCTTCCACCGAGCGGCGGGATCCTCGGCCGACCGGGGCTCGTCGTGGTCGGTTGGGGCGCCGGCGTCGTCGTCGTGGGCTGAGGCGACGCAGGCGGCCAACCCGGGATGCCCGGCGGCAGCTCGAAGGTGGGCAGCGTGCTCGGGATCACGAGCGGCGGTACCGTCGTCGTCGTGGTCGGCTGCGGCCTCGGCTGGGTCGACGTGGGCTGCGGCCTCGGCTGCGCGACCGTGGGCTGCGGCTGCGGCTCGGGCGTGCTGATGGGCGTCGGCAACACGGGAGGTGTCTCGACCGTCTCGGTGGGAGCGACCTCGGCGACGGGCTTCGGCGTCGGCAGCGGCACGGGCTCCTCGTCTCGGTCCTTGCCACCGCCGCCGCTGCTCCGAGACATCTGATCGTAGGCGAAGAGCCCACCCACCGCGAGACCCGCCACGAGCAAGCCCGCGAGCAGGATGCCGCCCAGGCCCATGCCCTTCTTGGCCGGAGGCTTCGCCGGTGCGGGAGCCGCGCCGGCCATGTACGAAGGCGCCGCGTATCCAGCGCCGCCCATCATCGCGGCGCCTCTCGGGTCCGCCCCTCCGACCGGCGCGTAGCCCGCCGTCTCCGGGAGCGCGACCGCCGCGCCCACGGCGGTGCCTCCCGGCCTCGCCGGTGCGGCCCCTGCGTCGAGCGGCTGGTAAGCCTCGGTCGCACCGGGGAAGAACGGAGCGGCCTCCTGCGTCGGCCCGAAGCTCGCGTCGATCGGGCCGCTCATCGAGGTGGCGGAGCTGCGCGCCGGGTCGGTCCCTCGGTAGGGGTCCGACACCTTCTCGGTCGCGCCTCCGTCGAAGCCCTCGGCCGGCGAAGCGACGCTCGCGTGCGGGGAGGTCGCGTCGTCGATCGGCGGGAGCGTCTTCGGCACGCTCCTGCGGTCGGCGACCGAGTCGAGCGCGGGCGCCGGGCTCTGCGCCGCCACCGGGCTCGCCGCGCCGATCGGAGCGGGCGAGGCTCCCGCGGGGGTCGTACCCGCGCCGGAGCGAGCCGCGCGCGCGTACGGCTCGATCACCGCACGGAGCGTCTGCACGTCGGCGAAGCGATCCTTCGGCTCGGGCGCCATCGCGCGGTGCACCGCCGCCGCGAGCTCGGCCGGCACGTGGGGCGCGAGCTCGGAGAGCTTCGCGACGTTGCCCCCGATGTACTGCGCAGCGATCTGGTGCGGCTCGTCGCCGCCCACGGGCCGCCGCCCGGCGAGCATCTCGAAGATCATCACGCCGCAGGAGAAGATGTCTGCCCGGCCGTCGACCGCGTCGGCCGAGAAGACCTGCTCCGGCGCCATGTACTCGGGCGTGCCCATGAGCACGCCGGGCCGCGTGAGACCCTTGTAGAGCTCACCGTTGATCTTCAGCTTCGCGATGCCGAAGTCGAGCAGCTTCACGAGCGCCTCGCCGCGCTTGCCCTTCGTGATCATCACGTTGTCGGGCTTCAGATCGCGGTGCACGACGCCCTCTTCGTGTGCGGCCTCGAGCCCGTCGAGCATCTGCACCGCGTAGTCGAGCGCGTCTTGGTACGAGAGGCGCTTGCCGTTGCGGTAGAGCTCCTCGTAGAGCGACTGCAGGCTCTGGCCCGAGAGCAGCTCCATCACGATGAAGGGCAGGCCCTCCGGCGTCTGCTCGACGTCGCTCACGCGCACGACGTGCATGCTCTGGATCTTCGCGGAGACGCGCGCTTCCTGGAGGAAGCGCTGCACGAGGCCCTGCCTCTTCGCGAGCTCCGGGTGGAGGAACTTGAGCGCGACCTTGCTGCCGAGGACCTCGTGCTGCGCCTCGTAGACGCTGCCCATCCCGCCGTCGCCGATCACGCGGACCAGCCGGTACTTGTTGTTGATGAGCTGCCCGACCTGGGGACGCGTCATGGTCATCGGCTTCGGGGGAGGAGCGGGGCGGAACGAAGCGTCGGAGCTCTCGGACGGAGCTCCCGTGGGAGTGAGGGCACGTTGGAAGAGCCGCACGTCCCGGTAGACGGGCGAGGGGCGCGATCGTGTGAAGGAATCGTCACCGACCGGCCCTGGCCGACCACCGACCCCGAACGAGGGGCCCGCCGCGTCGCCCCTCGAATGTTCCAGACTCGGGCCGCGCGGGCCAGCCCAAAGCAACCCTGGAGCCTGGCCGGAGCTGGGCGCGCCGGCCAGATTCTCGAGCAGATCCGCGTTCCTCGACCGCCGAAGAAGTGCGCGCTCGGCGGTGGAGCGCGCTCAGACGCGGAAGATCGCCGCGCCCCAGGTGAAGCCGGCGCCGAACGCGCTCGAGACGACGAGGTCGCCCTTCTTCACCTTTCCGGCCTTCCGGTAGTGATCGATCGTGAGCGGGATCGTCGCAGCGGTCGTGTTTCCGTACCACTGGATCGAATTGAGCGCCTTCTCGGGCGGGATCTCCGCGTACTGCACCACGGCCTCGTTGATGCGCAGGTTCGCCTGGTGCGGCACGAACCAGTCGACGTCGGCCCACGAGAGGCCCGTCTTCTCCATGGCCTCCTTCGTGCTCAGACACATGGCGCGCACGGCGTTGAGGAAGACGCGCTTGCCGTTCATCTGCGGGTACATCGTCTGGTTCTCGTCGCGGTTTCTCGCGTCGTAGTCGACGAAGGGCAGCTTCTTGATCTCGAAGACCTTGAGGTAGAGGTCCCACGCGCCGGAGCCGTCCGCGCCGAGCTTCGTGTAGAGGATGCCCGAGCGCGGATCGTCGCTCTCCTCGGGCCCGATGACCGCCGCGCCCGCGCCGTCACCGAAGAGCACCATCACGTCGCGGCCACGCGTCGTGTAGTCGAGCGAGTGGCTGTGCAGCTCGGCGCCGACGATCAGCACGCGCTTGTAGACGCCGCCGCGCACGAAGGCGTCGGCCATCTGCATCGCGTAGAGGAAGCCCGAGCACTGCTGGCGGATGTCGAAGCAGGCGCAGCCGTGCTCGCCGTCGATCCCGAGCTTCGACTGGAGGAAGACCGCCGTGCCGGGGAAGTGGATGTCGGGCGAGAGCGTCGACAGGATGATGCAGTCGATGTCCTTCGGCTCGAGTCCGGCGTCGGCGATCGCGCGCTTGGAGGCCTCGAGCGCGAGATCACTGCACGCGGTCTGCCCGTCGTTGGGCACGTAGCGGCGCTCCTCGATGCCCGTGCGCGTGCGGATCCACTCGTCGTTCGTCTCCGTCTGCTTCTCGGCGAGGCGGACGTGTTTGTCGTTCAGGAACGGGATCTCCTCGTTCTTCACGACACGGTCGGGGACGTAGGATCCGATGCCTAGGATGCGGGCGCGAGTCATGATCGATCGGCCTAGTCTGCCTGTACGGCCGGGTCAAAGGCGCCCGGCGCGCGGAACGAACGAGCCCTCGGCGCGAGGCGCTCGCTGTTTGCTCACCGCAGGCCCCCGGCCGAGCGACCCGGCCGAGGTTGGAATCGTGCGGAGGCAGGGCTAGGAAGACCCCCATGCTCCCGCTCCCGCTCGTCGACCCGATCGTGCGTCGCGCCCTCGAAGAAGACCTCGCAGGCGGCGATCTCACCGTCGAGTCCTGCATCCCGGAGGAGGCCACGGCGACCGCGGTGGCGCTCGCCAAGAGCCCGCTCGTCGTCTGTGGCTACGACGTGTTCCGCCGTGTGTTCGAGCTCGTCGACCCGACCGTGAAGGTCGAGGCGCTCGTGCCCGAGGGCGCGAAGGCCGGCGACCGCGAGCCCCTCTGGGCCGTGAGCGGCTCGGCGCGCAGCCTGCTCGTCGCCGAGCGCACTGCGCTCAACTTCGTCCAGCGCATGAGCGGCACCGCGACGCTCGCGCGCCGCTGCGTCGACGCCATCACCCCCGGCGCGGTCACGCGCATCGCCGACACCAGGAAGACGACCCCAGGCCTTCGCCTGCTCGAGCGCTACGCGGTGCGCACCGGCGGGGCGCACAACCACCGCGATCAGCTCGGCAGCGCCGTGCTCATCAAGGACAACCACATCGTCGCGGTCGGCAGCATCACCGCCGCCATCGAGCGAGCGCGGGCGCGCGCCCCGCACACCTCGCGCATCGAGATCGAGGTCGACACGCTCGAGGGGCTCGACGAGGCCGTGCAGGCCGGCGCCGACATCGTATTGCTCGACAATTTCGAAGACGCCCGGGTGCGTGAGGCCGTCGCGCGTGTGAAGGATCGCAAGCCGCGCCCGCTGCTCGAGGCCTCGGGCGGCATCACGCTCGAGCGCATCGCGGCGCTCTCGGCCGCCGGGGTCGACGTCATCAGCATCGGCGCGCTCACGCACTCGGCGCCCGCCGCCGACATCTCGCTCGACTTCGAGCCCTCCACCTGAACGGCGTGGTGCCCCCGGCCTCGAGTCCAGCGCGCGCGGCGCTCGACGCCGCGCGGATCCACCGCGAGCTCGGCGCGCGCGGCCTTGCGGTCGAGGTGCGCGTCGCGCACACGACCGGCTCGACGAACGACGACGCGCGCCGCGCCGCGCAGCTCGGCACCCCCGCGCCGGCGGCCTTCTTCGCGGAGACGCAGACCGCGGGGCGCGGGCGCTCCGGGGCCCGCTGGCACTCTCCACCCGGCGAGAACCTCTACGCCTCGGTGTTGCTCCAGCCCCACGTGGAGCCCGCCGAGATCGCGCCGCTCACGCTCGCCGTCGGCGCCGAGCTCGCCGGTGTGCTCGAGCGGCTCGCGCCCGGCCGCGTCTCGATCAAGTGGCCCAACGATCTCTGGCTCGACGGCAAGAAGCTCGCGGGCATCCTCGTCGAGGGGCAGATCCGCGGCGAACGCCTCGCGAGCGTGGTCGTGGGCGTCGGCGTCAACGTCGCCACGCGTCTGTTCCCGCCCGAGCTCGACGCGATCGCCACCTCGCTCGCGCAGGCCGGCGTCGACGTCGATCGCAACGAGCTCGCCGTGGAGCTGGTAGCCGCCGTGCTCCGGGCGGAGGCCTCGTTCGTGGAGCGCGGCATCTCCGCGTGGCTCGTGCACCTGCGCGCGCTCGATGCGCTGCGCGGGCGGCGCGTGCGGGTCGAGGCCGTCGAGGGGCTCGCCTCCGGCATCGACGACCTCGGGCGCCTGCTCGTCGAGGCGCCCGACGGAGTGCACGCGATCCACTCGGGTCACGTCGAGCTCTCGCGCGACTGATCGGCGCGCGGCGCGCACTCGGCTGGCGGCCCCCTCACACCGGGCGGCGCTTCGCCTCAGCTCGAGCGCGGATCGTGTTTGTGCTCGAACCACGCCTCGCTGCCGCGACCCACCAGACACGAACCGAAGAGGCAGTCGCGCAGCGCGTGCTCCTCGAAGGTCGCCGTGCCGTGCGTCGCGAGCCCCTCGAGGAAGACGGCCCGACCACGGGTGAGCTCCGCCCGCGTGACGCGCTTGCCGTGCTTCTCCTCGACCACGCGCACGCCGCGCGCGGTGAGGCGCTCGGCGAGCTTGCGGCTGAGCTCTCTCGGTCGGCCTCCCACGTGGTAGGAGACGAGCTTCCGTTTCGTGGGGTTCGCGAGCACGAAGGCTTCGAAGCTCTCGACCTCCCCGTAGAGCGCGTCGAAGAGGAAGACCTCGCGCACGTCGACGCCACCCGCGTTCGCGCAGTAGGCGGCGGCTCGATAGCCTCCCGAGTGGGCCGAGAGCACGACGCGCCCCAGGCTCTTCGATCCCGCCAGCGAAGCCTTGCCGAGCACCTTGCTCGCCGACGCCGCGGACAGGTTCCGGCGCAGCTCTTCGAGCATCCTCGAGAGCCCACGCGGCCGCATGAGCTTGCCGAAGTCGCCGTCGGCGGCGTCGACCGGGCCCTGTGGCACGACGAGGATGGCGTTCTGGCGGCTCTCTCGCAGCTGCTCGCGGAGCTTGTGCGTCTCGAGCGCGCGCTTGGCGCGTCCGTTGTGCCCATGGAAGTGGACCACCACGTCGAGCCGACCTCCCTTCGAGAGGCGCAGGTGCCGGGGCACGAAGGCGTAGACGGTGGGGTCGTCGTACTTGCCCCAGGCGCAGGGGTAGGGTGCGTGCTCGAGGCGCAGCTCGAAGGTCGTGCCGAGCGCGCTCTCTTCGACGGCTCGCACGCCGCGCGACGAGGCCGTCTCGCGCTCGCCCGCCCAGGCTTCGCGCCCCAGCGGCGCGAGCAGAGCCGTGAGCCCCAGCGCGCCTACGAAGCTCCTGCGTCCGCTGCGCTCCACCACGCCGAGGCCCTAGCACGCCGCCCCCAGCCGGGCCAAACCGCTGGCCCGGCGCTCCCCACCGTGTGCTAGACCCGGGCGGACCGTGAAAGAGGACTCGCTCGTCGTCCACGAGATCTACCGGAGCATCCAGGGCGAGTCCTCGTTCGTCGGTGTACCTTGCACCTTCGTGCGGCTCACGGGCTGCAACCTCCGGTGCAGCTGGTGCGACACCGAGCAGGCCTTCTACGGAGGCAAGCGCATGCCCCGCGCCGAGGTGCTCGAGCAGGCGCTCGCCCTCGGGACGCCGCTCGTCGAGCTCACCGGGGGCGAGCCGCTCCTGCAGCCCGGCGCGATCCCGCTGATGCGCGAGCTCTGCGACGCAGGGAAGACGACGCTCGTCGAGACGAGCGGCGAGGCCGACGTCTCGCGCGTCGATCCCCGCGTCCACAAGATCATGGACCTCAAAGCGCCCGGCTCGGGCGAGTCGCACCGCAACCGCTGGTCGAACCTCGAGCACATCCGCGCGACGGACGAGCTCAAGTTCGTGCTGCGCGATCGCACCGACTACGAGTGGATGCGCAGCACCATCGACGAGCGAGGGCTCGCGCGCCTCGGCGCCACCCTGCTCGCTTCACCGGTGTGGGGCGCCCTCGATCCGAAGGACTTGGTCGACTGGGTGCTCGCCGACGCGCTGCCGGTGCGTGTGCAGGTCCAGCTGCACAAGGTGATCTGGGGCCGCGACGCGCAGGGCGTGTAGCTGGCTCTCTCGCGGCCCGGCGCCGTCGAGGCGCGCTCCTTCAGCGCTCTCCGCGCGCGAAGCTCGCGAAGTCCGCGACGTCGTCGCTCGAGCCGATGACCAGCCCGGTGCGCTGGTGCAGGTCCGTGGGCTGGATGTCGAGGATGCGCTCGACACCGTCGGTGGCGGCTCCCCCGGCGGCCTCGAACAAGAAGGCGAAGGGGTTTGCCTCGTAGAGCAGGCGCAGCTTGCCCTTCGGGCTCTTCGTGTCGGCGGGGTAGGCGAAGATGCCGCCGCGCAAGAGCGTGCGGTGCGCGTCGGCCACGAGCGTGCCGACGTAACGCGCGCCGTAGGGGCGCGACTCTGCGGGCGCCTCCTCCTTGATCCACGCGTTCCAGCGCTTCACCGGCTCGGTCCAGCGGGCGTGGTTGCCCTCGTTGATCGAGTAGGTGTTGCCTCGCTTCGGCGTGCGGATGTTCTCGTGGCTGAGGAAGAACTCGCCGACCGACGGGTCGTAGGTGAAGCCGTGAACGCCGCGCTCCTTGCCCGTCGAGAGCACCAGCATCGTGGACGAGCCGTAGATGACGTAGCCCGCCGCCGCGAGCTCGCGCCCGGGCCGGAAGAAGTCCTTCGGGCCGACCTCCTGCGCGTGGTCGCCACGCTTGAGGACCGCGAAGATCGTGCCGATCGAGATGTTCACGTCGATGTTCGACGAGCCGTCGAGCGGGTCGAACATCACGACGTAGCGGCCTCGCTTCGACTTCGGGAACACCGCGATGTCGGTGAGCTCCTCGCTCGCGACCGCCGCGCAGTGGCCGCGGCGCGAGAGCGTCGCCAGCAGGGTCTCGTTCGCCTCCTCGTCGAGCTTCATGACGCGCTCGCCCTGCACGTTCACGTCGCCGGTGTAGCCGAGCACGTCGGCGAGCCCGGCGCGCCGGACCTTGCTCGTCACGAGCTTCGCCGCGAAGCCGATCTGGTTGAGCAGCGAGGTGAAGGCGCCGGTCGCCTCGGGCGCTCCCAGCATGCCCTCCATGATGAAGGTCTCGAGGGTCATGCCGAAGCGCGACGCCGAGGGCAGGATCGAGTCGACCATGCGCGATCGATATCACGAACCAGCCGGACGGCGGAAAAGCCCCATCCGACCTCCGGTGGTTTCGGCTAGGCTCCCGCCGCGACGCGAGGGGGCGCCTCGAGGGCCCACCCTTCGTCGCATCGACCAGCCCAACGACAAGCGGAGAGCGCCATGGCCGTCACCGACCGAGTCCGAGAGATCCTGTCCTGGTATCCGTCCGACAACCCGGGCACCCTGACGAACCTCTACCGTCTGCTGTCGACGGGGGCGCTCGCGGGCACCGGCAAGATGGTGATCCTGCCGGTCGATCAGGGCTTCGAGCACGGTCCCATCCGCTCCTTCGGCCCGCAGACCGACGGCAACGACCCCGACTACCACGCCCGCCTCGCGCTCGACTCGGGCTGCTGCGCCTACGCCGCGCCGCTCGGCGCGCTCGAGATCTCCGCCGGCCGCTTCGCCGGTCAGGTGCCGCTCATCCTCAAGGTCAACAACAGCGACACGCTCGCCAAGATCGACCAGCCCTGCTCCGCGATCACGAGCTCGGTCGAGGACGCCCTGCGCCTCGGCTGCGTCGGCATCGGCTACACGATCTACCCCGGCTCGGGTCAGCGCAACCGCATGTACGAAGACCTGCGCGAGATGACGATCGAAGCGAAGCGCAAGGGCCTCGCGGTCATCGTGTGGAGCTACCCGCGTGGCGCGGGGCTGTCGAAGGCCGGCGAGACCGCCGTCGACGTCTGCAGCTATGCCGCCCACGTCGCCGCCCAGCTCGGCGCGCACATCGTCAAGGTCAAGCCTCCGACCGCCCACATCGAGCTCGAGGAGACGAAGAAGGTCTACGAGAAGCACCCCGTGGAGCTCGGCACGCTCGCGGCGCGCGTGCGCCACGTCGTGCAGAACACCTTCGGCGGCCGGCGCATCGTCATCTTCTCGGGCGGCGAAGCGAAGGGTGTCGACGCCGTGCTCGACGAGGTCAAGCAGATCGCCGAGGGCGGTGGCTTCGGCTCGATCATGGGCCGCAACGCCTTCCAGCGCCCCCGGGCCGAGGCGCTCGAGCTGCTCGCCAACGTGATGAAGATCTACCGCGACGCGCCCTGAGACCAAGCCGGCGGCGGCGCGCGCTCCGTCCCGGAGACTCGCGTGCCGCCGCTCGCTCTCTGCCGGCGGGCTGGCTGGTGGCATCGAGCGCGCCACCGTGATTAGATGCGCGGCCCTCGGGCGGCCGAACCCGGCTCGCTGGTCGCCGAGGCAAGTCTCCCTACATTCTCGACGCGCTCACACTCTGGATACGGGGGCTCTCGTAGAGGAACCATGCCGCTCAAGATCTCGCTCTCGACGCACGACGCCCTGACCCTTCCCGCAGACGTCGCCGTGATCGGCGTCTCCGAAGGTGCATCCCACAAGGCCGGCCCGATCGCGACGATCACGAAGGCGCTCGGCCCCTCCGCGTCGCGCCTGCTGAAGCGTCAAGAGTTCACGGGCAAACGAGATCAGACGGTCGAGCTCAGCACCAACGGCGCGCTCAAGCCCTCGAGCGTCGTGCTCGTCGGTCTGGGCACGGGTGAGCCCACCGAAGCGCAGGTCCGCCTCATGGCGGCCAAGGCTGCTCGCGCCGCGCTGGCCGCGCGTGCGACCTCCCTCGTGCTCGAGGTCCCCTACACGGCCCACGGCGCGGAGCGCGCCGCCGCCGAAGGCGTCGTGCTCGGGGCCTACCGCTTCACCAAGTACCTCACCGGCGACCGCCTGCCCAAGGCGACGCTCGAGCGGGTCACGCTCGTCACGACGGGCCGCGCCTCCAAGGAGGCCCGCGAAGCGGTCGAGGTCGGCCGACAGATCGGCGAGGCCATCTGCATCGCCCGCGACCTCGTCAACGAACCGCCGAACGAGCTCTACCCGGAGGCGCTCGCGAAGTTCTGCGTCGACATGGCCAAGGAGCGCGGGCTCAAGTGCACCGTCTTCGACAAGGCCACCCTCTCGAAGAAGGGCATGAAGCTCTTCGTCGCGGTGGGGCAGGGCAGCGCGCGCGAGCCCAAGATGGTGCACCTGGTCTACTCGCCGGAAGGCAAGAAGCCCAAGAAGCGCCTCGTCTTCGTGGGCAAGGGGCTCACCTTCGACACCGGCGGCATCTGCATCAAACCCGCCGCCGGGATGGAAGACATGAAGGGCGACATGGGAGGTGCGGCCAACGTGATCGCGCTCATGGCCGCGCTCTCGGTGCTGCGCCCCGACGTCGAGGTCCACGGCCTCATCGGCGCCGCCGAGAACATGCCCGACGGTGCGGCCTACCGCCCGGGTGACATCTTCGGCTCCCTCGACGGCAAGTCCGTCGAGATCATCAACACCGACGCCGAGGGCCGCCTCGTGCTCGCCGACGTGCTCGCCTACGGCAAGTCTCTCGAGCCCGATCTGATGGTCGACAACGCCACGCTCACCGGCGCCTGCGTGGTGGCCCTCGGACCCTTCACGAACGCCTACTTCGCCAACGACGACGCCGTCGCCGACGAGGTGCGTGCCGCCGCGCGCGACGCCGGCGAGTCCATGTGGCAGCTGCCCCTGCTCGACGAGCTCCGCGACGGCCTCAAGAGCGACTGGGCGGACCTCAAGCACACCGCCGATCGCTGGGGCGGCGCGATCACGGCGGCGCTCTTCCTGCGCGAGTTCGTCGGCTCCACCAAGTGGGTCCACATGGACGTCGCTGGTCCGTCGCTCCTTCACCGCGCTCAGGGTCTGCACCCCAAGGGCGGAACCGGTCACGGCGTGCTCACCTTCCTGAAGCTCGTCGAGGCCTACGCCGCGAAGGGCTGAGGGGCGCACGCGCGTTCGACCGATGAGCCCTCGTCGTTCGTCGCACCCATGAAGTCGCCTCTCGCGCTCAGCTCTCGTGCTCGCTGCGGCGCGTCCCTCGGTGGCGCGCGGTGAGCGACCAGCCCGAGCGCGCGTCGCCGAGCACCCAGGCGCAGCCTCCGGTCGAGGGCCTCGACCTGAGGCGCCGCCTCGCCGAGCCTGGCGTCGTGCAGCGCATCGTCGCAGCGAGCTTCGCCTGGCTGGTGACGATCTTGCCGGTGGCTTACTCCAGGGCGGGAACGGGCGCGCTGAAGCTCATCGCCTTCCTGGCGCTCGGCTCGGCGCTCGCCGGCCCGCTGCTCGTCCCCACGCGGCCCAGGCTCGGGCGGCACCTGGGCATCTCGGGCTTCTTGGTCGCCGCGGGCATCGTCTGGACGGCGGGCAGCGCGGCGCTCGAGCCCACGAGGCTCGACTCGCTGCGCGGCGGCATCGGCGCAGTCGCCTGGGGTGTCTACGCGTTCTCGTGGGGTGAACCCTGGCGCTTCGGTGCTCCTTCGGCGGAGCCGGGAGGGGCCTTGCTGCGCGCGCGCGCCGCGCTCCCTCCACTCGCCGTGCCCATCGCGGGCATCGGCATCGTGGCGGGCCTGCTCTTGCTCGGCGGTGCGTGGTGGCTACGCGACGGCACGCGCGCGCTGATCGGACACGCGGCGGCGGTCGGCATGGCCACCGCGCTGGTCACGGTCGCGGCGAGCGTCGCCATCGATCGTGGCAAACGCGGCTCGGCGCAGAGCGCGATCGGCCCGCGCGCGGCTCGGGCGCTCATGTTGCTCGCCCTCGTCGCCGTGCTGGGCGTCGTCGCCATCGTCGTGCGGCGCTGACGTGACTCGAACGCGGCGCTATCCTCCCGGCCCATGAGTCGCGCAGTCGACGCGCTCGCCATCCTGCTCCTGGTGATGGCGTCCAGCTCCTTCGGGTTCGGCCTCTACGCTCTGGGTCACCAGGAGGACTTCCGCGCCCTCTATCTGCTCGCGGTAGGCGCGCTGGCGCTCCGTGCGTCCACGGAGATCCTGCGACCCAGGAGCGGATCCGGATGAGCTGGTCGCGCCTCGGAGCCGCCGTGGGTCTCCTCGTAGCTTGCACCAGCAACGAGCCCACCGAGCCCGCCGACGTGCGAGCCTCTCTCGACGAGGGCGTGGTCGCGCGCGTCGGAGAGCAGCGGATCGCCGCGTCGACCGTGGAGAGGATCGCCGCCGCACAGGCGCTCGCGCCGCGCGATGCGCGAAAACTCGCCATCGCCGATGCCCTCTTCGCAGCCGAGGCCCAGGCCCGCGCGCTCGACGTGGGGCTGGGCTTCCAGCTGCGCACGGCGCTCGCCCGAGCGGCCCTCGACGAGCTCGTGGCCTCGGTGCGGGCCGAGGGCCCGCCGACCGACGCCGAGCTCGCGGTGTGGACCGAGCGCCTCTACTACTCGCTCGATCGTCCCGAGAGCTTCCGCACGGTGCATGTCGTCGTGCGGGTTCCACCCGAGGCCGAGGCCTCCAAGTGGGCCGCCGCCGAGGCCGTCGCCGAGGCCGTCGCGCGACGCGTCGCGCCCTCCGCGCAGCTCGCGCGCGAGACCCCTTCTGGCACTCCGGCAGGGCCAGCGGATCCCGTCGAGCAGCGCTTCCTCGAGCTCGCACGCGACACGCCCGCCGACGGCTTCGAGCTCGTCGTCGAACCGCTGCCGCCCGTGGCGGCCGACGGACTGACCGTCCAGCCCGAGGGCCGACAGCCCTTCGACGCCGCCTTCGTTCGCGAGGCGACCTCCCTCGAGGCGCGCGGCTCGCTCTCCAGACCTTTCCGCTCGGCCTTCGGGTGGCACGTCGTCTTGCTGCTCGAGAAGCTGCCCGCCGTGCGCGTACCGCTCGAGGAGCGGCGACGTCTGCTCGCCGCCGACGTCTGGGACGAACGGATCCGAGCCCGTCGCGCCGCGCTGCTCACCCAGCTCCGCGCCGAGGTCCCCATCGAGATCGAGCGCAGCGCCGACAAGCTGCTCGAGCAGGCGATCTCCAGGTGACTTCGCGCACGAGCTCCCCGCAACCGAGCCAGAGGCACGCCCGCAGGCGCTCGGCGCGCTCGCTCGATCATCGAGACGCGAGCCCCTTCGCCGGCTTGCTCGAAGATCTGCTCGACGCGATGCCCTACCTGCGAGGTGGAGCGATCGTCGACTTCGAGGGCGAGACGGTCGACTTCGCCGGTGAGGTCGACACCTTCGAGCTCAGGGTCGCGGCTGCGACGATGCAGCTCATGCTGAGCGAGCTCCGGCAGAACGCGCACTTCGAACAGCTACGCGAGGTTCGGCTCTCGACGGGGAAGCAGGGCTACGTCGTGCGCGTGCTGGACGACAGCTACTCCTTGGTGCTCATTCCACGCCCGCTCGCGACCTTCGTGTTGAGCGAGCGCGTCCTGCTCGAGGTGGAGCACCGGATCCTCATCGAAGCTGGGCTCGCGCCACGTGCACCACTCGACTGGTTCCGCGCAGAGGTGAGGCTGGACGGGCGTCGCCGGCCCACGAAGATCCGAGCGGCGGCCTCGCTGCTCGACCTCGAGTCCCCTCCGTGGCTCGACGTGGAGGTCCTCGGAGCGGTCGTCGAACAGGCCGCGACCCCGCGCGCTTTCCGCGTGCGACTCGAGAGCGGCGCCGAGCTCACGCTGCTGCGGGAAGGACGATCGCTCTGGTTCGTCGACGGGCCGATCGCCGACGGCACCGAAGGCCGACCTTACGCGCGTGAGCTGGGTGCGCTCGAGCGCTCTCGCTGAGCTCGGCGGGAGGGGCTGGACGCTCAGGGGGGTGCCGGTGCGCGCCGCTTGTCCTTCCGATACTTGGCGCGGTGCTCTTCGTGGCAGGCGCGGCAGGCGCTCCGGACGCGCGCGAGTTCCTTCGAGCGTGCTGCCTCCGCCCCTTGGCGCGCGAGCTCCGACCACGACGCGTACTCGTCTCCCGGTGGAGCGGCCGCGAGGCGCTCGAAGCCCGCGGCCAAACCGTCGAAGTCCCGGCGCGCGAGCTGCGCTCCGAGGTTGCTGCGCATCCACCCCTGCAAAGGGCACGGCGGCTGACCGGGCTCGCCGCAGGCCGCCGTGCTCTCCGCGAGCGCGACGCTCGAAGCTCCTACGAACAGCGCCACGCCCAGCGCGACGCTCGCCGCAGCAGCTCGGACCCCCAGCATCATCGGACTTCCCACGACCCGAATGATGCCGCTTCGCCGGGAGTACGTCAGCGGCCAAACCGCTGGGCCCAGGTCGGACGCACGCACCTGTGTGAGCGGCGAACCCGTGGCTCAGCCACGCATTCCGCAGAAATCAGGCTCGAACGGAAAATCTTCAGGCTCCCGAAGAAAATGCCCTTGACCAGGGAATCGAAGCGACTAGTGTTCACAGCCCGCTTCACGAGAGCGGCTCCGGCGCAGCCGGCGGAATGCGCAAGCATTCCGAGGTCTTCAGCCTCCAAAGCCGAAGCCGAGCCGAACGAGAAAAAAAAGCGGGTCGAAGAAAAAAGACTTTGACAAAGCGAGGCCTGAGAGATTAGGTTTCGCCTCCCTTCG
>ERZ761602.773-NODE-773-length-64358-cov-45.998756_pt1 | contig 64358 bp, 59 predicted proteins | sample MGYA00512165_ERZ761602 | MGnify/ENA primary metagenome ERZ761602 (study PRJEB28899, sample SAMN02445085) | bioreactor sludge metagenome | biome: EBPR sludge; isolation source: Thorneside wastewater treatment plant | place: Australia: Brisbane, Thorneside...
CATTGATATTCCTAGAGTTAAGGCCGGTTTTAGGCGATAATCTAGGAAAGACCCATTGTAATTTCAGAATCAATAAAATCAATAAATTTTATCATTCCGAGAGTTTAACCCCTCTTTCTTTTGGTTGATCAAATGGACTTCGCTCCCCAAAGGTTTCCAGAATATTTTTCGCAGGCACTGTCCTTGGCCTGAATACACCCGCCGACACGAAACAGGTAATAGTTCCCGTCCTTCCAATTTTGCTGGATTTGCTTAAAAAATAAGGTATTTTTGGCTTTCCTGAAATTATTCTGCCATGAAGTCACATGTGATTGCGATTCTCATCACCATCCTGTTGGCTCTCGCGGCGGTGGTGGGCGACTACTTCCTGAAGGTGGCCAGTTCGAGCAAGTCTCCGTTCATCAACTGGAGCTTCGTCGTAGGCTTGTTGATCTACAGCCTCAGCGCCTTCGGTCTGGTCCTCGTGATGCCCCACTTGAAGCTCGCCTACATCGGCGTTCTCTACTGCCTCACTATGGTTCTGTGCCTGTGCCTTCTCGGCACATTCTTTTTCAACGAGTCGCTGAGACCAAAGGAATGGCTCGGAGTCGGATTGGCGATCATCTCCCTGATGCTTCTCTCCTCACGCATGGCGTAAAGGGCCAAAAGCTTGCTCGCCCAGTGATTGTTTTTCTAGGGACAAGGCTATGACGATGGTGAGAATCGAGATCGGCAGGAGCGGCATCCACGGCCTCGGGTGCTTCGCGAAAGAGGGGATCGAGGCCGGACAGCTCGTCTGGAGGTTCGACGAAAGCTTCGACCTCGTCTTGAAGAAGGATATCGTCGAGGCCTTGTCCCCGGGGGCGAGGGAGAACTTCCTGAACTACGCCTTTATCAGCAAGACCACCGGTGACTATATTCTGTGCTCCGACGATTCGAAGTTCACGAATCACAGCTCTTCGCCCAATGTCACCTGCTTCGTCCCGGAGGGCTGCGAAAACAACGAACTGGAGTGCTACGCGACCCAAGACATTCTTCCCGGCGAGGAGATCACGAACGACTACCGCGATTTCGACGCTGAGAGCGACAGCATCCCGATGGACTGAGGGGGGGCTGTGCCTCTGCCGCGTGTTCAAGCGGAGAGGAGGCGATGCAGATGCGGTCCAGCACTTGGGAGATCAGGCGGCTTGCGACACCAATCCGGCGACCGAGGCCGCTTCCTTCAAGATGAAGTCTTGAACGACGCCCAGCCGTAGGTAATGCCGCTGCAGTGCCATGGGCAGCAGATCGAAGTCGCGGATCCTCCCGCGACACTGTGGCGAGTCGCAGCGGCAGTCCAGCTCCCAGTAGCGCTCGAGCATGGTGGTCGAGTAGTCGAAACGGATCTCCTCGCCCGGCCGGATCTGGCGCAGGGCGATGAGACGGATTTCGTCCACAAATCCTGCATTCGGGGAGCAGGAATGGTTGAGGTAGCGAGCCGGAGACGGAGAGCGGGGATCGATATAGCGGTCCACCCCGACCTGAATCGTGTATTCCCCCTCGACGGCCGCCACAGCGTCCTCGAAGCAGATCAATTTTCCGGTAAGGTAGAAGATGGTCTCGCGTGGCTCGATCGGCACTTTCGCAAACACTCCCAAGCCGAGATCGGATTGTGCGATGTGGATTTTCTGCGACATCGGAGGAGGAGGAGGGACTCGAAGCGCGCGTTCATCGGGGTTGAAGAACTGTCTGCGTCTCGAATTGCCGAGTTTCCACGATTATCGGACGAAATTGCAGGAATGAAAATAAAAATTGAGAGTATTTTCAAAAATTTCTCAGATTTGATTTTAAAAAATTTTTAAAAAAGATGGATTTTATGATATTTATGTTTATTTTATTGTTCAACTCTCTCTATGCATGCTTCTATGAAATCGACCCAATCTTGGCGATGGAGTCTGCCGCTCGCTTTGTTTCTGGTGATCGTGCTCGCGGGATGCCGGGATTCGCCGCCTCCCTCGGTCGATGCCGGGGCCGAAAGGGAGGTGGCACCGGCTTCCGGCGGCCATCCGACCGTGATCCAGGCACAGCACGAATCCATCCCCAAGAACAAAGGTTTGGGAGCGGATCTTCGCCCGCATGCACAAACAAGCGAACAGGAGTCGCAGCCGAGGCTATCCCTGCTCATCTGGGAGGACTATCTGGCACCCGAGGCCCTCGCGCGCTTCGAGCGCGAGCATGGCGTCATGCTCCTCGCCACTGAAGTCGATAACAGCGAGCAGCTCAAGCAGACTCTCTCCTCGCGCCCCTCCGACTTCGATCTGATCGTTGCAGACGAGCAAACCCTCCGAGAGCTGGATGACCTCAAGCTCCTGCGCGACCTCACCCCGGCCCTGCTCGGCGATACCTTCCCGGAGACGGAGAGCTTCCTCGCGCCTGCCGCCGTCCGGGGAAATCGCCGCTCCGTGCCCTATCTCTGGGGGCTCACCGTCCTCGCAGGGCGCTCCGAAGTCTTCCGCAGTGCTGAGCCGAGCTGGAACCTGCTCTGGAGGGAGGACTTGCGCATCGCCCTGCTCGACGAGCCGAGCGACCTCATCTGGGTGGCGCTGCTCGCCCTCGGCCACGATCCGGCCACCGCCACAAAGGAGCAGATCGACAAGGCCGCCGACCGCATCGAACGGCGTTTCCCGAAGCTCGTCGAACGCATGCGGGATCCGATCTCGGGCTTGGACGCCCTCGAAATCGGCGAGGTCGACCTCGTCGTCACCTACAACGGGGACGCCCTCCTTCGGGCAGCGCAGAATCCGGCCCTCAAGGTGGTCCTCCCGAAAGAAGGTGCGCCGCTCTGGGTTGATAGTTTCGCAGTGGCCCGGGACGCGCCTTCCCCAGAGCTCGCACAGCGCTTCATCCGCTTCATGAGCTCGCCAGAAGTCTCAGCTGAAACGTCCAAGACCCTGCTCTACGCCAGCCCTAACCCCGCTGCCCGCGCCAGGCTGGAACCCGTCCTGCTGGCGAATCCCGTGCTCTATCCGCCAGAGGCGGCGATAGAGAAATGCCGTTTCGTCCGCTTCGACCCCGGCGTCGAAAAGCATGTTCACCAAGCGATCATCCGCCTCGTCACCAGCGACCGTGGCATGGCGATGGATTCCGGCAAAGCCGCGGCTCCGACTTGGCGAAGACCGGTCGAACCCTCTCCCGTCGACTAGCGACTCCGCCAGGTTCCCCAGCTCCGACATGGACACCATCCGCAGCCGACTCCTCACCTCCATGGTGCTGACGGGCCTCGTGCCCCTCATCGCCGTGCTGGTGCCACTCGGCACGGTCCTGAGCCGGAATCTGCGACAGCAGGAGGAGGAGAAGCTGGCCGAAACCTCGAGGCAGCTCGGGCGCCTCGTCGCCGAGGTGACCGATCGTACCGCCCGCGAACTCGGCTCCCTCCAGTCGAATCCCCTCCTTTCCGATCCCGAAGGGGATATCGAGACGAAGCTCACCGAGATGTACCGCCTCGTGAGCATTTTCGAATTCTACTCCGACATCAGTCTCTACGACGGCGACGGCTTCCTCCTCGCCTCCACCGCCGAGGAGCACCCCTCCTTCCGCGAATATAGCGACTGGTTCCGGGAGGCTGCCCAGGGCAAGGTGGTGATCTCCCACCCGCAGCGGGTGCTGGGGCAGGAAGGGCTCTATCTCATCGTCTACCTACCCGTCGAATCCCCGGGTGAGGTTCGCCACGTGGTCAGGGCGAGGCTTTCCTTCGCGCGCATCGTCTCCATCCTCGGCGAAACTTCCATCGCGGGGAACCATCCCGTCTTCCTCCTCGATTCCCTCGGCAACACCCTTTCCGGCGGCGACGCCTCGCGGCTGATGGAGAAATTCGACGGGATCGTGCCTGCGGAACAATGGATCGAACGACCCATCGGCGCCTACACCGCCCCCGATGGCATCCCCTATCTTTACGCTAGGGAAATCCTCCCTAGCGCCGTCACCAAAGTCTCCTCCCCTTGGATCGTGCTCGCCTTGAAACCCATGGAGGAGGTCACCGCCGTCGTGCGACAGGTCTTCCTTTCCCTCGCCGCCGCCGCCATCTGCATGATGCTCGTGGCTGCCGCACTTGCCCTCTTCCTCTCCCGCCTTATCTCCCGCCCCTTGGAACGGATCGGCGAAGTCGCTGGGCAGGTCACCGCTGGGAACCTCGCCGTGCGGGCCGACGAGGAGGGCGGATCAAGCGAAACGAAAAGCCTCTCCATCCTCTTCAACCGCATGGTCGGGGAGCTCGCCGAACACCGCGAGAGCCTTGAGAAACTCGTCGCCTCGCGCACCGAGAGCCTGCACCAGAGCCAGTCCGATCTGGAGCGGGCCAACGCCCGTCTCCAAGCCGCCATCGAGAGCACCAACAACGGCTTTCTCGTCGAGGACCTCTTCGGCGAGGTCGCCGTCGTCAACGACCTGTTCCTCACCCTCCTCGGCTTTGAGCCGGGGGCAAGGATCCCGGCCGCCACCGTCCTCGACGCCTTCGTCGAGCGCGGCGGCTTTTCCCCCGAATCGACCGACCAATGGCTGGAGCAGCGCTCCTCCGGCGGGATCATCGACCAGGAGATCGTCCTCGCCATGCCCGAGAAACGCGTCCTCCACGTCCACTCCGCCCCGATCCGCGACTCGCGCGGCAGCGTCGTGGGGCGGGTCTGGACCACGCGCGACCTCACCGAGCGGCGCCAGCTCGAAGAGGGGCTGCGCCAGTCGCAGAAGATGGAGGCCGTCGGCCAGCTCGCCGGAGGCGTCGCCCACGACTTCAACAACCTCCTCGCCGGCATCCTCGGCAACCTCGCCCTCGTCAAAATGGAGCTTGGCGCCGGAGTCGCCGAAGAAGCCCGCGAAAGCCTCGCCTATGCCATCAAAGCGGGCGAACGCGCCACCGAACTCGTCAAGCAGCTCCTCGGTTTCTCCCGCCGCAGCCACATGGACCTGCGGCCCTGCGACGCCAACCTCGTCCTCGCCGAGGTGCGCGACATCCTCTCCGCCACCATCGACCGCCGCATCCGCATCGACCTCGATCTGGAGAGCAGCCCTTGGCGCGCCATGGCCGACGTCGGCATGCTCGGCCAAGTTATCATGAACATGGCGGTGAACGCCAAGGACGCCATGCCTCATGGCGGGCGGCTCCTCCTGCGATCCAGCAATCGCGTCCTCACCGCCGCCGACCTCCGCTCCCATCCCGAGGTCGCGCCCGGCGAATTCGTCTGCCTCAGCGTCGAGGACGAGGGCGAGGGCATCCCCCTCGAAGTGCAGGCGAAGATCTTCGAGCCTTTCTTCACGACCAAGGAGCCGGGCAAGGGCACCGGCCTCGGCCTTGCCACCTCCTTCGGCATCGTCAAGCAGCTCGGGGGCTGGATCGACTTCCGCTCCGTCCCCGGCGAGGGCACCCGCTTCGACATCCACTTGCCGCGCAGCACCGCCGCCGAGGCGAGCGGCTCCTCCGCCCTGCTGCCCTTGTCCGGCGGCGAGACGAAGCTCGCCCCTTCGCGCCGTGGCGAGACCATCCTCCTCGTCGACGACGAGGCACTCGTGCGCCGCATCGGACGCACTCTCCTCTCGAAACTCGGCTACGAAATCCTCGAGGCGGGCGACGGTCTGGAGGGTCTCGACCTCGTCCGCGCCCAGGGCGACCGCATCAGCCTCGTCCTCCTCGACCTGACCATGCCGAACCTCACCGGGAAGGAGACCTTCGCCCGCCTCCGCGAAATCCGGCCCGACCTGCCCGTGCTCATCTGCAGCGGCTATCTCGTCGATCTCAACGAGTTCACGAGGGAATGCGGCGCCTGTCCCGACGGCTTCGTCCAGAAGCCCTACCGCTTCGAGGAGATGGCCGACATGGTCCGCCAGACCCTCGACCGCCACAGCCACGCCGCGTGAACGGAGCCTCGTAGCGAAGTTCGTGAGAACTTCGGCGTGCGTCCCCTGGGCTTCGGAGGGAGAAGTTCTCACGAACTTCTCTACGTACCAGCACCGTCGACCCAACCCTGTCTTTCCCCTTGGCGCGGTCCGGCGGCCTTTGTAAAGTCCGGGGATATGAACGTCTTGGCCCCTCTCCCGGCGAAATGGCCGCCTTCCCGCCCTTGGCTCGTCGCGGTCTCGGGAGGGATCGACTCGATGGTCCTGTGGCACGCCCTGCGCGGGGCGGGATACGGCGACCTCGTCGTCGTCCACGTCGAGCACGGGCTGCGTGGCGCGGATTCGGAGGCCGATGGCGCGTTTGTCAGGGCCGAGGCGGAGCGGCACGGGACGCCCTGCGAGATCCGCCGGGTCGAGGCCGCTGCTTTCGCGAAGGAGCGGAAGCTATCCCTTGAAACGGCGGCGCGCGAACTGCGCTACCGTGCCTTCGCCGAGGTCGCGCGGGAGCGGAGGATCGCCGGGATTTTCCTCGCCCATCACGCCGACGACCAAGTCGAGACCGTGCTGATGAACTTCCTCCGGGGAGCCGGATCGCGCGGTCTCTCGGGCATGGCGGAGGAGACGGCCCGCCGCGTCGACGGGGTCGAGTTGGCTTTGGTCCGCCCCCTCCTCGCCGTCTCGCGCGAGGAGATCGAGGCCTACGCGGCGGCGCACGAGGTCGCTTGGCGCGAGGACGCGAGCAACGGCTCGGATTTCGCCCTCCGCAACCGCATCCGCCGCCGTCTCCTGCCGGAGATCGAGGCGGTCTTCGGTCGCGACGCTCGGGCCGCCATCCTGCGCTCCGCCCGGCTCGCCTCCCTCGACGAGGCTTGGGTTGCGGCCGCGCTCGGGGACCTGCCGAGTCGAGGCGAAACGGGTGGCCTCGACGTCGCCGCCCTGCGCGCCTTTCCCGAGGCGCAGCGCAACCGCCTCCTCCTCGCCTGGCTGCGCCAGTCCGGCGTGCCCGACTGCGGCTTCGCCGAAGTGGAGCGCGTCGCGGCGGTGCTGCTCTCCGACGCCCGCCCCGCGAAGGCCAGCCTGCCGGGCGGACGGCAGGTGCGCCGCCGCGCCGGGACGCTGTTCCTCGACTGCTGAAAGCCCACACCCCTTGCCCCATCGACCTGCGCCTTTACACGCCCGACTTCGCCGTGCTCGACGAGACCGAGGACTACCTCGTCGTCGATAAGCCCCCCCATCTGATGGTCCATCCCTCGGTGCCGGGGAATCCGCCGACCCTCCTCGACGGGCTGGAGGCCCTCTGCGCCTACGAACTCGCCTGCGGCGCGAGGCTATCCCTCGTCAACCGCCTCGACCGCGAGACCAGCGGCATCGTCCTCGTGGCGAAGCATCGCGCCGCCGCGCGCATGTTCGGCAAGGCGATGGAGCGGCGCGAGTTCCGCAAATCCTACCTCGCCGTGGCTTGGGGCTGGCCCGAGGCGGACGAATTCCTCGTCGACGCGCCCCTGCGGCGCAAAGGTGAGATCGAGGACTCCTCGGTCTGGGTGAAGCAGATCGTCCACCCCGGCGGCAAGGAATCGGCCACCCGCTTCGAAGTGCTGCGCCGCTTCGAGCGCGAGACGACGAACGGTTCGCGCTTCTCCCTGTTGCGCTGCCATCCCCTCACCGGGCGCATGCACCAGATCCGCGTCCACGCCGCCCACGTCGGCCATCCCCTCGTCGGCGACAAACTTTACGGACCCGGCGAGCGTTGCTACCTCGACTTTATCGAGACGGGCTGGACGCCGCCGTTGCAGTGTCTCCTCCTCCTCGACCGCCAAGCCCTCCACGCCGCCGCGCTGGGTTGGGAGCGGCACGAATGGCATAGCCCTCTGCCCGCCGACCTCGCCGCCTTCTGCGGGATCGAGGCGGAGAATTTATCGGGTGCAAACTCCGGGGGCTTGTTCTAAATTCCCGCCCTTCCGGGCCGGACCAGTGCGCCCGGACCTCTCCCCGACCATGAACCTTTCCGTCGAGCGCCTCCCCGAGTGCCGAGCACGCCTTTCCGCCGAGATCCCGGCGGAAACGGTCGTGAAAACCCGTCGCGAGATCGTCTCCGCCTATTCCCGACAAGCCAAAGTCCCCGGCTTCCGGCCCGGCAAGATCCCTACCTCCGTCATCGAGAAGCGCTTCGCCGACTCCATCGAGGACGAGTTGAAGGACCGCCTCGCCCGCTCCGCCTACGCCGAGGCCCGCTCCACGCAATCCCTCGCCATCCTCGGGGTCGCCCAGGTCGAGAGCGAGCAGATCGGCGGCGACGGCGCCTACCGCCTCGAAGTCGAGATCGTGACCGAACCCGAGATCGCCGTGCCCGAATACAAAGGCATCCCCGTCGAGGTCGCCAAGCTGGAGGTCACCGAGGAGATGGTCGCGAGCTATCTGGACAACACCCGCAAGCAGCAGGCTAAACCCGTGGACGTGGACCGCGCCGCCGCCCCCGGCGACCTCGCCGTGGTCTCCTACACCGCCACTCTCGACGGCAAGCCCCTCGCCGACCAGGTCGAGAAGGAGGTCGGTCCCCTCGCCCAAGGCGAAGAGCACTGGGCCGATCTGCCCGAGGACGGCGCGGAAGCCCGCGAATTCATCCCCGGCCTCGCCGCCGCCATCGTCGGCCTGAAGGCGGGCGAGAGCAAGACCTTCGACGCGACCTTCGCCGAGGACTTCCCCGTCGAAGCCGTCGCTGGCAAGACCGTGAGCTACGAGGTGACCGTCAGCCAAGTGAAGGAGCGCGAACTGCCCGAGCTCGACGACGCCTTCGCCGCCACCCTCGGCCTCGCCTCGCTCGACGAGTTGAAAAGCCGCGTCCGCGAGCAGTTCGAGGGGCAGCGCGAGAGGATGCGCGTCCAGATCATCGACAACCAGATCCTCGCCCACCTCACCAAGGACGCCTCTTTCGAACTGCCCCAGCACATCGTCTTCAACGAGACCCAGCGCCAGGTGAACCAGATGGTCTCCCGAGGCTACGAGCAGGGCATGACCGAGGAGGACATCACGAAAAACCAGGACGACCTCATCCGCAGCGCCGAGGAGCAGGCCAAGAACAACGTCAAGACCACCTTCCTCCTCGACCAGATCGCGGAGAAGGAGCGCATCGGCGTGACCGACGACGAGCTCAGCCGCCACGTCGCCATGATCGCCTACCGCCAAGGCCGCCCCCTCAAGAAGGTGGCCCGCGAGTTCCGCGACCGCAACGCCTTCGACGAGCTGCGGCACGACATCCGCATCACCAAGACCCTCGCCTTCCTCCGCGAGAACGCCGCCGTCACCGAAGTCGATCCGCCGAAGGAGGAGGCGTAATCAGAGTTGAGAGTTGAGAGGCTGAAAATGAGCGGTTTGCGCCGAAATACAGATTCATCCTTTGGATGAGTTGCCGCCTTGAGACAACTCACTGATTCCGAAACTCTCGACTCTCAACGATCAGCTCTCAACTATCATCCAACCGACCCCATCCGCCATGCACGATCTCGACTCCGTCCAGGAACTTTCCCCCCTCCTCCCCCCGCACCTCCAGCAGCGCATCGTCGATCCGATGCGCAACGTCAGCGTGATCGAGAAGGAAGGGAACACGATGATCCAGTTCGACCTGCTCTCGCGCCTGATGAAGGACCGCATTATCTTCATCGGCGAGCAGGTCAGCGACCCGCTGGCGAACTACGTCATCGCCCAGATGCTCTACCTGCAGATGCAGGACCCGAACAAGGACATCAACGTCTACATCAACAGCCCCGGCGGCTCCGTCACCGCCGGGCTCGCCATCTACGACACCATGCAGTTCGTCACCTGCGACGTGAACACCTACTGCATGGGCATGGCCGCGAGCATGGGCGCGGTGCTCCTTACTGCCGGGACCAAGGGCAAGCGCTACGCCCTGCCGAACGCGCACATCATGATCCACCAGGTCTCCGGCGGGGCGCAGGGCACCGCCTCCGACGTGGAGCGCACCGTCGAGTTCATGTATTCGCTGAAAAAGCGGCTCAACAAGATCCTCGCCTTCCACACCGGCAAATCGGTCGAGGAGGTCGAGCGCGACGCCGACCGCGACAACTACATGACCGCCGAAGCCGCCGCCGAATACGGGCTGATCGACAAAGTGCTCGAACGGAAGCCCGAGGAGAAGAAAAGCTGAGGACGCGGGGTGTTCTAGTGGCTCATTCCAGCAAAGCTGATGGGGCGGGAAATCTGACGCATCCTTCGGAGGCGGAAATCTGTAGCCGGGGTCATTGACCCCGGTCGGGCGTCGTTTGGACGTAAGGTCCGGCCTCACTGAGGCCGGCTACAGCGCTGGCGCGTCTTCTGACGTCTTTCCACGCTTCCCGCCTTTTCACCCGATCCGCTCCCGTTTCAGATAGGGCACCAGCGCCTCGGGCACTTTCACGCTGCCGTCCTCCTGCTGGAAGGTTTCGAGCAAGGCGACGTAGAGGCGCGGCAGGGCCGTGCCGGAGCCGTTGAGGGTGTGGCAGAAGCGGTTGTGGCCTTCGGCGTCCTTGAAGCGCAGCCTCATGCGGCGGGCTTGGTAATCGACGAAGTTCGAACAGCTTGAGACCTCCAGCCAAGCTCCGTGGCCCGGCGCCCAGACCTCAAGGTCGTAGGTCTTCGCCGAACTGAACCCGAGGTCGCCCGTGCAGAGCTCGATGACGCGGTAGTGCAGCCCCAGCCGTTGCAGCACGGCCTCGGCCTCGGCGGTGAGGAGTTCCAGTTGGGCGAAAGACTCGTCGGGATGGACGAGGTTGACCAGTTCCACCTTGTCGAACTGGTGCATGCGGATGAGCCCCCGGCTTTCGCGGCCCGCCGACCCGGCCTCGCGGCGGAAGCAGGGGGTGTAGGCCGTGACCTTGAGCGGGAGGTCGCTCTCTTTCAAAATCGTCTCGCGGTAGAGGTTCGTCACCGGCACCTCGGCGGTGGGGGCGAGGAAGAAAGCGCCCTCTTCGAGGGAGTACATGTCGTCCTCGAACTTGGGAAGCTGTCCGGTGCCGACCATGCAGTCGCGGTGGATGATGTGCGGCGGCGAGACTTCGGTGTAGCCGTGGAACTCGGTGTGCAGGTCGAGGAGGAACTGGATCAGCGCCCGCTCCAGCCGCGCCCCGACGCCGGTGAAGACGACGAAGCCGCCGGTGCTGACCCTCGTCGCGGCCTCGAAATCGAACAGGTCGAGCCGCGTCCCGATCTCGACGTGGTCCTTTGGCTCGAAGGCGAACTCCGGCTTCGCCCCCCATTCGCGCACGACGGGATTGGCGGTCTCGTCGCTGCCGACGGGGCAGGCGGCGTGAGGCAAATTCGGAATGTGGAGGAGCAGGTCCGTCTGCGCTTCCTCCGCCGCGTCCGCTTCCTCGCCGATGGTCTTGATGCGCTCACTGATGCCGCGCACCGTCGCCTCCAGCTCCGACGTGTCCTGCCCCTGCTTCTTCAAGCCGCCGATCTCCTTCGAGAGGCGGTTGCGCTCGCTTTGGAGTTGCTGTTTCTCCGTCTCCCCGGCGCGGCGGCGCTCGTCTTGGGCGAGCACCTCATCGACGAGTTGCCAGGATTCGCCTCCACGGGTTTGGAGGCGGGTCTTGATTCCTTCGGGATCTTCGCGGAACTGGCGGATGTCGAGCATGGCTGCCGACTGTAACCCGGCTGCGGGACGCGTCAACGTGGCAGGAGGCCCCGTCTCAGGGAACCTCCATCGCCCCCGAAAGACGCGCCAGTGCCTGTAGCCGCGCCCATTTCCATCGCAGCGGCCCGCTGGGCCGCCAAGCTCCACACCCTTTCACCTTTTACGGTGGCCAAAGGCCGCCCGAAGATCAGTGATCCTCAAGCTCGCGCAGCTCTTCGCGCAGCTTGCTTTCTTCCTTGTAAAGCCGTTTCAACTCCGAGTTGTAGGAACGCAATTGGATATCGGAGTTCGTCCCACCGATCAACTGGTTGATCTCGTTGATCCTCGCTCGGACCTCGTCCATCTTGGCCTGCCGCATGCGATAGATGGACGACTCCGCCGGACTTTTTTGAGGAGCCTTTTGTATCGGCAGAGTCGCGACACGGCGCTGGTCGCTGTCGGCGAGACGGGCCACAGGCAGATCGAAGCGTTGCCCATCCGTCTCGCGCACGAGGGTGACGGCGGTTTCGCTCCTGCCGATGATGGTTGCCTTGACGGTGCGTCCCTCGACATCGGTCAGGGTCCATCTCGCTGGGAGTTGCGCCGGGGGAGTCTTCCCTTTGGGTGGCGCAATGGCCAAATCCGCATTGTCGCAGCCCGCCAGGAGGAAAGCGGCCACCATCGTGCGGCTCAATAGGTGGATGTGGCGACTCTCCATCATAGGGCTATGAAGCCCGATCACCCCCTCCTTGCAAGCGGAATGGCGCAAATATCGCTTGCGGGCGGATGGCGGCATCGCAACAGTTCCTCCATGCCTCCGAAGCCCGCCTTTCCCCTCGCGTTCCTCGCGTCTCTCTGCCTATGGACCCTCGTGCCGGAGTCGTCGGCGCAGGATTGGAAGCCGCACCTGCGGAACCTCCCCTCCTTCGACCTCCAAGGCATGGACATCGACGCGCCGGAGGGCGTCGTCGTCCTCGCGCAACCCTCCGCGGACGCGCAGGTGCTCAAGACCCAGCCCGGCCCGCTCGTGCTGAAAGCGGCGGCCTATGTCGATAACAGCGGCTCGCGATACTACCTCACCGCCGAGGCCCGCGACTTGCTCTGGGATGAGAAACCGGCCTACTGGGTCTCCGTGCCGGGCACGGGGCGGTCGGAATTCATCGCCAGCACCACCGCCGCGACCTTGGTGAAGCGGGAGACGCGTGACTTTTTCAAAACCGGCCCGCAGACCGCCGAAGTCTATGAGGAGACCGTGAACCTCGCCCCCGTGTCCGAATGGGGCGCGGGCTGGCGTCGCGCCGAGATCGACTTCCACCTGCCCGTGAAGGTCGCCGCCTTCCGCTCCCTCGACGGCGGTGCCTGGGAGCTGGAGCTGACCGTCTTCCCCGCCTTCGAGTCGAGCACCGAGCGCATTCCCGGACCCCGTCCCGAAATTTACGGCGAGCCCTATCAGGCCCTCATCACCCGTCCCGTGCAGCGCACTGTGAAGGTGACGGGCGCGGCGAAAGCCGACCCTCTTCGGTCCCTCCTCGTAGAGGGTTCGGTCTGGGCGGCGGGCTTTTCGGAGGGACGCTTGCAGGAGTTGCGCATCGGCTGGCACGAGCTGGAGCCTCCCTTCGAGGTTTCGCGCCTCTCCGCCCCGCACTTCCGGCGAGGCGACCAAATGGCCTTCCGCTTCCGCCTGAACCGCCTCCTCGCCGAGCCCGCCCAGATCGAGGTCACGCCCGACCGCATCGTCGGGGTCGATTACACGAAATACGATCTCATCGCCGAGATCGGCGGTGCGCCGGGGGAATACTCCGACGCGGAGATGGAGGCCTTCCTGAACCAGCTCTGGAATGTGACGGTGGGGCCGGACCTGCTCGTCAACGTGGTCGCGCCGCTCATCGAAGGGCGCGGCGCGGAAGGCATCATCGAACTCGAAAGCCTCGGGCTGGGGCCGTCCTTCGAGGAGGAGTTGAAAGCGCTCGCGGGCATGGCCAAGGCCACCGCCCCGCCCCTCGATCCACCGACGGAGGCCGATTGGCTCTCCATCGTCGATCACGAGTTGGGCGTCATCCCCGAATCCCAGCGCGGCCCCGAAACAGACCTCGAATACTGATGAGGTGCGTTGCCCGGATGGTCTGTCTGCTAGGCGTGCTTGCGGCGGGCGCCGCCCCGGATTCACCGGCCCGGGATCTCACCCAGGAGGACCGCGACGCCTTCGCCCGTTGCCGTGAGTTGCACGCCGCGGGCGACTGGCTCGCCGCCCGCGAGATCGCCCAGGAGCTGGTCGCGGCCTTCGCCAACGATCCGCCCTCCCAGCACCGTCTCGCCTTTGCCAACGAACTCGCCAATCTGGAGCAGCGCCTCGGCAACTATGCCGCCGCCCTGCCCGCCTACGAGGACACCCTCGCCACCGCCCGCGAACTGCTCGGCGAGGAGGCGGGGCCGGTCGCGCAGATCCAGAACAACCTCGCCGGCCTCCACATGGTGCTCGGCAACTTCCAGGAGGCCGAAGCGCTCAACCGCGGCGCTCTGCGCATCCGCGAGAGATTGGAGGGCAGGGGCGGCGTCGGCACCGTGCCCGCAATGAACAACCTCGCCACTCTGTCTTGGTGCATCGGCGACCTCAGCGGGGCCGAAACGCTCTACCGCGAGGCCCTCGCCATCCGCACCCGGCACCTCGGCCCCGAGGCCCTCGACACGGCCCGGTCGAAGGCGAACCTGGGCGGCCTGCTCTTCTATCGCGACCGCGTCGAGGAGGCCGAAGCCCTCGCGAGGGAGGCGGTCGCGGTCTTCGAGCGCGAGGTCGGGCCGACTTCGCCTGACACGCTCGAGACGGTCCTTTTCCTTGGCAATCTCGAACGCGCCGCCGGTCGGCCGCAGGAGGCGCTCGCGCTCTACGCCCGCGTCCTCGAAGGCCGGATCGCCGCCCTCGGCACGAGCGAGCACGTCAAAGTCGCGGAGGCGGCGTTGCGGGTCGGCGACGCCCGCCGCGAGTTGGGCGACTACGTCGGGGCCGCCGCCGCCTACGGCGAAGCCGATCAGCTTTATGTGGACCTCCTCCGCGAGGACCATCCCGACCGCCAGCCGGGCCTCTACGGCATGGGCCTCGCCGCCCTCGCCTCGGGCGACGCCGCCGGGGCGCTGGACGCGGCGAAACGCTGCCTCGAGATCGAGTTCCGCAACTTCGAGGCCATGCTCCAGTTCACCGACGAGCGCCAGCGCCTCGCCTACCAGGACTCCTTCAAATCCCACCACCTCTTCGCCCAGCTGGGCGCGGCGGAGGAGGTCGCGGGCTTCCTCCTGCGACAGAAGGGAGTCGTCCTCGACAGCCTCATCGCCGAGGCGCAGCTCTCCCGCGAATCCTCCGACCGGACCGTGGAGGAAGCCCGCCGCGCCCTCGCCGCCGCCCGCGCCGAATACCGCGCCGCCTTCCTCGGGTCGGGCCGTGCTAGGCGGGCCCTGCCCGATCTCGACGCCCTCGTGCGCCAGCGGCACCAGGAGCTGATCCGTCTCACCGGCTCGAAGGATTTCTCCCGCCCCGGATCGGATCCCACCTTGGCCGACCTGCGCGCCTCGCTGGGTGGGGACGAAGTCCTCCTCGATTACTTGCGCTTCCGCCGCTACGACGGCCTCGCCGCCTTCGAGGACCGCTACGGCGTCGCCGTGACCACTCGCGAGGGCACCACCTTCTTCGACCTCTGCGCCGCCCAGGAGGCCGACGAACTCGTCGCCGCGACGATCCCCTTCTTCGGCGCGGCCAACGGCGCGGGCGAGGAATCCGACCGCACCGCGAGGGAGCTGATGGAGAAGCTCCACGGCCAGCTCCTCGCCCCGGCGGCGGACCTCCTGACAAAACACTCGAAGCTCGCCATCTGCCCCGAAGGGTCGCTCAGCTTCGTGCCCTTCGCCTGTCTCGTCGGGCCGGACGGGAAGTTCCTCGTCGAATCCCACGACCTCCGCTACATCTCCTCCGCGAGGGAGCTGGTCCGACGCCCCTCCCCGGTCGATCCTTCGGCGGGGGCGGTCCTCGTCGGCAACCCCGCCTTCGACACCGGGCGGGTTCCCGAGACCGGCGTGGTGGACCGGCGCGGGCTCCTCGCCTCCTTCAGTTCCTCCAGCCTCGCCATGCTCGCGCAAGGCCTGAGCCCTCTCGCGGGCGCCGAGGAGGAGGTCGATCTGCTCGGACCCGTGATGCGGCAGCGCCTCGGCACGCCCGTGACCACGGTGAAGGGCGAACGCGCCACCGAGCTGGATCTGCGCGTCGGGGTGCGGCGGCCCCACCTGCTCCACTTCGCGACCCACGGTCTCTACCTGCCCGCCGCCGTCGAGCCGGTGCCCGAGGGCGCGAGGGAGACGGCCTTCGTTCCGAAGGAGGTGGCCGGCTTCCAGAACCCCATGTTCGGGAGTTGCCTCGCCCTCGCCGGGTCCAGCGACACCATTGCCGCTTGGGCGAAAGGTGTCGTCCCCAATCCCGAGAGCGACGGCCTCCTCATGGCCAACGAGGTCGCCGAGTTCGACCTCGAGGGCACCCTCCTCGTCGCCCTCAGCGCCTGCGACACCGCCAGCGGCGAAGCGACCACCGGCGACGGCGTCCTCGGCTTGCGACGCGGCTTCCGCATGGCCGGAGCGGAGAACGTCATCTCCACCCTCTGGCCCATCAGCGACGCCGCCACCGTCGCGATCATGAAACAATTCTACGAAGGGCTCGCCGGCACGACGCCCGCCGACTCGCTCAGCGTGACGCAGCGCGAATGGCTCGTGAAGCTGCGCGATCACAGCGGCACCCCGCCCGGTGTCCCTCCGGAGATGACCGGCTTCTACTGGGCCATCAATTTCGCCGGGCCGTTCCTGTTGGGGCGTTAGAAAGGAGAGGATACGGGTTAAATCCTCCAATCGTCCCGATTCTTTTCAGATTGGGGATCACGTTCCCTCCAACCAGTCGGCGACTCTCGCCACATTGGCCGTCCGGTCGAAATGCCCGGCGGCGAACCGCCGCGCTTTCTCGCCCATCCTTGTGCGAAGCACCGGATCTCCGGCTTGCGCCATCGCTGCGTCCAGCGCTTCCGCATCGCCCGGCTCGACCACCCAGCCCGCTCCGCTTTCCAGCATCCAAACCCCGATGCTCGACGCCTTGTCGCCGATGAAGAGGACCGGACGTCCCGCGCTGAAGACGCCCTGCAGCTTGCTCGGCACCATTGTCCCCGTCCACTCCGGCCGCAGCGAGACCGCATGCACGTCTGCGGTGCGGAGATGCGCCGCCAATTCCTCCTCGCTGACATAGTCGTGCAATTCCAAACGGCCCGGATGCTCGCGCAGGAAGTCCTCGATCTCGCCGCGCCGCTTCCCCCGTCCGTAGAAGACCAGCCGACAGCGCTTCCCGGAACGCCGCCGCGCCCATTCGAGCAGATCCTCGAAGCGGTGGCCCAGTCCCATGTTGCCGGAATACATCACGACCAGCTCGCCGTCCGACCATCCCCGCCGGGAGCGCAGCTCCGCCACGTCATCGTCTCCGGCGGGGCCACCCCCTGTTTCCCACAAGGGTATCCACGCGACTTCCCTTGCCCCGGCACCCAAGAGGCGTCCGATCCGTTCCGCCATGTCCGGCCCCAGCGTGAGCACACCGGCGGAACGTCCGCCACCGAACCCCCATCGCGCCAAGGCGGACAGAAGACGATATCCAAGGGTGTCCTCCCGCAGCATCCCGTGGGCCGCCATCACATCGGGATAGAGATCCATCACCCAATGCGCGTGCGTGCCCCCGCGCCAACGCGCCGCCAGTCGGGCCAAGACCGAAAGATAGGGCGGAGTGGTCAAGGCCACGACCCGGTCCGCCCGCATCGTCGCCAGCCTCGCCGCACATCCGAAATAGAAGGACGCATAGTCCGCCAGCTTTCCCAGAAAGGTCCGGCGGCCCCACTGCAAGGCGCGGAGGCGGACCACTCGCACCTTCGTGGCGCTGGACTGTTCGCCGCAGGGCGGGGGAGGGGAGGGGATCGTTCCTGCCGTCTTCCCGTATCCACCGGCTGAGCAGATCACCGTCACTTCGTGACCGCGCAGCGCCAAGGCTTCCACCACTGGTTTCAGCATTGTCCCCGTCGGAGCTTCGTCGGGCGGGTAGTACTGGTTGAGGAATACGAAATGCATGGGGCACTGTCCCTTGTCCTTGGTCGGGGGTCAGACGCTCGACCTCTGCCAAGCCTCATGCCTCATGCCTCATGCCTCATGCCTCATGCCTCATCACCGGCAACTCTCCCGGCTTCAGCTCGACCCGTTTCCGCCACGCCTCGGGAAAATCCGGCGCGTGACGGTCGATCAGATGGCTGCCGAGCACCAGCACGTCCATGTCCGTCCTCAGGAAGCAGGAGATCGCCTCCCTTGGCAGACGCACCACCGGCTCGTTCTCGTTGAGCGAGGTGTTCAGAACGATGGGCACGCCGGTCCTTTCGTGGAACTTGGAGATCAGCGCATGGTAGCGCGGATTGGTCCGCTTCGACACCGATTGCAGGCGGCCGCTGCCGTCCACATGCGTCACCGCCGGAATCAGCTGGTGCTTCTCCTTGCGGATCGGGAACACCTTTTCCATGTAGGGCGTCGGCTCGTCGATCTCGAACCACTCGCCCATGTGCTCCTCCAGGATGCTCGGAGCAAAGGGCCGGAACTTCTCCCGGAACTTGATGCGCAGGTTGATGATGTCCCGCATGTCGGTGCGGCGCGGGTCGGCGATCAGCGAACGGTTGCCCAGCGCCCGGGCGCCAAACTCCATTTTTCCCTGGAACCATCCGACCACCTTGCCCTCCAGCATCTTCTCCACCGTCCGCTCCAGCAGGGCCTCCTCCTCCAAGGTCTCGCAGGTCAGCCCCGCCTCGCGAATGGCCGCCCCGCATTCGTCATCCGTGGACTCGCACCCCCAGTAGGCATGGTCCTGCACGAACCCGCGCGCGCCTCCCAGCACCCGGTTCCACACGTAGAAGGCCGCCCCGAAGGAAGTGCCGTTGTCCGCCGCGCCCGCCGGAATGTAGACGTTCTCGAACGGCGTGCCCCGGGTGATCTTGCCGTTGGCCACCGAGTTCATCGCCACCCCTCCCGTCAGACAGACATTCGGCGTCTTCGTCTTGCCATGCAGGCGCTCGAGCAGATGCAGGATGATCTCCTCCGTCACGGCCTGGAGCGATTTCGCGATATTGTCATGCCGTGCCGTCATCTCCTCGCCCTTCTTCCTCATGGGGCCGAGCTCCTTCTCCAGCCGCTCGCTGAAAAACGGCTCCACCACCGGAGCGCCGTCGTTCCAGCTCATCCGTATGCCCTTCTTATGATGGGTGAAGTAGTCCAGATTCAGCTCGAAGGTGTCGCCTTTCGGATAGATCATCCGCCGGAAGAGTTCGATGAATTCCGGTTCTCCGTAGGGCGCCAGCCCCATCACCTTGTACTCGTCTCCGTAGTAGGGAAATCCGAGGTACATCGTCACGGCGCTGTAGAGATAGCCGATGGAATGCGGAAACCAGACCCGGTCCAGCTCCCGCCAGTCTGTGCCGCGCGCATGGGCCGTCAGCGTGCTGGCGAAGTCCCCCATCCCATCGACCGAGAGCACCGCCGCCTCCTCGTAGGGCGACAGCAGAAAACCCGCCGCCACATGGGTCTGGTGATGCTCGATCCGGTGGAATTTCGCCCGCAGCTTCGAAGTCTCCAGCCCCACCGCCTGGGCGAACTGCTCCTCCAGCCCCAGCGTCTTCCCTTGGCGCTTCAGGCGGTCCGCGATCGCCCGCAGCGAGGGACGGTTCTTCGCCACAAAGGCCAGTCGCTTGCCCACATTCGCTCGGGGATCGAAGGAGATCGCCACCTGGTCTAGTTCCTCCGCTCTCACCCCGCCCTCCGCAAGACACCAGCGGATCGACTCCGCCGGGAATCCCGCCCAGTGCTTGATGCGGTTGAAGCGCTCCTCCTCCACCGCCGCGACCAGTTGGCCGTCGATGACAAGAGAAGCCGATGCGTCGCCGTGATAGGCGTTGATGCCGAGAATGGAAGACATGGGAAATGCTGAAAATGGAAACGTTGAAATTGACTTCGCTACGCTCCGGTTCTGTAACGCTCAGAACCAAGAACTAATCACCCCTTCCTCATTCTCCTTTGCCGTGCGCCTTGCGCCGCAGCGCTTCCAGTTCTTTTCTGAGCGGCTCCCACCAGGCTTTATCGGCGGCCACTTCCACTTGGCGTTCCTCTTCCAAGCGTGTTTCCATGCCGGGGAAATCACCGCTTAGAGCTTCCAGAACCGCAGGGCGCGTCTTCCCCGCGATCCCGGCCTCTCCCGGAAAGCGGGTGGCCAACTCCGCTAGCAGCGTCGGCGTCCGACATTCCCTCAGCCAGAAACTAATTCGCGTGGGGCTGGGCTCGGCCCGGTATTGAAACCAGTTTGCTTCGACAAGGCGCTGAATCATCGGCCAGTCTTTGGCCCGCTGGGTTTTCTTGGCCTGCACCAAATCGGGCAGCGACAGCAGATCGATTTCCAAGCCGTCCACTTCGATTGTCGTGCGGCGGTCCCACAAGTTCTCGAAGTCGTCCACGCCCCGCATCCGGCTCATGACATCCACCCGCAACCCGGCGATTCCCTGGACCTGACACCGGAAATGCACCGCAAGTCCCTGGTCGAGGTACTCCGCCGCAAACGGTGGCACCGCGATCACCGCTGCCTCCAATTCGTCCAAAGCCTTTTGCAGCTTGGCGAGGTTGCCTTCCTCCGCCAGCAGCGCGAAATCCACGTCGCGGCTATACTCCGCAGCGCCGTAGAACACGCAGGCCTGGCCGCCCATCAGGAGGCAGCGGACGCCATGCTTCCGCACCGAAGAAAGGACTGTCCATGTCGGGTTCGGGTTCAAGTGTGCCTCCCAGCATTAAAAACGTCTGCCACAACCGACCGCTCTCCCGCCACCGCTCCTGGGGTGTCAGGGAATACCATTCCAGCCATTCGTCGGGAATATGAGCCAGCGCATCCATCTCGGAAGGAACCTCGCACAAAGACACGGCGAAGGCAAGCCCCATGCCTCTCGCCTCCTACTCCTTCCGAAACACCAGGATCATCGACTTGGCCAGTGTAGGGAAGCGCCCCGCCCGCAGCACCTTTTCACAAACCAAACCCTGCTCGGCGAACAAGGCGGTCAAGGTCTTCACCGACCAGAACTTGATGTGTCCATGGTCCCACAAGGCGGTGAAGTGGGCATCCATCTTTCCCGTCAGGGCCAGCGCCACGTTTTTGAGATAGCCGTGATAGGGTGTGCTGATGATGGCTCGTCCTCCGGGCTCCAGCAGATCATTCACGCAGCGCGCGAACTTCCGTGGATAGTAGACGTGTTCCACCACTTCCAGTGACACCACGGCTGGAAACGGTCCGTAGCGTCCAGCCAGATCCTCGTAGGCATTCCCCACCTCCAGACGCAGATCGGGATCGGCTTTCCGGGCGATCTCGATACCGCTCTTCGAGGGATCGACCCCGGCCACCTGAAAACCATGCGCTTTCAAATGCCGCGCCAGCGCCCCGTTGCCGCAGCCAAGGTCGAAGACCCGTACTGTACCTCCCCCCGAGTTTTTCCAGTTCCCGCTGCACGGGCTCCCACAAATAAGCGTGCGTATGGGACGCTTCGGCTTGGGAATAGGCGTATCCGGTGGCGATTTCTTCGGTCATGAGTTTGATTGTCGTATTTTGCGATCCAGCAACTCCAGCGACAGCAACAGCTCCGCATAAGTCCGCTGCAGCACGTAATACATCCCCGGCCAGCCGTCGAAGATCAGCCGCTTGGCGAAAAGCGTATAGAGGAAAGCCGCTGGAACCGCCGGCCAGATCCTCTTGCGCAAGCGGTCAGCCAGGCTGCTGGGCGATTTCTCGGCCAGCAGCTTCTCCGCCTCCAGCACCGCGTACTTCCGCTGCGAGTCCAACCAGCGTGACAGGGGCTTACGGTCGTCGTGGTCGATGATAGATGACAAGCTTCCGATGCCCCCCTCGACTTTCAGGGTTTGGGTGTGTCCGTCCTGCGCATAGCGGCATTTGTCCTTGTGGAATAGAACGGCACGAGGGGGATAAAGGGTGCCTCGCAATGGATTCCCGAACATGCAATAACGGAATGAAACTTCATACGCTGAAATTCCTTCCGTAAGAACACATGTCATCATTTCCTCCTTCAGGGACTCTGGAAGGATGTAATCTGCATCCAAAGACAGAACCCAACCTGTCCTTACATGATCCAAGCCAAAATTCCACTGCTTCATATGGTCATCAAAAGCCCTCTCCACCACCTCCACTTGCGGATACTCCGCCGCTATGGCCAGCGTCCCGTCTGTGCTGCCACTGTCCACCACCACAATACGACTCGCCCAGCGCAATCGCTCCAGACAGCGACGCAAATTCGGCTCCTCATTCCAGGTCAGGATCAACGGCGTGATGTCAGCCAGGTTCATATTTCCCCGGGTCTTTCAAGAATGCGCGCATAAAGCTCAAACAAGCGTCGCCCCATTCCTTCGAGGCCATATTCTTTCACCGCAAATTCGCGCGCAGCGGCTCCGGTTTCATGCCGGCGTGCGGCATCACTTAACAACATCCGCAATTTCGACCGGATGCTCTCTTCATCCGGGGCGGTTAATATACAGCCACCCGCTTTTGCGGCGTCTTGCGCGACGGCAACGCCCTCACCCAACAGGCACGGCAACCCGGCCCCCATCGCCTCGACTGCAGCAATGCCGAAATTCTCCGAAAACGAAGGCAGCACATACACTCCGGATTCACGGAGCCATTGCTGCTTCACGCCACCTTCGATCCGCCCCAGCCATTTGACGCGGTCTCCCAATCCAAGCTCCTCCGCCATCGCCCGCAACCATCGCACATGGTCCGCCTCGCCATCGCCCGCCACCGCCAGCCGCCACTTCGGAAACTCCGCCGCCAGACCACCCCAAGCGCGCAACAGCCCTTCCAGGTTTTTCTTTGGATCGATCCGGGAAAGATACAAAACCACCGGCTCCCGCTCCTCCGGTCCGGTTCCTCCCTCCGGCAACTCCAGCCCCAACGGAACCACCACGGAGCGCATCGGCACACCGAGACCCTCCGCCTCCTCCCGCTCCGCCTCGCTCGTGAAATGCACCGCCGCCGCGTCGCGCAGCAACGGCCCCTCCAGCCAGCGGAACGACAGCTTTTTCAAAAGCGCCCGCCGCCGTGTCATGCCGTAGCGATTGAGCACGCCCAGCGGGCGGATCACATACGGCACGCCCGCCGCCCGCGCCGCCCGCGCCGCCGCCAAACTGGTGTGGGAGAACAGGGCATGCACATGCACCACATCGTAGTTTTTCACCTCGCGCCTCGCCCACCGCCCGAGGCCCGGCGAGACCTTGTAGAACTCAAACCTCTTGGCGAAATAGCGCCGGATCACTCCATTCTCCTTCAGTGCCTGCCCGAGTACCCGGCCATTGCGTCGTCCCGGACCGTCATCATCGGTGGTGATCGTTTCCGCCTCGACACCCGCAGCCAGCAAAGCCCGTTCCATCAGCGGCAGCGCCGTGCTCGGCCCCCCATGGACCGATGACAGAGAGGGGATGACGTGGAGGATCCGCATCTTCTCAAAATGGTGAAAAGCAGACAGTGTCGCGTTCCATGCGAAGCCCTGTTTCAGCTTCTCAGCATTTCCCAATTTCAGCGTTTCAGACGCCATTGCCGATGGCGTTTCAGCCCCAAATCTTCTGAAACAGCTCTTGCGTTGTCATCCGATGATGGACCGCCACACTTTTCAGGATGGATGCCAGAGTTCCCGGCTTGATGGGGCGATGAGCCGGGATGACCTCGTGATGTTCGCCTCCCTCTTGGGTCGTAATCCGAAGATGCTAGCCTTTTTGACGGGTGATTTCATAACCAAGCACACGCAGGGCTTTGGCGAGATCGATCCCGTTGACATCGCGCGGCAGCTTCATACCGCCATCAACTCATCCCGCACAAAATGAAGCCTCGCCACGGCAGGCCGGGTTTCCCCATCATCGAAATAGCAATCGATGGCGTCGCGAATCTGGATCTTCAATTCGTCGAGCGTCTCCCCTTGGGTATGGATGCCGATACCCAATGCGGAAGCCGTGTAGCCTTCCGCGGGATCCTCAAGAACCTCGAAAATCACTTCTTTCATGGCGGCATCTTACCCGCTATTCGGGCGTTTGACAAGCCCATGCCTCTCGCCGCCGCCGCCGCCACCGCCCAAGTCCGGTACCAGGCATTCAATGGCACAGGCGACCGCTCCTTCGCCTCGGCCAGCAATTCGCCGAATTGCCCCTCCATCCACTGCTGGAACGGAAAGCGGAAGCCGCGCTTGGGTTGGTTCCACACCCACTCCGGCACCTCCGGCACCGCTTCGAGCAGCAGTTGCTTGCCCTGCCGCAAGCGCACCTCCGCCGGAATCGTTGCCAACGCCTCCGCCAGCCGCACATCCACCAAGGGCACTCGTAATTCCAGCCCGTGCGCCATCGAAAACACGTCGCTGTCCCGCAGCAACTGGTTGCGCATGTAGCGCGTCACCTCCAGCTCGCTGACGGTGGTCCTTGGTTCCTTGTCCTTGGTCCTTTGTCCTTGGTCGGAGAAGGGAGGGGAGGCGGGATCACGACCGCTCAGCGCACGGGCCAGCTCTGCCGCTTCGTCGGGAGTGAAAATCCCGCGCTGGGCGTGGAACGCGGACAGCCACGAGCCGTCGCCTCGCAGGTAACCCGCTAGGCGTCGCCATGGGCTGCCCGGCGGCTTGCGGTCGAGCAGCCAAGCGACCACCGACCGCAGGGGACCGAGCGCCCGGTACAATTGCCGGAAGCGCGGCACTCGCTGGAACGAACCATAACCAGCGAAAAACTCATCCCCACCCAGTCCTGACAGCACCACCTTCATCCCTTTGCGCCGGGCCAGCTTGGACACGCACCAGGTGTTGAAGCCGTCGATGCTTGGCTGGTCCATCGCCGCCAAAAAGCCCTCGATCTCCGCCGCTCCCTCCTCGGCGCTCATCCGCCACTCCGTGTGCCGCGCCCCGAAATGCTCCGCCGTCCGGCGGGCGATCCCGGATTCATCGAACTCCGAATCGTCAAAGCCAATGGAAAAAGTGCGAATGTCCGCCGTCTTCCCCAGCACCTCCCGGGCGAGCGCCAGCACCACCGTCGAGTCGATCCCCCCTGACAAAAAAATCCCCACCGGCACATCGCTGACCAAATGCCGCCGCATCGACTCCAGCAAGGCCGCCCGCGTCACTCCCATCCAACCGCTATTTTTGGCCTCCAGCCTTCCGTCATCCGCATTTCTGCTTTCAACTTTCAGCTTGCCTCTTTCCGCCTCCGCCCCATGCCGCCCGCCCTCTGCCCCCTGCCACTTTTCCACCGTGGCCCGTCCCGCTTTCCACCGCAGCAGATGCCCCGCCGGCAATTGCCGCACGGCGGTAGTCAGCGTCGCTGGTTCCGGTACACTGCCCCAGAGAAAAAAGTCCCGCAATGCCGCTGCATCCATCGCATCTCCCGTCCGCTGCAAGACGCGCGTCTCCGAGGCGAAGGCCAGCGTTTCACCATCGATCCGGTAATACAGAGGTTTGATCCCGAAGGCATCGCGCGCCAGCAACGCCTCGCCTGACGCTTCGTCCCAGCAGCAGAAGGCAAACATCCCCGCCAGCTTGGGCAAACAGGCATCCCCCTCGCGAACCAGCAGCTTCAGCAGCACCTCCGTGTCCGAATCGCTGACAAAACATTCCCCCTCCGCCTCCAGCTCCGCCCGCAATTCCCGGTAATTGTAAATCTCTCCATTGAACACTAAAACACAGCTTCCCCTGTCAGCTTGTCCTTCCAGCACCTTCGATATCAGCGTTTCAGCATTTCCAATTTCAGCTTTTCGCTTCATGGGCTGCGCCCCCGCCTCGCTCAAATCCAGAATCGCCAGCCGCGTATGCACCAGCGTCGCCCGCTCGCTCCGCCACACACCCGAGCCATCCGGCCCGCGCCGGCGCAAGCCCTCGCGGAAAGTCTCCGCCTCCCAGCCCGCCTCCGGGCCGATCCATCCTGCGATGCCACACATAATCGTTCGATCTGAAATCAGCCCAGGACGCGCCACTTCATCACGCCCTCATACAGGGTATCAGCCCACGAATCCGGGCTGATCTGTCGGGCCAGTTCACGGCTGCGAAGGGAAAATCGCTCCAACATGGCGTCGTCCAAATGATGAAACGTCATCATCCCGTCCGCCAATGCCTCCACGGAGCCGGTCTCCGCCCAAAAACCGTTTTGACCCTCTTCCAAAAAGCGATCCGCCGCCCCGCAGGCTCTTGAGCACAGCAGAGACAATCCGGCGGCTGCGGCTTCATGGACCACCACCCCCCATGGCTCGGACAGACTGGGCAGCACCAGCACCCCGGCCTCGGCCAGCAGTTCCGGCAGGTTCTCCGGTTGCACAAATCCCTCACCTGTTGCCCCCGCTTCCCGCAGCACCGCCTCAAGCGGACCGGTGCCCGCCACACGCAACGGCCATGGTTGCGTTACCTGGCCCGCGTATCGGCGATACGCTTCAGCCAGTATCGGCGCACCTTTGCTTTCCACACATCTGCCGACAAAAACAAACGACCACCGCCGCCCCGCCCCGGCGCTTTCCACCATGGCGAATCGCTCCAAGTCACACGAATAATACCCTTCCCAGATGCGGTCCGCCGGATAGCCCAAAAAAGAAGCCAGCCGCTTCTGTCTCTCACCGGCGGCCCAGATCACGTCGATCGACCGATGCAGATGCATCGGTGCGCTGAGTTTTCCCAGCCACTGCCGCCTGCTCCCCGTGTATTGCGTGTCGCACCCCGCGATCACCGGAATGCCCTCGGCACGCAGTCTCCGGCACACTCTCATATAGCCCTTGTCCACCCAGCCGCAGGTCAGCACGGCGTCGGGGGAAAACGCCCTCACCCTCTCCAGGATCACATCATCCGCGGACTCCCGCCGGTCGAAGACCTCACCCGGCAGCCGCAGGTTGTGGAAATCAAAAGGCGCGTCAGGATGAGGAGGCCAGGCATGAATCAGCAATTCCGCCGTGTGCCGCGCCTGGAAACGCTGGAGGCAGGCGATGAAATAGGAGGCAAACTCCGTGTGCAGGACGGCCAGACGCATCTTCGGTCACTTCGTTCCCGGATTCAACTGACGATACCCCCATGCCAAGGCGATCCATGCCAGCACGCCATAGCTCATCAACACCAGATCGATCCCCGAGCGCATCCCGGCGAAGAGCGCCAACAAGCCCGCGCCGAAGATGATGACAGCGCCGGGGGCCGGCCCCGCTCGCATCACCTGTGCCAGTGTTTTGGCCAGATACCCGAGAAAAAGCCCGCCGCCAAGACAACCCAGAAAGCCGAAGGCCATATAGAGTTCGCCTACCAGCGAGACAGAGAGGGAGACTCCTTGCATCCCTTGGAAGGAAGGCAAATCAAACCCCGGATCCAGTGGTTTGCCCGGCCACAGCACCCGCGGCACCGGTCGCGCCGCCACCCACACCACCCATTTCATCCCGGTATGGGGATGCCGTTCCGGGATGATCTGAATGATCTCCGCCAGCCGCAAAAAATTGTCATCCACATGCAAGTGTTTCACATGGCTCTCCACCTGCGTCTCCTCGGAAAAAGCCGCGGCCAGGCCAACTCCTCGATAGGTCAGCATCAATTGCATGAAGGCCAGCAAGCCCGCGCAGGCCGCTCCCATCAGCGCGAGGTCTTTCAGCCGTGGGCGCCCCGCGCTCAGGAACCACACCACCAGCCCGCTGCCAACCATCACCCCGATAATTCTCCGCCCTCCTCCGGTCGAAAATAGGGCCAGCAGGATGAACGAAAAAAGCGCCATGACAAGCGTCCGCCAATTCAGCCACCCCGCCCTCCGCGCCAGGAATGCGGTGACCGGCGGCACGATGTAGCCGAAGTAAGCCAGATGATCCAGAAAGGCGTCCCATCCTCCCATTGCTCCACGCGCCCAGGGCGCAGACCAGCGTCCGTGGCTCAAAGCTCCAAACATCAGGTCGAGATCGAAGCCCGAGGGAATCGCAAAACGCATGAACGCCAGAGTGAACGCCGCCACCCCGATGCCGAACAAGGTGCGCGGCTCCAGCCCGATCGTCACCGCCTCCTGCACCACCTGTGGCAACCGCCAGGGCCGGGCGAAGGCCGCCAGCCAGACACAGGAACTGAAGATACCGATCGCCAAGTAACTCAGCCGCACCTCCTCCGCCCCCACCGAAGCCATGTCGTAGGCTCCCTGGATCGGGTCCAGCAGCAGCCAATACACCGGCGAGACCGCCGCCAGCGCCACCGGATGAAACAACGACACCGGCGATGAGAGCAACCCCCGCAGCGGCGCCACGATCAGCCCCAGGGCCAAAACCAGCGAAGGAGTCCTCAGCACGCCCGCCGCCCGGACATCGTCCGGCATCAGCGAGATCGCCAGCAGCGTCCCCAGCACCGCCCCGACAAGCCCCAGGCCGGGATGCAGCTCCCAAGCCCAGGTACCGCGCGCCCGCGGCGGCGGAGCGCCCGGCCGCCGCCAGCGTGGGACGCTCCGCACCGGCTTCAAATCAGTCTGTGGGATCATGACAACTCCAATAACCGCGATGCCAGGCGCCCGATTCCGTATGCCGACAAATCGTCCGTTCCCCGCGACCATGCCGTCACCCTGGCGGGCTCGTTCAGGCAAGCCTGAACCGCCTCCTCGATCGCTGCCGCACTGACCTCCGGCAGCAACAAACCGTTGCGCCCCGGTTCCACCACCCGCCCGCAATGCGGCGAGGCAATCACCGGCAGCTTCCACGCCTGCGCCTCCAGTTGGGTCAGGCCAAAGCCGTCACTGTGCGTCGGAAACAGAAACACATCCGCCTCCCGGTAAAACTCCGCCGTCCTCCCCCGCGGCACCGCGCCGAACCAACGTACATTCCGCAGCGTCTTCAAATCTTCCGGCACTGGAAACAACTCCGGCCCCACCATCAGAAACTCCACCGGCTGGCCTTCCAGCCGCCGCGCCGCCCCCAACAACTCCAGTACCCCCTTGCGCACCGTGACTTGCCCCAGAAACAACACCCGCAACGGACGCCTTTCATCGAATCGCTCCGGATACTTTTTCTCGAAGGTACGGCTCTCCGCTGGCGGGCTGTAGGCCAGCGGAACGACCGCCAGCTTTTCCTCCGGCACGCCCTCCCCGGCCAGCAGCTCCCGCGCCCACTCCGAATTCACCACAATCGTGTCCGCCAGCTCGCACTCTTCCCGCCATTGCTCCCAATAGGGTGCTGGCGCCGATGAAGATGCGGAACCCGCCCCGGCATATTTCCGATAAACCTCCTCCATGTGCAGCGCATCGCCCAGACCGCCATCGATCTGCCCCAAAATCGTCCGCCACCCCCTTTCCTTCGCCCGCAGGAAAGGCTTGCGCGCCGTATAGCTGAAAGAAAACAGCACCGGCTTCCCGTCCACAGCTTCGACTTCCGGCAACTCCTGCTCCAGCCAGCGCAGCGCCTGCCGCTGGAACCAGCCGTTGCGGGCCAGAATCCCCTCCCAGCCGCCGACTCCACGCGCTTTCAACCGCACTTCAAAACCCACCGCCCGGCCCGTGCAGGCCCGCACACGCTCCGCCGGGATCTCCGGATGATACCGTTCCCGCAAAGACCGCCGCAGCCGTCCCCACAGACTTCCCGGCGGCGCCCATGCCTCCGTCAACAGCCTCCGCAAACGCCCCGCGCTCTCCAGCGCCCGCGGGATCGCATAATGCTCCCGCGCGCCGAGCTGGCAGGCCATCCAGGTTTGCTGCTGTCCATTCATAAGCCATTCTTCAAAAGATACTTTCATCCAACACGCCGCTGCACCCAGGCCCGCACCGCCTCCGTCCTCTTCTCGAAACACCACCACCATCCCGCGGACACCGCCACGGTCCCCGCCAGAAACGCGGCATAGACGCCGAAGCCCATCCCGTCCGGCAGTCACTGCCGACCCTGCAAACCCGCCGCCACCACCAGAAACAACAGTGGAAAATGCACCACATACAGCGTGTAGGAAATCTCCGCCAACCCCTTGGCCAGGCGGCGCAGCCACTCCGGCGCGCTCCAGCGCCCCGCCAACGTCGGCAGCCACAGCGCGAAAACCCCGCCGACCACCCAGTCGTTGATCGCCTCCGGCCTCCACTTGCTGCCCGCCAGAACCAGTGTGAAGACGCCCGCCCCCAGCAACCGCCAAACAACCCGCCCCCGCTTTCCACTTTCCACCACCCACGCCGCCGTGCCGAAAAGCCAGATGCCCATCTTCGCAGCCAATCCTCCCGGCAGCCACCAGAGCAGGAAACCGAAAAGCCCCGCCGCTGCCAGCGCGCGACCCGGCCGTTTCCAAGCCACCGCCCAGCCGAGCAACGGAAACAGCACGTAATACCAGAACTCGTTGGCCAGACTCCACAGCGGACTGTTGCTCCCGAAAACCGGCACTGCCACCGTCTGCAAAAACACCACATTGCCCAAGGCCGTGACAGGGGAAAGCGAGATGCCCGCCGCCACCGGCCCGGAATGAAACAGGGGCCGCAAGCCACCCGCATAAGCCTCAGGAGCCAGCCCCCTTCCGATCACATCGCAGGCCAGCGTCAACGCCAAAGCCGGGATCAGCACCACCCACAAGCGGCTCAGCCGCGCCACCCCATAGCGTTTCCAGGAAAACCGGCCCTCCCGTATCAGCTTCACCACGCTCCCGCCCACAAAATACCCCGACAACACGAAAAACACCATCACCGCCTGATGCCCCAGCCCCGTCGCCAGATAAAACGCCTTCGTCAGCAGCCCCGGAGACGGCGCCTCTGCCAGATCCACCAGCACGAACGCCCGCAGATGCCCCGCCAAGACCGCCAGCGCGCTCAAGCCGCGCACCAGATCCAGCAACTCTTCACGATCTTCCGACATGCGTCACTCCGTTGCGCCTTCCCTATATAATTTCACAACCATAGTCTGACTCAATCAACGACTCATATGAGAGACATCTTTTCCGAACGCTCGCGTCGCAATGCCAAATAAGATCGAAGCGCATTCGTCGAAACGGGCAACCGGGATTTCCGGTGTCTCCAGCAATGGGGCGGGATCTGCAAAATACCCGGCAGCATCCCGGGAAAGCGGCGTTGGATGACCAGCCAACGGAGCCGGTTGAGCACCTGCCCCGCACCGATCGGGAGCAAAAGCAGGGGATATCTCAAGAACGCCAGCAGCGCCAGATTGGCGATGCTTCCCGCCGTCACCCCAGCGCTGGCATGCCGCCCCAGGTCGGTGTCATGAAAGACCCGGAGCCAGGGACTCCACAGCACGCGCTTTCCGCAGGCATGGAGACGCAAAGCCAGATCCACTTCCTCCATGCCATAGGCCACCGGAAGCGCAACATATCCCGTTGTCTCCAGAAATGCACTCCGACGGTAAATGCACCCCCCTCCGCTAAAATCCGCAACCCACCGGGCGCAGCGTTCGTCAGGCATGACCACCTCATTCTGGTGATAAACCGCCGCATTGATGATGGCAGCCTCGGGAAACTGTTCGAACAAGGTTGCAACCCTCGCGAAGTAATCGCCATCCAGAGGATAGGAATCATCGTCGAAACTGGCCACGAACTCATGGCTGGCGCTGGCGATCAGCTTGTTGCGACCCCCTCCAGGGCCAAGGTTCTCACGGCTCAGCAACACCTGCACGTCTGGAAATGACTTCTGGATTGCGTCCGCGCATTCCTTCTGATCGCCATCCACATGCACAATAATTTCAGCGGGGCGGGGCTGACAATTTTGAATCTTGCCCAACGTGACGAGAGTCTGTTCCACACGACGGTAAGCCGTCACGATGGCGGTGATATCAGACATTTTCAGTTTTCCGAATTAATTCACTCCCGCCTGTTATTATATAATCATATATCAATTCTGCCAATATCATGGAGCCTGCCTGGTTTGGATGAAAGCCATCCTTGTAAAAGAGATCTGGCCTTGCGAGTTGCACAGCCCCCCAGTCAAAAAACTCCACGCCGCATCTCTCCGCCAACTCCCTCAGCCTCATATTTATATTTCTGAACTGTTCTCCAGATCCGGGGAAGTGCTCTTCAGAAATAGGCAATAAGCCGAGCAGTATAACTCTCTTTGATATTACTAACATGCCCTCTATTAGTTTTTCATATAAATTCATGAAAACGTCCATATCTACCAGTGGATGCCCAGGCTCACGTTTCAACAAAGCGTGACGAATTCGCTGGCGTATCGCATCGAATGCCGATTGTTTGAGTCTCCTCCACCACGTCGTGCTGTAATAGCAGCGTGGATCCATGCCCGCATATCCACGCCACGAATGGGGCACCCACATCGGCCAGATCCCATGCCTTAACGGCGCCTGACGAATAATGCTTTCCAAGCTTCCACGAAAAATAAAAGCAATTTCAGGCTGAAGATTGCTCAGTAAAGGCATCCATTGCCCATCAGATTCGATGGTAGTCCCCTCGCATGCCAAATTCCAAAGCCACAACGCAGGTTTTTCGTTCGATACTCCGGGAGGATCCCATCGGCCCGCGATGTTGACACGCAGAAATTTGTTGAAGCTTCTAGGATCTACTTTGCGCAATCGAATCTCGTGAATATTCTCCCCAAAATCTTTATAAGTATTTTCCTGAAAAATACTTGACAATCCGGTCACATAGCTCACCCTCTTTGAGCCGATGCCTTCGGTCAAGCTATCTCCAAGAAAAATCCAATTTCTATGTTTATTTGTCATGAAACGACCGCACCTCTCTCTGTAAAATCACGCGACGAATGGCCGCCAACCGTCCATTTAAATGATTACCGAATTGCGAGAAATTTGCCCGGCGAATGCACCCAATAAAATGACTGGACGTTTCTATAACAAAAAAAACTCCAATTGAACAAAAAGATTTTACTGCGCTGTTTTCTTTAGTGATTCTCAATACAAGAAATCGATTGAATAAATCGTCCTCTGATGCCAGAGCTGGATGAATGCGTCCACTAGGGGAATGGTAATGCGCCATGCGAGCCTTGGGGCAAAAATACATCTTGCCAATACGGGCAAGCTTGAGGCCGAGGTCCACATCCTCATTCATGGTGCAGCGGTGGAGAAAAAAATCGGAGAAGCCGCCAGCCTGATTGTAGGCAGACCGGCGTATCATGCTGTTGCCAGCACCAAGCCATTCAATAGGCTGTGGCGACTTCGGAACGGGATTGAAGCCAAAACGCAATAGGGGACCGACCACCCGCCCTTGCCAAGCCCCCTCTTCCAAGCCAAGTATGTATCGTAAATAGAATCGCCATGCACGTGTCGGCCTGGACCATGACTGATTGTTGAAGTCCGCCATCACCGCTGCCACGCTAGCATCGGATTCGATCAGTTTGAACATCTGTTCCACACAGTCCGGCTCCAGCTCAACGTCATCATCCAGCAATAACAAATAATCGCCAACCGCCTCGCTGATGGCCGCTTTTCGCTGGCGCACGGCATTCGGCGGCGTTACATGCAGCCTGCGCACATTCAACTCAGTGCTCCAGCGCGGCTGATCGATCAGCCTCGCAATCTCGTCCCCGTCGCTACCATCGGCCACCAGCACCTCATCCACCTGGCAAGTTTGCGCAGCCAGAGAATTCAGCAGCCGCGCCAGCGATTCGGGACGCCCGATGGTGGGAACAATGACGCTGATCGAAGCGGATGGCAAGGAATCGCTCATAGGGATGGCGGGAGGCAAAATCAGGACACCCTGCGCATCCAGAAACTGGACGAGCCATGATGTCCGTTCGCCGTGCCTTGCGGTCGCAGGTCATCAACGATGGCCGGGTGTTCGAGGCTCAACCAGTAGTTTGCGGCAAAAACCTCAAAGGAGTTGTTAAAGGCCAGAAATGCCTCCAGCAAATACTGTTCGTTGAACGCAATGCGTTTTTCAATCAGCCATTCCGCCGGATAATCGTGCGGGAAAAAGATGTCATGCACATGCACCACCACACCAGGGGCCAGCGAAGGAAGAATTTCCAGAAATTCATGACACACGTCACTTCCGAACTTCACGGCATGACTGGAATCGATGAACAAGACATCGCCAGCCCGCAGCCGGGAGAACAGCTGAAGGTCGAGGCTCTCGACCGGCTCTTTTATCATCTCCATTTCGATCCGAGCCTCGGTCAGTCGTGGCTCCGGATAAGGTTCGATACAAACCAAATCCCCCTTGCAACCTTCGGTTCGATTTTGCCTGAGCGCTTTGTCCGCGATGCGAGTCGAGTAACCACTTCCAATCTCAATCACACAACGCGGTTTCAAATCACGGAGCATCGAGTAGTAAAGTGCCGCGTCGAAGCGGCTGAAGTAATCGTTTTCAAAATCAAAGCCCTCGGGTTCAGACAACTGAGCGAGTTTTTCAATTTCGGAACGATACCGTTCACCAAGGCGCCGAATGAGCGCCGTCTGATCGGATAAATTGAAATGGATGGCGGAGAATTCGCGGCGGCGTTGGGTCTGCGACTGTGTGATTTTCGAAAATCAGGCAGCGGATCGTAGTAATGGATAGGCCTCACATGATAGCCCCAGCTATCTGCCAGTGTAGGATGGGAGCGAAGTAGAAACATGATGTGTCCCGCCAATTTCGATGGCAGGCAATGCAGGCCGGCCATCAATAAACGATCCCGGATGTTCAGTGGATTTTTCATTGATATTGTCTTGCCCTTTACCTTTGTCGGAGGGCAGTGTGGAACAGGTTTTCTATCTGCCGGTGGGAGAACGATCGCCCGCCAATTTCCAGTGCCATTGTCCCCAATGCCCAACGCAAGTCTGGCGAAGTCGAGAGGCGATGGACTGCGGAGGCAATCGAGGTTTTGTTAAAATCCGTCACCACTTCCGCCACCTCCGGATGACCCCGGGCCCAGCGCACCGCCGAGGAGTAGTCCGGCCCGTGAATGAGGATGGGCAGTCCTGCGGCCGTGTAATCCGTGAGCTTGCTCGGAAAGCAAAGGCTCATGTTCGGCCGGTCCTTCTCCTCAAACGACATGGGCGCGAACAACACATCCGCTTCCTCACGCATCCGGGCGATGAACTCTTCCGCCGGAACCAATCCCATCAGCTTCACATTCTCCCGCAGCAAACCGCTGGCCTCCGCCGCTTCCCGGCTGATCGGTCCATACAGATGCAGCCTGCCTCCAATGGATTCCAGTGCGGCGGCCAGATCCCGCAGGGCCTGGGCGTGCCCGCCCGTATTGATGGTTCCTCCAAAGACAAATACCAATGGCCTTTCCACATCTTCCTGCAGCCGCTCCGGAGGAGAGTCATGGTGAAGAGCATCTTTCGCCCGGGATGGATAGAGCACCGTCCCCTCCGTGCCATACCTCCGCCGATACTCCTCCTCCATGAAGGGCGACACGCACAACCGCGACGCCGCCTCCCGGTAGCAGCGGGAAAATTGCCTGTTCACCCAGCGACAAACCGCAGGCGGAACCTTGACCATTCGCGGCCAGTCGTCATGCACGATGAAATGCAAGGGCAGGCGATGCCGCCGGGCAAACGCGGCGGCGGTCATCCAGGAATAGCCATGCGCCACCGTCAGCACCGCTTCCGGTTGGAATCCTTTGCGCGCGGCGCGCATGGCTCTTGCCCGCCACGGGGCGGCCAGCGAGAGAAGCGACGACACCTGCCGGTGAAACCGGGTGTGCAGCAGACGTCGGCCTTTCAGCGTCACCTGGCGATACTCCACCCCCGCCAACCGCCGGTCTGGCCGGGAAACCTCCACCCCCGCCTCCACAATCCGCAACTTTTCCCGAGGATACGTTTGCAGCAGCCGATACAGCAGCGCCGAACCGTGATAGGATGACTCCACCGGAACGTCGCCGATGTAGAGGAGACGAGGCAAATCAATGCTCATAACTGTTCAGGCACACGACTTGGGGTTAGCAACTCAGCAAACAGTTCTCCATAGCGACGGGCTTGCAGGACAACGTCATATTCGGCCTCAGCAATCTTACGGCATGAATGGCCCAATTTTCGGCGAAGATCATTGTCTTCCAACAATGCTTGAATGTGTCGCGCGAAACCAACGCAGTCTTCCGCTTCGGCGAGCAGGCCGGTGATTCCCGGGCGGACCAGATCCGGAACCCCGCCGACATTGAACGAGACCAACGGTGTGCCGCACGCCATGCTTTCCTGCAACACCAGCGGGAGATTGTCCGCTCTGGTGGGAAATACGAACAGATCGGCGGCGGAAAAGACCTGGGTTTTCAACAAATCGTCATGGATGTATCCCAGCTCGAATGTCTGCATGCCATGCCCCTGCGCTGTGTCACGCTTCGTCTTTCCCATAATCACCAATGATATTTTCGCCCGCAACGCTTCCGGCAGCCTCAGCAGGGCTTCCGACAAAAGATCGCCGCCCTTGCGTTTATCCGCCATGTCCGCGGCGGCAAACAAAACCAATAGTCTGTCCTGCGGAAGGCCGAGCAAGTCCCTGCACATCCGCTGGTCGAGCGGACGAAACACCTTCAGGTCGATGCCATTCGGAATCCACTCGATCCGGCATTCTCCGAGCAGACTTTGGCGAACCAGACGTTCTATCCAGCGGCTGATGGCGATGATCGTGACGCGGGAATGGGTGAAGGCCCGCTTTTTCAATTTCCACTCCAGCGCCGTCGCGTCCCGGCGGATCGCCGGATAGATTTCCGGATAGGGACACACTCCGCATCCCGATTTCCATCGCTCACAGTCGAAACTGTAAATGCAATGTCCCGTAAAGGACCACATATCATGCAATGTCAGAACAGCGGGGCGAAACGCAGCCAATCGGGGCAAGGCCATATAGGAGAAGAAATTGCCATGCAGATTGTGGAAGTTCAACACATCCACCCCCGCAAATTGCGGCTGTTTGGCCCATCTGAAGCTACTCAAGGAACTCAGATTGCCCAATCCCGCCTTGGGCAGCAAATACCCCAAAGCCCGCTCCCCGAGGCGCATCACCCGACCCGCTTGCGGCAGAGCGCCCGTGAAGACGTCCGATTGACCGCTTCGCGCAGCCACCAACATCCGGGAGTCAAACCCGGCTTGCCGCAGACCTCGATGCAGACGGGCCGCCGCCAGGCCCGCCCCTCCACCGGCATCCGTTTGACTGACGACTCCGATCTTCAAATGATGCTCCTGTGCAAATGGGTGAAAACGGGATGAATTCCCCCAGCCGCCACTTGTTTCAGAGATACCAGCCGGTCGTTTCTGCCGCGTTCTTCCAGAAAGGCCTGAATCTTGCCCCCGCGCGTGTAGTCGATTGCCAGATAGGGAGCTCCCAAAGTCTCGGCAAACAACACGGAATGGAAGCGCATGCAGAGATTCATTTTGCTCCGGCGCATCGCGTCCAGCAATTCGGATGGAGACATGGGCAGCCTCGCCACGTGGAGCGACTCCGGCGGGACCCCATGATTTTCAACCAGCCGAGCGGCCAGTCGCCGGTTGAATTTACGATCATCGCCTCCCACCGAGAAGGAATGCATCGGATAAAGTCCGACACGCAGCCCTCCTTCTGTGATGAGACGGGCCAGAAAAGCCTCCAGCCCTCTTTCGAAGGCTTCCTTTTTGCTTTGAAACTCATCCGCCGTCATGTCTCCCGCGTAGTCTGTTCCCCATTCCCGGAGAAAGCAGGCCACATCCACAGCATCGCCCTCGGGGCCGGAAAGCGACATCTTCTCATGCGAATGAGCGTTCCTCCACGCGCGGACATAATCCGTGGCCGGATCCTCCACCACCCGGGCCTCCCTTTGAAACTCCTCCACACAGCGGCGGGTGGATTTCCCATCGCGCAAGGTGATGAGATTGGCCAGCCGGAGAATCTCCTTCACCGTCCGGATGTAGCGGGGATTCGTCAGCGGACCGATACCACAGCCTTCCACCCGTGTTGTCTTGCCCCGCTTTTGCGCCTGGATGAAGGCATACAGGATGTGATTGAGGGCTTCCAAATCCATCAATGGGCCACCACCCACCACCACCTCATCGGCCGACTGGCAAGCCTCGCGAAACTCGGCCTCGAATGTTTCCACGATCCGCATGTCCGGAAGCCCCAGCTCCAGCAATGTGTGCCGACTGACAAAGGGATGCAGGCTCGACAGGATAATCTCTTCCGGGGGCCGCGATCGTTTTTTCAAACGTTCCACAATCGTGACGAGAATCGCCTTGTCCCCCGCTGTTTCGGTTCCATACCAGCCCACAATCAGAACCTTCCCGCCGGCTAGCGTGTCCGGAGTGGTGATGGTGGCAGCGGCGGGCAGTCGGCCGGCCTTGGCGGTTAACGTCGCGCAGTCGAACCGGCAGGCGTTGCGGCGGCATTTCCAATAAAAGCCCACCTTTTCCCGAAAGGTTTCCGGAACGTGGTAATCGTGAATGCAGTCGTCACAATGCTGTTGGCGGATCTCCTGGCGTTTGCGCAAGTTCCCGAAATACACCTTTCCGGCCGTTCCCCGCTGAAGGATGCTTCCCAGATTCGGCGATTTCGGGGAGCAGTAGAGCAGCTCCCCCCGCGAGGTGAGAATAACCGTATCGTGATGGTAGGGGCAGCCCGTGGTTCGCGGCTTGCCTTCCGCCAGCATGCCACGGATGCTGCGATAAGTCTTCTGGACCGCCGAACTCGGCTCATATTCCGTGGCGGCCCGATAAAAAAACAGGCCCAAATGATACCGCTCCAGTTCGTTGAAGCTGCGAATGAAATCCGCCTGCGGCGCGTTGTAAAGCCGGTCGATGAATTCCGCCACGCGGAAGCGGCCATAGAAGCCATTGCCCTCCGCCCAATCGAGCAGATCATCCACATGACTTACATTGCTCTTGGTGATGGTGCAGCCGAACGAAGTGGATATGTCTTCGCTTCTGAATCGTTCCAGACATCCCAGAGCGGAGGCAAAATTCCCCGCCCGCCCGCGCACGGTATCATGCACTTCTCCCAAGCCGTCCAGCGAGACCATGACCGAGAACCCCACCCCCTCCTCACGGCAGATACGCGCGCACTCCAGCACCTGCTCCTCCACGATCTTTTCTCGTATCGCGTTTGTGATCATGGAGGCATGGGCCACACGGGGACGCCGGCGCGCGATGACACGGAAAATCTCCGGCAGATCCTTGCGCAACGTCGGCTCTCCACCCGTCACACCGATGTTGTCCACTTTCGAGAATACCGGTTCATCCAACACGTCCCGCAATTCTTCCGCGCTAATCTCATGATCTTTTTTTTGCTGCCAAATCAGGCACATCTGACAGCGAGAATTGCAAATATCATTGACCATCATGCTGATAGCCCGAGGCTTCAACGGAAGCACACTGCCCAGCGCATGCACGCGCAAATCCCGCCACGCCATCAGCGAGAGATTCCTGGCCGCACGGAGGCGGCTCCGGATTCCCGGCGAAATGCGCCCGACAATCGTCTTCCTTATTCGTGTGAATGGCATCATATCCCCGATGCTTTTTTTGCGAACCAGCACAGATTGGCCGCGCTCCGCCACGAATTCGGGAGAAGCGCGTCACCCGCCAGCGCCAGAACATTGATCGTCGCGACCAAAGGGGAGAGCAGAAGCGCCCTGCCCGTGCAGAATTGCTGAGGCTTGTCAGGTTGACGGCGGCTTAACATCCAGTCCATGCAGACCAACAAGGCCGCGCTCGAGTATACGGAGCCGCTGAAATCGATGCTGATTTCCGTGAACCGGTGTTTCAAAAGCATCTGCCTCAAGCCCAAATCGGTATAACGACGGAAATCGTATGGCTCGAGATGCACCGGACTCAGATGAGGAACGGAACCGAGAAGGATTCCCCCGGGCTTCAAAACCCGGCCGATTTCACTCAAAGAAGCATCCGGGTCCAACACATGCTCCAATACCTGATTGAACAGAACGACATCCACGCTTGCTTCAGGAAGCGGAATGCTTTCGGCCGTTCCAATGTGATATTCGATGCCAGTGCCTCCTCCCCCATTCGAAGGAAGACTTTCTTCGACATCCACGGCAAGATAACGCCCGATTTTCCCCGCAAAGCATTGACGATAGGGGCTCCGGCCCGCGCCCACGTCCAGAAACACCAAGTCATGCGCGGGAAGTGCCGCCGCCTGCCTTTCCAGAAAGGTGCGGACATGCCGCACATTCACGTAATTGAACGAGCCTATCGTGTTTCGGGGATGACGCCCGAGTAACAACGGGGCCAGCCTGCTTACAAGAGCATTTTTGATTCGTAAGATCATTTGGTTATGAGGGGTTGGACTCATCAGACCAACGCCAAATTTTGGTTTGGTCGTTTCGTTGCAAGTCTTTGATTTTTCGTGCCGGCACTCCAGCAGCAATGCAATTCGGAGGAATATCCGAAATCACCACACTGCCTGCTCCAATCACCACATCATTCCCAATCGTTACTCCGGCCAATATTGTTACATTCACACCGCACCAGACACGGTGTCCAATATGAATTGGCTCTCCAAATGGCTTAAGTGTAACAGGATCATGTGTAGCGGAGTTGAGAGTGAGACCTCCCGCCGCAAGAAAATCATCTCCGATAATAATAGGCGCATAATTCCATATTCTGGAAAAACTGCCAATCCCACAATTTTCTCCGAGTTCAAGGCCACCTTTGTTTCGTATGTGCAAATTACGGCCTATTGTAAAATTTTTCCCATGTTGCACGCGCATCAACTGTAGATATCTCTTGCGCCATTTTTGCGGGCGTTCGCCAATCCCGGTTCTTCCGATCCCGCACTCCCACTCTGCCAGAGTATTTAGAAGAATCTCCAGTATTTTAAATCGCAATCGCATATGTCAATATTTCACGCCGATACGTCCTGTGTAGTCAATTCGATTCAGCAGAATATGTATTTTATGCTTTTGGAAAAATTCATCAGTGGCCTTACGCGCGCCGGCCCAATGCCCATAATCATCAATAATGATCACGCCCCCTGAAGAAATCCTTGGGTATAAATTTTCCAATTCATGACGGGTAGACCCATACCAGTCGGTGTCGAGTCGAAGCAGTGCGATTTTGTCCGGAGCGACAGCAGGTATAGTGTCTTCAACCTTCCCCTTTACATAAAACGTCTTTTCATCTGGATAGCCTGTGTTTCTGATAATCCCCATCACCTCTTCCAATGGAGAATATGTCATCTTACCGCCTTGATTTGCGATTTCGTGAAATGATTGTTGTGCGGATGTTCCGGTAATCGATATATCTTCAGAGGTTGGCTCAACCATTCCTTCATATGTATCGTATAAATAGCATTCCCGACTTAGATCGCCAAGAGACTTTAATGTCATCATCGCCGCCATCATGCTGCCGCCTTTCCATACACCGCACTCCACAAAAGCACCCGGCACCCGGTTATTGGTCAGGTATCGCACCGCATTGCAGAGCGCGACGATACGCTCAGGCGAAGTATAAGTGTATGGTAAGACATTTTTGATTGTTAGGATGTCCTCATTGCTAAAGTCGGGAGGGAAAGACGAAACTTCTGATTTCCGCTTTCCCTGATAACGAATGATGTCAACTCCAAAAGACCTTATTACACTCCGGATGTAGTTATTCAGTGGTTTCATATAATTCGGTGCATTTCTGAATGGTATTGTGTTTCTATTGGCGCCACTTGCCAGTCGCACTTTACAAACACGCAGCCAAAGTCACCACCTTTGAACATTGCAAACTCAGTTCCCGCATCGGACACACGAAACTCGCAGACGCCTTCGATGCGATGCAGGATTGTGGATGGTGGTATATTTGCATTAATAATAAACTGATAGCTAGATGGAGTTAATACTCCACTTGGTATAGATACTTTAGCGAGAAATGTTTCGCGCCCCAAGCAGTCTAGAGGAATTGGGGTCTGCGTAGTGAATACCTTTCGACCTAACCTGTCAATCAGTGCTACTGACAGGCGGATCGATTCCAGTGCCTCTGCGTCAGAGCAATTTAAATCACATCTGATATTGAGATGAACTGGTGTCTCATGACTAAATTCCATTTTGCTTTCGTTGTCTTCATTAATCGTTTCTGCTTCTCTTATAAAAACAGCAGATCCTGTATTTAATTGCGTAGAAGTAAAGCGATTGGCTTGTCTGTCAATTGGGGCGGCAAGATAATCTTCTATGAGATTATGTATTTCTCCTTGTTGCTGTAAACGCCCTGATTTCATTAAAATCCCTGTTTTGCATATCTTAGACAGCATGCCTGTATTGTGGCTGACAAAGAGCACGGTTCGCCCCCCCTTGGAGACATCTTCCATCTTGCCCAAACACTTCTTCTGAAACTCCGCATCGCCCACCGCCAACACCTCATCCACCACCAGAATCTCCGGCTCTAAATGCGCGGCGACGGCAAAAGCCAGACGCACGTACATGCCGCTGCTGTAGCGCTTCACCGGGGTATCGAGGAATTTTTCCACTTCGGCAAAATCCACGATCTCGTCGAATTTTTTTCTGATCTCCGCACGGCTCATGCCGAGGATGGCCCCGTTGAGGAAGATGTTTTCGCGTCCGGTGAGTTCGGGGTGGAAGCCGGTGCCGACCTCAAGCAAAGAAGCCACACGACCGCGCAGGGTCACGCGGCCTTCGGTCGGCTCGGTAATGCGGGAAAGTATCTTGAGCAGCGTGCTCTTGCCCGCGCCATTGCGTCCGATGATGCCGAGCACCTCGCCTCTTTTCACTTCGAAGGAGACATCCTTGAGCGCCCAGAACTCCTCCACTTCGTCGCCCTGGACGATCTGGCGTCCGCGAACCATGTCGAAGGTCTTGCGCGCGAAGTTCCTGCCGTGGCGGACGAGGGAGTCGCGCAGGGAATGGTAACGCTCGCTCGGTCCCTGGTGGCCGACAAGGTAGCGTTTGGAGAGGTTTTCGACGCTGATGACGGAGTCGGACATGCGGGAAAGCGGAAATTGGGAAAGCGGAATGCTGAAATGAAGTGTGGCGCGAAGCGCGGTGCTTGAATTTCCTGATTTCGAAATTTCGGCCTTTCAGCTTTTTTCAAAGAGCCATGGGCTCAGTCACTTCCGAAGTGGAGGACTTTGTTGCCGAAATCTTTGACGATGACTTCTCAGGATTCGCCGGCTTGCCTGCGGACGAGGTTAAGATGCGCCGGGGTGATGAAGAGACCCGCAGATGAAACCGCGTCCAGGCAGGGAGTGACCAGAGGAACGATCCCGGAGCGTTTCGCCCGCAGAATGAGGCCGAGGGTGCCAGTCAATGAGAGGCCGAGGGCTTGAGCGCAGCGGCGCGCGGCGAGGTCATCCAGCACTGCCAAGGCATCGGGGGTGGATTGGGCGAGTGAGATGACGGAAGATTCGCCCGCCCCCAAATCCCAAGCAGCGACGAAATCGGAGACGGGAGGATCGGAATGGATGAATTCCAAGTGGTGTTCCACCCAAGCACACGCGGGATCGGCGGGATCTTTACCTGCCGATATTTCAGTGGCAACGGCAAGGGGCACCACGATGCGATCAGCAAGCGGGGCAAGGCAGTCCAGCAATCCCGCTTTGGCCAGGGCGATAAGCGGCGAGGCATTGAAAATCAAGGTCACGGCATGGAGGCAAGAGCGGCCAGATCGTCCTCGACCCCTTGAAAAGGAGTGACGCCGAGTCTGGACATCTGAAGGAGGAAGTCCTGGCGGGAGCTTCCGGCAAGTTCGGCGGCACGCTCCTGGCTCAGGTGGCCGGTTTCATAAAGTTTGACGGCTGCCATGAGCCGGAGACAGACAGCGAACTCTCCCGGAGCTTGACGAAGGGCGGACAGGGTGGAATCCGGGATATCAAGTTCAACTTTCATGAGGTTATTCTAGCACAAGAGACGAAAAATGGAAGAAGGGGTCAGGGGGGCGAAAATGCTGAAATTGGGAAAGCTGAAATGCGAATCAAATCAAATCGGCAAAACTTTTCTCCATCTTGCGGAACTGGCGGATGCCGAGCCAGAGGAAGAAGGCGGTGACGGCGAGGCTGAGGCCGAAGGCCTGCCAGTCGATGGGTGTCTGGCCACCGAGAATGCACCAGCGGAAGCCGTCGATGACACCGACCATGGGATTGAGGCTGTAAAGAAGGCGCCATTTTTCGGGAATGACGCTGCTGGAGAAACCCACGGGCGAGATGTAGAGACCAAACTGGACGAGGAAAGGGATGACGTAGCGGAAGTCGCGGTATTTGACATTCAGCGAGGTGATCCAGAGACCGGGACCGAGAGAGGCGGCGAAGGCGAGAAGGACGAAAGCAGGGAGCAGGAGAATCTGCCAGCCGGGGAGGAATTGATACCAAACCATCATGACGGCCAGGATGGCGAAGCTGATGAGGAAATCGACAAAGGCGACAACAACGGTGGCGGTGGGAACGATGAGACGGGGAAAATAGACTTTGCTGATGAGGTTGGCATTGCCGACGAGGCTGTTGGAGGCCTCGCCCAGGGCGGTGGCGAAGAAGGTCCAGGGCAACATGCCGGCGAAGACCATGAGCGCGTAGGGTGCGGCGCCTTCGCTGGGGAGCTTGGCGACCTTGCCGAAGATCACCGTGAAAACGATCATCGTCAGGAAGGGACGGATCAGAGCCCACGCGACACCGATGACGGTCTGCTTGTAGCGGACGGAGATGTCCCGCCAGGCGAGGACTTGGAAGAGCTCTCGGTAATGCCACAGGTCGCGCCAGTAGTTTTTCTCGGCACGACCGGGTTCAAGGACGGTTTCGACGGACATGGGAAAGAGATCGGAGGCAAGGGAAGCATGAGGGATGAAAGAGGCTGGCGAGCAACGGTGCTTTATTTCCCCATTTCAAAATTTCAGATTTTTAGTTTTTTGACTTGTCCGACCGCAACGCATGCGCCTCCACGATTTGGCGGATGGTTTCTTCCAAGGAAATGGTGATGTCCCAGCCCGGATAGTCGGCGCGCATCTTGGCGAGATTGGAGATGTAGCAGATGTGGTCGCCGATGCGGTTCTCATCGACGTACTGGTAAACCTGCGGCTTGCCGGAGAACTTCTCGGCGAGCTTGAAGGCCTCCCAGATCGAGCAGGAGTTGGCGCGGCCGCCGCCGATGTTGTAGACCTCGGCGACGCGCGGGGCCTCGATGAATTCCTCGATGAAGCGGGCGACATCGTGGGAATGGATGTTGTCGCGGACCTGCTTGCCCTTGTAGCCGAAGACCTTGTACTCGCGGTTTTCGAGGTTGCATTTCACGAGGTAGGAGAGGAAGCCGTGGAGTTCGACGCCGGAGTGGTTCGGGCCGGTGAGGCAGCCGCCGCGCAGGCAGCAGGTGGGCATGTCGAAGTAGCGGCCGTATTCCTGGACCATGACGTCGGCCGCCACCTTGGAGGCTCCGAACAGCGAGTGTTTCGACTGGTCGATGGAAAACTCCTCGGAGATGCCGTCGGCATAGGCCGGATCGGCGTAGTCCCAGCGGGTTTCGAGTTCGGCCAGGGCGATGGAGTTCGGCCGGTCGCCATAGACCTTGTTGGTGGACATGTGGACGAAGGGAACAGCGGGATTGGTGCGGCGGTTCGCCTCCAGAAGATTCAGGGTGCCGACGGCATTGGTGTCGAAGTCGTCGAACGGGATCGCGGCGGCGCGGTCGTGGGACGGCTGGGCGGCGGTGTGGACGATGGCGTCGGGGCGGACTTCTTCGAGCAGTTGCAGCACACCGTCGCGATTCCGGATATCGAGTTCGTGATGGACGAAGGCGACTCCGAGTTGTCGGGCGAGACGGTTCTGGTTCCAACGGGTGTCGCCTTGCGGGCCGAAGAAGACGGCACGCTGGTTGTTATCGACGCCATGGATATGCCAGCCGAGGCGGGCGAAATGGACGCAGACTTCAGAACCGATGAGTCCGGACGAGCCGGTGACGAGGAGACGCATGATGGAAAAACTGGAACTTTTGAAACGCTGAAATTGGGAAAAACTGAAGCGCAGAAATGAAGTCAGCCGCCGAGCGCGGTAATTGCTTTCCTCATTTCGAAATTTCAGTTTTCAGCGTTTCGCTCCTCCCCGGTATTTCAGTCGATAATAGCCAAACTTGATGAGTTCGTTCTGGAAGGCGATGAGTCCGGATTCGTCCTGCCACCAATTCCCCGCATGGTAGCGCTTCTGTTCCGTAGGGACGACGCGAATCTCGACGCCCAAGTCCCGGAGTCCGCGCCGGAAGGCCCAGGCGACGCGGCGGCTGGGAAAGGGGTCGGTCATGACGGCGAGGCTGCGGGGGCGGTGCTCCTCGCACCAGTCACGGGTGGCGAGGACCTCATCCCAAGTGCTGGCGACCTCCGAACCGATGGTGACGAGCGCCGATTCGGGGACTAACAGGGCTTCGAGCAGTTTCCGGGTGGCTTCCTGCTGAGTCGGGGTGATGCCCAGCTCCTGATCGGGGGATCGCTCGACGTCGAAGGTGAGGATCTTTTGGGAAATCCCCTGATGGTAGAGCTCGGCGGCTCCTTGGGGCCGGGTCGCCAGTCCACCGCCGGGAACGACGATGGCGTCCACGGCTTCCAGCGGCCGGTGATCCACGATCCAGTATTCCGCCGCAGTGCGCAGAATGGGGCGCGGAACAGAAAAATAAGAAAAGCTGAAACGCCGAAAAATAGAAGCAGGAACAGGAGTCGGCGGAGGAATTTTTTTAAAACGCTGAAATGGGGAAACTTTTGAAACGCTGACATTGGGAAATGCTGAAAAGCTGAAATGGAGTGTGGCGCGAAGCGCGGTACTGGATTTCAGGATTTCGAAATTTCAGATTTTCAGCTTTTTTCCCAAGCTTTTTCCCAAGCTCCAGACATGGAATCCGATGCTGCGGAGCTGGTCGTGGTCGAGCAGGTTTCTGCCGTCGAAGATCCAGGCGGGTTGCATCATGGCGGCGTAGGCTGCCTGAAAATCGATGTCGCGGAAGGCGTCCCACTCGGTGAGCACGAGGATGGCGTGGGCTCCCTGGATGGCGGCGGCGGCATCGGGGCACACGGTTACGGCGGGATCGTCGGCGTCCCGACCGAGGTCGGCGTGGATTTGTGCGGCCTCCACTTTGGGGTCGTGGATGGAGAGGACGGCCCGCTCGTCCAGCAAGCGGCGGCAGATGTCGATGGCGGGGGTTTCGCGGGTGTCGTTGGTGTCCTTCTTGAAGGCGAAACCGAGAACGGCGAGCTTCTTGCCGTTGACGGTGTTGTGGAAGGAGCGCACCACGGTGTCGGCGAAACGGCGTTTCTGCCACTGATTCATGCGGATGACCTGGTCCCAGTAGTGGGAGACTTCGGGCAGGCCGAAGTGCTCGCAGAGGTAGGTGAGATTGAGCACGTCTTTTTGGAAGCAGGAACCGCCGAAACCGACGGAGGCCTTGAGGAACTTGGGGCCGATGCGGGAGTCGGTGCCGATGGCGTGGGCGACTTCGTTGACGTCGGCTCCGGTGGCTTCGCAGAGGGCGGAGATGCTGTTGATGGAGGAGACGCGCTGGGCGAGGAAGGCGTTGGCGACGAGCTTGGCCAGTTCGGAGGACCAGAGGTTGGTCTTGATGATGCGGTCTACGGGCACCCAGTGCCCGTAGACGGCGGCGAGCCGGTCCACGGCGGCGAGGCCTTCGGGGGTGGTTTCACCGCCGATGAGGATGCGGTCGGGGTTTTGGAGGTCCTGGACGGCGGTGCCTTCGGCGAGGAATTCGGGATTGGAGAGGACTTGGTGGGCGTGGGGCACGTCGCTGGTCTGGAGGATGGAGCGGATGGCCTCGGCGGTGCGCACGGGAATGGTGCTTTTCTCCACAATGATCTTGGGGCGGTCCGCGTGCCGGGCGATGTCGCGGGCCACGGCTTCGATGTAGCGCAGGTCGGCGGCACGGTTCTGCCCCAATCCGTAGGTCTTGGTGGGGGTGTTGACGCTGACGAAGAGGATGTCGGCGCGGCGGATGGCGGCGGGAACGTCGGTGGAGAAGAAGAGGTTGCGCCCGCGGCTCTGGCTGACGAGCTCGTGCAGGCCGGGCTCGTAGACGGGGAGCTCGTCCGAGTTCCACGCGGCAATGCGTTCGGCGTTGACGTCGACGACGTCGACGCGAATGTCCGGGCATTTCGCCGCGATCATGGCCATGGTGGGTCCGCCGACGTAGCCGGCGCCGATGCAGGTGATGGAGGGCATGGCGGGGGGATTGGCAGCGTTGCTGCCGTCATGGGTCATGGGTCACGAGGGATGGGGCACGGGCCTTCTTCCCGCTAGACCCTTTCTATTCCGGCTCCCGGCATTCTGAATGCCGGTTATCGCTTTTCTGTTTTTTGGAAATGCCGAATGGTATTTTCCAGTCCTTCGTCGAGCGCCACTTTCGGTTCCCAGCCGAGGCGTTCCTTGGCGATGCGGATGTCGGGGCGGCGCTGTTTGGGATCGTCCTGGGGCAGGGGCAGGTGGGTGATTTTTGAACGGCTGCCGGTCATGGCGATGACTTTTTCGGCCAGTTCGAGCATGGTGAATTCGCCGGGGTTGCCAAGGTTGAGGGGGCCGGGGAAGCCGGAACCGTCATCCATGAAGCGGACGAAGCCGTCGACGAGGTCGGAGACGTAGCAGAAGCTGCGGGTCTGGGTGCCGTCGCCGTAGATGGTGAGGTCCTCGCCGCGCAGGGCTTGGACGATGAAGTTGGAGACGACCCGCCCGTCGTCGGCCATCATGCGGGGGCCGTAGGTGTTGAAGATGCGGACGACGCGGATGTCGAGGTGGTTCTGCCTGTGGTAGTCGAAGAAGAGGGTTTCGGCGCAGCGCTTGCCCTCGTCGTAGCAGGAGCGGATGCCGATGGGATTGACGTTGCCCCAGTAGCTTTCGGGCTGGGGATGGACGGCGGGATCGCCGTAGACCTCGGAGGTGGAGGCTTGGAAGACGCGGGCTCCGGTGCGCTTGGCCAAGCCGAGGCAGTGGATGGCCCCCATCACGGAGGTCTTGATGGTTTTGATGGGGTTGTGCTGGTAGTGAACGGGAGAGGCGGGGCAGGCGAGGTTGAAGATCCAGTCGACTTCCAGCTTGAACGGGTCGATGACGTCGTGCCGCATCGCCTCGAAGCGCGGATGGTCGAGCAGATGGGCGATGTTGGCTTTCCTGCCGGTGAAGTAGTTGTCCAGACAAATGACGTCGTGCCCCTTCTCCAGAAGGACGTCGCAGAGATGGGAACCGAGGAATCCGGCTCCGCCGGTGACGAGAATGCGTTTCATGGTAAAGGATGGATCAAGGAAGGGGCATTCAGAGACTTCGAGCGGGCTTCGCCATCATGTGCTTTTTAAGCAATTATTCCTTAAAAGCAAGCTGCCGCCCCCGGTCGTTCCCGTGTTGTGACGGAGACCTTCGAGGGGGTTGACGCGAGGTATCGCGATATGACCCACAAACAAAGCGGCGGTTTTTATGAAAGGGTGTCCGCGTCCTTTCCCCCGGATTCGGGGGGCTGGGCACTGAACAGGTTGAAAGGAAACAAGGGAGCCGGGAGGGAAAACAGCTTGTCGAGAAGCGGCAGGAGGAGCAGGGCCTTGTCGTTCCAGCTCTTGAGCGACCCGATGCGGCTGAAGTGGTGTTCTCTCAATGCCGGATCTTCCCCCACGGCTTCGGTCAACTTCTCGATTTCGAGGAGATGCTGGCGGTTGCCCTCCAGATGGGGGCGGATCGATTCTCTGAGAGCATCGCCGAACACTTTGCGCATGGAGCTCTCGGCCTTGTAATAGGACCGTCGATCCCCGGGAACGTAGACGATGGATACGGCACCGATTTTGACCAAGGATTTCAATCCTTGGCTTGCCGACCCCTTGCTGATCTCCAAGGCTTCCACCACTTGGTCGAAGGTCTTCGGCTCGGGTGCCGCGAAGAGGTAGCCGAAAATCTCCCCGACGGAGCGCGGGAGGTGGAACTGCGAGGCCAAACGGACGAAAAAACGAACGAATTCGATCTCCACGGCATCGAGGGATGTCGTGCCGCTCTCCGAGCCGCCGGATTTTGTGAAAGGACCGTCCATGGGCCATGCACGTCTGCGCAAACTCGCCTTTGGGAAGGCGGGAGCGAAGCAGTTCGATTGGTTCATTAATTTATGAACCAATCGAACCTCATGCAAGCTGGATTTATGCTCGAAACGTCGAAAAAATGCCCCCGGACCCCAAGACGGCAACCGCGAACCCACGCCAGCGGGCGCGAAGTTCCCCCGGAAGGGACCGCGCCCTTGCCCTGCCAAGATTCGTGTCTATTGGTGCTCATCTGCGGTTTCCAATTCCAACAGGTCTTGCTCAACAGTCTCTTAAGACAGCGAATCCATGTCCGAGCCCACCGCAAAACGCCCCTCGCTTGCTCTTTCGACCTGCTGGTGCTCCGCCCGTCATCAGGACGGCTATGAAATGCTGAAGGAGATGGCGGGACTGGGGTTCGAATCCGTCGAACTCAGCCACGGCATTCGCATCGCCTTGGTGCCGGGGATCCTGCGCGGCGTGGAGGAGGGGCTGGTCAACGTGGCGTCGTGCCATAATTTCTGCCCGCTGCCGGTCGGCGTCGAACATGCCGCGCCCAATCTCTTCGCACCTTCGGCTAAAAACCGTCGCGAACGCGCGCAATGGCTCCGCCACAGCCGACGTTCCATCGATTTCGCCAACCAAGTGGGTGCCCCGAAGCTGGTTCTGCATTTGGGCAAGGTGGAATCCCGCTGGTCCCGCCCCGGACGCCATCTCGAAGCTTGGCTCGAGGAGCACGCGGACGAGGACGCGGCGCGGGATCCCGTTTACCGGAAACGGCTCGCCTCCGAATTGGCGAAGCTCCGGAACCGCAAGCGCGGCTGCTGGGAGAACACGCTCGCAGGCATTGCCGAGCTGCTGCCCTATGCGGCGTCCAAAGGCGTTGCGCTCGGATTTGAAAACCGCGAGGCGTTCGAGGAGCTGCCGCTCGACGAAGACTGCGCGGGCTTGGTCGCCTCGATGCCGCCGGAATCGCCTGCGGGCTATTGGCACGACACCGGCCACGCGCAGATCAAGCAGCGGATGGGAATCCTCGACCATCGCGAGCACCTCGTGAAGAACGCGGCGCAGATCCTCGGCTTTCACCTGCACGATGTCAGCGCGGCGGGCCGCGACCACCAGCCGGTCGGAACGGGGCAGGTTGACTTTGAAATGGTCGGCGATTTCTGGCGTCCCGAGCACACGCTCGTGCTCGAGCTCAGCCCGCACCTCACGACCGGGGACGTGTTGGCCTCGAAGCAGCGCATCGAGGAGATCCTCGCGAGGCGCTTCGGCGCGTGACCCGCACGAGGCAGTCGGGGGTCGAATCCCTCTTCGCGCCCGGCGCCTCCTTGCCCGCCCTCGCCCCGGTCGCCGGGCTGTGGTAAGATTCCCGCCGATGTTTCGCCTCGCGACATGGTTCTGCCTTCTCTTGGCTCCGGCTTGGCTCCGAGCCTACGACCCGCCGGTTTCGGCGCGTCCGCTCCGCAGCGTCGAGGACATCCGCAAGCTCACCTACGAGGAATCGCGTCTCGCTCCGCCCGTGGCCTTGAAGGTCACGGTGCTCTCGCATCTCCCTGACGGCTTCGACGCGCAGGACGGGTCGGGCGGCCTGTTCTTCGAATACCCACCGGACAAGCTGCCCCGCATCGGTGATGAAATCGCTGTCGCGGGGAATGCCGCCGGAGGATTCCATGGACCCTACGTCATTGTCGATGGCTTGGAGAGGCTCGGCTCGAAGCCGCCGCCGAAAGCGCTCCACTTCCGCCCGGACTTCGTCCAGACCGGGCTTGGCGACAATCGCTGGGTCGAGATCGAGGGGCTCATGGTTGACGTGAAGTTCGGCGAATCGAAGCGCGAAGGTCGAGGGCTCCTCGTCACGGGCCAAAGCGATCTCGTCATCCGCTTCCGCAACGCCCACGAGGATTTCGACGTGGAAAAGCTCGAACGCCTCGTCGGCTCGTGGGTGCGCCTCCAAGGCAGCGGGGCGCCGCTTTTCAACGACCAGCAGCAGCGCATCGGCTCCGATTTCTTCTGCGCGAGGCAGCCCTTCGTCTCCGTGATCGAGCCCACCGCCGGGTCCGCGCCCGTGCGGCTCGACGAGATCGGGCGCTGGGACTCACGCCGGACGCGGCAGGGCCTCGTCGAGACGAGCGGCACCGTGACCCTCGTCGAGGGGCCCTCCAGCCTCGTCGTGCAGGCGGGTGCGCATGGAGCACGCGTGCGCACCCTCGCGTCTGTCTCCGTCTCGGTCGGCGAACCGGTGCGGCTCACCGGCCTGCCCGAGACGGAGGGCTATTTCGTCGGGCTTCGTTACGCCACCATCGTCCCTTCGGAGACTGGAGGAGCCCCCGCCGAACCTGTCGAGGACGACGCCCCCCTCTCCCGCGAGCACGCCTTCCAGCTCGTCACCTTCTCGGGGCGGCTCATCGAAAAGGGCCGTGGCCTCATCAATCTCCAGTCCGACGAGTCCCTCGTGCCCGTGAGCGTCCCGCCGGGCCTCGCCGCCACCCTCCCGCCCGAGGGCAGCGAGCTGCGCGTGCGCGGGGTGAAGCGGGTCGACGCCGACGAGCGCGGCGAGGTGCGCTCCGTCACCGTGGCCCTGCGTTCCGCCGAGGATGTCGCGGTGCTCGCCGTGCCCTCGTGGTGGACCCCGGGCCGCCTCTGGACCGCCATCGCCATCCTCGCGGTCGGCGCCCTCCTCTTCCTCGCCTCGCTCCTCGCCCTGAACCGCCGGGTGAAACAGCAGACCGCCCTCATCGCCGAGCAGATCGAGTCCAACGCCACCCTCGAAGAGCGCAACCGCATCGCCCGCGAGCTGCACGACACCCTGTCCCAAGGTTTCTCCGGGGTCGGCTACCAGCTCGCCTCCGTCGCCAACCACCTCGCCAGCGACCCGGCGAAGGCGCGGGACAAGCTCGACGCCGCGCGGGAGATGGTCGAGCACAGCCTCGCCGAGGCGCGCGACTCCCTCATCGGCCTGCGCGTCCCCACGGGGGCGGAATCCCTCGACTTCCCCGAGGCCACCCTCGCCGCCGCGCGAGCGCGTTGCGAGGAGGCCGGCGTCGCTTTCGAGGCTGAGCGGGTCGGCTGGAACGACCGCCTCGGATTCCCCCCCGAGACCGCCTTCGGCTGCCACCGCGTCGTCCTCGAGGCGGTCGCCAACGCCCTGCGTCACAGCGGGGCGAAGCATCTCAAGGTCTCCCTCGTCGCCGCGGACGGGCAGGCGCGCATCGTCGTCGCCGACGACGGCGCCGGTTTCGCCGTCTCCTCCAAGCCCCCCGAAGGCCACTACGGCATCCGGGGGATGCGCGAGCGGGCGCAGCGCCTCGGGGCCGGTTTCGCCATCCATTCCGCCCCCGGACAAGGCACCTCCGTGGAGCTTTCTTTGAATTTGGGGGGCGGGAATGAATGAGAATCCCACCATTCGGGAATACCCTCACGAGAGCGTTGCAAAACCTCCTTCATTCGCGGTGATTCGCGTTTCATTCGTGTCCATTCGCGTTCCCCATTTTTTTGACGCGAATGGCCGCGAATCCCCGCAAATTTCCGCGAATGTGAACGTAAAGGGCAAGCCAGCACCACCCAAAAAAATCAGCGTAGATCAGCGGTCCCCAAACCCCATGAGCACCCCCGAAAAGCCCCTCTCCGTCCTCCTCGTCGACGACCACCTCATCGTCCGCCGCGGTCTCGCCAGTCTCATCGGGGACGAGCCCGACCTCGTCGTCGTCGCCGAAGCCAACGGCGGGGAGGAGGCCATCGCCCTCGCCTCGCAGCATCGGCCCGACGTCATCGTCCTCGACTTGCGCCTCCGCGACATGAGCGGCATCGAGGTCGCCGAGACCCTGCGCGGGCACAAGATCCTGATGCTCTCCAGTTTCATGCAGGAGGAGGACGTGCGCCGCGGCTTCGACGCCGGCATCCAAGGCTACCTCTCGAAGGACAAGGACAGCGCCGAACTCCTCAAGGCGATCCGCGCCGTGGGACGCGGCGAGCGCTTCCTCCCGCCCGAGATCTCCCTCCTCCTCGCCAAGAGCGAGCACAGCAGCCACCTCACCGGACGCGAACTGGAGATCCTCAAGCTCGTCGCCCAAGGCAAGGCCAACAAGGAGATCGGCGAACTGCTCTCCCTCTCGGAAAACACCGTCAAAAACCACGTGAAGTCCATCCTCGCCAAGCTCAACGCCAAGGACCGCACCCACGCCGTGACCGAGGCGCTGAAGCGCGGGCTGTTCCAGTTGGGGAGGGGGTGAGCCAAGTTTCCCGTCCGCGACAAAAACGGCTGAGCGCATAGGAATGAACCTCCACCCTTCGCTCGTTTTCCTCGCCGGGCTCGGCATCATCCTGCTGGGGGCCGAGCTTGTCCTGCGCGGCGCGGCGAGGATCGCGGTCCTGCTCGGGGTGAAGCCGGTCATCATCGGGCTCACCATTGTCTCCGTGGGCACGAGCATGCCGGAGCTGGCGGTGGGCATCACGGCGGTGGTCGATGGGCTGGGGCCGCTCGCCGTCGGCAACATCGCGGGGACCAACATCCTCGTGATCCTCGGGATCACCTGCATCGCCGCACCCCACGGGGTCGCGGTGAGCCGGGACGTCCTCTGGTTCGACCTCCCCCTGGCCGCCGCCGTGGCCATCGCGTGCTATCCCGTGTTCAGGAGCGATCGCATGGTGTCGCGCAAGGAGGGGATCGCGTTCGTGCTCTCCTACTTGGTCTACTTGGGAACACTGGTGTTTCTTCGGGCCTAGCTTGGATGGTGTGTCTCGCGGGGCTTGCATTTCGACCCTCCCTCCAATACGCTTGAACCATGGACTACCGTGATCGCATCACTATCGACCCCCTTGTCCGCAGCGGGAAACCCTGTGTTCGCGGCACACGGATTGCTGTGGCGGATGTTTTTGATTACCTCGGTGGCGGTATGACGGTGGTGGAGGTCCTTGATGATTTCCCTGACCTGACCGCCGACGATATCCAGGCATGCTTTGCTTTCGCGGCGGATCGTGATCGTCGCCTGAACGTCGTCCCGTATGAAGCTGCTGTTCGATGAGAACCTCTCACCCAAACTCCCGCAACTCCTGACGACGTTGTTTCCCGGCAGTGCCCATGTCCGGGAGTGCGGCTTGCTTGGGCGGACCGATGAGGAAGTTTGGGAGCATGCTCGGACGAACGGATTCACGGTCGTCTCGAAGGATTCCGATTTTCAACAGCGCAGCCTGCTTCATGGCCATCCGCCTAAAGTCGTGTGGCTCCGCATAGGCAACTGCACTCGCGATCAGATTGTCCGAATCATCAACGCTCATGAACAAGACATCCGCGATCTTGATACGAGTCCGTTCGAGTCAGTTCTTGTCCTGTCATAACGGCCCAAAGCCGGAACTAGAAAAATCACTTCCGCGTCTTCACCGGCTTGGCCCTTCCGGGGAAAAGCGTCCGGCAGATTTCGCAGACGGTGCCGTCGCAGCCGCGGGCGGTGCAGTGCTCGCGCCCGTAGAAGATGATGCGGAGGTGCAGGGCGTTCCACTGGTCCTCGGGAAAGGCGCGCTTCAGGTCTCGCTCGGTCTCGACGACGTTCTTCCCGCTCGTCAGCTTCCAGCGCTGGGCGAGGCGGTGGATGTGGGTGTCGACGGGGAAGGCGGGCACGCCGAAGGCTTGGCTCATCACGACGGAGGCGGTCTTGTGGCCGACGCCGGGCAGGGCTTCGAGGGCCGCGAAATCTTGCGGCACTTGGCCTCCGTATCGTTCGACGAGGATCTTGGAGAGTTCGGAGATGGCGGCGGATTTGCGGGGGGAGAGTCCGCAGGGTTTGATGATCTCGCGGATGGCCTCGACGGGAACCCGCGCCATCCCTTCGGGCGTGTCGGCGAGGGCGAAGAGGCGCGGGGTGACTTGGTTCACCCGCACGTCGGTGCATTGGGCCGAGAGCAGCACCGCGACGAGGAGGGTGTAGGGATCGCGGTGGTCGAGGGGGATGGGCGTCTCGGGATAGAGTTCCCCGAGCCGTTCCGCGATGTGGGCGCAGCGCTCCGCTTTCGTCATCGCGACAGGGGACGCCGCCGCGTCAGGCCTTGATATCGCCGCCGGGGATGTCCCCTGTGCGGGCTTTCTTCTCGATCTCGTTCAGCATCTTGCGCACATGATCGGCGTGGCGGACGTGCTTGCGACCGTCGAGGATCTTGCGGCTTTCCTCGAAGGAGCCCCACTCCAGCACGCGGATGGGGACGTTGCGCACGCCCCACTGGTTCATCGTGCCCTTCTCGGGTTTGTAGATGTCGATGGTCTCGGTGCCGACGAGGGCGCTGCCGTAGTCGTCGACGACGTATTCGTAGGGCATGCCCTCGATCATGAAGCGGGTCCCGAGGGGGTATTTCGACCAGTCGGCGGCGGCGCTGCGGACTTGGGAGCCGTATTGGAGGGTGTTGCCAGCGGCGCTCTTGCGTCCGTATTTCAAGTGGTCCGACTCGCTGTGGGTGTAGGCGGTGGTGCGGACCATCATGATCTGGTTGGTGGGCCGGTTCGCCACGGGAGTGCGGGGGACGGAGGCGAGGACGGTGGCCGGGGCCGAGGGTTGCGGTTTGGGAATGGCGACCGGGTCGTTCGGCGCGGGGGCCGCAGGGCGACCGACGGCGAGGGCGGGCGCGTCGGCGGGCGCGTCGGCGGGAGAGCTGGAAGGGGCAGCCGGGGGGGAGGTCGAACCGGGGTCTTCGGTCGGCGTCTCCGTCACGCTCGCGGTGGCGGCGCTGGCCCTGTGGCTCGCGCTGCGGCTCAAGGAGGAGGAAGTGCTCGTGCAACTCGCCAGCGCCAAAGCTCCCGCAGAGGCGAGGGCGAGGACGGCGTGCCGTGGATGGACTTCGATCATTTGCATGGGCGCGAACCTCGTCCTGCTTTAAGTGGCTTTCGGCGGAAAGTCAATTTCGCGGACTTGGGAACGGATCAACTTAACACGAAAAATTCGTAATTTCTAAATATTTCAACAACGAAATAGAAAGCGGCTCTTAATCACATTCCGGCGCAGCGGTTCGAAAGCACTGCTGTGGTTCTCCGGGACGGCGGAAGGGGGTCGCTTCTTAGTCTTTTTTAAAAGTCTGCCGTGGGGCGGGGGATGGGTCGGGCCATGAGAGGGCGGCGTCCGGGATGGCGAAAGGCGTGATGCGAAGCGCTTCCGCCCCCGCTTCGATGGAGACGGCGCCAGCGGATTCGAGATCGAAGAGGGGGATGCCGCGCTGGCTCAGATGCTCCCGCAGGGCGGCGGGGATGCGTTCGGAGGCGGGGAATTCGGAATGGGTCGAAACCACGGCGCGCGGGGAGACGGCGTCGACGAAGGCGGGCATCCCCGAGGGCGCGTCGCTGTGCTGACCCCGAATCCAGACTTCGGCGCGGAGGTCGGCTCCAGATTGGAGGAGGGATTGCTCGGTGTCGAAACCGCTGTCGGAGGTGAGGAGGAGGGTGCGCCCGGCAAAGGCCAGCTTGAGGACGAGGGCGCGGTCGTCGGCGAGGCGTCCGGGAGCCTCGGCGGAGGGGTGGAGCACGGTCAGGGTCGCGCCGTTCCCGATGGCGAGGCGATGGCCGCGGTCCACGGTCACGCGGTCGATGCCGAGACGTCCGGCGGCGGCGAGGATGTCCGGATGGGAGGGGGAGCGGTTCGCGACGGCGGATTCGAGGAGGAGGGAGGGGCGGAATTGGTGCATCACCGAGGTCGCCGCGCCGAGATGGCCTTCGTCGCCATGGGTGAGGACGAGGGCGTCGAGGCGGTTGATGCCACGGTGGCGGAGCAGGGGGAGGATGTGGCCTTGGTAGGTGCGCACGCCTCCGGTGTCGATCATCCAGCGCAGGGGTTTTCCGGGACGGTCGGAAGGGATTTCGAGCAGGGCGGCGCCGTCGCCCCGCTGGCCGACGAGGTCGAGCCGGAGGATTTCCGCCGCCACTGGTCGGTCGTTGCCCGTGTTCAAGGTGGCGCCGGGCAGGTCGGCGAAAAACTGGGCCATGCCCGCGAGGCAGAGGGAGACGCCGGCGTTGAGTCGGTTCGCCAGCAGGACGACCCAAGTGAGGCCGAGACCGTAGGCGGTCAGGGACGCCGCCGAGATCCCCATGATGACCGAGGCCGTCGGAACCATCAGGATGTTCGCCACGAGTCCGACGAGGGAAACGCTTTCGAAATGCCAGGCGAGCAGACCCAGCGACCCGAGCCAGGAGGCGGAGGAGACGGCGGCGAGGGAGGCCACCTGCCGGGCGAAGCTGTCGCCGAGGCGGCGGGCCGGGCGGACGAGGCCCCTCGGCAGGAAGGGATCGGCGAGGAAGGGCTTCGCGAAGGCACCGCTGAAGGGATGGGCGAACAGGGCGATGAAGAGGACCACGGCGAAGGAAAGTTGGAAGCCCGGCAGGAAGAGCGGCTGGGTGTCCCAGGCGAGGAGCAGGATCGCGGCAAAGCCGAGGCTGTTGAGAAGGCGGGGCTTCTCCCGCAGGGCGTAGCCGGCGAGGAAGGCCGAGGCCATCAGCGCGGCCCGCACGGCCGAGGGGCTCAGCCCGGTGATGGCGGCGTAGAACAGCACGACGGGGATCGCGACCGGAGCGGCGCGGGCCTTCGGGATGCCGAAGAAGGAGGCCAGCCCGATCAGCATCGCCGCGACGATGGCCACGTTCAGCCCCGAGACGGCGAAGAGGTGCATCGTGCCGCTGAGGCGGAAGGCGTCCTCCAGTTCCTCGGGCGAGCTCTCCCTCGCTCCCAGGGCCATCGCCGCGACGAGGCGGGCGTAGGGTTCGTGGGCGGCGGGCACGCCGAGGAGGAGGGCCTTTTCGAACCGGACCCGCAGGTCGAGGGCGGAGCGCACGAGGGGCGATCCCCTCCGGCCTGGTTGTGGTTCGAGGCGGTCGCCTTCGCGGATCTCAAGTTTCGCGAGGGAGCCCGACTGGCGGAAATAGAAGACCCCCGCGTCGAAGCCGCCCGGCACCGCCGATCCCTCCAGTGGAACGAGCCGCCCTGTGAAGCGGAGGGGCGTCCCGTAGGCGAGGCCGTGGGGCAGCTTCTGGATCCAGCAGGGGACCCGGTGGTCGCAGGGAAGCTCGCGCCCGCCCACGACGAGGCGTTCGATCCGCATCGTCGTGGACACGGAGCGCGCGCCGTAGTCGGCGGTGTCCGCGATCCAGCCCTCCCCCTCGATCTGGACCGTCCGCCCGGTCGCGAGGGCCGAGGCGAGCGGGAAGGCGTGGATTTCCGCGAGGCGGGCGTGGTGCCTCCAGCCGAGCAGGAGAAAGGCGAGGGCGCATCCCGCGACGACCGCCGCGAGCGGACGCTGCCGGGGCACGATCATGGCCGCCCCGGTCACGAGCAGCAGACCGACGAGCAGGAACCATCCCACCCTCCCCGAATCCACTGCGGCGATGCCCCCGATCCCGGCGAAAGTGGCGGCGAGGAGCGGGGCTTTGCGCAGCCCGTTCCCGATTCGTGCGGGCCAAGCGAGGGGATGGCGGCTTCGCTTCATGAAAAAACAGGCTTGGCAACCCGATGCTCCCGGCTACATTCATCTTTCCCGGCGGACATGTCCACCGGGTGCGGTCCCAGTCGATTAACTTCCAGAGATTATAAAAATTAGTTGAATTTTTTATAAAATCTGGAACCGTATGGCGAACGCGGGTATAGCTTAGTGGTAAAGCCCTAGCCTTCCAAGCTAGTTATGTGGGTTCGATTCCCACTACCCGCTCCATTTCGACGGTGATGAAGTTCGCAATCCCCCTGCTTGGTGTCCTCGTGCTTTGGTGCGTTCCCGTCGTCCGTGCCTCCGAGGCCGCGCTCGACCCGGCGGCGGCGGCGGAGATCCTGCGCGTCGGCCTTGAAGCCCATCCCGATCAAGCCGTCGTCCTCTTTCAGGACGCGCTCCAGACCAACCCGGACTCGCGCCGCGAGCTGCTCGCCACCGCCCTTGTCTCCCCCGATCTCGACGCCGCTGTCTTTACCCGCCTCCTTTACGCCGCGCGTCTCGAATTTCCCGAGGACGACTCCCTTTTTGCCGAAAGCGCTCTCGACGCCGCTCCCGAACGGGCGGGGGACATCCGCGCCGCCTTCCTCGCGACGGCGGAGAAAATGGCCGCCGCTTTGGCTGACGACACCGCCCCCTCCACCGGAGCGTTCATGCCAAGCACTCCGGAAGAGTCGCGGAGGCTCGACGAGGAAATCCGCGAGGCCATCGCCCGCGTCACCGCCAAGACCGAGGGCAAGCCCTGGCCCGAGCAGCCGCTCTCCGGCGCGCCCGTCCGCTTCAAAAAGCACGACGAGGTCCGCATTCCGCGCCACTCGCGCCATGTCGATGAGTCCGGCCTCGTCAACCACCTTCCCGTGGACCGCGAGGACGAGCGCGAGATCACGCCCGGCGCGGTGAGGATCGACGACGCTTGGAGACCCTCCTCCGCGATCCGTCTCGACGAATCGAAATTCGTCCAAGGGGACCGCGAGGCCTCCATCGCCCCGGTCGACGCGAAGCAGCGGGCGATGGCCCCCGCCAGTTCCGTGGGGCTGCCGAAGCGTCCCCGCTTGCCGCGCTCCAGCGTCTACTACATCCCCCCGGCGGCGGGCAGCTACGAATCGACCATCGGCCTCGAAAGCGGCGAGTCGGCCCCGCCGCCGCTCATCATCCGCCCGGCATCGACCTCGCCGAGCCAAGCCCGCTAACGCGCCCTCGCGGTCACCGGAGCTTCCGCTATAATGCCGGGGTGAACCCGTTCTTTTCCGGCCTCGTCTTCGCGATCTTGGCGGCTCCCGCGCTTGCTTGGGCCGAGCACGTCGCCTTCCCCGCCGACGGAGGCATTGTCGATGCGACCGCCCACGGTGCCGTGCCCGACGACGAAGGCGACGACACCGCCGCGATCCAGGCCGCCCTCGACGCCTACCCGAACGGCAACCGCATCGTCCATCTCCCTCCCGGCGTCTACCTCGTCAGCGACACCCTGCGCTGGCCCGAGGGCGACGGCGGCGGCAACGCGCAGAAGCGCACCATCCTCCAAGGCGCGGGCGAGACGCTTACCATCCTGCGACTGCCCGAGGGTAGCCCCGGCTTCGCCGATGCGGGGAAGCCCAAGGCCGTGATCTGGACCGGGTCCGCCCCGGCGCAGCGCTTCCGCAACGCCGTGCGCGACCTGAGCATCGAGATAGGCCCACGCAACGCGGGGGCCATCGGCCTGCAATTCAACGCCAGCAGCCAAGGCACGGTGCGCAAGGTCGCGATCCGCGCCGCCCCGGGATCGGGCCGGATCGGACTCGACCTCGGCCATTGCGACGAGATCGGCCCCCTCCTCGTCCGCCACCTCACCGTCGAGGGCTTCGAATTCGGCGTCGTCACGAAATGGCCGGTGAACTCCGCCACCTTCGAGCACATCCTCCTTTCCCGGCAGCGCCGCCTCGGCTGGTGGAACTACCATCAGATGGTCTTCGCGCGCGGCCTCGTCAGCGAGAACCGCGTCCCCGCCCTCTACAACGAGAAGGACTCTTGGGGCGCGGTCGTCCTGCTCGACTCCCATCTCCACGGCATCCAAGCCGAGCGCGGAGCCCCCGCCATCCACAACCAGCGCCAGATGTATCTGCGCAACGTCGATCTCCTCGGCTACGACCGCGCCATCGACCACGACGACAAGGGTCGCGACAAAGGCGATCTCGATCCCCCCGGCACCGTGGCCGAGGACAGCTCGCACCGCAACGTGCGCTCCCTCTTCCGCGAGGTTGACGACGGCAGTTTCGCCACCGCCGGGGAGGTCGCCCATCTCCCCGTCAAGGAGACGCCCGAAGTCCCTTGGGGCGATCCCGCGAAGGACTGGGCCAACCTCCTCGACTTCGGTGCCGACCCCGCCGGAGCCGCCGACGCCAGCGCCGCCCTGCAGAAGGCCATCGACTCCGGGGCGAAAACCGTCTACCTGCCCGCCGGGGTCAATTTCCGCTTCGGCTCCCCCGTCGAGATCCGCGGCCCCGTGCAGAGGATCATCGGGCTGGAGGGCCGCTTCACCGCCGGGGGCGAGGCCGTCTGGAGCCTCGTCGACGGCAAGCATCCGCAGAACTTGCCCGATGCCCCTGTCGTCATCGTCGAGCGCCTCGGCGGCCCCGTCGGCGGGACCGACCTCCGTCTGCGGCACGAGAGCGCCCGCACCCTCGTCGTCAGCTCCTCCATCGGCATCGCCGTCGAGGGGCGGGGCAAGGGCGACCTCTTCCTCGACGACCTCCGCGGCCATCTCGACCGCCTCGGCCCCGGCCAGAGCGCTTGGTGCCGCCAGCTCAACAGCACCCGCGAAGGCGTGAAATGCCGCAATGCCGGAGGCCAGCTCTGGATTCTCGGACTGAGGGCGGAGAACCCCGGCACCCTCGTCGAGACCAGCGCCGGAGGGACCACCGAAATCAACGGCGTCTTCCTCGACTCCAACAGCGGCTGGAAGGCCGACGAGCCCGCCTTCCTCGTCGCCGACGCGACCTTGAACCTTTTCGGGGTCAGCGAACGCAACTCCAACCGCCAGCCCGTCGCCCTCTGGGTGCGCGAGCGCCAAGGCGCGGAGACGCGGGAGCTCGCCGAGCCGCCTTGGATCTTTTTGGGCAAATGACAGACCGGATTTTCCGGAGTCGCTTGGAACCGGATTTGCGTTTCGACCGTCTCGCCGACTCCCTCGCATTCGTAAGAGAGAGAGCGTAGGAAGCGATTCTCTGGACAACCCCTCCGCTCCCGCTAGTCTGAACCATGCCGACGCCTCCCACCACGCATCGCCGCCTCCTCGCTTGGGTCGAGGATCTGAAATCCCTCTGCCGCCCCGACAAGGTCGTCTGGTGCGACGGCTCGGACGAGGAATGGCACCGCCTCTGCGGCGAACTGGTCGCGGCGGGCACCTTCCGCAAGCTGAACCCCGAGAAACGCCCCGACAGCTACCTCGCCCTTTCCGATCCCGCCGACGTGGCGCGGGTCGAGGACCGCACCTTCATTTGCAGCCGCCGCGAGGCCTTCGCCGGGCCGACGAACCACTGGCGCCCTCCGGCGGAGATGCGGGCGAAGCTGAAGGAGTTGTTCGCCGGGTGCATGGAGGGCCGCACGATGTATGTGATCCCCTTCTGCATGGGGCCGCTCGCTTCGCCCTATTCCCTCGTCGGCGTCGAGGTGACGGACTCGGCCTACGTCGCGGTGAACATGAAGATCATGACCCGCATGGGCGCTCCCGTCTTGGAGCGGCTCGGGGAGGACGGCGAGTTCATCCCCTGCGTCCACTCCGTCGGCGCGCCGCTGCGGCCCGGCCAAGCCGACGTGCCCTGGCCCTGCAATCCTGACAAATACATCGTCCATTTCCCCGCCGAGCGCGAGATCTGGAGCTACGGCAGCGGCTACGGCGGCAACGCCCTCCTCGGGAAGAAATGCCTCGCCCTGCGCATCGCCTCAGTCATCGCCCGCGAGGAGGGCTGGATGGCCGAGCACATGCTCATCAGCGGTGTGGAGAATCCCGAGGGCGAGAAGCGCTACCTCGCCGCCGCCTTCCCCAGCGCCTGCGGCAAGACGAACTTCGCCATGCTCATCCCACCTCCGGTCTATCGCGAGAAAGGCTGGAAAGTGACGACCGTGGGCGACGACATCGCTTGGCTGCGTCCGGGCGGGGACGGGCGGCTCCGCGCCATCAATCCCGAGTCGGGCTACTTCGGCGTGGCTCCAGGCACCTCGCCCAAGTCGAACCCGAACGCGATGGCGTCGATGGATCGAAACACGATCTTCACCAACGTCGCCCTCACCTCCGACGGCGACGTCTGGTGGGAGGGGCTCACCGACGAGCCGCCCGCCGGGTTGACCGACTGGCGCGGCAACCCGTGGACACCGCAGTCGGAAACGCCCGCCGCGCATCCGAACTCGCGCTTCACCTGCCCCGCCTCGCAGTGTCCCGCGATCGATCCCGATTGGGAGAACCCCGAAGGCGTGCCCATCGACGCCATCGTCTTCGGCGGACGCCGCGCCACGACCATGCCGCTCGTCTTCCAAGCCTTCAACTGGGTCCACGGCGTCTTCCTCGGGGCCAACCTCGGCTCGGAGACGACCGCCGCCGCCGAGGGCGCGATCGGGAAAATCCGTCACGACCCTTTCGCCATGCTGCCCTTCTGCGGCTACAACATGGGCGACTACTTCGCCCACTGGTTGGAGATGCGGAAGCGCATCCCCGAATTGCCGCGCATCTTCCACGTGAACTGGTTCCGCAAGGGCAAGGACGGGAAATTCCTCTGGCCCGGCTTCCAGGAGAACATGCGCGTGCTGGAGTGGATCTTCGACCGCGTGCGCGGGCGGGGGAGGGGGCACGAGTCGAGTTTCGGCTGGGTGCCGCGCTACCGGGAGCTGAATTTCGAAGGGCTCGATTTCAGCGAGGAGCAATACGCCGAGCTGATGCATGTGAGCCGCGAGGAGATCCGCCAGGAGCTGCTCTCCGAAGCCGACCTCTACCTGCGGCTCTACGACCACCTCCCGAAGGAACTGGTCTTCCAGCGCGAGCTGCTGGCGGGGCGGGTTTGAAGCAGGGGCGTTGGCTGCCACAGGCGAGATAGGCTGCGGGGGGGCGATTCGACCTTGCGCGAGCGCGTCGGCTGCCTGATTTTCCCGCGTGACCGAGGTCAACTACAAGATCGGCAACGAAACCCTCATCAAGGTCCTCGACGGGGCCTCGGCGAAGCTGCGCTCCTTGCTGAAGAAGCAGGGCCGCTTGGAGCACGGGGCCCTGCGCGTCGCGGTGATCGGCGGCGGCTGTTCGGGCCTGCAATACAAGATGGACCTCGTCGACGGCCCGGCGAACCGCGACATCCTCGTGGAATCGAACCAGGTCCGCGTCGTCGTCGATCCGAAGAGCGCCCTCTTCGTGACCGGGTCGGAACTGGACTTCAGCGACGACCTGCAACAGGGCGGTTTCAAGGTGAAGAACCCCAACGCGGCGGTGACTTGCTCCTGCGGGGAGAGTTTCGCCGCGTAGCGGACCCGACGCCTTCCGGCTGTCTTATTCCAATTCGCTTTCAAGATAAGACTGATCGAATCCAAGGCCATGCAGTC
>ERZ761602.774-NODE-774-length-64309-cov-42.947567_pt1 | contig 64309 bp, 42 predicted proteins | sample MGYA00512165_ERZ761602 | MGnify/ENA primary metagenome ERZ761602 (study PRJEB28899, sample SAMN02445085) | bioreactor sludge metagenome | biome: EBPR sludge; isolation source: Thorneside wastewater treatment plant | place: Australia: Brisbane, Thorneside...
CTCCCGCTTGGAACCCCGCGCATTCTTTCCAGAGGAGTAAGGAGTAAGGAGTAAGGAGTAAGGAGTAAGAATGCTAAACCGTCATCACATCCTTCTCCTTCGCGGCGAGATGCCCATCGATGGATTTGACGTGCTTGTCGGTGAGATTCTGGACCTCCTTTTCGTGGTCGTGGAACTGGTCCTCGGTGATGGTGCTGGCCTTGAGCGCGGCCTTGAGCTTGTCGATGGCGTCCTTCCTCGCGCCGCGCACGCGCACGCGACCTTGCTCGGCCATGTCCTTGATGATCTTCACGAGGTCGCGGCGGCGCTCCTCGGAAAGCTCGGGGATGGGCAGGCGGATGATGCGTCCGTCGTTAGCGGGGTTGATCCCGAGCTTCGACTCGCGCAGGGCGCGGTCGATGTCCTGGAGGATGGAGGGATCGTGCGGCTGCACCGTGAGGAGGCGCGGTTCGGGCGCGGAGACGAGCGCGATCTGCTTCAGCGACATCGTCGAGCCGTAGGACTGGACATGGACGTGGATGTTGTCGAGCAGGGCGGGGCTGGCCTTGCCGGTGCGGATGCCGGTCATCTCCGAGGAGACGAAGTCGGCGGCCTTCTCCATCGCGTCGTCGGTTTCGAGCAGAAAGGTTTCGAGGTCCATGGCGGTTTGAATGAAGGATTTTATAGAGGGATCGGCTTGGCGCAAGCCTCAGGCTCGCACCACGGTGCCGATGGATTCTCCGGTGAGGGCGCGGTGGATGTTGCCGTCCACGGTCATGTCGAAGACGACGATGGGGATGCCGTTGTCTTGGCAAAGGGTGAAGGCGGTGCCGTCCATGACCTTGAGGTTGCGCGAGAGCGCCTCGTTGTAGCTCAGGGTCTCGTAGCGGACGGCGTCGGAATGCTTGGCGGGGTCCTTGTCATAGACGCCGTCGACCTTGGTCGCCTTGAAGATCACGTCCGCCCCGATCTCGCTGGCGCGGAGGGCGGCGGTGGTGTCGGTGGTGAAGAAGGGGTTGCCCGTGCCCGCGCCGAAGATGACGACGCGCCCTTTCTCCAAGTGGCGGATGGCGACGCGGCGGATGAAGCTCTCGGCCACGTTCTTCATCTCGATGGCGCTCTGCACACGGCTCGGCACGCCCACGGCTTCGAGCAGGCTCTGGAGGGCGATGGAGTTCATCACCGTGGCGAGCATGCCCACGTAGTCGGCGGTGGCCCGATCCATCCCGCGTCCGGCGGCGGAGGCCCCGCGCCAGAAGTTGCCGCCTCCGACGACGATGGCGATTTCCAGCCCGGTCTGGTGGGCGGCTTTGATCTGCTTGGCGATTCCCTCGACGATCTCGGGGGAGATGTTGTCTTCGCTGCCGGGTTCGCGCAGGGCTTCGCCGCTGAGTTTCAGGACGACTCGTTTGTAGGGGTTGGGCATAGACGGGGGTTCCTTCCGTGGCCTCAACCTCCGCCAATCGAATCCATTTTCAAACCGCAATCTCCGGGGAGCCGAGAATCGTGCCGACGGGGACGGGGTGGCCGCGCAAAAAGTCGGAGACGGGTAGGCGGCGGCGGCCTTCGAGCTGGAGGTCGCCGCGCAGTTCGAGGGCGTCGTCGCCGCATCGCACGACGAGGCGGGAACCGCTTTCGAGGACGGTGCCGGGTGGGACGTCGGTCGCCGCCTCGACGGGGAGGGCGAAGGGATGGATCTTCAGTTTTCGCGGTCCGTCGCTGCTCGGCAGTCCGGTGGTTGTGCCCGGCCAAGGGTCGTAGGCGCGGACGAGGCGGGCGAGAAAGGCGGCGGGGGCGCTCCAGTCGATCTCGCCGTCCTCGCGTCCGAGCTTTCCGGTATGGGTGGAGAGGGTTTCGTCCTGGGGTTCGGCGGGTGGGGTTCCGGCGCGGAAAAGACGCAGGCCCTCCTCGATGACGGCGGGGCCGAGATCGGCGAGGCGGTCGTGGAGGTTGCCTCCGGTGTCCTCGGGCCGGATGGGCAGGGCTTTCTTCAAGATCATGTCCCCGGCGTCGAGCCTCGGCGTGACGTGCATGAGGGTGATCCCGGTCTCGGCGTCGCCCTCGCGGATCGCGGCTTGGATGGGCGCGGCCCCGCGATGGCGCGGGAGGAGGGAGGCGTGGAGGTTGACGCAGGCGAGCGCCGGGATCGCGAGGAGCGCCTTCGGCAGGATCTGTCCGTAGGCCATGACCACGGCGAGGTCGGGTTCGAAGGCCGCGAATTCCCGCAAGGCGGCCTCGTCGCCGCGCAAGCGCTCGGGCTGGCGCACGGGCACGCCGCGGGCTTCGGCGAGGACCTTCACCTCGGGCGGGGTGAGGGTCTGCTTCCGTCCGATCGGCTTGTCGGGCTGGGTGTAGACCGCGACGAGTTCGTCGCCGCCCCGGCAATGGTCGAGGAGCCATCGCAAGGTCGGCAGGGCGATCTCGCCGGTGCCCATGAAGAGAATTCGCATCGACCGCCAATCAAGGGCCGGAGGCGGGAAGGTCAACGGGATTGTGGCGGTCGGGTCACGGACGGCCTCCGATCAGCGACAGCACCACCTTCCGCGTGTGCGGCGCGTGGCGGTGCTCGAAGAGGAACACGCCCTGCCAAGTCCCCAGCACGGGCTGCCCGCCTTGCACGGGAATGACCTCGCTCGTCCTCGTCAGGGCCATTCGCAGGTGGCTGGGGCTGTCGTCGGGGCCTTCGTAGGTGTGGACGAGGAAGGGCAGGGTCTCCGGCACGAGGTGGTCGAAGAAGGCGTGCAGGTCCGTCCTCGCCTCGGGGTCGGCGTTTTCCATGATGACGAGGCTGGCGCTGGTGTGGCGCACGAAGACGGTGAGCTGCCCCTCGCGCACTCCGCTCGACGAGACGAAGGCTCGCAGCTCGCGGGTCAGCTCGTAGGTTCCCTTGCCGCGGGTGGGGACGGTCAGCTCTCGGGTGTGGACGGAAAGGGGCATGTTTGGATGGCCCACTATACTCCTCCTCGGAGTCTTTTGGGATTCGGAAACATCCGTCTCCCGTTCGAAGGGTGACCGTGGCGAGCGGGATGCGTCGGGTAGGGCGGTCTGGCCCGGGCCGCCGCGAAGGGTCTGCTCGCATCCTCTCGCGCCCAATCCCAATCCTCTTCGCATTCGCGGATATTTGCGGCCATTCGCGTCAAAAAAGAATGGGGAACGCGAATCTGCGCGAATGAAACGCGAATCACCGCGAATGGAAGAAAATTGGATGTGCTTTTGTCACGGCTCCGGCAGCAGCCAGGCGGCGGCTTCGCGGTCGTTGCGGACGAGGAGGACGCGGCCCGCGACCGCCGGGGCGTTCCAAGTCATCGAGGAGAGGGCGGGGAGGCGGGCGGCTTCGGCGAAGCCTGCGGGGCCCACCTCGCCGAGGACGACTTCGCCCGCCTCGGTCTGGACGAGGAGCCAGCTTCCGAAGAGGAGGTGCTGGCCGAATCCGAATTTCTCCTTCTTCCAGACCCGCTTTCCCGTGGCGAGGTCGATGCAGGCGAGCCGCCCTTCGTCGAGACCGTAGGCGTGCTCCCCGACGACGGCGGCGGAGCTGAATTTCGTTTTCATCTGGGTGGATTTCCAAAGCGGCGTCACGGCGAAGCCACCGTCCTCGCTCCTCGCGATCTTCAGGAGCAGGCTGCCCGCCCCGTAGCTCGCGGTGACGAGGAGTCGGTTTCCGGTCAGGGCGATGGGCTGGCCGACTTTCGGAAAGGTGCCGGGCCAGGGATGCCGCCAGAGGGTCGCGCCCGTTGCGGGGTCGAGCCCGCAGACATCGGCGAAATTGACGCTGACGATCTGCCGCGCCCCCGCGAGGGTGAGGAGGCGCGGGGAGCTGTAGCTCGCCCCGCCGCCCTCGTGGATCCAGCGAGTTTCCCCGCTGGCGAGATCGCAGGCGACGAGGGTGGGGCCGCTGCGGTCGGGTCCGGCGAAGACGACCAGGCTTTCCTCGGGCAGGACCAGGGGCGAGTTCGCCATGCCCCACTTCTGCGTTTCCGCCCCGAGATCGCGGAGGAGGTGGCGCGACCAGACGAGGGCTCCCGTCTCCAGATCGAGGCAGTTGACCACGCCGGTGCTGCCCATGGCGTAGACCCGGCCCCCGTGGATCGTCGGGGTGGCGCGGGGGCCGTCGCCGCCCATGGCCGCGCCACCGTTCTCGGCGCGTTCGAGGAGCAGCCTCGTTTGCGGGGCGGCGTGGTTCCAGAGGTTGCGTCCCGTGGCGAGGTCGAGGCAGGTGACGTGCTCGTCGTCGCCGATTTGTTGTTGTGTCAGGGCGAACGGGCCGGCGACGGTGAAGCTCGACCAGCCTTTCCCGATGGGGCGTCGCCAGAGAGGCTCCGGCGGTCGCGCGGTCCAGTCTGTGCCGAAGGGCGGGGGGCCGCCCATCCCGTCGCGGCCGGGTCCGAGGAAGTCGAGCAGGTCGGCGGCCCCTTCCGGGGGAGGGGAGGCGGAGGGAAGCGCCTCCACGACCGGGGAGGTCCCAGGCACCGTGGCCTTTTCCCAAGCCCAGGCGAATTTCGGAAAGGACGAGCCCGAGACCGACCCCTCGTAGCGGAGGAGCCGCGAGGCCGCGAAGCCGAGGATCGCGAAGGCGAGCAGGGCGAATCCGCAACGCCGCAAGCGCGCGCGGACCGGAGCCCGGTCGAAGACCGCATACCACAGCCCGAAGAGGAACAGGGCGACGACCGCCGCCCCCGGCACGACCCAGACCAGATGCGTCATTTCGCTGCGCCGCACCCATAGCGCCACGAGCGGCGCGAAGGCCGCGACGAGGATGAGGCTGGCGGTGCGGAGGAAGCGTTTCATCTATGGAGAAGAGTAGCACAAGGCGCGAGGAAACGCTGGCGTCGGCGTCCGGAATGTGGCAGGGTCCGGGCATGGGAACGAGACGGAAGATGATCGTCGGTCTGGCGGCGGCGGCCCTGCTGCCGGTCGCCTGCCGCGAACGGGGGGAGGCTCCGGGGTCTCCCGGAGCGCCTCTGGCGAAAGGCGGAAAGCCCGAGGGCGACGGGGCTTTCCTCGGCCTCACCGAAGCCGAAGGAGCCGCCCTCGCGAAGAGCAGGCAACTGCCCTACCGCGTGATCGCCATCGACGGCGAACCGCGCCCCGCGACCATGGACTATCGACCCGACCGGGTCAATTTCGAGCTCCGAGGGGGTCGGATCGTGAAGACGACGAGAGGGTAGGCGATCCTCGCCTGTCCTCACTCCGCGGCCCGCTGCTTCACCCATTCGCCGAAGACTTCCCCGGCCCCCCGTCCGTCGCCCTCGCCGCGATCCACCAGCGGCAGATCCTGCGCCGGGACGATTTGGCGGATCAGTTCGTCGCGCTCCTTCTCCGCCTCCCCGCCCGCGCCTTCGGACACGTCGGGATGCGCGACGACGACATCCCATGCCCGCTTCCCGTAGCTGAGGCTGTGGTTCGCGATCCACATCTGGGTGCGGATGAATTCCTCCCCGTCCCGCGCGGCGGCGGATCGCGGGACGGCGATCACGACGAGGTCGGGGGAGAGGGGGCGCACGCGGTGCGAGGCGTCTTTCATCAAAGCGGGGCGGTCGAGTCCGGCGACGGGCCAAGGCACCACCTCGACCGATGCTCCCGGCACGGCCTCGCGCAAGGCGTCCCCGGCCAGCGTGTCGAAGGGTGGCATCGCGAGGACGCGGACAGGCTCTCCCTTTCGCAGTTTGGTCAGGGTGAAGGCGAGCGGGGCGGAGACGGGAAGGTCGTCGGGGAGGAGGACCGGCTCCCCCTCGACTACCGTCAGGATCGACTCGGCGAGACGGCGGTGCCCGCGCAGGTTCGGATGGATTTCGTCGCTCATGGAGAGCCGCCAGGCTTCCGGCTCGCGGGCCTGCAAAGCGCCGAGATCGGCGTGGGGATCGCAGAGGGGCACGGCGAGTTCGCGGGCGACGGCTCGGGCGGCCCCGGCGAAAACGGCGACTTCCGCGACGGGGCGGGCGGGCGTCTCGGCGACGGCGTTCGGTGTGCAGAGGACGACCTCGGCTCCGGCGGCGCGGCATTTCTCGACGATTTCGGCGAGGTTTTTCCGGTAGAGATCGAGCGAGCCCTTGGCGACATCGTTCAGGCCGAACATCACCGTGACGAGATGGGGGCGGTGGACGAGGACATGCTGCTGCAGCCGCGCGAGTCCGTTCGTCGTGGTGTGGCCGCTGGCGCCCGCGTTGACCACGGTGATCTCCGCTTTCGGATGGTGTGACGCGAGGACTTCGCCGATCAGCTCGGGATAGGAGCGCCGTCCGCCCGTGTGGTAGTAGACGCCGGTGACGCTGTCGCCGAAGCAGACGATGCGGAGCGGCTGCCGCTCCGCTCGCAGGAGTTCGCGGAAGCGGAGCGGGGCCGGAGCCTCCTGCGCGGCGAGGAGGAGGGGGAAGGCGAGAGCCAGGACGGGAAAGAGGCGCTTCATGGGGCACCTTGTCGGAATCCGGAGAGGAACACAAGAGGCTTCCAAACGGCGCAAAAAGGTATCGGGTATGGCGCACCTTTGGGGTTGAATCCCGCTGCGCTTGACCGGAACGCTTCCGGCATGGGAACAGCTATTATTTTTTCACCGTCCATCCGCCGCCGGGCGATGGGCGCACTCTTGGCCTCGGCCTTGCTCGTCGGCCAAGCCGCCAAGGCCGACGCCCCGGCCCTCTTACCCGGCGACCGCATCGCCCTCGTCGGCAACGCGCTCGCCGAGCGGCTCCAGCATGACGGCTGGTTCGAGACTTATCTGCAAGCCGCCCATCCCGGGCACCAGATCGTCGTCCGCAACCTCGGCTACTCCGGCGACCAGGTCCACTACCGCCCCCGCGCCCACGAGGGCTTCGGCGACAGCGACAGCCACCTCGCCAATGTGCAGGCTTCAGTCATCTTCGCCTTCTTCGGCTACAACGAATCCTTCGCCGACCAGCCCGAGGACTACCGAAAGCAGCTCGCTGGCTGGATCGACCACGTCCGCACCCTGAGCTACCTGCCCGATGGCAAGAAGCCGCGGGTCGTGCTTTTCTCCCCCATCGCCCACGAGTATCTGGGCAATCCGCTCCTCCCCGACGGCAAGGAGAACAACGCCCGCCTCGCCGCCATCGCCCGCGTCACCGCCGAGGTCGCCAAGGACAAGCAGGTGCCCTTCGTCGATCTCTTCACCACCTCCCAAGCTTGGTATGAGGCCGCCGAAACACCCCTTACGATCAACGGCGTCCACTTGGAGGACGAGGGCAACCTCGCCCTCGCCCGATACTTCGTCGGCGAGGCGATGAAGAAACCTCTCCCCCTCGACGAGGCCGCGCTCCAGCGTCTTCGCGAGTCGGTTGTGGAAAAAGACCGCCATTGGTTCAACCGCTACCGCGCCGCCAGCGGCAACGACGTCTGGGGCAGCCGCTCCGTGCAGGACGGCAACCACGCCACCCTCAACCGCGAGCTGCTCATGCTCGACGCCATGACCGCCAATCGCGACGCGCAGGTGTGGGCGAGGGCCAAGGGGCAGGACCGCAGCATCGACGACAGCAACGTGCCCGAGCCAGTGAAAGTCGGCACCCACATCGTCCGCGACGTCGCCTACCTCGATCCCAAGAAGGCCATCGAGCGGATGACCTACCCCGACGACCTCCAGGTCAATCTCTTCGCCGCCGAGGACCGCTTCCCCGAGGTCGTCAACCCCGTCGCCCTCCAGGTGGACACCCGGGGCCGGATCTGGGTCGCCTCGTGGGAGGACTACCCCAAATGGCATCCCGGCAAACCCGTGAGCGACCGGCTCGTCATCCTCAGCGACGAGGACGGCGACGGCGAAGCCGACAAGGCCACCACCTTCGCCCACGTCTCCCAGCTCACCGGATTCGAGTTCTGGAACGGCGGCGTCATCGCCGTGTCCGCGCCCGACGTCTTCTTCCTCAAGGACACCGACGGCGACGACGTGGCCGATGTGAAAATCCACCTCTTCGGCGGCCTCGGAGCCGACGACACCCATCACGCCGCCAACAATCTCGTCCTCGGTCCCGACGGCTACATCTACTACCAGCGCGGCATCTTCATCCTCGAAAACATCGAGACCCCGTGGCGGGCCAGCGACGAATCCGGCACCACCGGCCTCTACCGCTTCAATCCGCGCACCTTCGACTTCTCCTTCGTCGTCGAGAACACTCCGAATCCCCACGGCATCAGCTTCGACCCTTGGGGAAATCTCCTCATCACCGACGGCACCTCGGGCAAGGCCTTCCACGTCTATCACGAGTGCCAGCCCGAGGAAGGACAGGACCCCGCCGCCGCGAAGGACGTCTGGAAAATCCGTCCGCTCGTGCCCACCACGGTGCGTCCCGTCGCCGCCAGTATGTTCTTCTCCAGCCCCCACTTCCCCGATGCCTACCAGAACAATTTCCTCATCATGAACACCATCGGGTATCAGGGGATCAAGCGCTACCAGCTCCGCTACCAGCCCGACGGCGTCATCGACGGCGAGGAGTTCGAGAACTTCCTCTTCACCGGCACCGATCCCACCTTCAAGCCCAACTCCGAGGCCACGCCCCGCGAGTTTCCTCCCGACTATCCTGGCGATCCCAACTTCCGCCCCTCCGACGCCGTGGTCGGATTCGACGGAGCTCTCTACTTCGCCGATTGGCACAACCCCGTCATCACTCACTCGCCCTACAACCTGCGCGACACCAGCCGCGACCGGCTCCACGGTCGCATCTACCGCGTCACCGCCAAGGGCCGCCCCTTGCTCGATCCCGTTCGTATTCACGGCGAGAGCATCGACCATCTCCTCGGTCTGCTGCGCCATCCCGCCGACAACCTCCGCCATCAGGTGCGGGTGGAACTGAGCGGACGCGACAGCGGCGAAGTCGTCCAGAAGACCAAAGCCTGGGCCGCCCAGCTTGATCCCGCCAAGGCCGAGGATGCCATTCCCCTGCTCGAAGCCCTCTGGATCCACCAGCAGCACGGAGCCGAGGATGCCGATTTGTTGAAGAAGGCCCAGGCCATCGCCGAACCCAAGGCCAAGCCTGCTCTTGAGACGGTCGCTTGGCATTGGAGCGACCGCAGCACTCATTTCCCCGGCGGCACCGACAAGGAGACCCGCGGCATGCAGTTCCGCACCGGATACGAAGCCTACTGGGCCAAGCTCGCGGGCTTGGTCGAGAAGCAGCCCGAGGTGACGAAGGCCAAATCCATCGACCTGCGCGACCAAGAGACCGCCAAGATCACCATCCCGGCAGCCCTGCTGAAATTCACCGTCGAGGCCTTCACTGTGAAGCCTGGCCAGCCTGTTGAACTGACCCTCGACAACGGCGACCTCCTCCCGCACAACCTTCTCATCGTCGCCCCCGGCACCATCGAGGACGTTTCCCAAGCCGCCATGGCCATGGGGGTGGAAGGCTGGGGCAAGCACTACATCCCCGACAGCAAGGCCGTCCTCCACGCCACTAAGCTCGTCGATGCCAGCAAGCAGGAGACGCTCGTCTTCAAAGCCCCCGACCAGCCCGGCGACTACCCCTACGTCTGCACCTTCCCCGGCCACGCCTACGTGATGCGCGGCGTGATGAAGGTGGCGGCGGGGGAGGGGAAGTAGGGAGGCAAGAGGGTCGCCTCGGCGACTCGACCTTGTCTATAAAAACAGCCAGCTCCCTTCGCGGCAGGAGAGGAGCGCGGGCACTCCTGCCCGCCTTCCGGAGGCGAGGCGGCTGGCGCTCCGTCGCGAAAAACTTTGCATAGCCTCCCGGTGAGAAACGTCTTTCTTCCGGCGCATCCTACCGCTACCCTGAGCGCCGCCATACCCCGACATGAAAACGGTCGCTTTTCCCATGCCGTCCTTGTTGTCTTTCGCTTTTTCGGTCGTCTGCGCGCTTTGTGCGTTGCCTTTGGCTGAGGCTCAGGAGGGCAAGCGGGTGGCCTTCGTCGCCGGGGTCAATGTCTACGACGAGCTCCCCGGCGAGGCGCAGTTGAGCGGGGCTGTCAGCGACGCCGAGCTCATGGCGCGGACGCTGAAGTCGTTGGACCCGCCCTTCGAGGTGACGCTGCTGAAGGACGTCGATTGGAAGGATGCGCAGGACGGCTTCGACTCCTTCCTCGACAAGGCGAAGGGGGCCGAGTGCGCACTGGTCTATTTCGCGGGGCACGGGGTGGAGTACTACGGGGAGAACTTCCTGCTGGTGAGGAGCACCAGCGTTCCCGGCATCAGCCCCGACGTGGAGAGGATGAAGCGGCTGCTGGGCGCCGCCGCAGTGTCCCTGCAGACATGGGTGGACCGGCTCGACGCGACGAGGGCGAAGGTGAAGGTCGTGATCCTCGATTGCTGCCGGAACAACCCGCTGAAGGCCGAGAGCCGCGGCGGGACGCGTTCGGTGGTGGGGGCGCGTCGCGGGCTGGCGCAGGTGGCGCCGCCGAGCGGGACGTTGATCAGCTACTCCGCCGACGCGGGGCAGGAGGCCAACGACGGGCTCTTCACCGAGGTGCTGACGAACAACCTGAAAAGCCCCGGCTTGAACATCGTGGGGGTCTTCGCCAAGACGCGGGAGGAGGTGCGCGAGACTTCGACGACTTGGGCGGAGGAGGACGCGGCGAAGGGCGTCGAACCGAGGTTCCGGCGTTCGCGGCACGAGCCGGCGGAGTACAGCAAGCTGGATCTGTCGGGGACGACCTTCTCCTTCACGCGCGGTGCGCCCGCGAACGTGAACGTGGAGTTGAAGGAGGCGCTCGGGGAGGTGAAGCCCGTCCCGGTCACCTTGACCCTCGACAAGAGTCTCTACCTCGCCTCCGAGATTCCCGTGATCCGGGTGAAGGCGGAGCGCGACTGCCATGTCGGCCTTTTCTACGAGGACGCGGTCGGCGAGATCATCCAGCTCTTTCCGAGCGGTGATAAGACGGACACGAGGATTCCAGGTGGGGAGGAGATCACTTTGATGCCTCGCACGGACCCCGCCGACCCAAATCAGCGCATCGTCGTGGAGATCTACGGGCCGCCTTTCGGCAAGGAGCATTTCATCGTCGTCGCCACGGAGGAGAGCAGCGGCATCACGGTTCCCGCGAAAGATGCGGCGAATCCCTTCCCCTCCGCGACTCCCCGCGCCGCGCGGGTCGTCCGCGAGACCGCCCCGAAGACGGCTGGTGCCGCCGCCGGGGAGGTGCCCGCTTCGGCAACCGCCACAGGCGTCGGAACGGCGAGAGTCACCGTGACGACGCGGCCCCGCGAAGCGCCTTGAGGAAACGCGCATTTTCCGAGCCGAATCGAAACACCGAAGTCTCCAAATCCAACCCGCATCAGCCCATGATCCCCCGAATCGACCCGCCGACCGCCGCTAGGCTTTTCGCCCTGCCGATCCTGCTCTGCCTCATCCAGCTAGCCCCCGTCTTTTCCGTCGTGGGCGAGGACGCCAAGCCGCTGGAGGCAAGCGCCCTCGACGCGCTCGACGCGAAGCCGGAGGTTCCGAAAATGCGCGCCCGCAGCAGCAAGCGCACGGAGGTGTCGCGCGAGTACGTCGATGCCGACGCCAAGGCCCGCTCCGGTTCGGAGACCGGTCTGCGGGCACGGGCCGCCCGCGTCACGACCTTCTCCGACGGCACGGTCGAGGAAAGGCCCCTCGTGGAGGTGCCCCTGCTCTTCGGGAAGAACTCCGCCAAGCTCGAGGGCGAGCAGTCCCAAGCCAATCTCAAGCTGCTGGCGGAGAAGCTCCGTTCGCTTTCGGAGTCCGATGGGCGCTTCACGATCGAGGGGCACGCCAGCGCCGAAGGTTCGTCGCAGCGGAACGAGGCCCTGTCGCAGGAACGCGCCGCCACCGTCGCGACGATGCTCCGCCAGCTCGGGGTGCCCGACGGAATCCTCGCTTCGGCCATCGGCTACGGGTCGAAATTCGCCGCTCATCCAGCCAGCGCCGCGGAGTCGGCGCTCGTACAGGACCGCCGGGTTCTCGTCGTGAGGGAGCGTTGAGCCGTCGTTCACCCCGCCCTGCGGCTTCAACTTCGCGCCCCCCTCATCCTGATCCGATGACCGCCATCCGCCTCCCGCTCGCCGCCCTCCTATGGCTGTGGCTCGTCCCGGCGGGTGCGCAAGCCCAGCAACTGGTCGAATACCCTGCCCCCGTCGAGGTGGATTTCCCCGCCGGATATGATATCCACGGCCCCGATGGCAAATTCGTGAAGTCGGTTCCGGGACCCGCCAAAGCCAAAGTGCAGGCCCACTTCGAAAAGGACGGGTTTCGACTCTACCTCTCCGACTGGAGCTATGATCGTTTCAAGCGCCAAGGCATCCGGCCCAACCTCATGGTGGCGAAGGATGGGGCCGCGAATCCGCCGGAGCCGGACGAACCCCAGCAGGTCGCGGATGCGCCCTCTCCGGAGACGGCGAGGGTTGCCGCTGAGATCGAGGCTGCGATTTCGAGCTGGAACCTCGAACGAGCCGCGGCACTCGTTGCCCGGATTGAATCCACTGCGGCAGGTGCCGGACCCGCCGAGAAAGCAGCCACCTTTTACTATTCCGGCGTCATCAGTTTCCTGGCCGGGGATCGCGATCGCGAGACGGAGGCTGCGTTCAAGAATGCGCTTGGCCTTTACGTCAGGGGAAATGATGTCGAAGGCGTCTGGGGGTCTCTTTATCTTCTGCAGAAGCTCTATTTTGATATCGACAGGAAAAACTCGGATTTATGGACACAGCTCAATGCGGTGGAAGCAAAGGTCATCCGCAGTCGACTTGGCTTGGCTCCGGGTTCCGGTCCCGTCGAGATTTTCGAGAAGCTGTCGGAAGAGGAACCGCTGAGTTCACTGAAAAGGAAACTCGATGACGTTTTCTCGAGGCTCAGCGAGGATCCCGTCCATGGAGAAAGAATCCGGGACGACCAGGAATCTTGGAAACACAATCGGGACGAGAGTCTCGGTCAACTTGGGTTCGAAAGAAACGCACAATTGCCCCGCTTCCAGTATTATCTTGAGGGGCGGGAGAAGCTTAACGGAGTAAAGAAACGGTTTTCACAGGAAGCGGAGGGGCTCCTGCGAAGACAGCTTGACAAGTTGAACCGGATCGAAAGTGCGATCACACTCAGTCCCAACCGACACCGTTCGGAATCCGTCGTGGAGGGATTTAATTGGTCCGGAGGGAGATGGGCGTATGAGTTCGTCAAACACTCAATTGAGCCGACCTTGAATTTGGCCACGGATTCCGCCGGGGTGGTTCTGTTCGCTGATTCTGAATTCGTCGTCCGATCCGTGGAGTTGGAAGGAAGCTGGGAGGAAGGGGGATCAAGGAGGAAGACGGAGCTTTCATTCTACGATACGAAAACATGTCGGCTTGCCGCTCTGGTTTCAATTCCCAACAGGGTTTTTGAAGTCGGAAGCGTTGGCGATTCACGGGGAAGGCAATTCTACGTGGGAACCATTACTCCGGGGAAGTATAGGTATGATGACTGTCCCTTGGCGATCACTCTGGTTGATCTTGAGACGGAGTCGATCGAACGGATTCCTCTTGTCGAGGACGACTATTGGTTTGCGCTGGGTCATGAATTGGGGGTCAAGACGGCTGCCGAATCGATCCAATTGACCGTCGACAAAGGGTTCAGTTCGCAATATGAGCGGATTCAGCCGGAAAAAGATGTGTTCAAGAAAATCCGGTTCTCCTTTGTTGAAAGGTCACGGGCATCAGATGGATGGGCCGCTCACGAAAGCGGCGAGAAGCGGCATCGGGCGTTGATCTCCCGCGAGCGTTCAGGGCTTGCCTACCTCGGGCCCCGGCCGGCCCGGGTGGCCGCCACCTCTTCGAGCCGGGGGCAATTCGCAATCGGTTCGCTTGGTGGGACGGGGCTGGGACTGATTCTGGTGAGGGCGACGGAAGAGGGGAGATTGACACGCTTCGACCTTGGAACACTTGGGAAGAGTTCCCAGATGGTGTCGCAACAAGGTGTCTTCGCGCCCTTTGTTCTGGAGGATGGGGTCATTGCCTGCGTGGCGGGTGGCGGGATTCAGCTGATTGGAGAGGGGTCGAAACGCATCGTTGAAATCCCCGGCGGGAACGGTGAGGCCCTCGAACTCTCGTTAAGGTCACCGGATTCCTATTTTGACCGCGAATCCGGTACGCTCCATTTTTTCCGAAATGCCTTTGCATATACGGTGGGCGAAAAATTCTGGCGGTTGGAGCTTCCCAAGGCGGAAAAGTTTGAAGCAATAGTCCCGGACAGGAGAAATCTGCAAGCCGGGGGGGCGGATGCTGAAATCATCGATTGGGTTGAAGGAACCGGCACATTCGTGGTCCGTTACCCCGGTCTCGGCGGATTTCAGCGTTTTCAGAAATCCACTGGTCAACCCTTCGGGAGCCGCTGGGATGGGGGATCGGCACACCAAGTCTACAATGGGGTTTTTTCCAGTGATCCTTCCAACGGTTGGCGGGCTCTGTCCTATAGCGATGACGCGTCCACTGGCGGCATCTCCGCGTGCGTGACGATCGAAAAGGCCGCGGATGGGAGCGATCACGTAAAGATCGCGAACGGCCTGCCCTCCAAGGCCGATCCGTTGGGCCTCATCGATGCGGGGGCGAAGGTCCGCGTCGTCTTCGGAGCCGGAGACACCGTGCAGTTCGTCGAGGTAGACCCGTCAACCGGCGCGACGAAAGCGATCTGGATCTGGAACTTTGCCAGCCGTTTTGGCAAGGCGTTGTTGGATCAATCATCCGGCATCATTCTGATCCCCAATGCAGCCGGGTTCGAAGCATGGATGCTCCCTGGAGAGGGGGAGCCGCGGAAGAAGTTTGACATGGTTTTGGCGGATGATGATTCGTTCGCCGTGCTGCTTCCCAACGGTCTCTACGCCGGCTCGCCGGGCTGCGAGAGCTTTCTCAAGCTCACCGATAAAAGCGGGACCCTTGTTCCTGCCGCTATCCTTGCCCCGTGGCGTAACCGTCCCGCTGCCGTGCTCGCGGCTATGGGTGGCGGTCGATCGGCCATCGACGCGACTGCGCATGCCACGGAAAGATGGCTGAAGCGACTCGGCGTCGAAGGGGACGAGCCAAACTCCGCCGCGACAGAGTTCGCGACCGCCGTCGCGGCGCCCCGCCCCTTGCTGATGCAAAGCACGAACGAATTGACCTTCCCCGTCGAGGTCGTGGCGGGTGCGGAGCCAGTGAAGAGCGTCAGCGTCCTCGTCAATGGCGTCGCGGTTGCCGAACTCTTGGGCGGAGGCGGGGCCATCCCTGCGGGTAGCAGGCGTGTCGCCGAAGCGAAGCTCCGCCTTTCGAAAGGCCAGAACTGGATCGAGATCGTCGCGACCGATGCAAAAGACCGCTCTGGCTCCGTAGACCGGTTCCGCGTCATCCGCGAAGGCGGCCCTCCCTCCGCCCGCCGCCATATCGTCACCCTGGGAGTTTCCCGGCACAAAGACCCGCAGCAGGACCTCGACTTCGCGCAAGCCGACGCGTCCACGATCTCCAGCCTGCTGAAACGGGCTTCGCCGATCCCTGCGGAGACGCTCCACTTGACCAACGAGCAGGTGACGCGCGAGGCCCTCCCCCTCATCGGAAGCTTTCTCGCCAAGGCGGGAGAGGACGACGAAATCGTCCTTTTCTGTGCCGGCCACGGAAGCCTCGACGGGAACCTCGACTTCGTATTCCGGACGCACGATCTCGACGACTCCGATGTCGCGGGAACCGGCATCAAGCTATCCGAACTGCTCGACCTGATGGGGGCTTCAAAAGCGCGGAAGCGCCTTCTCATGTTCGACTCCTGCCATTCGGGATTCGTCGGGGAAAGGGAGGAATGGCGGCTTGCTGGTCGCGACCCCGAGAACCCCGAAGCGGAAATCCGTTTTCTTGAGGAACTCTTCCGTCTCCCCGGACTTGTTCGTGGGGTCACCATCCTAGCGGCGGCGCGGGGCTCCGAGTTGGCATGGGAGCGCGAAGACCTCGGCAGCGGTTTCTTCACCGCCGTCGTCAAGGAGGGACTCGCGCAGAAGCGCGCCGATCTCGACGGAGACGGCGTCATCCGTGTCTCCGAGCTTCGCGACTTCATCCTCGAACGCGTGCCGGAGGTCTCTCGCGGCAAAGACCTCCCCAACGGCCAGACCCCGAGCGTGGTGGCGTTTGAAGCCGACCAGGATTTCATCCTCGCTCGATGAATACGCTTCGCCCCACCGTTGCTTCCGGCTCGCTGCTTCCGCTTTTCGGGATGGCGGCCGCCATGGTTGCAGCGCTCTTCCCCGTCCCCTCCGCAGTCGCCCAGCTCAGCGGCATATCGACTCACGACGGCGGCGTCTGGGAATACCGCTTTGTCGAGGCCGAGGATCGGACCTTTTCGGAGAGACTCATGCGAGACAGTGACAGGGAGCTGCTCTATGCTGGCGAAGGCAGGATCATCACGGGCCAGTATCTCACTGCTGGGGAATCGAGGTCGAGAACGGAAGTGTCGGTCTACGATGCAGGCGATCTTCGGCTCCTGTATCGGGTGACGGTGCCCAACTACGTGCAGAGGGCGGAGTGGTCGGCGACTCGGGACCAGGTATTTCTCACCACCATTGGGGACCTCAGCACGCGACCGTGGATCATTCGACCCGACGATGTCATCCCTGCTTTGGTGCTCGTCGATCCAACGACGCGCACCATCGAGCGCCACGAGATTTCCACCAGCGTCAACCTCGGGGTGACAACGTGGCGCGGCAACACGATCTATCTTGAGGTGGAGAGCGGAGCAGGCAATTCCGCAGCCGCCCCTCGCTTCAGATCCCCCCCGTTTTCGGACACCGTGGTCACAACTCGGGTGGTGAGTTCCGGGATTGTCAAAGGTGCCCGGGACGTCCGCGACAGCGCAGGCCTGAACTATCTCGGATTGAACGACTTTCCCATAGGTTGGTGGGAGGCTGCAACGACGGGGCCGAGTGCCAGCACCGCCGTCCTCGCGGAGGGCGAACACGCGGGAACCCATCTCGTTTTCTCAACTCCGAAAGGCGCCGTTGTCGATGTCAACCTCTCGACCTTGAAATCCCGAATCTTCCGCCTTGGCAACCAATTCGTGAGGAAGCCGGGGATCTTCGACGATGGGACGATCCGCGGTCTCTACGGAGATGAAATCATTCTTCGATCCGATGCCCGCGAGATCAGGAAGAGTTTGGCTCCCTTCGCGAAGGGGTCCATCGATGCCGCGTTCAGAGAGGGTCTTGAAGTGGATTTTGCGAAGTCCTTCGCGCTGGTCTTTCCGAAGAGTGGACCGACGGAAGTGCAATTGGTCGCAATCTCGCCCGCGGGAACCGAGGAGAGAAAGAACACGATTCGCTTTCCCCAAATGGTTTCCGTGCCGAAACTCCAGCCTTGGCATGAAACGATCGGACTGGTCACAGGCAACGTCGATGAAGCGCAGCACTGGAGGGAGATCGAGCCTTTCACTGGAAGACAGATCGGGCGACCGGTGCCGGTTTTTGAGGGCGGCGATTCTTTTGTGGAACAGAGCATCGGACTCGCGCCCGACGGATGGGGAATCGTGTCGGGAACAACCGACGCGGATGGAAAAATCGGCTACGGCCTGACCCTCGCCAACGAAAGGGAGTCGCGCTCAATCTATCTCGGGCACAAGTCGGGTTCCGTCCGCGGTCTCCATCCTCTCGTCATGGATTCGAAGGCGGGGCAGAATGAGCGGGCTTTTGTCCTCTCGAGCGGCTCTTCGCAGGCGGAGTTGCTTTCGGTCGATCTCCGGTCCGCGACTGCCGAGCAGATCTTCCTTTGGAACTGGAACCACAAAGATGGAAATCCGCTCTATTCGGAACGGGAACGCTGGTTTTTCCTGCCGATTCCGTCGGGTGTCTCCGTCTTCGAACTCTTCGGAACGGTCCCCGCCGTTAAAGTGTTCGACGTCTATTTCCAAGGCGAAGGCGACTATGCCATCGTGCTCCCTTCTGGAAAATACGCCGGGAGTCCGGGCTGCGAGTCCTTCCTTTCTCTGCGCGACCGCACCGGGGCGCTCGTCCCCGCCGCCATCCTCGCCCCATGGCGGAACCGGCCTGCGGACGTGCTTCGTGTTCTCGGTGGAAGCGAAAAAGACATCGCCGCCCTAGCAGCAACCACTGATCGTTGGTTGGAACGGCTCGGAATCGACCCCATTCGGCCGGAGCCTTCCGCAACGGAGCTTCCCTTCGTGTCGGTGGAGACGCGGCCCCGACTTTTCCAACCCTCCCGCGAAGTTCGCTTTCCGGTCGCGGTGAAGGCCGGTTCCGAAGCGGTCGCCAGTGTCCTCGTGCGGGTGAACGGGGTCGCTGTCGAAGAACTGCTCCCGTCCGGGGAGGATCTGGCCGCCGGGCGCGAGCACCGCCTCGAAGCACGATTTCGCCTCTCGAACGGGCAGAACTGGATCGAAGTGACCGCCACCGACGCCTCGGGAAGGGGCGGCGGGGCAGAGCGCTTCCGGGTCATCCACGAGGCGACTGGAGCCCGCCCCCGCCGCTTTGTTGCCGTTCTCGGAGTCTCGCACTACGAGTCCCTCGGCGACCTCCCCTACTCCGCAATCGACGCGAAAAGTGCAAGCGCATTGCTCGGCGGAGACGATCCAGAACTGATGAAACGACTAATCCTCCTCGACGACGAGGTGGATCGCTCCAGCCTCGCCCGGCTCCGGACATTCCTCGCGCAGGCGGGTGAGGATGACGAAATCTGCCTCTTCCTTGCGGGGCACGGAGATCTCGACGAGCAGCTTGAGTTCAACTTCATCCCCGGAAAAGACGATCATCGACCTTTGAGCGAGACCGGGATCACCTTGAGCGATCTGCTTGAGGCAATGAACGCCTCCAAATCGCGCAAGCGACTCCTCCTGCTCGACTCCTGCCACTCGGGTATTCTCGGGGAGCGGAAAGAACGGGAGCTTGCAGGGGAGCGGATACCTACAGGCGGCGGCACCGACTTCCGTCCGCTCGAGGAGCTCTTCCGTCTCCCCGGACTGATTCGTGGCGTCACTGTTCTGGCGGCCTCGCGCGGGTCCGAAGCGGCGTGGGAGCATCCCGATGTCGGGGGCGGATTCTTCACCGCGACGATGCGGGAGGCGCTCGGCGAGCAACGTGCCGATCTCGACAAGAACGGGCGGATTCTCGTCTCGGAGACGCGTGACTACATCAACAAACGCCTGCCCGAGCTATCGCATGAAATGAAAACGCCATCGCTGCAAGTTCCCAGCGTCGTGGCCTTCGAAGCCGATCAGGATTTCGCCCTTCGGGGATTCTCGAATGCCGCACCTCTCTCGGCCTCCCCTCCAGCACCGCCTGCAATGCCGCCGGTCGCCCCTCTCGTGGGAGCCAAGTGGGTCATCGCCTGCGAGGCGGAAAGCATCGAATCGCAGGCGAGGCGGGCGGCGGGCCGCTGGCGCTCCCGTGGCTTTCCTTCAGATGTGCTCTGGATTCCCGATTATTCCTCGCTGAGCGGTGCGAAACTCTGGCTCGTCTACGTGGGGCCGTTCAATGAACGTGAATCCGGTCGCCCCGTCCTCCGGAAGGTGAAGGCTGTTTTCAAGGGTGCCTATGGCATCAAGGTAGATCAATCGGGGAAACGGGAGACGTTTTAAGAGACTGTTGAAAAACCCCGCAATGAAAAATCTGGCGATGTTTTTGTCTGGGAAGTCAGCGGCTTCGCCGGTTGCGTCGTGGATCGACCCTGCGGGCTGCGGCCCTTTTCCCGCCTGGCTTCGTTGCTCCTCAGTCGTGGAGCCCGCTCCACTCCTTCGTCGCGCCTCACCAAGCGGGAAAATGTCTCGCAGTTTTTCATCACGGGGTTTTTCAACAGTCTCTTAACATGCAAACTCAAAAATAATTCTTGGATCAGATCGCCGTCCACACATCATCAACTGTCTTGCCACACAATGAGGACACGCTTCCATCTTCTGATTTTGATTATCGCAGTGTCCGCATCGCATGCCCAGGATCTGAAAGTCCTTCCCGCGCCCGTGAGGATGGATTTCCCGGACGGATACGATGTGGTCGGCCCGAACGGAAATCTCGTCAAAGCGCTCCCTCAAGAACGCGCCGCGAATGTCGAAGGGTATATCGACCACCAAGGGATGCGATACTACATCTCCGACTGGAGCCTCAAGCGTTTGAGGGAGAACCGGATCGCCCCGAACTTGATCCGGCCCCGGGGCCGGATCGTGAAGGAGGCCCCTGCGGATGGGTATGATCGTCTCCTCTCCGTCTTGGAGCCTGACGCGGCCAAAGCCCTGAAAGCGGCTCACCAGGAGGCGTTCTCAGATCCAAGCAACGTGCAGGAGCACTCCCGCTTTTCTGAAATCGTCCACGCGGTTTCGGAGGCCGTCCGCAGCGGCGACGAACAGTTGGCGCGGATGGGTTCTCAGGGGGTTCCCCAGTCGCGTCTGGCGGATTTGAGGGCGTATCTCCACTACGGCGCGGTCACGGATGCTGCCCCCGTCGATTGGGATGCCCATCTTCGTTTGTTCAACCAATTGTCCCTCTCCCGTTCGAAGACGACTATTCCGGAATTGTCGAACTCCTTCCCGTCGCCGATGATCGGACGCGATGAAAATTTCCCCGATCTGAGCGTCGACTGGCTGCATGGATGGCGGAGGCAATCGGACCCCTCCCTCGAAGCCGCCCGAAAATCCCCTCATGCGACGGTGCAGACACGTTTTTCGGACAAAGCGAAGATCGCTTCCGAGGTGGTCGGCAGACGCTTTGTGGCCCGCTCTTTCGCGGGCGATACGTCGGTGTATGTCTTTGATGCGGTTACCGGGGCCGAGCTCGGTCGCGTCAATCCGGAGGCGCTTGGCTACTCTTTGCGAGACAACGGGCTCACTCCGATCAATCTCAACTTCGACGGTTCCGAGTCCTTCCTTGTCTTCCGCCGGAATACCGATGGTTTTGATGGAGGTGTCACCTATCTTCTGAATCTCAACACTTGGGAACTTGGTTCGGCCCCCTTCGCCTACCCGGTTCTATCAAAAAGCGGAGGTCGCCTTGAACTGTTCAATTCCGAGGACCGGGGGCAACCCGGGTTTCCCAAGACCGTAGCCAACCGTGGTTCTGTCTGCAGTCTTGGTGACGGTTGCGACCCGGGTTCCCCCTTGAGGCTGGAGGCCGTGAACCGCCTGCTCGCCCGATTCGCGAAAGAGCGGAAACTTTACAGCGAGCCGACGGATCAAGCCGATGCCGAGAGGGGAGGGATTCCGCCGCACTTCATCGAACCAGCTGGAGACCACCGCTACGATCTGAAGTGGCCTGACGTCTTCGGGGATTCCGTGATGCGTTTGGATCTAAGGCAGTTTTCCCTCATTGCCTCGGAGACGCCGGTCAGTCCATCGACCGCTCTTTTGGGGGCGGCGAAAGTCCCGGCGGCGGCGAGCCGTGCGCCATGTTTCCTCGGCCACCTCTTTTCCCGGCAGCACGTCTGCGCCGACGCCAAGTGCCGAAAGGAAATCGAAGTCAACCAGGCATACCGATCCCGCGACGGCCGCTGGATACTGCCCGTTTTTGAGTATGATCGAGGCTTGATGCCAAGCGGATGGGAACTCATCTCGACCATCGGGGCTTGGGATTCGGAGAACAACCTCTGGTCGGCGCTCCCCGCGTTCCCCCGCTCGAGTCCTCCCGCGCCGTTCGCGACCTCCTCCCCTCGGCGTATCCCTGTGGCGCTCCCCGGTCGGATCGACAAAACCAACGCCCCCTACCGCCACCACTATTTCGAAGCCGGGCAAGCGAGGCTCTGGGTTTCCTCCTACGACAACGTCCTCCACTGCGTGGACCTGGATCGATCCGAAGTGCTGCGGTGCATCGAGGGAATACCCGCTTTCCAATTCTTCGCGGTTTCGGGCGAGTGGCTTCTCGGGGTGCCGGACGCGCGGGTGCCCTTGATGGAACTGTGGTCGCACGAATCGGCGAAGAAGATTCTGACGATCTTTCCCGACCGGCAGGGCAGCTTTATCGCCGTCTCGCCCGAAGGCTATTTCGCCACTCGCGGCGCTTCGCGGGGCCAAGTGGTCTTCCGCCTCGGCGACCGGGGCTTCCCGCTCGACCAGTTCGACGCCAAGCTCAATCGACCGGACTTGATCCTCGCCGAGATGGGCGCCGGCAATGAGGAACGCACCCGATTCCTCAGCGTTCTTGCCAAGCGCAGATTGGAACGGATCGCCGAAGCGGATTCGGTCGAGGTCCCGGTAGTCGAATTCGAGTCCGCGCCGAAGGCCGACGAAGGGAATCTCGAATGCGCGATTCGTGCTGGAAGCGGGGGCGTCGCCCCGGAGTTCATTCGTGCCGAGATCAACGGAGTCCCGGTTTGGAGCGGGCGCATGGAAGCCCCGGTGACGCGGTTTTCAGTGCCGCTCTCGGAAGGTGAGAACCGGCTGAGGGTTTTTGGGGAAACGGGCAACGGGATTTCGTCGATCCCGCTGGAAGGTCGATTTTCCCAAGCACGGTCGGCGACTGCGAAGCGTTTCATCGTCTCCATCGGAGTTTCCCGTTATCAGGGGCCGGACATGAATCTGGATTTCGCCCGCAAGGACGCAGGTGATATCGCCGCGGCCTTTTCCGATCCGTCTCGCGAAACGGAGGTGCTGCTGCTGGAGGATGAGCGCTTTTCCGTCGATTCGCTCGACGAGATCGCGGCATTTCTCTCGAAGGCGGCCATCCACGACGAGGTGATCCTGTTTCTGGCGGGCCATGGCATGTTGAATGAGAACTACGAGTATTTCTATGCGCCTTCCGACATGGATTTCGATTCCCCCGAAAGCCGGGGCGTTCCCTTTGCGCGGCTCGAACAAATCCTCTCGGAGGTCCATGCGAGGAAACGGCTGATGCTGATCGACACCTGCCATGCGGGATATATCGATCCCGAGGAGAACGAACGTCTTCTCGCTTTGGCGTCGAAGGGCGGTACGGACGGCGGGCATCGTTCCGCGATGAAGTTTCGATCGTTCCAGCCCGCCGCCGACGGGCCGGGAACGAGGGGAGGGGAGAAAGGCGGGGGACTGTCCGGCGGTGAACTCGCCAAACTTCGCGAGTTTTTTCCCGACTTTTCACACCGGGACGGGATCACCGTATTCGCCGCCTCGGGCGGAGCGGAGTTCGCCTGGGAGAAGGGCGAGACGAGGAACGGCTTGTTCACGTACGCGATTCTCACCTCGCTATCCGACCGGAAAGCGGACCGGGACGGGGATGGGATGATTTCCGTTCCGGAGCTTCTCGAAGCAGCGGCTCCGAAAGTGACGGAACTGAGCGAAGGCCTCCAACACCCCTCCTCCCGAGGGGTCAATTTGCTTGGGGGCTTTGTATTGGGCAAGGTTCGCGATTGAATGGCAGCGTCTGCGGGATTGCAATCCTGCCCGCGCTTGTTGGCACCAAAGAGGATCGGTCGGAGCGGGTCCGATTCACGGATTCCCCCATCCTGTGAAGGTGGCGGTGGGGGAGGGGAAGTAGGGCCTCTTTCAAGCATCCCCGCCGACCGCGATCTTCGGGCCGAGGTATTTCGGCCCGCTGTGGAGGAGGTGGAGGTCGAGCATCGTCTTGACCCGCGCGAGGCTTTCCCGGATGCGCGTCTTCAATCCGTAGCGTCTGGAGACATCGGCGGCGTTCCATCCGAGCGCGTCGATGCCGTGGTGCCGGGCGATGTAGAGGGCGCGCTCGTTGTGGAAGCGTTGCGAGACGACGACGAAAGAGCCGAGCCCGAACACTTCGCGCGCCCGCACCACCGAGTCGAGCGTGGCGAAGCCGGCGTGGTCGCGCACGATCCTCGCCTCCGGCACGCCGCGGGCGACGAGGGCGGCGGCCATCGCGGCGGTTTCGTCGTAGTCCTCCCGCCCGTTGTCCCCGCTCACGAGGAGATGGCGGCATTTCCCGGCGTGGTAGAGGCGGGCGGCGGCGTCCATCCGGGCGGTGAAATAGCGGTTCGTTCGACCGTTCGCCAGCGTCTCGGCACAGCCGAGGACCAAGGCCGCGTGGGTCGCGGGGACTTCGTCGATCCGGTCGGTGTGGTGTCCGGCGGCGGTGCGTCCGATGTGCCGGTCGCAGAGGAGGACGATGGCGGGCAAAGCCGGGAAGAGCAGGATCGCGAAAAGAAGGCGGCGGAAGCGTCGGAGAGTCATAGGAACGGATTACGGCGGGCGGACCCCGCCGTCTTTCATCCTTTCATGGGGAGGGGCGGCATCTTTGTCGGCTGGCTTGCGGAAAGAAAAGCTTGCCTTGGCGGGCGGTTTTTCGCATAACCATCCCATGGTGCGGTGCGGTAGATTCCTTCTGGTTCTTTTTTCGGTGGTCATCCTTCCCGGTGCGCCTCCTGCCGAGGGACAGGATCGTCCTTTGAACCGCTGGTTCTCTGGGGAGAAGGCGGGCCAGCCGGAGAAAGCCGCGAAGCGCGGTCCCTTCGGCCAAGCTTGGGGGGAGAGGCGCTGGGGCTTCGGCGGGCCGAAGCGCGTCGAGATCGACTTGACCACCCAGAGGCTGCGCGCCTATGAGGGCGACCGGCTCGTGATGCAGAGCCGCATCAGTTCCGGGCGGAACCGGGCCACGCCGACGGGCCGCTTCACCGCCGGTCCCTACAAGGCCGAGAACCACTATTCCAGCCTCTTCCAAAACGCCCACATGCCGTGGAGCGTCCAAGTCCACGGCCACATTTTCATCCACGGGTTCAGTTCGATCCCCGACTATCCTGCTTCCCACGGCTGCATCCGCCTCCCTCTGACCGGGAACAATCCCGCCAAGCGCTTCTACCATTGGGTCGAGGTGGGAACGCCCATTCGGATCTCGTATTGATCGGGAGCCAAGGAGGGCCGACATTCCTGTCGGCCAACGGGTCCTGCCGCAAGCCGGGCTTGATGGCCGACAGGAATGTCGGCCCTCCTTGGATTCCATTCCGCGTTTTCCGCGACTTCTGTAGGCCCTCCTTTTCCCTTCCAAGATCAACGACGCGAAGGACGCCGCCACTCTCAAACCCCGCGTTTCGCGCCGTAGAGGCGGAGGTGGAGCCGGTCGGAGTAATGGAAGCCGTGGGCGAGGGCGAGGGCGGAGACGGCACCTTGGGCGGCCTCCAGTTCCGCGACGTCGAGGGCCTTGGGCATCAGGAAGACATGGCTGGGGGCGATCCCGGCTTCGGCGACGAGGCGGAGGACTTCGTCGAGATCCTCGCGCGAGCCGATCACGAACTTGAAGTCCGCCTTCCCCGTCGCCGCGAGGTCGCGGAGGACGTCGGGCTTGCGTCGCGCCTCCTCGGGCACGCCGGAGTTCGCCAGCTTCGGCGACACGTTGAGCCGGTCGATGCGGGCGAGGAACTCCGATCCGGGCAGGAGGGTGCCGTTCGTCTCCACCTCGTAGTGCGCCCTCTCCGGCGAGGCGGCGTCGAGGGCGGCCATCAGGGCGGCCCAGGCTCTCTCCTGCACGAGCGGCTCCCCGCCGGTGAAGACGTAGTGGCGGCAGGGGAAGGCGGAGACGGCGGCGAGGATCGCGTCGAGGTCGAGGTCGAGGATCTGCTCCTCACGCCGGTGCTTCCGGTAGGAGGGGTCGGCGTCGCGGACATGGGCGTAGGGGGTGCCCTCCCAGTTCCAGGTGTAGTCGGTGTCGCACCAGTGGCAGTGGAGGTTGCAGAGCGAGGCGCGGATGAAGACGGAGGGGCGGCCGATGCCGCGCCCTTCGCCTTGCAGGGTGAAGAAGATCTCAGGACTCCCGTCCGGCATTCTCGCCAGTTTCATCCCCGCACGATAGCCGGGGCGGGCGCGTCCGACAATCGCGGAGGTGCTTTCTGGGATCGGGGTGGCGGCCGAAGCTCATGGGCTTCACTGGATGCGCGCCGTTCGCGTAGGCGGCGGCGAGATCGGGCTGGGCCTACCGATGAACCAATGACGAAAGGGCGGATATATCTCTCTGCGCCATGTTTTCGGATTCTGGATTTGCTCCGGGGAAGCGGATAGCGGGGAGGTATCTGTGGAGACAAGTCGCAGCCGTCGACTGCGGTCGGGCGTCGTGCGGACTTCCGATCCTTACTCAACGCATTTCCGCAGTTCTCGCGTCCGGGCAATTTCGAAAACCTGATGAGCAGAAGTAAATTTGGAATTTTTCGACCAATTCAAGAGCGAAGGCCCATTTTTCGGAGAAAATCCTTGACCCGACGCCAAAAATCGGGCAATCCTTGCCCGAGTCCCTGCCTCCCCCCGCACCGCTACCGACCCCGGTCCGATGAGGCGAGCGGGGAAGCAGGGCCGGAAAGGGAATTCCTAGCAAATCATTCGCATGAACCCGATTCGTCTTCGCTTTGCGCTTTGCTTGGTCTTTGCATCGTGCTCATTTCTTGCCTTCGCAAGTGACGAAGGCGTTGCCGCAATTGAGCGGTTCGCCGAGCAGATCAATGCCGCAGACCTTTCGGAACAAGAATTCATCCCTCCGTTCGATGGCAACGGGAAGGGCCGTCTGGTGCGCGGTAGCTTGGAAGGGCAGGTTCGAAAGGTCTTCCTCTACCGTCAAATGGATGGGCGCCGGGGATCGATGGTCGAAGCGTTTTTCGTAGGCGACGGCACGCTGGTGCTTGCAGCCGCCTACGACATCAGGCGATCCGATCCTGTGGATGGCGATGCTGCTGCCTGGGTGGTGTCCGAACACCGCTTCTACGTCGAAGGCGGGAAATTGCTCCGTGCGATCATTCACTATTATCAGACACCGGAAGATCCGCTCGATGCAGGCGCGGGTGCATTGGCTGCTGCGAGAAACAGCGCCGAGAGCGAGATCATCGAACTAAGCCGCAAGGTCGAGTCCGACCTGCTTCGCAACATCTCCATCCTCAGAACGGCGGCGATCGATTTTGTTCCCACAGTGAGCGACCGTATCGGCCTCCAGTTGTCTCTCGCCGCGCTTGAGCAGGAAGACGAGCTTTGAAGGAACTCTGGGCAGCGCCATTCGATTGGTGAGATTTGTCGAACCAAGGCAGATCAATTTTCGAAGCGGGGGTGTAAATCTTGTTTTGTAATACCATCGGTCAAATTTAAATTCACAATCAGCCATGTCCGTGCGATGATGAGACATGGCAAGACCAAGAGCAAAACTGGATGTGAGCGGGCAGGCCGCCCTGGTGGCGGAGCGCCTCGCGACCGAGCCCGCCGGCCCCTTGCGCGAACGGCTCCTCGCCGTCAAGGCGGGATTGGAGGGGGAGATGACCCACGGGGAGATCGCCGCCAGCCTCGGCCGCAGCCGCAGGACGGTGGAGACCTGGCTGGGCCTCTACCGCGGGGGCGGACTGGAGGCGCTCGTCCCCAAGACCGGGAAGAAGCGGGGGCCGAAGCACGGACTGGACGCCCGTGCGGACAAGGAGCTTCGCAGGAAGCTGGCGCGGGGCAGCTTCCGCACCGGTGGCCAGGCCAGGGAGTGGCTGGAGTCGCGCTTCGGCATCCGGCGCAGCGAGAGGACCGTAAGGCGCTGGATGGAAAAGTCGGGGGGGCGGAGCCGGAGGTGGTTCGGCCCCGCCATTTGGGGAGCAGTGAACGAGAGCGGGACCGGTTCAAGGGCAGCCTAGCGAGGATCATGCTGCGGGCGCTGCGGCGGAAGCTCCCTCGGAAGGGGCCGCGCCGCCCCGTGCCGGTGTGGACGACCGACGAGGGCCGCTTCGGCCTCCATCCCTGCCACCGCTGCGCTGGTGCCGGAGAACGTGGTGCTGGTGCTCCTGCCGCCCTGCAGCCCCGACCCCGTGGAATCGGAGCGCAGCGGAGACTGACTGCCGGAAGGCAGCCCGAAGGGCGAAGGCGCAGCCTGAGTCAAAGGCTCTGGGACATGCTCCGCGACGAGCTGTGCAACCGCACCTGGAAGGGGCTGGACGGGCTGATGGCTGCGGCGACGCGGTGGCTGGAGCGGTTCTGGAGCGACGGCAGGCGGGTCCTGTTGCTGGTGGGCGACGAATGGCTGCTGGTTCAAGCAAACGCCTGCTCCGGGTCTTGTTTGGGAAGTTGATTGCGACCATCAGTATTATCGGGGTCAAGAAGCGGATTCGACCCTCTTCGGTCGGATAGGGGAGGGACGGGGGCTCCCTTCTCCCGTCTATTCGAGCAGAAAGAGGGCGCTTGCGACAGAATTTCCGTCGCGTGAAAGGGGTTGAAAAGGAAATCCTTGGCAGTTAAACAGTAGGCTCGGACCTTTCCGTCCCATGGACCAACCCTCTTCGCCTCCCATGTCCTGCGACTGGCTCGTCCGAGGCGGTCGCGTTGTCGATCCCGCGAATGGTCTCGATGGCATCCGCGACGTCGCCATCCGTGACGGACGCATCTTCGCCGTGGCCGAATCGATCGATCCCGCCGGGGCGCGCGAGATCTTCGACGCGAGCGGACTCGTCGTCACCCCGGGTCTGATCGACCTGCACGTCCATGGCTACGAGTTCGTGACTCCACTCGGCATCGACATCGACCGCCATTGCCTCGGGCGCGGAACGACGACGGCGGTGGACGCGGGCAGCGCCGGCTGCGACACCTTCCCCGGCTTTCGCGCCTTCGCGGCGGAGCGCTTCCGTACGCGGCTCCTCGCCTTCCTCCACATCTCCCGTACCGGGCTTTCCTTCGCCGGACTCGGCGGGGACAACGACACCCCCGGTGAACTGGAGTCGCTGCGCTTCGCCAACAGCCGCGACTGCGCCGACTGCGTCGGGGCGAACCGCGACCTCGTCGTCGGAGTGAAGATCCGCCTTTCCGACTCCATCGCCGACGGTGGTCGCCACGAGGCCGAGTCCTACCGTCGTGCCCTCGAAGCGGCGCGTTCGACGGGGGTGCCCCTGATGGTCCACCACAATTTTTCGACCGTGCCCCACGAGGATTGCCCGGGCCGGCTCGCTCCCGGCGACCTCTGGACCCACTGCTACCACGGTTTTCCCCAGACCTTGGTCGATCCTGCGACGCGGCGTGTCATCCGCGTGGCGCGCGAGGCGGTCGAGCGGGGCGTGCTCTTCGACTTGGGCCACGGACAAGGCTCCTTCAACTGGACCGTGGCCGAGATCGCCGCCGCCGAAGGCTTCTGGCCGCACACGATCAGCAGCGACTTGCACCGGGGCTGCGCCGAAGGCCCTTGCTACGACCTGCCTATGGCCATGAGCAAGCTCCTCCACCTCGGCATGCCGCTGGAGGCGGTGGTTCGCGCCACCACTTCCGCCGCCGCCGCCGCGATCGGTTGGGGCGACCACATCGGCAGCCTCGCGCCGGGCCGCGAGGCCGACCTCGCCGTCTTCGCCTTGGAGGAATGGGACCGCCCCCTCGAAGACTGCCAGTCGCAACAGCGCCGAGTGAACCGGCTCCTGCGGCCCCGCGCCGTGTGGAGGGCCGGGACTCCCGCAGCGATCACCGAACCGGCCTGCTTCCCGAACACCGACTCCATCGCGCGCCAGCGGCCTTGGTGGGGCCGCCTCCTCGTGCGCGACGGGACGGCGCCGGACTCTCCCTGATCCCAAGCTATCAATGGGGCACCCAAGTAGGTTATACGTCGCTGCATCAGGTTTTCGGAATTGCTCGGACGCGGAGACCGAACGGGAGCGCGCCGGGCGGGGAGCGGAAGTCATCTCGACAATCGACCGAGGTCAGTGACTGCGGCCACAGGGTTTCGCCCCCGGAAAACGCGCCAGCGCCTGTAGCCGCGCTCAGTGAGCGCGGATCGGATGTCCAAACGACGTTCGACCGAGGTCGATACCATGCCTGCGGGGGGCTGGAAAAGTCCTCATCCTTTGTTCCGGCGTGTGCGATGGGCGCATAGTTTTCGCTTGCGCGGGCGGCTGGGCCTCGGCAACCTCCACCCGAGCATCCCCATCCGCCCCATGAACGCCTTCTATCTCAAAGCCATCGGACTGGACCAGGGAGTGCTCCGTTCCTTGGAATGGCTCGAGGGCGAACTCGCCGGCGACGAGGACCTCATCGAGAGATTCCACTTCGCCCGCGAAGCCATCGATACCGAAGCCCTCCTTTGGACCCATGCTCCTAAGGACATCGATTCGTTCGAGGGCCGGCTCGCCGAAGCAGCGCTCCGCTCCCTGTTCGACCCCCTTGTTGATTTCGAGAGCGGGTTCCTTAGCCCGATGAACGACCTCGAAGCCGAGGCCGTAAAGCACAACGCCAAATCCAGCGGGCGAAAGATCACCGCCGGGGAACTCGACCGCGAGCAGCGGGAGCGGCATAGGCAACGGCACTTCACGCCACCCTTCGGCTGGAGCGAGATCGAGGCGGTTCTGGCCGACCTCCGCGATGCGCCCGATGGCCATCCCAAGCCCGGCGAAATCCTGCGCTGCCTCCAGTGTTTCCAGCCGATGGAGTGGATCTGGTTCCGAAGCAGCGCCGCCACCTCGCAAATGCTATGCGGCAGAGAGGGCTGGACGCCCATCTGCCGAGCTTGCCGGACATGGCGGGCCTGCCGCATAGGCATCCTGTCCTGAACTCCCTCGCCGCTCCATGAAAACCACCTGCGACTACCAGTTCGAGTTCCTCTGCCCGATGGACTGGGAGCAGTTGCAGTCGTTCCCCGACGGACGCGGCAAATATTGCGACACCTGCCAGCGCGTCGTCCATGTTGTCGAGACGCAGGAGGAGTTCGCCGCCGCCGCCCGGCGCGGCGACTGCGTCGCCGTCTATCCCGACGAAGAGCGCAGATGGGCGGTGTTCGGAGCGGCGAAATTGCCAGAATTCAAAAAGATCTCGCTCCCGCCCGTCCCCGACGAGGACCTGTGAAGCCCCGCGCCTCTCAACTCAAATGCCCTCCGCCATCGACCGCTTCATCTCCCGCTGGGAAAGCTCCGGCGCCGCCGAGCGGGCGAACTACGCCCTCTTCCTCGCCGAGTTCTGCGACCTGATCGGCGTGCCGCGCCCCGAGCCCACCTCGCCCGATCCCGAGAAAAACCTCTACGTCTTCGAGCGGGCCGTCACCCGCAGACACCCCGACGGCAGCACCTCCGCCGGCTTCATCGACCTCTACAAGGCCCGGCACTTCGTGCTCGAGACCAAGCAGGGCGCGAACGATCCCGGCGTCGCCGACCCCGACGCCGCCGGTCCGAAATCCGCCGCCAAGTCCGGGCACGGACGCCGCGGCACCGCCGCCTTCGACCGGGCGCTGGAGCGGGCCTTCCACCAGGCGCGGGCCTACATCACCTCCCTGCCCGCCGCCGAGGGCCGCCCGCCCTTCCTCATCGTCTGCGACGTCGGCCACAGCCTCGACCTCTACGCCGAGTTCAGCGGCACCGGCGGCCACTACGAGCGCTACCCCGATCCCCGGCACCACCGCATCCACCTCGCCGACCTGCGGCGGCCCGAGATCGTCGAGCGCCTCCGCCTCGTCTGGATCGATCCCCATGCCCTCGATCCCTCGAAAAAGGCCGCCGAGGTCACCCGCGACATCGCCGGCCGCCTCGCCCGCCTCGCCAAGTCCCTCGAGGGCGACGGCCACGATCCCCAGGCCATCGCAGGCTTCCTCCAGCGCTGCCTCTTCACCATGTTCGCCGAGGACATCGGCCTGCTCCCCGAGGACGCCTTCTCCGACCTCCTCGCCAAGCTCGGCGACGATCCGCGCGGCTTCCCCGTCCTCGTCGGCCAGCTCTGGAGCGAGATGGCCACCGGCACCGCCTACTCCACCCTGCTCTTCCGCGAGATCGCCCACTTCAACGGCGGCCTCTTCCAGGACACCGCCGCGCTGCCCCTCACCCCCGCCCAGCTCGCCATGCTCGCCGACGCCGCCGGCACCGACTGGTCCGCCGTCGAGCCATCCATCTTCGGCACCCTCGTCACCCGCGCCCTCGACCCGCGCGAGCGCCACAAGCTCGGCGCCCACTACACCCCCCGCGCCTACGTCGAGCGGCTCGTGCGCCCCGTCGTCGTCGATCCCCTGCGCCAGGAGTGGGACGCCGTCCGCATCGCCGCCGCCAGCCTCCACCGCGAGGCCGACACCATCGAGGCCGACGCCGACGCCGGGGAGGAAAAAGCCAAAGCCCTGCTCGCCGGCGGCAAAGGCGAGGCCGCCAAGAGGACCGGGGCCGCCGCCGCCAAGCGCCGCAGCGAGGCGGTGAAAAAAGTCGCCGAGGCCCTCGCCCTCGTCACCGACTACCACCGCCGCCTCTGCGCCGTGCGCGTCCTCGATCCCGCCTGCGGCACCGCGAACTTCCTCTACGTCGCCCTCGAGCACATGAAGCGGCTCGAGGCCGAAGTCCTCGAAGTGCTCGCCGCCCTCGGCGGAGACGCCACCCTCGAGATGGAGGGGCACAAGGTGCGGCCCAGCCAGTTCCTCGGCATCGAGATCAGCGCCCGCGCCGCCCGCATCGCCGAGCTAGTCCTCTGGATCGGCTACTTCCAGTGGCACCGCCGCACCACCGGTCGCGCCGACACCAACGACCGCCCCCTGCTGCCCAGGGACAAGCCCATCGAGCACCGCGACGCCGTCCTCGCCTACGGCGAAAAGACCCCGCGCCGCGATCCCGAGACCGGAGCCGTCGTCGAGATCTGGGACGGCCACAGCACCAAAGCCCACCCCGTCACCGGCAAGGAAGTGCCCGACGAGAGCGCCCGCATCGTCGTCTACGACTACGGGAATCCGAAACGCGCCGAATGGCCCCAGGCCGACTACATCGTCGGAAATCCCCCCTTCATCGGCGCGTCGAGGATGCGCGAGGCCCTCGGCGACGGCTACACCGAGGCCCTGCGCCGGGCGTGGAAAGGCGACGTGCCCGAGTCCGCCGACTTCGTCATGCACTGGTGGGCGCGGGCCGCCGCCCTCGTCGCCGGGGGCAAGGCGAAGCGCTTCGGCTTCATCACCACCAACTCCATCCACCAGACCTTCAACCGCCGCGTCCTCGAGCCCTTCCTCGCCGACGCCAAGCGGCCCCTGCACCTCGCCTACGCCATCCCCGACCATCCCTGGGTCGATTCCGCCGACGGGGCCGCCGTGCGCATCGCCATGACCGTCGGAGCCGCCGGAAAAGGCGAGGGGCTGCTGGAGAAGGTCGTCGCCGAGACCACCCAAGAGGGTGGAGAGAACGATGTGACCCTGTCAGGTCGCGAAGGAGTGATCGCCGCGAACTTGCAGGTGGGGGCGGATTTGACGGCGTGCGGGGCGTTGAGGGCGAACGAAAACATTGCGAATCATGGAGTGATTCGTGGCGGTGGAGGTTTTCTCGTCGATTCGATAGAGCTGGAATCGCTCGGCTATCCAAATAGCCCGGGTATTCGGAAGCGCCTTCGTCCAATTCTCAACGGAAGCGATTTAACCGGAAAGAATCGATCACAGTGGGTCATTGATCTCTTCGGCCTTTCCGAGTCCGAAGTCCGAGAGCAGTTTCCTGAGCTTTACCAACGTGTACTCACTCAGGTAAAGCCGGAACGAATAAAAAATAAGCGAGCCACCCGTCGGGACAACTGGTGGCTCTTCAATGAGTCGGTTCCAAAATGGCGACGGATGTCCGATGGCCTGTTGAGGTTCATCTCGACTAGCGAAACCGCGAAACATCGGATTTTCGTTTTTGTTGATAGCTCAGTTCTACCGGAGCACAAGTTGGTCAACATTGCTCATTCTGATGCGGCAATCCTTGCGATCCTTTCCTCATCTCTCCACGTCATCTGGTCACTCAGAGCAGGCTCGTGGCTCGGCGTCGGAAATGACTCGGTTTACGTCAAGACCCGCTGCTTCGAGACCTTCCCATTCCCCGACCTCGGAGAAGGCCCCTTGAAGTCCCGCCTCCGCGATCTCGGCGAGCGGCTCGACGCGCACCGCAAGCGGCAGCAGGCGCTCCATCCCGGCCTCACCCTCACCGCCATCTACAACGTCCTCGACGCGCTGCGCGCCGGCGAAGCCCTCAGCGCGAAGGAGAAGCAGATCCACGACGACGGCCTCGTCACCCTGCTGCGGCAGATCCACGACGAGATCGACGCCGCCGTCCTCGAAGCCTACGGCTGGAGCGATCTCGCCGCCATTGCCGACCCCGAGGCCCTCGGCGAGGAGATCCTCGCCCGCCTCGTCGCCCTGAACCACGAGCGAGCCGCCGAGGAGCGGCAGGGGCGTGTCCGCTGGCTGCGTCCCGACTACCAACATCCCGCCGCCGCCGATGCCGCCCCCGGCAGTCCCGTCCCGGCGGAGGAGCAGGCTGAGATCGAATATGAAGTCGTGACCATCACAACCGCGCCGCCGTCCGGCCCCATGTTCATCTGGCCCGATAAGCTACCCGCCCAGGTCGAGCTGGTCCGCAGCCTCCTCGCCGAGTGCGGTCCGGACGCTGCCGCGATCTCCTCCTACTTCGGTCGCGCCTCGAAGAAACGGCAGGAGCAGATCGAAGCCATCCTCGAGACCCTGCGCGGGCTGGGATTGTGAGGAGGGGGAGGGTGGGAGCGCGGACACTCCTGTCCGCACCCGGAGCCTATCCGCCCCCTGCCACCGCCGATGCGGACAAGAGTGTCCGCGCTCCCTTTTCCCTTGGCTCCGGGGAGGAAAAATTGCCTCCGGCTATCCGTTCCGTATTCTCGCGAATTTTTCTACCATGCCTCGGCGAGCGCACCAGGAGGGGGACTTTCCAAGTCCCCGCCACCTGCAAGGCCTCGTCCGAGGCTCCGACGGGACTTGGAAAGCAGTCAAGGCAGGGGCAGGCAACAGAGCTGTAGCCGAATTCGCTCGGCAGCGTCCTGGGACCGCCGGTCTCCCCGGCCCTTTCCGTTGCGGATGGCCGTAGACCAAGGACGCAGCTTCGAATTTCGAGCTTCGGATTTCGGATTTGCCGACAGGCTCCTTCGCTCACTCCCCGTTCGTTTCGAGAAAGCGGGCGATCTCCTTCACGGAAAGATCCGTCAGATCCGAAATTTCGGCGGGTGTCTTCCCTTTCGCGATCATTCGCCGGATCAGATTCACCGTTCCCCGCTGGATGCCCTTCTCGATGCCTTCTTCACGGCCTCGTTGGATGCCCTTCTCGATGCCTTCTTCACGGCCTCGTTGGATGCCCTTCTCGATGCCTTCTTCACGGCCTCGTTGGATGCCCTCCTCGAACAATTCCTTTCCGGCTCGCGTCTTGTGCAGGGGTGTCAGTTCGGCGATCATTTGTCGGATTTCCTCTCGGGTCTTGGTTTTGAAGCGTTGCAGCAGCAGGTTGAGAAAAATCTCGCCGAGAGCCTCGCGGTCCTCGCCCGGCAGATCGGGGCAGCGCTTGATGCGAACATAATGCCCTGCCGCCTCCTTTTCAAGCTCCGGCAAGGGGGATCGCAGGGGAGCTAGCGCCGCGAGCAGGGGCGAGTCCGGATGCCGGGTCTCCAGAGCCTCAAGCAGCTCGTCGATGAACAGCACGCGCGTGGACGGGTGGCGCGTATGGCTGGAGGGCAGCTCCGAGCGAGAGCCGAAGATCACGACGGTTTCGATCTCGCGAGGACGGAAGTCGCGCCGTCGGCAGTCCGGCTTCGAGTTGAAGAGCTTCCAGAGGATCTGCCGACCCAACTCGATGCGGTTGAAGATCGAGTGGTCGTGGTAGAGCTGGAACTCGAAGAGGTAGCAAGGGTCGGCGGGATCGACTGGCTCAAGGAACAGGTCGCAGCGGATTTCAAGCTGCTTCAAAGTGCAGGACGATCCCTTGCATCCCGGCGGCAGGGGCAGGCCGGTGAATTCACGCAGCCACTCGGGATGGTCTCGGAACAACTCGTGGAAGATGTGGTCGGTGTCCACCCCGCCACATTAGCGGTTGGCTCGGTCGGAAGGCAACGGGCTTTTCGGGCGGATGCTGGAAAATGCGCGGCGAGACGCCATTACCACCTTCGGTTCCGACCGCACTGTCATCCCGTCAAATGTCGAACGACGGGTGGTCGCGAGAGGCGTTTCCCCGGGAAAAGGCATTTTTCCATTGCCTCTCATCAAACAAACGATAAATTTATGGAAATTATTAAATTTCAAAATCAACGGACATTCACCAATTCCATCCCGACCATGGCCGATACGCTGGAGAAACTGGAGGGCATCGTGCGCCCCCATCTGAAATTCCTCAAGCCGGAGGAGGCGCTGGGCCCTGATCGGGACTTGGGCGAACTGGGACTGGATTCGATGGCCTCCATCGACCTCCTGCTGGCTCTGGAGGAGGGCTTTGGCATCGCCATCGACGACGAGCAACTGACGGAAAACTCCTTCGCCACGCTGGAGGAGATCGTGAAGCTGGTGGAGGCTTCCCGTTGATGCGGCGGCGGCGCGTCCGCTTCCGGTTTCGGATTTCGGATTTTCAAACCGCCTTCCGCCTCAGCCCCGCCGTGATCGTGGCGAGGAGGTCCCCGGCGTTGTGGCTGCCCTTTTTCAGGACGGCGTCGACGCGCTCGCGGAGGAAGGCCTGCTCGGCCTCGGTGGGGTCCTTCCCGCTCATGACGATGACGGGGATGGTGCGGAGGTGCGGGTCGTCGCGGAGATGCTGGAGGAACTCGAAGCCGTCCATCTCGGGCATCATCAGGTCGAGGACGATGGCGGCGGGCCGGGTCTTGGCGAGGGTGTCGAGGGCTTCGGCCCCGTTCCCGGCGGTGAGGATGTGCCAGCCCTCCGCCGCGAGGAGGCGGCCCATGGTTTCGAGGGAGTCGGCGTCGTCGTCGACGAGGAGGAGGTTGCGCTGCGGCGAGCGGTGGGTGACGCGCTGGATGACGCGGGCGAGGTGCTCCACGTCGATGGGTTTCACGAGATAGTCCTCGACTTCGAGGGCGAGGGCGTGCTCCTGCTCGGCCATGATCGAGACCATGATGACGGGGATGGAATGGGTCGCGGGCGATTCCTTGAGCCGCCGCAGGACCTCCCAGCCGTCCATGCCGCCGGGCATGACAACGTCGAGGGTGATGGCGTCGGGCCGGTGCTCCTCGGCGAGGCGCAGGCCGGCGGGGCCGTCCTCGGCGGCGAGGACGCGGTGCCCCACCTCCCCGAGGAGGCGGACGAGGAGGTCGCGCACTTTCGCGTCGTCGTCGATGACGAGGATGGTGCTGGGGGCGGCCTCTTCTCCATCGCCAAGCTCTTCGCGCCAGGCTGCGGCGGCGGCTTCCGCGAGGGCGGAGTCGGGTTCTTTCCGGTCGTAGTGCTCCGAGGTGGGGACGCGGGGGAGGAAGACGCTGAAGTGGGTGCCTTTGCCGAGTTCGCTGACGAAGCCGATGCGCCCGCCCATCTGGGCGACGAGCTCGCGGCAGATGGAGAGGCCGAGGCCGCTCCCGCCGGCGTTGTCCTTCTTGTTCGAGACGAAGGGGACGAAAGCCTTGGACTGCTCGGCGGGGCTCATGCCGCGGCCGGTGTCGGTGACGGTGAACTCGACCCAGGCCGCGTCCGCGACCACCTGCGGCCGGGCCGCGACGACGACGGAGCCCTCTTTGGTGAATTTGCAGGCGTTGCCGAGAAGGTTCCCGAGAATCTGGCGGAGGCGGCGCTCGTCGGCGACGAGCTCGCCGATGTCCCCGGGGGATTCGGCGGCGAGGGTGACGGGCTTTTCGCCGAGGGAGGCGCGGTGCGTCGCCGCGAGATCCTCCAGCAGGGGGGCGATGGCGACGGTGTTCCGGTGGAGGGTCTCGGCCCCCATGATGATCTTCTGGTATTCGAGGATGTCGTTGACGAGGTTCAGCTCGCGGGCGGCGTGGTCGCGGATGCGCTGCACGTCCTTCTGCTGGGTCTCGTCGAGCTTCGACAGCTTGAGAGCCTCGACTTGGAGGAAGATGGCGTTGAGGGGCTGGCGCAGGTCGTGGCTGACTTTCGCGACGAAGGCGTCCTTCTCGTGGCTGAGCCCCTTGAGCTTCTCGTTGGCCTTCTCCAGTTCGATGTTGGCGCGGCGCAGCTCGCGGGTGCGGTCGGCGACGCGCTGCTCCAGCTCCTCCTGCGAGGCGATGACCTCCTCGAAGAGGCGTTTCGAGGCGCGGGCGATGTCGCCGACCTCGTCGCGGCGCTTCAGGTCGAGGCGCTGGGCGAGGCCGGCGATCTCGCGGGCGAGGCTGTCGCGAGGGCTTTCGGTGATCTTCTGCGCGGTCAGCGTCATCTCCTTGAGGGGGCGGATGAACCGCATCGCGAAGAGGAAGCCGACGAGGCCGAACCCGCCCGCGACGAGGAGGGAGACGAACTGCACCTCCAGCATCTCGGATTCGATGGAGGAGGCGAGCTCGTCGTCGAGCACGGCGTAGTGGAGCAGGTATTCCGAGCGGTTCTCCCCGTCGCCGACGAGCACCCGCACCGCCCAGGCGTGGATCTCGTCGCACTCGACGACGGGCCGCCAGTCGATCTTGTCGAAGGTCTCGCCGAAATGCGCTTTCAGCTCCTGGGTGACCTTCTCCCGGATGTTCGCGATCTCCTCGCGGCTGTGGGCGAGCAGCCGCACCTCGCGGACACCCGAGAGCATCCCGCCGATGCGGACCTTCCTCCCGAGACGCCCTTGGATGCCCTCGAGGAAGCTTTCGACGGCCTCGCGATCCATGGCCCCGAGGGCGGCGGAGAGGGACTTGCCGGGGGCGCCTTCCTGGAAATAGTAGGGGCTCGCGAGGGGCACGTATTCGCTGCGGACGAGCCGGTCCACTTTCGACTCCGTCTTGACCTTGGCGGCGTCCCCGCCCGCGTCGCGCCGCTGGGCGAGGGCCGTGAGCAGCCTCGGATCCTTGCCGAGGCCGAGAAAGACTTCGTCGTTGCCCCGCTCACTCGCCTCTGTCTCGTCGTGGCGCACCAGTTGCCTGCCTTCGGCGTCGGCGAGGGCGAAAAGATGCCGCGGCGACTCGGGCGAATGCAGGCTCATGAGAAGGCGGACGTAGATGGGCGGCCCGGTCTTCTCGCGGAATTGGGTGCCGAGGGGGGCGACGGCCCAGACCACGGGTTCCCAGCGCTCCAGCGGGTCGCCGGGGGTGTCGTGGCGGGTCAAATGGACGCGCTGGATGGGGGAGATGTGGATGCGCGCCCCGGCCATGGCGTCGGGTCCGGGGAACCAGTGGTCCGCTTCCGCGACCTTGGCTTTTTCGAGGATTGTCCTGGGGGAGGTGCCGGAGGGGCCGAGGGTGACGAAGTCGATGCGGAGGTGGTTCGCCCAATTGCGGCGGCAGAGGTTTCGTGCGAGGGCTTTCAGCTCCTCGTCCGAGCGTGTCGTCTCGTAGCGGCGCTGGAACTCGGGGTTGAAGGCGATGCTGATGAGGTCGTCGCGGAGCCCGTCGATCTCGTCGATGAGGGTCCAAGCCCGCAGCGAGGCCTCGTCGCCGAGGTCGACGATCTCGTGCTCGCGCAGCAGTTCGGCGGCGCGGGAGGTGAGGACCTTCGCGACGAGCAGGGTCGATGCGGCCGTCGCCGCGATCACCAGCAGCGCGACCTTTCCTTGGATTCCGAACAACATGGCGAGCCAAGGGTTCGACGAATGAAGGAGGCGGCCGATTCAAGAAAAAATCCGCGGACCCGGTCGTTCCCGCACCGCCATTCCGGAAGGATTCCCGGCGGACGGCGTCACTGGAAGCTCCGCGTCATCTGGCCGAGGCGCTCCTGCATGTCGCGGTTCTTCTCGGCGGGCGTCGGGTAGACGTAGGTGTCGTTTGCGTCGTTCGTGGCGCATCCGGCGAGTGCGGCGGCGGCGAAGGCGCAGAGGAGGACGAGCCGGAGCGTCGGCGATAGGGCTAGGAGGATCGTTTTCATGGATGGCATGATGGGGTGAGAGCGAGGATCTGCTCCCTACCGATACCCTGCCGGACCGATCCCGGTCAATCCCGAATTCCGCCCAAAATGGGGGGATCAGAGTTTCTTCGGGGCTTTCTCCATCCGCGAGATCCCGAAGAAGTCGCGGAAGACCCGGGCGAAAACAGCGCGTTTGAAGCGCGGCACCCACGCGAGGGTGAACTCGGACGGCTCGATCCAGAGGAAGCGGGAGAACTCCTGGATGTGGGCCCGCAAGTCGATGTCCTCGTCGCGGCCGCGGTAGTCGCAGAGAAAGTAGGTCTGGGTCTGGCCGCAGTATTTGCCCTTCTTCAGCTTGCCTTTGGGGAATTTGTAGCGGTAGTCGGTCCGGCAGGCGACGAGTTCGTAGAGATGGCGGCCCACGCCGGTCTCCTCCTCGACCTCCCGGTAGAGGGCGGAGATCAGATCCTCCCCACGATCGACGCCGCCTTGGGGGAACTGCCAGCTCCCCGGATGGTCGACGCGCTCGCCGATGAAAATCCTGCCGCTGGCCGGATCGCGCAGGATCGCGGCGACATTGGGACGATAGGTGGCCATGGGCGGGACGGGGACGGAAATGGCGTTTGCCTGTTTTAGTTTCTTTACAAAGGGGGCGGTCGGGAGGGAAGATAGCGGTCGTGAGAGTTTCGCAACGCAATTTTGCCCCCGCCCGCGTCCGCCTGGACTTGCTCGTGCTGCTGGCCCTCGTGCTCGTCGTCGTGGGGATCGTCCTCGTCGCTCTGCAACTGCGCCCCTCCGTGGTGCTCGCGAAGCGGCAGGCCGCGCTGATCGACGGGATCGAGCGGCGCAGCCCGGCGCGCATCCGGCGCCTCGTCTCCGAGGGCTACGCGGACCGCTGGGGCTTCGACCGCGAGGATCTCGTCGCGACGATGGTGGATGCGGGCGGGCAGTTCCTCGTCCTCGTCATCACGCCCGAGGACGGGCGGTGGGAGATCGGGAAAGGCCGCGCCGTCGCGACGATGCGCCTCGTCGTCGGGGGCAGGTCGCTCAGCCCCGTCGGGCAGGAGGTGATGCGGCAGGCCAACCGGATCGAGGAGCCCTTCGTCTTCACTTGGGAGAGGCAGAGCTTCCTCCCCTCCAGTTGGCGGCTGGTCAGCGTCGAGAACGCGGGCCTGCCCGACGACCTTTACGGCTACGAGCCGGGCGGCTTCGGTCGGGCGATCCGGGACCAGTGAGGGCGATTGCGTGCTTTACACCGGGGGGCTTCCCGTTCTTCAATGGAGGGCATGAAAGCCGCCGCCCTTTCCCTCGCCGCCATCCTCGGTTTCTCCCCGCTCGCTGCCGCGGAGAAGCCGAACGTGATCTTCATCCTCGCCGACGATCTCGGATACCGCGAACTCGGCTGTTACGGGCAGGAGAGGATCGAGACGCCCCGCCTTGATCGGCTCGCCGCCGGGGGGATGCGTTTCACCCGCGCCTACTCCGGCAACGCGGTCTGCGCCCCCTCGCGCTGCGTCCTCATGACCGGCAGGCATCCCGGCCACGCCACCGTCCGCGACAACGCTTCGACCGAGCCCGAGGGGCAGCATCCGCTCTTCGCCTCCGATGTCACCCTCGCCGAAAGCCTGAAGGCCGCCGGCTACGTCTGCGGGGCCTTCGGAAAATGGGGGCTGGGCAATGTCTGGTCGGAGGGCAGCCCGAACCGGCAGGGATTCGACCGCTTCTTCGGCTACAACTGCCAATCCCACGCCCATTCCCACTACCCGGCCACGCTCTGGAACGACGGCGAACTTTTCTCCTTGAGGAACGACCCGCCCGTGCCCGGTCACGAGGGCCTCGCCCCCGGCGCCGATCCGGGCGACCCGCGCAGCTACGATCGCTTCAAGGGGCGGGACTACGCGCCCGACCGCATCCACGAGCAGGCCCTGAAGTTTCTCCGCGACCATCGCGACCGCCCCTTCTTCCTCTACTATCCGAGCATCATCCCGCACGTCGCCCTGCACATCCCCGACGAGGAGCTCGCGCCCTATCTCGAGAAGAAATGGAACGACCCTCCCTTCACCCGCGAGGGCGGGAAAGGCTACACCCCGCACTTCACCCCCCGCGCCGCCTACGCCGCGATGGTCACGAAGCTCGACACCCAGGTGGGCGAACTCGTCGATCTGGTCGAGGAGCTCGGTCTCAGCCGCAGGACCCTCATCGTCTTCAGCTCCGACAACGGCACCACGCACCTGCGCGACGAGGTCGATGCGGAGTTCTTCAACAGCGTCGGCGAACTGCGCGGGCTGAAAGGCGAACTCCACGAGGGCGGCATCCGCGTGCCCCAGATTGCCCGCTGGCCGGGAACGATCCCGGAGGGCGGCACGAGCGACCGCGTCACTGGCTTCGAAGACTGGCTGCCCACGATCCTCGACCTCGCCGGGGTCTCGGCGACAGCGCCCGAGGGCCTCGACGGCGTCAGTTTCGCCCCGACCCTGCGAGGGGAAGGACAGGAGCCGCGCTCCTTCCTCTACCGCGAGTATCCAGGCTACGGCGGGCAGCAGTCCGTCTGGCTCGGGCAACGGTGGAAGGGCATCCGCACGAACCTGAAGAAGAAAGGCGTGAAACCCGATCTGACCGTGCGGCTCTACGATCTCGAAGCCGATCCCTCCGAGTCGGGGGATCTCGCCGCGGCCCATCCCGACGTGGTGAGGGAGATCGAGGCGTTGATGAAAAGCCAGCGCGTCCCCTCGGATGCCTTTCCTTTTCCGGTGTTGGACGGGGAATGACGAGGCATGTGACCGACGGAACTGGGGATTGCTCCGCCCCATGTTTTTGCCTTTCTCGCAGCCATCGAGTTGAGGGAGGTGAAATTTGAAATGGGTCTCCTGTTACCAACGCTCGACCGGGTTCGATGACCCCGGCTACAGTTTCCACGCCAGCCTGTAGCCGGCCTCAGTGAGGCCGGACCGAACGCCCCCACGACGCCCGACCGGGATCGATGACATTACGCCCGCGAAAGATGCGCTAACGCTCCCCCTCACACGATCATTCCCGCCGCGACGGTCTCGTTCGTCTGCGAGTCGACGAGGATGAAGCTGCCCGTCGCCCGGTTGCGGCGGTAGGAGTCGTAGAGGAGCGGTGCCGAGGTGCGGAGGCTGATGCGCCCGATCTCGTTGAGGCGGAAGGTCTTGTCGTCCTCGATCTTGTGCAGAGTGTTGACGTTCACCTTGTAGCGGACCTCCTTGACGATGGCTTTCACCTCCTTGCTGGTGTGGCGCAGGTAGTATTTCGAGTTCGGCGAGAGCTGGGTCGATTCGGAGAACCAGCAGATCATGGCCTCGATCTCCTGGCCTTTCTGCGGAGGGTTGTTCTGCTTGACGATCATGTCGCCCCGGCTGATGTCGATCTCGTCCTCCAAGGTGATGGTGCAGGAGAGCGGGGCGAAGGTCTCCGCCTGCGGCCCGTCGTAGGTCTCGATGGTCTTGATCCGGGTGCTGAAGCCCGAGGGCTGCACCACGACCTCGTCGCCGGGACGGAAGACCCCGCCGGCGACGCGTCCGGCGTAACCGCGGAAATCGTGGTGCTCGTCGGATTGCGGGCGGATGACCCACTGCACGGGGAGGCGGGCGTCGACGTGGTTGTGGTCCGACCCGATGTAGACCGTCTCCAGATGGTAGAGCATGGTGGGCCCTTCGTACCAATCCATGTGCTGCGACTTCTCGACCACGTTGTCGCCGTGGAGGGCGCTGATGGGGATCGCGACCATGTCGACGATGCTGTCGAGGCGCGAGGCGAAGCGTTTGAAGTCTTCGACGATCTCGGTGAAGCGCTGCTCGCTGTAGTCGACGAGATCCATCTTGTTCACCGCGAGGATGACGTGGCGGATGCGGAGGAGGTCGGCGATGAAGGCGTGGCGGCAGGTTTGCTCGATGACCCCGGTGCGAGCGTCGACGAGGATGATGGCGAGGTTCGCGGTCGAAGCGCCGGTGACCATGTTCCGAGTGTACTGGATGTGGCCGGGCGTGTCGGCGATGATGAACTTCCGCTTCGGCGTGGCGAAGTAGCGGTAGGCCACGTCGATGGTGATGCCCTGCTCGCGCTCGGCGCGGAGTCCGTCGGTGAGGAGGGCGAGGTTGACGCGTTCGTCGCCACGCTTCCTCGAAGTGGCCTCGACCGCCTCGATCTGGTCCTCGAAGGTGCTCTTGGAATCATAGAGAAGCCGCCCGATCAAGGTCGATTTCCCGTCGTCCACGCTGCCCGCCGTCGTAAAGCGGAGCAGGTCCATGTTCAGATAGCTGTCGTCAAGCGGTGTCATGGGCTTCGCCGTAAAAAGTTGAGCGGCCTTTGGCCGCGGTAAAAGGTGGGAAAGTAAAAGGTGAAAAGTCTGGCGGGGGAGGGCGTTATTTGTCGCGGAGCGACTTGGCGAGGGATTCGATGCCTTTGGAGAGTTGGAGAGCCGATTCGCGGCGGTGTTGGACCGTCTCCAAGGTGAGATAGTTGAGGTCTTCGGCGAGATAGAGCATAGAGCGGATTTCGCCGCAGGAACCCTTTGCGATGTTGAGGAGGTGGGCGAACTCGGCGGGGCTGCGGCGCTCGAAGCCTTCCGCGATATTGTTCATCACGGAGACACCCGCCCTCTGGATCTGATCACGGAAGCCGAAATCCCTCTCGGAAGGCTGACCAATCCCAAAATCCCGATAGACATTCGCTGCTTGAACTCGCGCCTCCCGCCAAATCCTCAAATCCTCAAACTGTCGTGCAAAATCACTCATCGCTTTCTTTGTCTCCTTACCTTTTACTTTCCCACCTTTTACGGGCTATTTCTGAAGCCGCGTCGCGTCTTCAGAAATAGCCCTCCTTCTTCCTGTCCTCCATCGCCGTTTCGGAGCGTTTGTCGTCGGCTCGGGTGCCGCGTTCGGTCTGGCGGGCGGTGGCGACTTCGTGGATGATGGTGTCGAGGTCGGCGGCTTCGGAGTAGACCGCGCCGGTGCAGGTCATGTCGCCGATGGTGCGGAAGCGGACCACGGCCCCCTCCTCGACGCGCTCGCCGGGCTGGGGCTCGACGACTTCGGAGATGGCGAGCAGAGCTCCGCTGCGATGCACCACGTCGCGACGGTGGGAGAAATAGAGGCTCGGCAGGGGGATGTCCTCGGATTTGATGTACTGCCACACGTCCATCTCGGTCCAGTTCGAGAGAGGGAAGACGCGGAAGTGCTCCCCGTGGTGCTTGCGTCCATTGAAGAGGTTCCAGAGTTCGGGACGCTGGTTCTTCGGGTCCCATTGGCCGAAGTCGTCGCGGTGGGAGAAGAAACGCTCCTTGGCCCGCGCCTTCTCCTCGTCGCGGCGGCCGCCGCCGAGGCAGGCGTCGTATTGGTTCGCCTCGATCGCGTCGAGCAGGGTCACGGTCTGGAGGGAGTTGCGGCTGGCGAAGGGGCCCTTCTCCTCCTGCACGCGGCCTTGGTCGATGGAGTCCTGCACGTAGGCGACGACCAGTTCGGCGCGAAGGTCGGCGACGTAGCGGTCGCGGTAGTCGAGAGTCTCCTGGAAGTTGTGCCCGGTGTCGACATGGAGCAGCGGGAAGGGCAGGCGGGCGGGATGGAAGGCCTTTCGGGCGAGGTGGGCCATCACGATGGAGTCCTTGCCGCCGGAGAAGAGCAGCGCGGGGCGTTCGAATTGGGCGGCGGTCTCGCGCAGGATGAAAATGGCCTCGGATTCCAGTTGGGCGAGGTGGTTGACCCGGTAGGAGTGTCGTTCTGCGTCCATGTCGGTGCGTATTCGGAAAGCGTATTGGGAAAGGGGAGGGGGGAGGGGAAGTCGTGGTTCGGGCGGTTCAGCGGGGCAGGCGGATTTTCCCTCGCGCCGCTTCGAGAAGGAGGTCGAAGGAGGCGTCCTCGTCGAGAGCCTCGGTCTCGATGACGAGATCGGGCCGCTCCGGCTCCTCGAAGGCCGAGTCGCGTCCGGTGAAGCTCGACACCGCGCCCGCCTCCGCCTTGGCGTAGAGGCCCTTGGGATCGCGGGCGGCGCAGGTGTCGTAGGAGGCCCTGACATAGACCTCCAGCAAGTCGTCGTCGCCGACGATCTCCCGGGCGAGGCGGCGCAGGTCGTTTCGCGGGGTGATGAAGGAGGCGACCACGACCACGCCGCCGTCGGCGAAGAGCTTCGCGACCTCGGCGACGCGGCGGATGTTCTCAAGGCGGTCCTCGTCGGAGAAGCCGAGGTTGCGGTTCAGCCCGGTCCGCACGTTGTCGCCGTCGAGCAGCTTGACGAAGCGGCCTTCGTCGTGCAGGGCGCGTTCGAGGCGCAGGGCGAGGGTGCTCTTGCCCGATCCGCTGAGTCCGTGCAGCCACAGCACCGCGCCCGACTGGCCCAGCAGTGCCTCCTTCGCCGCTCGCGGGAGCATGCGGTCGAAGGTGGGGTGGAGATGTTCGCTGGAGTCGCTCATGGACATCGGGACGAGGCGGGGCATTTCGCCGATCAGATGACGAAATCCAGATTCTCGTTGAGGCCACACTCCCGTTTCAAGCCGCCGAAGCGGGTCTCCTCCGCCGTCATGCCGTCGGTGAGCTTCCGCGAAGTGTGCCAGTCGCCGATGGACACGTAGCCCTCGTCCCAGAGGGGATGGTAGGGCAGTCCGTGCTTCTGTAGGTAGAGGCCGACGTCCCGGTCGGTCCAGTCGAGGATGGGATGGAGGCGCACCCGGCCTTTGCGCAGGCCGAGGACGGAGAAATTCTCGCGCGTGCTGCTCTGCTGCCGCCGCACCCCCGCGAGCACCGCCGACAGATCGAGTTCGCCGAGGGCGCGGTCCATCGGCTCGACTTTGTTGAATTGGTTGTAGCGCTCGATGCCCTCCAGCCCACCCTCCCAGAGCTTGCCCCAGCGGGCCTCCTGCCAAGCGGGGGAGAATTCGCTGCGATAGACCTTCAGGTTGAGGCGGAGCCGCTCAGTCAACTGATCGATGAAGCGGTAGGTCTCCGGAAAGAGATAGCCCGTGTCCACGAGCAGCACCGGGATGTCCGGCTGGACCTGCGTGGCGAGGTGGAGCAGCACCGCCGACTGCGCCCCGAAGCTGGAGGTCATGGCGAGCCCGTCCCCGAAATGGCTGGCGGCCCATTCGATTCGCTCCTCCGCCGAGGCCTCCTCAAGACGGCGGGAAAGCCCCGCGAAATCCGAGATGCCAAAGCGGACCTCGACCTCCCCGGCAAGGGAGTTCTCGGTGGGAGCGATGGCAATGCTTGGTTCGGACATGAAGGTAAAAACCCTATTCTTGATCGGATTTGTCGAAAATTAAGAAGGAAAGAAAGCGCCATTCCCGGCGGGGGTCAAGGACTTTCCGTTTTATCCTTGTGAAGGGCTTGATTGCTCCGCCGTCCTCAGTTCGACCATCAGATCGGGGGCGATGGCTTCGACCGCTTCGCGCAGGGAGGTCTCGCCGAGATCCTCGGGGCTGTGGAGTTTGGCGCGGGTCTTGAAGAGCCTTTCGCCCGACCAAGGGGCTTCGGCGCAGTCGGTGGCGAGTTCGAGGACGTTCACCCCGAGTCGGGCGAGGGTGCCGGAGATGGCGCTGACGATGCCCTGCCGATCTTGGCCGACCACTTCGAGTTCGTGGACCCGGCCCGGCCCGGATTCCGCGCCGACGGTTCCGGCGCGATGGAGTCGGGTCTGGAGCCCGTTCGTCTCCAGCTCCGCGAGAGCCGTTTCGAGAGCAGGCAGGGATGCCTCGGCCACGACGACTTGGACGATGCCCGTGAACTGTCCCGAGAGCCGCAGCATCCGGGCGCCCTCCCAGTTCCCGCCCGCGGCGGCGATGGCGGAGGAAAGACGGTCGATTAAGCCCGGGCGGTCCGGTCCGATCACGCTGACGATGAGGGAGCTTTGCATGGCGCGAGCTTAGCCGAAAGGGGAGGGGAGGTCCAGCCGTGCGTCGTTTTTGGAAGGGGACGGATCGGAGGGGAAATCCGAAGCTCGAAATCCGAAATCCGAATTTGGCCTCTTCCATTCGCGAAGATTCGCGGCCATTTGCGAACATTCGCGTTTCCCATTTTTTTTGGACGCGAATGGTCGCAAATGAGCGCGAATGGCCACGAATCCGGTCCGGCGAAGCTGGGGAAGGACCACGGCAAACTACGCAATCCGCACGCTGCGCTTCTTGTCGAGCTTCAACACCTGCCCCGCCGTCCAAGCGGGCTCGGCCTTGGGATCGGTCAGCTTCTCCCCGTCGAGCTGCACGCTGCCCTGTTGGATGAGACGACGCACGTCGGAGCCGGATTTCGACTCGGAGAAGGCCCGTTCGTACGCCTCGGCGACGACGCCGGCAAGGTCGCGGCGGGTGCCGATGGAGAACTCGGGCAGCTCGACCGCGTCGAGGTCTTTGCGGCTGAACATCGCCTCCCAATTTTCCCGTGCGGCGGCGGCCTCCTGCGCCGAGTGGTAGCGGGTCACGAGGGCGGCGGCGAGCTGCTTCTTCGATTCCATGGGATGCACGGCGGAATCGATCTCCCGGCCGAGCAACAGCACCGAGTATCGGGCCATGAGCTCGTCGGAGACGCTCATGAGCTTGCCGAACATCTCGCCGGGCGCTTCGGTGATGCCGACGTAGTTGTGGAGGCTCTTGCTCATCTTCTGCACCCCGTCGAGGCCTTCGAGGATGGGGAGGCACATCACCACCTGCGGCTCCATCCCCTCGGTCTTCTGGAGGTCGCGACCGACGAGGATGTTGAAAAGCTGGTCGGTCCCGCCGAGTTCGACATCGGCCCGCACGACGACGGAATCCCAGCCTTGCACGATGGGATACTGGATCTCGTGCAGGCGCACCTCCTGGTCGTTCGCGATGCGGTTTTTGAAATCCTCGCGCTGGAGCATCTGCTGCATGGTGACGCGGGCGTTGAGCTGGATCACTTCGGAGAAAGTCATCTTGTTGAACCAGTCGCCGTTGAAGACCACCTCGGTCCTCTCCCGGTCGAGGATGCGGAAGGCCTGCTCGGTGTAGGTCTGCGCGTTCGCGAGGATCTCGTCGCGGGAGAGCGGCGGCCGGGTTTTCGAGCGCCCCGTGGGATCGCCGATCTGAGCGGTGAAGTCGCCGATGATGAGTACTGCTTGGTGCCCGAGTTCTTGGAACTGGCGCAGTTTCTCCAGCACCACGCTGTGGCCGAGGTGGAGGTCGGGCGAGGTGGGATCGACACCGAGCTTGGCGCGAAGCGGCGTGCCGCGTTCGAGTTTCTTCAGCAACTCGGATTCGCCGAGGACGCGGGCGGTGCCTCGGAGGAGAACGGAGAGCTGGTCGGCGGGAGATTTCATGGCTGGGACGGAAGGGCGGTCAAGAAACATGCCGGGGCGGTCTTGTTCAAGTCAAACCTAGTTACTTCAGCCTCTTTCGGGCTTCTTTGGCATCTTTCGGATTTCGTGGCAGAATACGTCCTTCCGCATGAACCCGTCGCGCCTCTGCCTGCTCCTCCTCGCGCTCGCCTCCGCCGTCCGTGCCGACCCGCCCGCGATCCTGATCGACCCCGGCCACGGTGGCGCGGCGGTCGCCGGCAGCCTTGACCAGCGCAGCAACAGCTCGCCGAACAACGCGACCTCGCCGGGCGGCCTCAAGGAGAAGGATCTGACGCTGGAGTTCAGCCTGATCTTGAAGGAGGAGATCCTCGCGGAAGCCGACCGCCAAGGTCGCGTCCTCGGCGTGCTGCTGACCCGCGAGAGCGACGTGAACCCCAACTTCATCGAACGCGCGAAAATCTGCGACCGCCCCGACACGGCCTGCGTCGTGAGCATCCATTTCAACGCCGGGGGAGGGGGCAAGGCATCCGGCAGCCTAGCCCTGATCGCCGCGAAGGAGCGCAACCCCGACTACGCGATCGACCGCGCGTTCGCCGCCGGACTCTCCGCCGCCTGCTCCAAGGCGGTGCGCGAATACCTTCCCGGATCGAAGGACCGCGGCGTCATCCACGACAGCCACCTCCACGGCGGGCGGGGATCGAACTTCTTCTTCCAGCTCCAGCGATGCGAGCATTTGAAGGGCAAGCCGAAGTGCTTCCTTGAAGTCGAGTTCATCGACAACCCGGCGGTGGAGAAGGCCCTCCTCGACGGCGATCGCGCCGCGAAATTCCGCACGGTCGCGGCTTCGATTGCGGCCTATCTCGTCGCGGCCACGGAGGAACCGGCGAAGAGGAGGCCGAAGGATTGAGCGACGGCGGAGCGCTCTTGCGCGTCAACGCATAGCGGAACGTTTGCCGTCCCGTCTGCCGCCTGCGAGTCACGAGTCACGAGTCACGAGTCACGAGTCACGAGTCACGCCGGGTTCTCCCGTTCCCCCGCCATCGTCCTCGGGAGGCGGCCCGGCTGGCTCCGGTTCGGGCGATTTGAAGAAGAACCACTTGCGGGAAAGGCGCTTCTCGCTCCAGATCGGCACGCCGAAGACGTCGTGGATGAAGTAGTGCGCCACGGGCACGCCCAGCAGCATGCCCCACACCCCGAAGGCATGATGCCCGATGAAGAGGATGATCAGCACCAGCACGGGATTGAGCTTGAGGTGCTTGCCGTAGATCAGCGGATTGAGCAGGTAGGCCTCCACGGCATGCACGACGACGACCATCACCACGCAGAGGATCGCCAAGTTCAAGCCGCCCGCGTTGAGCGCCACGAGCACGATGGGCGTGGTCGAGAGGAACACGCCCAGCACGGGGATGAAGCTGCACAGGAAGACGATCATCGAGAGCACCGCTAGCGAAGGAACCCCGAGGACCATCAAGCCGATCAGCGTGAGCACGGTGTTGACCACCGCGATCATCCCCTGGGCTTGGATGGCGCGCCCGACGACGTAGGCGAAGCGCACCACGGGCTGCGCCACCTCCTCGTGGAAATCGCGCAGGCGCGAGACGCGCAGATTGCGCACCTCCTGCCCGAGGCGCGAGAGGTCCAGCGAGATCAGGAAGCTGAAGAGCAGCGCCAGCAGCACCGTCGCCGAACCACTCCACATCATGCGGATGATGCCGGGCATCGCGTCGGTGATCTTCTGGATCTGGTGCTTGATGAAGAGATGGATGATGGCCTCGTCTTGGCGGGCGGTGCGCAGCAACTCTTGTTCGGCGGTGTCGGCGGCGGGCGCCTCCTCGCCGGGCGGCGGGAGCGGGCCGGGAGGACCGGTGGAAGGTTCCCCGGGTGAAGCGGGGTTTTGCGCCAGCGCAACCTCGTCTGCGGCCAATTCGGCCAAGGTCGCGTCGGGGATCGTGCTGCGCAGGTAGTTCATCAGGATCGGCTCGACGGCGGGATACTTGTCGACGATGTCCTTGCGCAGTTCGAAGAGTCGCTGCTCGGTCTCGGGCAGGTTGCCGACCAGGCTGAAGGCCTCTCGCGTGACCTGTGGCACGATGAAGACCGAGACCGCGGTGATCGTGGCCACGAAGATGCCGAAGGTCAGGAAAATCGCGACATGGCGGTTCAACCTCAGCCGTCGCATGAAAAAGTCGGCGATGGGCGCGGCGATGAAGGCGAAGACGAAGGTCAGGAAGATGAGCGTGAAGAAGGAGCGCAGCAGCCAGAGCAGGAAGCCGAGGATGACCCAGATGAGGACGCGGCGGTTGAGCTGGTAGAAGCGGTCGAAACTGAATCCGCCGCTGAACCATCGCCCTTCGCCTCGCTCGCGCCTGTCGCTCCCTCGGTCCATGGAAAAGGCCACCGTAAGCGCCATCGCCGGGCCGCGCCAGCGGAAGATGCGGGGGAGGGGAGCCGCCCTTCCGGCCTACCACATGAAGGCGATTCCCACGGTCACGAAGGCGAGGAGGTAGAGCGCCAAGGTGAGAAAAGCCCACCACCCTCTTGTGCGGAACAGGTAGACCAACACCGCGAGCCAGCCGATCAGAGTCAGGTAAAGTCCCCAAACCGGAATCAGCCGGTATCCTCGACGGATCGAATCCGAAACGATCCACCACGATCCGGCGATCCAATACCCGAGCCGGAGCGCCGAAAGAACCGACCAAGGCTGATCCCCCTCGGAGATCCTCTCGCACCAAAGCGCCATCGCCCAGAGAGCAAGAAGCGCCCAGAAAGCGGGACCCAAGTCGAGCCGGATGCGGCGGAGGATCGTCATGGCGCCGACCAGTGAACCCGGATACGGATTCCTTGGCAAGCTCTGAACTTTTTAAAATCAATTCGCCGAGACTATAAAAATCATTATTTTCGTGTATTTTGGAGCGCGAAAAAGCCAAAAACAGAGCGGCTTCCGTTCCATTTGTTCATCTTTTCGATCATTTTCAAATCCAAAACGTGAAACCAAAAATCATGACCCTCGCAGGATTGCAGACCGATATCGCCTGGGAGGACCGCCAAGCGAATTTCTCGCGCATCGAGGCAATGCTGGCGGAATCCCCTCCGCTCCCGGCAGGCTCGCTCCTCGTCCTCCCCGAGCTGTCCACCTCGGGCTTCACGATGAACACGGCTGCTTCGGTCGAACCACGCGACGGCGAATCGGCACGTTTCTTCTCCGAACTTGCCCGCCGTCATCGCTCTTACGTCCTCGCCGGGATCGCCGCTCCGGGCGACACACCCAACCTCGGAGCAAACGAAGCGGTCTGCTTCGATCCCGACGGCGTCGAGGTCGCCCGCTACCGCAAGCGCCACCCCTTCCCCCTCGCGAACGAGGCGGAGCACTACCCCGCCGGGAACCGTGCCGTGGTCTTCGAAATCGGCGGCTGGAAAGTCGCCCCGCTCATCTGCTACGACCTGCGTTTCCCCGAGTCCTTCCGCGAGGCGGCCGCCCTCGGGGCCGAGCTCTTCGTCGTCATCGCGAACTGGCCCGTCGCCCGCGTCGATCACTGGACCACCCTGCTGCGCGCTCGCGCCATCGAGAATCTCGCCTATGTCGTCGGGATGAACCGCAGCGGCAGCGATCCCTTCCTCCCCTATCCCGGCGCCAGCCTCGTCGTCGGCCCCAAGGGCGAAATCCTCGCCGAGGCCGGTGCCGATCCCGGCATCCTCCGTGCCGAACTCGACCTCGAAGCCCTCCGGCAATGGCGGCGCGACTTTCCCGCCCTCGATGTCCTGAATCCGAAATCGTGATCCCGTGACCCCGCCCTCACAGAAACACCTTCGCGTCATCGCGACCTTCACCGCGGAACCGCTCCGCGGCCCGCTCGCGCATTGGCTGCGAGAGCTTGGCATCGATCTCGATATCCGCTTCGCCGACTACGGCCAAGTCCTGCAAGAGGCCCTCGATCCCGCCAGCGGCAGCGCCCGCAATGCAGCCGGGGGGATGAACGTCTTCCTCCTCCGCCCCTCGGACCTCGGCTCGGCCTTGGAGGAAGCCCTCGAAGCCATCGCCTCCCTCGCCACCCGCTCGACCGCGACGCAGCTCGTCCTCCTCTGCCCCGAACACGAAGCTTCAGTCGATGAAGCGGCCATCGCGCAGCGCTTCGACCGCCTCGCCAACGCGGAACTCATCACCGCGTCCGACCTCGCCTCCCTCTATCCCGTCGCCCAACCCTTCGACCCCGAGTCCGACGCCTCGGGCCACCTCCCCTACACCGACACAATCTTTGTCGCGGCCGCGACAAGAATTGTCCGGAGCCTCAGCGCGCGGCTGCGTCCGCCGGTCAAGGTGCTCGCCCTCGACGCGGACCACACCCTCTGGAGCGGCGTCTGCGGGGAGGACGGCCCGCAGGGCCTGCGCCTCGATGGACCGTGGCGGGCGCTGCGCGAATTCGCCCTCGCCAAAAGCCGCGAAGGGTTGCTCCTCGCCCTCGTCTCGAAAAACCAGTCCGCCGACGTGGAGCGAGTCTTCGCCGAACGGGCGGACGAACTCCTCCTGACAAAAGCCGATTTCGCCGGCTGGAAGGCGAACTGGAATCCCAAATCGAAAAGCCTCCACGAACTCGCCGCCGAACTGAATCTGGGCCTCGACAGCTTCGTCTTCCTCGACGACAACCCCGCCGAAGTCGCCGAGGTCGCCGCCAACTGCCCCGGCGTCCTCGCCCTGACCTTGCCCGAAAACGCGGAGGAGATCCCCGCCTTCCTCCGCCATCTCTGGCCGCTCGACACCCTGCCCGCCACCGCCGAGGACGCGGCGCGGACGGCCTTCTACCGGCAGGAGTCGGAGCGCCGCGACCTGCGAGCCGCCGCCCCCAGCTTCGCCGACTTCCTGCGAGGACTCGAACTGAACATCGAGATCGCCGAGGCCGCGCCCGAGGACCTCCCCCGCATCGCCCAGCTCACCAAACGGACGAACCAATTCAACGCCAATCCCCTGCGCTTCTCCGAAGCCGAACTCCAAGCGAAACTCGACGCGGGCGCACGCTGCCTCGCGGTGCGGGCGGGCGACCGCTTCGGCGACTACGGCCTCGTCGGCGCGATGCTGCACGGTCCCGCCGACGGGGACATCCTGCCGGTCGAGCTGTTCCTCCTCAGTTGCCGCGCCCTCGGCAAGGGCGTTGAGCGGGCCATGCTCATCGCGCTCGGACAACGTGCCTTCGATCTTGGGGTGAAGACGCTGACCGTCGCCTTCACCGAAACCGACCGCAACGAACCCTGCCGCCGCTTCTTCGAGAGTATCGGAGGTTTCACCCTCGCCGCCTCGGAAGCCGCCGCCCTCTCCCCGATCCCCGACGAGGCGGAGATCGCCGACCTTCCTGACAAATCCACCAACATCGCTCCTGCCGCCCCAATCTTCGACGCCGCCCTCGCCCTTCGCATCGCCACCGAACTCCGCGATCCGCAGACGCTGCACGACCAACTCCACGCCGCCAAGCGCCCCCGCCCCGATCTGGCGCAGGCCTTCGTGAAACCCGGCACCCGCACGCAGGAGCGACTCGCCGCGATCTGGCGCGAAATCCTCGACCTCGAGGAAGTCGGGCTCGACGACCCCTTCTCCGCCCTCGGCGGCAGCTCCATCCAGCTCGTCCGCCTCCATGCCGCGATGCGCCGCGAGTTCGGGACCACGCTGGAGCTGGTCGAACTCTTCGAGCTTCCCACCATCGCCGCGCAAGCCGCGAAGCTCGACTCGACCCCGTCCTCGGTCACCACCCTCGAAACACCCCTCCCCGCCACCGACGAGGACGCCGTCGCCGTCGTCGGCATGGCCTTGCGCGTTCCGGGGGCGAGCGACCCCGACGCCTTCTGGCAGAATCTCATCGACGGCGTCGAGTCCATCACGCATTTCTCCGCCGACGAAGTCGAATACCCCGAGGAATACGGCAAGCCCGGCTACGTCCCCGCGAAGGGACTCATGGACGGCGTCGATCTGTTCGACGCGGCCTTCTTCGGCATCCTCCCGAAGGACGCGGCGATCATGGATCCCCAGCAGCGCGTCTTCCTCGAACTCGCGTGGGAGGCGATGGAGCGCGCCGGCTACACCCCCGACACCCACAGCCAGCGCATCGGCGTCTATGCCGGGGCCTACTTCGACACCTACCTGCTCGCGAACCTCTGCACCGACCGCGCCTTCCTCGCCAACCTCATCCCGCAGATCCAAGTCGGCTCGCTCCAGACCGAGCTCGGCAACGACAAGGACTACCTCGCCACCCGCGTCGCCTTCAAGCTGAACCTGCGCGGCCCGGCCATGACCCTCCAGACGGCCTGCTCCACCTCCATGGTCGCCATCGTCGAGGCCTGCCGCGCGATCCGCTCCGGCCTCTGCGACATGGCCCTCGCCGGAGGCGTCGCCATCACCCTGCCGCTGAAGCGCGGCTATTTCTACACCGAACAGGGCATGCTCTCGGGCGACGGCCATTGCCGTGCCTTCGACGAAAAGGCTTCCGGCACCGTCTTCGGCAACGGCGCCGGCGTCGTCATGTTGAAGCGCCTCGGCGACGCCCTCCGCGACCGCGACCACATCCACGCCGTCATCCGAGGCACGGGGCTGAACAACGACGGCGGCGTGAAGCACAGCTACACCGCGCCCAGCGTCGAGGGCCAAGTCGATGTCATCCGCATGGCCCACCGCGATGCCGGGATCGACCCCGCCACCATCGGCTACGTCGAGGCCCACGGCACCGGCACGCCCCTCGGCGATCCCATCGAGGTCGCCGCCCTGACCAAGGCCTTCCGTGCCGGAGGGGCGGAGGAAAGCCGGTTCTGCGCCCTCGGCTCGCTCAAGACCAACATCGGCCACCTCGACGTCGCCTCCGGCGTCTGCGGCCTCATCAAGACGGCGCTCTCGCTCGAAAAGGCGGCCCTCCCTCCCCTGCTGCACTATCAAAACCCCAATCCGAAGATCGACTTCGCGAACAGCCCCTTCTTCGTGAACGCCAAGCTCAGCCCTTGGACCGAAGGCCGCGCCGGACAGCCGCGCCGCGCCGGGATCAGCGCCTTCGGCGTGGGAGGGACGAACGCCCACGTCGTGCTGGAGGAGTCCCCGCCCGTCGCCTCCGCGCCCTCGCCGCGAGCGAACCAGCTTTTCCTCCTCTCCGCCCGCAGCGAGGAGGCCCTCGCCGCCGCCTCGGCCAATCTCGCGTCCTTCGCCGCCCAAGCCGTCGACGCCGATTCCGCCGACGCCGCTTGGACCCTCGCGACCGGACGCAAGCCCTTCCGCTGCCGCCGCGCCGTCGCCGCGCGGGATTTCGCCGAACTCGCCGAGGCCCTCCGCAGCGGCGCGGGAGCGAGCGGCAGCGCCGACCGCAGCGACCCGCCGGTGAACTTCCTTTTCCCCGGCCAAGGCTCGCAGCACGTCAACATGGGGCGCGTCTTCTACGAGAGCGAGCCGCGCTTCCGCCGCCTGCTCGACGAAGCCTCCGAGATCCTCCTCCCCCATCTCGGCCTGCGTCTCACCGACGCGCTTTTCCCCTCCACCGACGCCGACCTCGACGCCGCCTCGGAGCGATTGAAGCACACCCCGCTCGCCCAGCCCGCCATCTTCGTCATCGAATACGCCCTCGCCGACCTCTGGCGGCATTGGGGCGTCGAACCCGTCGCCATGATCGGTCACAGCGTCGGGGAATTCGTCGCGGCCTGCCACGCTGGCGTCTTCGATCTGGAGAGCGGGCTGAAATTGCTCGCCGCGCGGGGCCGGCTCATGGGCGAACTGCCCGGCGGCGGGATGCTTTCGGTGCGCCTGCCCGAGCCCGACCTGCTCGCCCGCCTGCCCGAAAGCCTCGACCTCGCCGCCGTCAACGGCCCCTCCCTCTGCGTCGTCGCCGGTCCGCACGAGGAGCTCGACGCCTTCCGCGCCACGCTCGAGGCCGACGGCGTCGTCTCCCAGACGCTCCACACCTCGCACGCCTTCCACTCGCGGATGATGGACCCGGTGATCGAGCGCTTCGCCGCCGAGTTCGCCGGGATCAACCTTTCCGGCCCTGACAAACCCATCCTTTCCACCGTCACCGGAGCATGGCTCACGGAGCAGGAGGCGACCGATCCGCTCTACTGGGCGAAACACCTGCGCGAGCCCGTCCGCTTCCACCGCTCCGTCGTCGCCCTCGGGGCGGAGAAACCCGAGCAGATCTTCCTCGAAGTCGGCCCCGGCTCGACCCTCGCCGGTCTCGTCCGCCAATCGCTCGACCGCAAGGCCGACCACCTCGCCCTCTCCACCTGCCGCCACGTCAAGGAGTCCGGCTGCGACCACGCCAACGCCCTCGAATCCCTCGGCAAACTCTGGTCCTGCGGCGTCGCGGTCGATTGGGAGGCCTTCTACTCCGCCGAGACCCGCAAGCGCGTCCCCCTGCCCACCTACCCCTTCGAACGCAAGCGCCATTGGGTCGATCCCAAGCCCCTGACAGACGCACCAAGCACCCTTCCCGCACCCGTTGCCGCCGATCCCGTCGTCGCCACGCCGGAACCCATTTCCGTCCCCCCCGCCATGAGCACGCCCCCCCCCGCCGAACGTCGTGGAACCATCGCCGCCGCGATCCGCGCCGTCCTCACCGACCTCTCCGGCATCCCCGACGAGGAACTGGCCGGGGACGCCTCCTTCCTCGAACAGGGTTTCGACTCGCTCCTCCTCACCCAAGCCGGCAAGGCCCTCGCGAACGAGTTCGGCACCGACCTCACCCTGCGCGACCTGATGGGCGATCTCTCCACCATCGACGCGATGGCCGCTCATTTGGACGCGACGCTACCCGGCGAGCGCTACGCGCCTGCGGCGCTGGTGAGCGGCGGCGCCGCTCCGGTAATCGGTGCGCCTGCGGCGCCAGTATACAGTGATGCAGTGCTTCCGTCGCCGTTCACCGTTCACCGTTCACCGTTCACCGACAACGGCACGCTGGAAACCGTCATCGCCCAGCAGCTCGAAATCATGCGGCAGCAGATCGCTCTGTTGCAAGGTGGAACCCTTCCTACTCCTCCTCATTCTCCTGCTCCTACTCAATCCCCCAAACTCCCCGAGGCTCCGTCGTCGGCTGAAGCCTCCACACCAACCCCTACCTCCGCCCCCACCACCTCCATCAACCGCAACCTCGACGACACCCTGACCGACCGCCAACGCCGCCACCTCGACGAGCTCATCGCCAAATACACCGCCAAGACCCGCACCTCCAAAGAGCTCACCGCCCGATACCGCCAGTGGCATGCCGACCCCCGCACCGTCTCCGGCTTCAACCGCCGCTGGAAGGAGATGATCTACCAGATCGCCGTGGTGAAATCGAAAGGCTCCCGCCTCGTCGATGTCGATGGCAACGAATACATCGACCTCCTCAACGGCTTCGGACCGAACTTCCTCGGCCACTCCCCCGACTTCGTCACCGAGGCCCTCAAGGCCCAGCTCGATCGCGGCGTCGAGGTCGGCCCCCAATGCGTCGCCGCGATGGAGGCCGCGCAGCTTTTCTGCGAAGTCACCGGCAACGAACGCGCCAGCTTCGTCAACACCGGCTCCGAGGCCGTGCAGGCCGCCATGCGCCTCGCCCGCACCGTCACCGGACGCGACAAAGTCGTCGTCTTCGCCAAGGACTACCACGGCAACTTCGACGAAGTCCTCGTCCGCGGCGTCGGATCCGGCGAGCAGATGCGCTCCATGCCCATCGCCCCCGGCATCCCGCGCCGCGCCGTCGAGGATGTCATCGTGCTGCCCTACGGCACCGACGAGGCCCTCGACCTCATCCGCCGCCGCGCCCACGAGCTCGCCGCCGTCATCGTCGAGCCCATCCAGAGCCGCCGGCCCGAGTTCCAGCCGCGCGAGTTCATCCACGCCGTCCGCGAGATCACGCGCCAGTCCGGGACCGTCTTCGTCTTCGACGAGGTCATCACCGGATTCCGCACCGGACCGCGCGGAGCGCAGGAGTTCTACGGCGTCGAGGCCGACATCGCCACCTACGGCAAAGTCGTCGGCGGCGGCATGCCCCTCGGCGTCGTCGCGGGCAAGGCCGAGTTCATGGACACCTTCGACGGCGGCATGTGGCAATACGGCGACGACTCCTTCCCCGGGAAAGACGTCACCTTCTTCGCCGGCACCTTCGTGCGGCATCCCCTCGCCATGGCCGCGGTGAAGGAGGTGCTGCTCCATCTCAAAGGCAAAGGCCCCGGGTTCTGGGAGGGCGTGAAGGATCGCGCCACCCGCCTCGCCACCACCGTCGATCGCCTCTTCGTCGAGAACGGGGCCCCCTTCCGCATGCCCAACTTCGGCTCGCAGATGTTCCTCCGCGCCGCCGAGGACCACCGCTACGCGAACCTCCTTTTCTTCCACCTGCGGCAAAAAGGCGTCTTCCTTCTCGAAGGCTTCCCCAGCTACATGACCGCGGCCCACAGCGACGCGGACATCGACTACTGCATCGCCGCCTTCCGCGAATCCATCGCCGAGCTGCAGGACGGCGGCTTCTTCGACGTTCCCTCGGGCATCGTCGTGCCGCATCTCAACGGCTCGCGTCTCACCGGCCCGCCGCGTCTCCTTTCGGAAACCCGAAACCCGAAACCCGAAACCCGAAATCCGGAGCCGTCCGCCCCCCGCGTCCATCCCATGACCGAGCCGCTCGCCGAGGTCTGGCTCGCCTCGCAAATCAGCGGGAACGCCTCCCTCTGCTTCAACGAGATCAACCTCGTCTCCCTGCGCGGCCGCCTCGACGCCGACGCGTTGAAAGACTCCCTGAACGGCCTCCTCGCCCGCCACGACGCCCTTCGCGCCGTCTTCCCCGCCGGAGGCGAAGGCTTCGTCGTGCAACCCTCTTTGGTCCTCGACCCGACCCTCTTGGATTTCTCGACGCTCTCCGCAGCCGACCGCGAAACCGCCATCGCGGAGACGCTCGAACGCGAGCGGAACACTCCTTTCGATCTGGAGAACGGGCCGCTCTTTCGCGCCTCGCTCCTGCGCCTCGGCGAGGAGGACCACCTCCTCCTGCTCGACGCCCACCACATCGTCTGCGACGGCTGGTCCTACAACGTGCTCCTCGCCGAACTCGCCGAAACCTACGCCGCGAGTCTCGGGGGCAGCAGCCCTCAGCTCGCCCCGGCCCCCAGCTTCGCCGGACACTGCGACCGCACCGCCGCGCGGGAGGCACTCGCCACCCCGACCGAGGCCGAGGCCGAGGCCGAGGCCCACTGGATGCGCGAATTCGCCGAGCCCGTCCCCCCGCTGGCTTTGCCCGCCGACTTCCCCGCCCCCTCCGATCCCGACTACCTCTGCGGCACCGTTGCCGAGCGCTTCACCCCCGAGCAGGCCCGCGCCCTCCGCAAAATCGCGGGCAAGTCCGGCGCGACCCTTTTCGGCCTCCTCCTCGCAGCCTACCAGATCCTCCTCCACCGCCTCGCGCGGCAGGACCGCTTCGTCGTCGGCTTCCCCGCCGCCGGACAGAACGGCTCGGGCGAGGAAGGCCTCGTCGGCCACTGCGTGAACTTCCTCCCCTTCGTCGCCGGGATCGACCCGGCGGCAACCTTCGGCGATTTCCTCAGGACGACCCAGCGCCGCCTCCTCGACGCGTTGGAGCACCAAGAGTTCACCTACGGCCGGCTCATCAAGAAATTCAAGGCCGCGGACCGCCCCCGCATCGAGGCCGTCTTCAATTTCGAGCGCGTGGACGACGCCCTCCCCATGCCGGGACTGGAGACGAAAGTCGATGAGATCGACCGCGGCTTCGCCACCAATCCGCTTTTCCTCAAAACCCGCGAATACGAAGCCGGGCTCGAATTCCGCTTCGACTTCCAGACCGCGCTCTACAGCGAGGCCACCGTCGCGCAATGGGCCGCGATCTACCGCGCCATCCTCGAGCAGCTCATCGCCCGTCCCGACGCCAATCTCGCCGACATCGCCGCCGCCCTCACCCCCGCGCAGGAGTCGCAACTGCGCGCATGGAACGACACCGCCCGCGACTATCCCCGCGACAAAAACGTGGCGCAGCTTTTCGCCGAAACCGCCGACCGCCGGGGCGAGGCCACGGCCCTGCGCCACGAACAAGGCACGACGAGCTACGCCGAGCTCGCCGAATTGACCGACCGCATCGCCCACGGACTCGCCGACGCGGGCATCGCCCCCGGCGACCGCGTCGCCGTCTTTCTGGAGCGCTCCCCCGAGGCCGTCGCCTCGCTCTACGCCGTCCTGCAAACCGGGGCCATCGTCGTGCCGCTCGATCCCGACTACCCGGCCGAGCGGCTCCACTTCCTCCTCGCCGACAGCGGCGCGACCTTCGCCATCGCCGAGCCGGGCTGGGCCGAGCGCCTCCCCCGCGAGCTGCCCGCGACCACGCCCGAACGCCTCGCCAAGGACGGACGGGGACGCGACCCCTTCCCCGCCGCCGCCGTCGCGAGCGTTGGCGCGGACGAGCCCGCCTGCATCCTCTACACCTCCGGCTCGACCGGCACGCCGAAGGGCGCCCTCATCCCCCACCGCGCCATCATCCGCCTCGTGCGCGGAGCGGACTACTGCGACTTCGGCGAGGACGAGGTCTTCCTCCACGCCTCCAGCCCCTGCTTCGACGCGGCTCTGTTCGAAATCCACGGTCCCCTGCTCAACGGCGGCATCCTCGCCCTGCCCCCCGCCGGACGCCTCGACCTCGCCGTGATCTCCGAGACCCTGACAAAGCACCAAGTCACCACCCTCTGGATCACCGTCGGCCTTTTCCAAGTGATGGTCGAGGAATGCCCCGAGACCTTCTCCGGCCTGCGGCAGATCCTCACCGGCGGCGACGTCATCTCGCCCGCGCACGCCGCCAAGGTGCTGGAGGCGCATCCCTCGCTCCGCTTCATCAACTGCTACGGCCCCACCGAGAGCACCACCTTCACCACCACCCACCGGATCGAGCCCGCCGATCTCCTCGCCGCCGCCATCCCCGTGGGCCGGCCCATCGCGAACACCACCGCTTGGATCCTCGACCCGGCGGGCCGTCCCTTGCCTCCGGGAGCGCCCGGCGAACTCTGCTGCGGAGGCGACGGCCTCGCCCTCGGCTACCTGAACCGGCCCGAACTGAACGCCGAGAAATTCATCCCCCATCCCTTGGAGCCCGGAGCCACGCTCTACCGCACCGGCGACCTCTGCCGCCAACGCGCCGACGGAGCCATTCTTTTCCTCGGCCGGATCGACCATCAGGTGAAAATCCGAGGATTCCGCGTCGAACCCGGCGAGATCGAGGCCTGCCTCGGACGCCATCCCCTCGTCGGCCAATGCAAGGTCGTGGTGCGCGGGGCCACCGCCACCGACAAATCCCTCGCCGCCTACGTCTCGCCCTTGAACGGGGTGAAACCCGCCCCCGAGGAGCTGCTCGCCTACCTGCGCTCGAAGCTCCCCGGCCATCTCGTGCCCGCCTCCCTCCTCGTCCTCGAGACCCTGCCCCTGAACGCGAACGGCAAGATCGACACCCGCGCCCTGCCCGAGACCGACGCCTTCGCCACCGAACCCGACCCGGACCGCCCGCCCACCGCCACCGAGACCGAGCTCTCCGCGATCTGGCGGGAGCTGCTGCGCCGCTCCGAGATCGGGCTCGACGACGACTTCTTCTGCCTCGGCGGCCATTCCCTCCTCGGCATGAAGATGCTCGTCCGCATCCAGAAGCGCTTCGGCCTCGCCCTGCCCCTCGCCGTACTCCTCCGCGCCCCCAGCGTGCGACGGCTCGCCGCCCTGATCGACCAGCGCAGCGGAACGGGCCAAGCTTCCGACGGGTCGGCGAACAACTTGTCGGAAGGCGGAAGATTCGCATCTTCCGCTACGGCCTCTCAAGGTAGCGGAACGTGCGAACGTTCCGACGAGGACGCAGCCAGCCACGGACCGGAACCCACCCCATCCACACCCGAGGAGACACCCCTGCCCATCCCCGAAGCAAGCGAAACCAGCGCCCCCTCCGACCGCGAGTCCAGCAAACCCGTCGAAACCCCGCTTCGCAAAGGCGGCATCCATCTCGTGCCCGCCCCGGCGGCCCTTCCCGGAGAACTCGCCGAGACCACCGTCGCGATCCAGCCCAAGGGCGACCTGCCCCCTCTCTTCGCCGTCCACGGCGGCGACGGCGGCATCCTCTTCTACGGCGAACTCGCCGAACGGCTCGGGGAGCAGCGCCCCTTCTACGCCTTCGAGGCCCCCGCCCTCACCGCGACCTCGCCCATCCCCGACGAGAGCGTCGAGGAGACCGCCGCGAACTACCTCGCCGAACTCCGCAAAGTCCAGCCCTCCGGCCCCTACCACCTCTGCGGCTACTCCTTCGGCGGAGTCGTCGCCTACGAGATGGCCCGCCAACTCGCCGCCGAAGGCGAGCGCATCGAGTTCCTCGGCCTCGTCGATACCGAGAACCCCGCGGTGCAGGCCCGCAAGCTCTCCCTCGGCGAGCGCCTCGCCGTGAACTGGAACAAGCGCAGCCTCGCCGACAAAGGCGTCATCGAAAAAGTCGGACGCATCGGCATGCGCATCGGCACCGGCCTCGCCTACCGCCTCTACTTCGAAGCCGAGAACGCCGTCGCCCGCACCCTGCCGCAGGCGAAAGGAGCCGGCTGGCTGCGCCAAGTCCAGCTCCGCAAAGCCCACGAGAAAGCGATGGAGTCCTACATCCCCGGACCCTTCGCCGGACGCCTCACCCTCTTCCGCGCCATGGTCGGCGGCGACAAGTTCGAGATCGGCGAGGACTACGGATGGGAGGAACTAGTCGACGAGCTCGACCTCATCGACATCCCCGGCAACCACATCAGCGTCTTCCACAAAGAGAACATCGACGCCATCGCCGAGGCATTTCGGCGGGCGTTAGGTGGGGTTCTGGTGGGGTGAGCGTGGGGGCGATTGGGAATACGGGTGTAGCGGAGCTTGTATGGGTCGGCTTTTGGGAAGGGACACGCTGAACGTCAAGGGTCAGCTACCGCCGTCAGGCGGTTAGCTGCACCCGTTTGTTCGACCCGGCCTGATCCGCGCCCGAACCCCGCACAATTGAACATCAAATACTAATCATCCGATGACAGATACAGAACTCTACAAGACAATCCAGAGGCTTCGGACGCAGAGACGATCTTTGCGAGAGAGGATGCAGCATCATCGCGTCGAAGCAGCCAGGTATTTTCGCCTATCCTTTCTATCCCTCTACCTTCATTGTCGATGCTCTGCGTCGAGGCTACGAAGTCTAGCCATGCTGTGCTTGCTTTGCATGTGTCGTCGGACGGCTTCCGGGTGCATACGAGTATGTAGTGCTTTTTCATATATGGGGGTTTCTCGGTCGAACGTTGTTTATCCACAAAAAATTGTACGCTAATCAGATTCGTACACAAAAACCTGTGGACGAATCGAACTTCGAGTGTTCACAAGGACAAATCAAGCTCAAATTTCACGAACTCAGCCAAATTCTCAAACCTTCCCAATAGAAAAGCAGATGCCGGTCGAAGGGCTTCCTGACTTGGATGCTGCGAATCCGGGCGAGTTCGGGAGCGGCGAAACGGCGGCGAATCCCGAGACCGGGCCGCTCGGAGAGCATTCAGATCGTCTCATCCACGGCGAGTAGGTAGCGCTCGGCAAGATCGAGGTCGGTATTCTCCAAGGGTCTTTCCTAGATTAGGGGTGAATTGAGGAGGCTTTCCTTGAGTATCAGCA
>ERZ761602.775-NODE-775-length-64164-cov-6.425026_pt1 | contig 64164 bp, 46 predicted proteins | sample MGYA00512165_ERZ761602 | MGnify/ENA primary metagenome ERZ761602 (study PRJEB28899, sample SAMN02445085) | bioreactor sludge metagenome | biome: EBPR sludge; isolation source: Thorneside wastewater treatment plant | place: Australia: Brisbane, Thorneside Wastewater...
GCGCAGAGCGCGACGGTCTGGGCGGCGACGTCGGCCGCTTCGCCGAGGCGCTTCACGCCGCCGAGCGCTCGCGCCCGCGCGACGCCGAGCCTGCACGCGGCCGCCGCGTCGAGCGTCGGCTTCTGCTTCACGAGCGCGTCGAGCTCGGTGGCCGCCTCCCGCAGGCGCCCGGCCCCGACGAGCTGCTCGGCGCGCGCGAGCCTGCGCGCGGCGTCGGGGCGCTCGAACGCGCCGCGCGTCGCGTGCGCGACGCGCCGAGTCGCCTCGAGGGAGAGCTTCTTCGCGAGCTCTGCCTGCGTGGCGAGCGGCGAGGCGTAGCGCCCGAGCTCGAGCAGCTCGAGCGCCTCCTCGACGTGCTCTGCCTTCGGGCTCCTGAGCAGCGCGCGCGCCACGAGCAGCAGGTCCTCGCCCCAGGCGCGATCGCGGCGAGGCTCGGTGAAGAGGGGAGCCCAGCGTCGCCGCGCGGCGTCGAGCTCGCCGCGCGCGAGCTCGGCGCGCAGCCACGCGCGCGAGAGCCTGCGCCGCTCGACGACTGCCTCGTCGATGCCCGCGAGCAGCGTGACCGCTTGCGCCGCGCGGCCGAGCTCGATCGCGAGCTCGGCGGCGAAGAGCCCCGACACCGGCGAGATCCCCGCCGCGAGGCCGTGGGCGCGCTCGAAGCCGCGCTGCGCCCCCGCTGGATCGCCGCCCCTTCTGCGGAGCTGCGCGGCGGCGTGCCAACGCTCTGCGCGATCGTCGCGCGGCTCGGCCTCGTTCGCGGCCGCGGCCTCGAGCAAACGTGCAGCCTCGAGCCATGCGCCCGCGTCGAGCTTCGCGCGCAGGCCGGGAAGGCGAGGGTCGTCGAAGCAGACGACGAGCGAGTCGAGCGAGAGGCTCGGCGAGGGCTCCGCGGAGGCGGGCTCGGGGGCGAGCTCGACCGCGACCTGGGCGCCGCTCGAGCTGGGCGCCGTGACGGGAGCCGGAGACGCCTCGGGGCGCGGCGGCGCCGGCGCGGAGGCGCAAGCGAGCAGCGCGAGCGCGAGCCAAGGCGCAACGCCGGAGCGGCGTGCCCAGGACGCGCGCCCGGGAGGGAGCTCCCGCGCGGACGATCGCGGACCCGGTCGGGCGGGCGATGGAGCGGTCGAGGCCTTCGTCACGCGTGGCAGCATCGTCGCGGTCGTGCCCGAGCGGCAAGCGTGGAGCGCTCCACCGCGAGGGTGTATCGTCGCTCCATGCATCGAGCTTCGCTTCTTCTCCCTCTCTGGGTGGGCCTCGCCACGAGCGCGTCGGCCTGCGGTGGCATCGTCACCTTCGACGACGGTGGCAGCGGTGGCGCCGGCGGCTCCGGTCCTGGCTCGAGCTCGAGCGTCGTCCCGAGCACGACCACGACCGTGACGAGCTCGGTCTCGTCGAGCAGCGGCCCGAGCTCGACCTGCGAGTACTTCTGCGATCGCCTCGCGGTCTGCCTCGGCCCGGAAGAGTGCGGCGAGGCCTGCGCCAGCGTGTTCGTGCCCGGCTGCGAGAGCGAAGCCGACGCCTTCCTGCGATGCCTCGCCGACGCCGTCTCGGTGCCCAGCTGCTCCTACGAAGGCGGCTGCGACGACTTCGATCTCGCCTACCAGGCCTGCGTCGGCACGGGCCCGGGCTGTGACGAAGGCGCGTGTTTCGTCGGGCCCAACCAGTGCGGCTGCGAGGCCGAGTGCCAGGGCCTGCAGGTGAGCAACCGCTGCGCGACCCTGCCGAACGGCAACCTGAGCTGCGAGTGCTTCGTCGGGGACAGCTTCGTCGGCAGCTGCAACCAGGCCTTCCCGGACTGCTCGGTGGAGGCCTCTTGCTGCCAGGGGCTCTGGTTCGGCTTCGACGACGGCCCGCCGCCTCCGCCGCCGAACTGAGCCGCGCTCCCCCGCGAGCTCGGGGCGAAGCCGCGCAGCAGCTCAGCGCAGCGACTTCACCGTGAACGGCGGCGAGACGCCCATGTTGAAGTGCGCGCTGATCGCGAGCGCGCGCTTGATGCGCGTGATCGGCGCCACCCTGGGCATCGCCGCCATGGCGCCGAGCGCGTACTCGGCGCCGCTGCCGACGGCGTCGAAGCCATCGGCCATCTCGTTGACCTGGAAGTCGCTCTGCACCGAGTAGAGCCGCCCGCGGAAGCCGACGAGGAACTGCCCGCCGCTCTCGGTGTTCGCCTCCACCTTCGCGACGCCACGCTCCTTCAGGAGCGCGCGCACCGACTCGACGAAGCTCGTCACCATGAAGCGCATGTCGTCGGACTCGTCGCCCTGAGGGGGCACCGCGAGCGTGTGCTCGAGCAGCTGCCCCATGCGGAAGCTCGTCGTGTAGCCGATGAGGAAGGGCCCACGCCGGAACACCTTGGGGAGCTTCGTGACGCGCGAGGTCCACCCCGAGACCGAGGCGCTGTCGCCGCCGATGTACACGGTCCCCTTCTGCACGAGCCCCACGATGCAGGTCATGTTCCCCTCGACTCTCAGGCTTGGCTCTCGCGAGCGCGCCGCTTGCTCATGCGGATTTCGTTGCCGCGCCCTCGGAAGCTCACTTCGTCCATGAAGGTGCGGATGAGCATCAGCCCGCGGCCGTGCGTGCGATCGAGGTTCGCGACGTCGGTCGGGTCGGCGAGCGTGCTGGCGTCGAAGCCCGGGCCCTCGTCGGTGACCGTGTAGACGACCTCGTCCTTCGTGTGGCTGGCGCGCAGGCGCACCGTGCGACGGCTGTAGGGCGGCTCCTTGCGGCGCTTCGCGACGAGCGCGTGGAAGCTGGAGCCGTCGCCCTCGTCGAGCAGGCTCGAGCTCACCTCGAGGCTGCCGTGCACGACGGCGTTCACGATCGCCTCGCGCAGCGCCACCCCGACCTGCAGGGCGCCGCCTTCGTCGCAGAGGCCGAGCTTGAGCAGGTTGGACTCGAGCGTGCCGATGACCTCGCTCATCGACTCGAGCTCGAGCCCGAGCTCGAAATCGAGCTCGCCCACCTCGAGCGGATCGAGCCCGCTCTCCCTGCGCCCGCCGTGCAAGAGCGCCAGGATCGCGCCCACGGTCTCGACGAGATCGCTCGCGAGCTTGCGCTTCGGCACGTAGCTCGAGGCGCCGATGCGAAGCGCCGCCTCGGCGACCGCCTCGCTGCCGTGCGCCGTCATCAGCACGACGGGCAGGGAGGGGTTCGTCACCCTGAGCTGCGCGACGAGCTCGAGCCCGTCGAGGAAGGGCATCTGCAGATCGGTGACGACGGCGTCGGGCTCCTTCGCCGCCACGCTCGCGAGCGCCGCGCGACCATCCTCGGCGTGCTCGACGACGTAGCCGGCCTTCGTCAGCAGGGCCCCAGCGAGCCTGCGGTCGAGCGCCGAGTCGTCGACGACGAGGATGGTGTAGCCAGCCACGGGAGCCGCAGCATAACCGCTCCGGCGGGGCCTGCCACGCTCGGCGGGCGCCTACATCGTGGTCGAGCCGACGAAGTCCTCGAGCTCGCGGCGCAGCTCCTCGAGCTCGCCGATCAGCGCGTCGAGCTCGGCCGGCCGAGCCGCTGGAAGCGCCTCGCGCCCGGCGCGCTCGAGGCCGAAGGCGAGCTCTCGCGCGCGCCTCGCGCCCCAGTGGTCGACGCTCCCCTTCAGCGTGTGCGCGGCGCGCACGAAGCCCTCGCGATCGCCGGTCGAGAGCGCGCGCTCGAGGTCCGCGATCCAGCGCGGCGACTCGGTCAGGTAGATCGTCGCGAGCTCACGCGCGAGCTCCTCGTCGCCGCCTGCGCGCGTGATCGCCGCCTCGCGATCGAGCCGTGGGCCGGGTTCGCCGGCGGGTGGTGGCGGGACCGAGGGAACGCTCACGCGGTTCGGCTCCGGCGTGCTCGCCTCGCCGCTGCCCACGACCCGCGACAGCTCACGCAAGAGCTCCGGAATGCGGATGGGTTTGGTGACGTAGCCGTCGAAGCCCGCGTCGACGCAGCGCTCACGGTCGCCCTTCATGGCGTGTGCCGTCACGGCGATGAGCGGTAGCCTCTCGAGGCCCGCCTCGGCCTCCGCCGCGCGGCGCCTCGATGCGAGCTCGAGCCCGTCCATGACCGGCATCTGGATGTCGGTGAGCAGCGCGTCGAAGCTCCGCGCGAGCGAGGCCTCGAGTGCGGCCTGGCCGTCGTCGGCCGTCTCGACCGTGTGGCCTCCCTTCTCGAGGATCGCGCGCAGGAGCTTTCGGTTCACCGCGCTGTCTTCGGCGACGAGCAGGTGCAGCCTGCGGTTCGGCAGGCTCGACACTCGCTCCGAGGCAGGCGCGACCTCGTCGAGCCCGAGCTCGGCGCCACGCAGGCTGGCGATCGCCTCGACGAGGCGCCGAGTCTGCACGGGCTTCACGACGTAGCAGGGCAAACCCGCGACGCGACACCGCTCGGCGTCGTCGGAGGTGCGCGGCGCGACGAGCAGGGGCAGGACCGGGATGCCCGCGCGCGTGCCGAGCCGCACCGCGAGATCGAGGCCGTCGCCGCGGCCGTCGGGGCCGGGCAGCGTCGTGTCCACGATCGCGATCGACGGCCTCTCTGCGCCCTCGATCGCGCGGAGGGCGCTCGCGCTCGAGTCCACCGAGCGCACCCGCGCGCCGAGCGCGTACAACGCGCGCTCGAGCGCGACGCGCGCGACCGGGTGATCCTCCACGAGCAAGACCTCGAGACCCTCGAGCACGGCGCGCAGCTTCGCGCGCTCGGTGGCGGGCTCGGGCGCGAGGCCGAGCACGAGGCGCGCCTCGAAGCTCGAACCTTGCCCGGGCACGCTGTCGACCCTGAGCGTCCCGCCCATCGCCTCCGCGAGGCGCATGCTGATCGTGAGCCCGAGGCCGGTGCCGCCGAAGCGCCTCGTCATCGAGCCGTCGGCCTGCGTGAAGGCCTCGAAGATCGCGCGGCGCTGCGCCTCGGGGATGCCGATGCCCGTGTCGGTCACCGTGAAACCGAGCTCCACGCGCGCCGGCGCACCCGGCTCCGAGGGCTCGGGCCCGTGCCGGAGCTGCACCCGCACCGTGACGCTGCCGCGCTCGGTGAACTTGATCGCGTTGCCGACGAGGTTCACGAGGATCTGGCGCACGCGCTGCTCGTCGCCCGCGACGCGCTCGGGCACGCCGTCGTCGATGGACCCGACCAGCTCGAGCCCCCGCTGCTGCGCGCGCAGCGCGAAGCTGCGCAGCGTGCTGCCGAGCATCGCCTCCACGTCGAAGCTGCGCTGCTCGAGCTCGAGCTTGCCCGCCTCGATCTTCGAGAAGTCGAGCAGATCGTCGAGCAGCACCAGGAGGGCCTCGGCGGAGCTGCGCACCGTCTCGAGGTGATCGCGCTGCTCGCGGCTGAGCTCGGTGTCGAGCGCGAGGTTCGTCATGCCGAGGATGCCGTTCATCGGCGTGCGGATCTCGTGGCTGACGTTCGCGAGGAAGTGCCCCTTGGCGCGGTTGGCGGCCTCGGCCGCCTCCTTGGCCTGCGACAGCTCGGCCTCGGCCTTGCGCCGCGCCGCGAGCAGCTCGAGCAGCGACGCCGAGTGCTCCCGCTCCTGACGGATCGACGCCGCGGCGTAGCGATCGGCGGCGCGCTTCGAGAGGCCCGCCATCACGACCACGGCGGGCATCGTCACGAGGTGGACGAGCACACGCAGCAGGTCTTCCTCTTCGTAGTGGAACGACCAGTTCGGCGTGGCGTAGAACCCGAGGAGATAGGCGCCCGCGATCACCGCCGAGCTGAGCCCCGCGCGCATGCCGCCCGCGAAGGCGGAGAAGACGCAGATCGTCATCAGGATCGCGGGGGGGTTCGGGAAGCGCGTGCCCAGCCTACCCGCGAGTTCGGCGAAGACGACGATGCCCAGCGCGAGCAGCGGGCCGATGACGAGCTGGCTCGTCGGGCGCAGGCGTTTGTGCGCCTCGGCCTCGTCGTCGACGTGCACGATCGGCGCGTCGTCGTAGGACGATAGCGGCTGCAGCTCGCGCGAGCCTCGAGCGTCTCCGGGCGGGGTCGTCATCGCGCGCTCGCCCGGCTCGCTCAGAAGCGCGCTTCGACGATGGCGCCTGCGCCGCTCGGCGCGCGCTCCGCGCCGCTCGTGATCGCCCAGGGCAGCACCGTGACGGCCCGAGGCGGCGCGGGATCCTCCGGCTCGAGCACCACCCAGAGCACGACCGCCGTCACGATCGTCGCGGCGCTCGCCGCGCCGACGATGATCGACGTCGTGTGCAAGGTGGCACCCTCCTCGGCGCGCGCCTGGAGCGCCGTCGGGCAAACGCCGGTCTCCCACCCGGGGCAGCCGTCCTTCACCTCCGCGGCCGCCACCTGCGAGAGCCCGTAGAGCACCCCCGATCCGGCGAGACCGAGCACGCCGATCGTACCCACGACGACCGCCGGCGCGCGTGAGCCGCTCGGTGGCTCCACCGCGGGTGGTGGAGCGACGGGCTTCGATCGCACCGTCGAAGCCTCCGGTGCGGGCTTCGAGCTGGTGTCGAGCTCGAGCTCCTCGTCGTCGCCTTCGGCGAGCTTCACCACGCGCACGAGCTCGAAGCCTCCGCTCGCGGCCACCTCGACGCGGTGCTCACCCGGGTCGAGCAGCAAGGGCTCGCCGAGCTGATGCGGCAGGTACATGGTGCCGTCGATGCGCACGGCGCGCCGGTCGTCGTTGCCCCGCACGATGCGCAGCTTCGGCACCCTCGGGCGCAGCGGCCCGAGGCGCTTCTCTGCGTTCTCGATCACCGGCGCGGCCGCGTCGCTCTGCTCGGCCTTCGCCATCTCGAGCGCGTCTTCGTAGCCTCGCAGGGCGTCGGCGAGCTTGCCGAGGTTCTCGTCGCAGAGCGCGATGTGATAGCGCACCTGCGGGCTCGTGCGCTTCGGGGCGATCTCGCGGAAGATCTCGCGCGCCTCGGCCCAGGCGCCTCGCTCCTCGAGCTCGATCGCCTCGAAGAAGCGCTTGCGCAGGTGCTCGAGCTCCGCCGCGCTGAGCGTCTGCGCGGAGGCGACGCTCGCCACGTGGACGGGGGCCACGGCGAGCGCGACGGCGAGCGCGAGCCTCGGCCACGCGCGGGGGGCCGCCGTACGAGCGCGGAGCTCCGCAGGAGGCACGGGCTGCTCAGGAGGCATTGCGCTCGTGGATCAGCCAGAGGCCGGTGAGGGTGAGGTCGTGGTCGACGTGCTCGATGCTGCGCGTCTCCTTGCCGATGAGGCCTGCGAGACCGCCGGTCGCGACGACGCGCACCTCGCCACCGAGCTCGACCTTGAGGCGATCGCAGAGGCCGTCGACCAGGCTCGCGTAGCCGTAGACGATGCCCGACTGCATCGACTGCGTGGGGTTCTTGCCGATCGCACGGGGCGGCACGGCGAGCTCGACGCGGTGCAGGCGCGCGGCGCGCGAGAAGAGCGCCTCGGCGCTGATCTGCACCCCGGGCACGATCACGCCGCCGAGGTACTCGCCCTTCTTGCTCACGCAGTCGAAGGTCGTCGCGGTGCCGAAGTCGACCACGATGCAGGCCCCGCCGGCCCAGGTGTGCCCCGCGACGGCGTTGACGATGCGGTCGGCGCCCACCTCACGCGGGTCTTCGTACAGGATCGGCATGCCGGTCTTGATGCCGGGGCCGACGACGACCGGTGTGAGGCCGAAGGCGCGCTTCACGAAGCCGACCATGGTGTCGGTGAGCGTGGGCACGACGCTCGCGATGATGGCCGCGTCGATGCCCTCGTGCGACACGCCGTAGAGGGACATCATCTGGCGGACGGCGATCGCGTACTCGTCGGCGGTGCGCTGGCGCGCGCTCTCGGTGCGCATGTGGTGCACGAGGGAGCCTCCCTCGAGCACGCCGAAGCTGATGTTCGTATTGCCTACGTCGATCGCGAGGAGCATCGGATTCCTGGGGCGACCCGCCGGGGGCCGCGGTCACTCGGGCCTCGGGCGCGGGGCGCGGCCTCGGACTCCTCCTTCTACCATCCGCGGGCTCGAGCCGGGGCAGGCGTTGCGCCGGCGCGCACCTCGGCCCGCCCGCGCCGCCGCCGCCGCGTGGTAGAACGACTCGATGCAGGGGAACCAGACCTGGGGCGCGCTGCTCGGGGCGAGCCTGCTCGCCACCGTCGTGGGAGCCTGCGGGGCGCGCAGCGAGCTCGAGCTCCACGGCGCAGGCACCGGCGGCTCCACCGGCGAGGGCGGCTCCGCCGGCGAAGGAGGTTCCGGCGCCAGCACGCCGACCGGCGGCGGCGGCTTCGGCGGAGAGCTCGTCGGCGGAGGAGGCTTCGGCGGCGAGCCGAGCGGCGGAGGTGGCTCCGGCGGTGTGGGTGGCGTGGAGCAGCTCGCGCTCGGCGCCGGTCACAGCTGTCTGCGCACCTTCGAGGGCAAGGTCTACTGCTGGGGAGGCAACAACCGAGGACAGCTCGGGCTCGGCGACGAAGTCGACCGTCTGAGCCCCGTCGAGGTCCCGCTCGACGGACCCGCCAAGGACCTCGCGGCTGGCGCCTTCCACACCTGCGCGGTGCTCGCCGAGGGCGAGCGCCTCTACTGCTGGGGCCACCACAACAGAGGTCAGGTCGGCATCGGGCTCAGCGCGAGCGACGAGATCCTCTCTCCCGTCGAGGTCGGGCTCGCCGGTGTCGACGATCTCGCGCTCGGCGAGCAGCACAGCTGCGCGCGCCAGGGCGAGACCGTCTACTGCTGGGGCAACAACGCGAGCGGTCAGGTCGGCGACGGAACGCAGACCGACCGGGTCGTGCCCGTCGTCGTGGACGAGGCGCTCGGCTCCGGGGGCATCGCCGCGGGTGGATTCCACAGCTGCGCGCCCGCAGCGAACGGCCTCGTGCGTTGCTGGGGCGCCAACGCCAGCCGCGAGTGCGGCATCCCGGGCATGGGGCAGTCGACGATCCTCACGCCGCAGAACGTACCGGGCCTCGCGAACGCAGGGCTCGAGGCCGTGCGCTCCGGCATGGGTCGGCACAGCTGCGGCTTCTCGACGGCCGAGCTCTACTGTTGGGGCAGCAACGCGAGCGGCCAGCTCGGCCTCGGCACCGTGTCGCCCGCCGAGCTGCCGCAGCCCACCTCGCTCGGCCAGGGCGTGATCCCCAGCGACGTGCGCCCCGGCTTCGCCCACACCTGCGCCCTCGGCGAGGGCAGGGTCTATTGTTGGGGTGACAACTTCGGCGGCAAGCTCGGCGTCGGGGTCGTCGCCCCGAACGTGCCGAGCCCCACCGTGGTCCCCGGCCTCGATGGCGTCGTCGCGATCGGGGCCGGAACGCAGCACACCTGCGCTTATCTCGGTCCGACCGACGTGCGCTGCTGGGGCGGCAACGCCTTCGGCCAGCTCGGGACGGGCGACACCCAGCCGCGCAACGCGCCGACACCGATCGTCTTGCCGTGAGGAGCTCGCGATGCTCGCAGTGACCGGGATCACGAGCGGCGTGGGCATGCGCCTCGCCGAGGTTGCGCTCGAGCGTGGGCACGCGCTGCGCGCGCTCGTCCGCGATCGGAGCCGCGCCGACGCACGCGCGCTCGAGGCCCGAGGGGTCGTGCTCGTGGAGGGCGATCTCGAGAGCCCGGGCGCGCTCGCGACGCTCGCGGAGGGGGCCAGCGCGGTCCTGCACCTCGCGGCGCACGTCGGCGACAAGGGCGACCGCGCGACCTTCGAGCGCATCAACGTCGGCGGCACCAAGAACGCACTCGAGGGTGCGGCGCGCGCCGACGTGCGGCGCTTCGTGCAGCTCTCGAGCACGGCCGTCTACGGGCGCCCCGACCGAGGCAGGGTCGACGAGACCTGGCCCGTCTTCGAGAGCGGCCAGCCCTACGACGACACCAAGCTCGCCGCCGAGCAGCTCGCCTTCGAGCGAGGCCGCGCGCTCGGGCTCGAGGTCGTGGCCATCCGCCCGCCGATCATCTACGGGCCCTACGATCGCAACTTCATGCCTCGCGCCGTCGACGCGCTGTTCGGCCGCCGCTTCCTCCTGATCGACGGCGGCAGCGCGCCGCTCAACATGGTGTGGGTCGATCACCTCGTCGACGCCCTCTTGCTCGCCGCCGAGCGCCCGGGCGTCGCCGGCGAGGCCTTCAACCTCATGGACGAGGTGGACCGACGGCCGCCGTCGGTTCGCGAGGTGGCAGAGACGATCGCGCGCGCGGTGGGGGCGCCCAGGCCCCGGCTCTCCCTGCCGTACCCGGTCGCGCTCGGCTTGGGGCACCTGGTCGAGCGCGCCTTCGCGCTCGCCCGGCCCGACGCCACGCCGCCTCTCTCGCCCTTCGTCGCGCGCATACTCTCGCGCCACGTGATCTACGACGCCTCCAAGGCCCAGCGCCTGCTCGGCTGGCAGCCGACCGTGCATACGCTCGAGGGCGTGCGCCGCGAGGCGGAGGCCTATGCGAAGAGGTTGCGGGGGTAGCAGGGGGGCGAGCGCGTCGCCCCCCTCGGCCCGGGGTGCTCACACGTGCATGATCTCGCCCTTGAGCGAGTAGGCGATCGCGAGCACGTCCTTCTGCGTCGCGGGGTCGATGCCGTGTTTGCCGAGCACGCCGAGGATGTCGTCGATCGCGGCCATGTATTCGGCCTCGCTGATGTTCATTCCCCGGTGGGCGTCGGGCATCGAGCGACCGCCATAGCCTGCCGGGCCGCCGCTGCCCGCCTCGAGGAAGGTGCAGAGGTGCTGCTTGGTGACCGCGAGCTTCTCCGGGGTGTCGAGGTAGGGGCGGAACCTCGCGCGGATCGTCGGGTTCTCCATGTGGGCGGCGACGATGTCGTCGACCAGCGCGCGGATGCCGGGCGTCGAGCCGAGGCGGAGGTAGAGGGATTGAGCTTCCATGGTGAACGGTTCCTTCTTGGCGTGGGTGAATGAATAGACCGATCGGTCTAATCGAGACCGAAGCAAAGCAAGCCTGAGGCCCATGCGCAGGGCAGGGTGGCGCGTCGCGCTCCGCGCGTCGTTCAGGTCGAGGTCGAGCGGAAGTAGAAGTCGAGCATCTGCTTCAGCGGTGCCGAATCGCGGCGGAGCCTGGTGCGAAGCGCCGCGCCCTCCCAGCAATTGACGAGCAGATCGGCCATGGCGCGGGTGTCGGTGCCAGGTGGTAGCTCGCGGCGCGCCACCGCGAGATCGAGGCAATGGGCGATCCGCCGCGCGATCTCGGAGAAGCACCACTCCACCTTGCGCCGGAAGGCCTCACTCACGCCGGAGAGCTCCTGCCCGAGCCCGCCGAGCAGACACCCGAGGTAGCCCTCGCCGCGGTACTTCTCCTCGGTGAGCTCGAAGAAGTGGCGTACGCGCGACAGGGGCGCGCGGCTCTCGTCGCCGAGGCAGGCGTCGAGGCCGGCGTGGACTTCGCTCATGTAGAGGTCGATGACCTGCAGGCCGAAGTCCTCCTTGCTCGTGAAGTGGTGGTAGAACGAACCCTTCGGGATGCCCGTCGCGTCGAGCACCGCCGAGATGCCGAGGTCGTGGTAGCCGTGTCGCAAGAGCATGGCCATGCCCTGCTCGAGCAGACGCTGTTTCGTGTCGGCCGCCATCGCCTCGCCCCCGTGTCGCGTAGACCGCTCGGTCTAGATCGCAGACTGCACGAGCTCGTCGGTCATCGCAAGGGTGCTCGTGCAAGGTTCCGTCTGCGCGTCGCGGCTCGACGGCCTCGCCTGCGCCGAGGCGAGAAGGACCGAGCGATGCATTCGGCCACGGGCAGCGGTGCACCTCGCTCGGTGGCCCCTCGTCGCGTATGCTGCCGACCGCCACTGGGAAGCGCTCCGCGATGAAGGTCCGTCCGTTGAACGACGAGCGCGAGCTGCTCGCCATCGTGCCCGCCTGGCGCGAGCTCTTCGCCCGCGTGGCCTGCCCGCAGGTCGTGCAATCGCCGGTCTGGGCCCTCGAATGGTGGCGCGAATTCGGCGGCGACGAGGGGCGCGCGATGCACGCGCTGGCCTTCGAGGAGCCGGAGGGGCGCCTGGTCGGGCTCGCGCTGCTGTGCTCGCGGCGGGTGCTGAGGCGCCGGGTCGTGCCGATCCGGCGCCTCGAGGTCTGGATGAGCGGCGAGCCTCGCGAGCACGAGATCTTCTCCGAGTACCTGGGCCTGCTCGCAGAGGCCGGTGCGGAGCAGAGCGTGGCGCGTGCGCTCGCGGACGCGCTCCACGAGGGCCGCGTCGGGCCCTTCGAGCAGCTCCTGATCGCGCGCGGTGCACACGACGACCCTGTGCTCGTCGCCTTGGCCGAGGCGCTGCGCGAGCGCGGCTTCGAGGTGGCGCGGCCCGTGCGCTGGAGCTCGGCGTACGCGAAGCTGCCCGACACCTGGGAGGCCTACCTCGCGGGCCGCTCCAAGAACCAGCGACACCAGCTGCGGCTCTCGCTCAAGGAGCTCGATGCCTGGGCGGCCGGCGCGCCGGTCGAGCTCTGCGCCGCGAGTGACAGGCGCTCCGCGCTGGATGCACTCGCCATCTTGAGAGCGCTGCACGGCGCGCGCTGGGAGAAGGAGCACCCGGGAGGGGTCTTCGCGAGCCCGCGCTTCAGCCGCTTTCACGAGCGGGTGCTCCCCGAGCTCGTCGAGCAGGGGCTCGGCGAGCTCATCTGGCTGCGCGTGGGGGAGCGCCCCGTGGCGGCCTTCTACAACCTCGTCGTCGGCGGGCGCACCCAGGCCTATCTGGGGGGCCGCGTCGTCGAGGGGGTCCCGCATCGCCTCTCGCTCGGTACGGCCGCGCACGCGCTGGCGATCCAGCGCTGCATCGCCCGCGGTGACCGCGAGTACGACCTCTTGAGCGGCGGCGCCACGTACAAGGAGCGCTTCACCACCGACGTGCGAGAGCTGTCCGACCTCGTCGCCTGGAGCCCTTCGCTGCGCGGCCGGCTCACCGGTACGGTCGTACGCGTGGCCGAGCGGGTGCTCTCGCTCGGCCGCGGCGTGCCGAGCCGCGAGCGCACGACACGCGCGGTGGAGTAGGCGCCTCCGCTCGTTTCGGCTAGGAGCGCGCTCGACGATGAGCGAACCACGCGCCCAGGCCGGGGCCTCCGCCGAAGCGGTGAGCCTGGCCGACGAAGCCGAGTCCCCCTGGGCTCCGCGGCGCCCAGGCTCGCTCACGAGGCGCGTGCTGCCGATCGTGCTCGCGCTCGGCCTGCTCGGCTTCGTGCTGCTGCGCATCGACTTCGGCTCCTTCGCCGAGGCGCTCGCGCGCGTGGACCACGTGGGCTTCGTCGCCTTCACCACGCTGTGGCTCGCGGCGCTGCTCGTGTGGGACGGCTTCGGCAGCTACATCGCCTACCGCTCGATCGCGCGCGGCGTGGGCCTGTGGGATCTGGTGCTCTACCGCAGCGCCTCGTACCTGCCCGGCCTGCTGAACTACCACGTCTCGCAGGGCTTCCTCACCTACGTGCTCTCGCGCCTCGGCGGCGTGCCCATCCCTCGCATGGCGGGCGCGACGCTGCTCTCCTACGCCGGCTGGTTCGGCTGTCTGCTCGGCTGCGTGGCCATCGCCTTGCCCCTCGCGGGCCAGCGGTTCGGCTACTCCGTCGGCATCGTGCTCGCCGGCCTCGCGTACCTCGGGCTCATCGCCTCGCGCCCGAAGCTCTTCGCGCGCTCGAGCCTGCTCGCGCCGCTCTTCGAGGCCGGGCTCTCGGGCCACGCCGTCGCGCTCGCCGCGCGCTTCCCGCATTTCGCCTGGCTCGTGCTCGGGCACTGGGTCGCGCTCGCCTTCTTCGGTGTGCGTGTGCCCGCTCTCGACGCGCTCGTCGAGCTGCCGATCCTGCTCGTGGTCTCGACCCTGCCGATCACACCGCAGGGCTTCGGCACGCGCGACGCGGTGGCGGGCGCCTTCTTCGCGAAGCTCGCGCCGGGCGCCACGGAGGAGGAGCGCCTCGCGCAGGTCGCTGCCTGCACGACGAGCTGGGGCGTCTTGCTCACGCTCCTCTCCTTCGTATTGGGGCTCGTGGCGATGCGCTTCGTGAACCAGAGGCTCGGGCTCCGGGCCGAAGGCAAATGGCGCATCGGCGAGGCCTCGAAGCCAGGCGCCTCGCCCGGCCAGGGCGGTTGAACCATGCCCGACGACGCAGCCCGGAAGCCATCCGAATCTCTCCCCTCCAAGTCCCGAGGCAGGCGCGCCTTCTGGCTCTCCGCGCTCGCGCTCGCGCTGCTCGCGGCGGCCTTCTGGCGCCCCCTGCTCTTCGTGGGCGGGGGTGGCTTCATCGCGGTAGGGCACGGCATGCAGGAGCTGGTGAGCGGCTTCCGCTCAGGCGATGGCGACACTCCCCAGGAGGTGCTCGCGGGTGTGCTCGACGCCAACGAGAAGGCCTCCTTCGTGCGAGGCGCGCTGCCGGTGGTGAAGCGCAAGCCCGAGGTGCTCGTGGTGATGTGCATCGATCCTCGCCTCGACGCGCGCGTCGTGATGGGCGACACACGCGACCAGTACGACGTCGTACGCATCCCGGGCTCGGTGCTCTCCGAGGAGGCGATCGAGGCCATCGAGCTCGGCGTGAAGGAGCACCGCGTGAAGGTGGTGCTCTTCACCACGCACACCGGGTGCGCGATGGAGGCGGTCGCGCATTCGCACGACGCCGAGCACTTCCCGGCGCTGTCGCAGGCCGTGCACAAACGCGAGGAGCGCTTCAAGGAGCTGCTCGAGCGGCCGCTCATCGCCGAGCGCATCGCCTCCGGAGAGCTGCTGGTGAAGCGGTACACGATCGATACCAGCAACGATCGGCTCATCCCTGCCGATTGAAGTGGGCGAGGGCGACGATGCCGCCGCGGGCCCGGGCGAGAGCGCCCGGACCCGCTGCACCGTCGGGCGCGGAGTGGCTCAGCTGATCGTGCCCGGCTGGGCCTGCGCGGCGTAGTCCGGCATCGGGTAGGGCGCGTGCGCGGGCGGCTGCGGCGAGCGCGCGTTCGCGCCGAGGCGCTGATCGAGGACCTCCGACCATCGGATGCGGCCGGTGAGCAGCATCAAGAGGAACAGCGTCGCGATCGAGAGCAGCGTGACCGTGAGGCCCGTGAAGCCCTGCACGAAGTGCGCGAGTGAGAATCCGACGAGGTAGACGAGCTGCGCGAGGCCGGCCTCGACGAAGGCGAAGCGGCGCGACACGACGAGGCGCAGGTAGGCGACGACCATGCCGACGCTCACGAAGCTCGAGAGGCCGAAGGCCAGCCAGATCGGCAGGTGGTCCACCGAATAGGCGAAGAGCAGGTGGAAGGCGAAGAACGAGGCAGCGACGAAGAAGTAGTTGATGGGGTGCACGTCGAGGCCGCGGATGCGCGCGAGCACGGCGACGACGAGGAAGAAGAACAGGAGCGAGATGGGCGCGCTGAACGAGAGGCTCGAGGCGAGCTCGCCCGGCTGCAGCCGCTTCGGCATGACCATGCCGATGCCGTATCCGGTGACGACCTGCTCGAAGCGCCACACGAGCTCGGTGCCCTCGCTGGTCGCGCTGCGCGACGAGGGAGAGAGCGTCATCGTCGGGAAGTCGATCGCGTCGAAGTCGGTGCGCATGACGAGCTCGAAATCGGAGAGGCTGCCCGCGCCTGCGCTCGGTGCGTAGCGCCACTCGTCGAGCCCGCGGCTCTTGTAGGCCGCGCGGATGACGAGCTCTTGGTCGGGCTCCACGGGGACGCGTGCGACGGCGCCGCCGCCGCTCGGCTCGGCGTCGACCGGCTGGCCGTCGACCTCGAAGCGGAAGCCGTCGTAGACGCCGTTCGGGTCGGGGAAAGCGAAGGCGACGACGAGCGTGCCCGCCTCGGCGCTGCGGTGGCGGTAGCGCCACGAGCCGTCGAAGCCGACGTCGTAGAGCGCGTACCAGGTCATGCCCTTGAGGCGCTGGTCGAGGTCGAGCTCGACGGCGATGCGCGTCGCGTCGATGCGCAGGCCCGCGGCGGCCTGCGCGCCTTCGGGCTGCGCCGGCTCGTCGAAATCGACCGAGCTTCGGCCCTGGGTGCCGGCGTAGGAGGGCGCGGGCCGCGTCGGCACCGTGCCGGGCGGGGCGCCGGGCACCGGCGCTTCGGCGGCGGCGGCAGCTTCGAAGAGCAGGTTGGGCGCACGCTGCACGTGCGGTCTGCCCCAGAGCTCGCTCACGCGACTGCGCAGCTCGTGCTCCTGTTGGTCTTGGCGGTGGTTCGTCAGCGCGCCCAGGGTCAGCCACGCGACCGTGGTGCCGACGAAGATCACGACGACGGCGAAGGCTCTTGCGAAGGAGTGCATACCCGATGACTACGCTCGGGCTCTGTCGCGGGCGCGGCGCCTCGTGGGAGAGGTCGAGGAGGCTTCGTGGCGGTTTCGTGGCAGCCGCTCAGGGGGCCGAGGGAGGGGCGGCGCCTTCAGCTCGGGCCTGCTTGCGGCCGTAGAGCCACCACTTGCCCTGCTGGGCCTTGCGCTCGACGCTCGGATCCGAGCGGAACATGCGCGCCGGATCGAAGCTCGAGCGCACGAGGAACCAGTCGAAGAAGGCGCCTTGGCGCTGCATGTCGAAGCGCTCCGGAGTCCACTCGAAGCGGCTCGGTACCTGTGGCGGCACGACGGCGCCCGGCTCGGCAGGGTCGCGGTAGCGCAAGGGCGAGGTGCCCCACACGGCGAAGTGGAAGCTGAGCCAGCCACCGCGCTCGGCCTGCACCCAGGCCGGCAGGTGGATGTACGGCGTCTGCGTGCGCGTCGAGCCGGTGTGATCGAAGACCAGGTACGCGAGCCTGGGTGCCTGCGGCAGCTCGGCCGTCACCGCGTCGAAGTCGGCGGTCGTGGCGTCGAAGCGGCGGTAGTGATCCGTGACGAGCTCGGAGACGCCGAGGCTCGAGAGGCCGAGCGCGCCGACGAGCAGCGCGCGCAACCAGAGCGGGCGGGGCAGATCGGGCAGGAGCGCGGGCACGAGCACCGCCGCCGCCGAGACCTCACGTGGATAGACGTACCACCACGCGCCGATGTCCATCGGCAGGCTGAGGTAGCCGAGCATGAAGCCCGCGATGGAGAGCGCGACGGCGAGGTGCGTTGCGACGAGGTAGCGGCGCGACGGCGGTGGCGCCTCTCGCGCGCGCTCCTCGGCGGTGGGCCGATCCCAGAGCGCGAAGAGACCGCCGATGAGCGCGAGCAGGCCGAGCACCTCGAGGTGTCGCTCCGCGGCGACGCGCTCGCGTGGGTCGTCGAAGGCGCCGATCAGGTGCTCGGGGACCTCGGCGAGGCGCGCCGTGTCGAAGGCGAGGACGGCGCCGTCGCCCATCTCGGACGGGCGGCTCAGGTAGAAGGCGGCGAAGCACGAGAGCGCCAGGGAGAGCGGGAGCAGGAGCGGCTTCAGGCGGTGGAGCTCCCGCGTGAGCAACAGCGCGGTGAGCACGACCGCGAGCACGGCGAAGGGGAAGCGGAAGGGGTGCGTGACGAGCACGAGCACGAGCGAGGTGCCGAGCGCCGCCGCCCGCCCGCGCGAGGGCGCGTCGACGAGGCGCATCGTGAAGCCGAGGCAGGCGGCGAAGAGGCCGAGCGCGCCGACGAAGTTGACGAAGCCCCAGTGCGTGAGCTCGCACCACACGAGCGGCAGCGCACCCAGGCCGAGCAGCGGCGACTTCTTCATGCCCCAGGCGAGCACCGCGACACCCAGGGGCACGAAGCCGAGCACCACGGCGGCGGCGAGCTTGGTCGCCGGCACGGCGGGCAAGACGAGCATGAAGAGCGCGCCGAGCGCGTAGAGCGTGAGGTAGGGCACCGCGACCGGGTGCGCGGTGAACTGATCCTGGAAGTGGTAGCTCGGGTCGAACCAGTGCCTGAAGGCCGAGACGTAGGCCCCGTGGAAGGGCAGGTCGGTGATCGCCGGATAGCGCACGGCGAAGAGCGGGCGCAGCACCACCACGAGGCCGATGATCGTGGCCACGGCGGCGAGGGCGAGCTCGAGCGGCGTTCTACGCAAGCGGCCGCAAGGTACCAACGCGGCTCTCGTGTCCGCTACCGTTCGACGCGTGAGCGTAGCCCGAGACGAGCCCGCCTCGAGCCCGACGACGCGCCCCGCGTCGCTCGGCGCGCGCATCGCGCAGCTCGCCGCGCCGTCGCCCCCAGGCGACGACGGGCAACCCTCGGCGACGCCCGAGCAGCAGCGCTTCGCTCGCCGGGTGGTGATCGCCGCGACCGTGTGGATGCTCGTCGTCGTGCTCTGGGAGGCCTTCGGCCCCGTGCTCGCGGGCCACTACGCCTCGAGCGCGAGCATGGGCATCATCGCCGACAACATGCTGCGGTGGCGCATCGGCGCGCCCGTCTGGCTCTACACCGAGGTCGCGCCGACGCCCGCGGACTACTACTGCCATCACCCCTGGGGGATCTTCTGGTCGACGGCCGCGCTGCGCGCCCTCGTCGGTCGCCACGACGTGGTGTGCAGGCTTGCCGCGATGCTGCTCAGCGCCGCGACGCCCGCCTTGCTCGCGGCGCTCGGGCGCGCGCTCTGGGGGCCGCTCGCCGGCGCGGCGTGCGCGCTCGCCTTCGTCTGCCTGCCGATCGCGCTCTCCTTCGCGCAGTTCAACGCGCTCGAGGTGCCGCTCATCGCATGGGGCACGCTCTTTCTCTGGGCTTGGCTCAGGCATCGACAGAGCGGCCAGTCGAAGCACCTCGCGCTCGCTTGCGCCGGCGCGTTCCTGGCGTTGAACTCGGACTGGCCCGCCTTCGTGCTCGTCGGCGCCGTGTTGCTGCTCGAGCTCGCGGGCCTCGTCGGAACGCGGGGGCGAGGCGCCGCGCGCTTCGCCTGCCTCGCGGGGATCGCGCTCGCCGTGGGCGGAGGCTACCTGTGGCTCTTCCACGCCTACGGGCGGCTCGAGGATCTGCTCGCCGCCGGTGAGCATCGCTCGGCGGGCGCGAGCGCGCCGCTCGGTGAGGTGCTCGCCTCGCGTAGGCTCTGGATCGAGCTCTCGTTCACGCCGCTCGTCATCGCGGTGGGCAAGGTGATGGTGCTCGTCTTCGCGCTGCGCGCGGTGCTGCTGCGACGCCTCGACGAGCTCGTGCCGCTCACGGTGCTCGCCGCGGCGAGCTTCCAGTACCTCGTCTTCCGGCAGGGGGCCGACGTGCACGTCTTCTGGCCGCACCATTTCGCTGCCTACGCGGCGCTCGCTTTCGGCGGGCTCGCGGCGAGCTCGAGGGGGCCGCTCGAGGCGCTCGCCGCGCGCCGCGTCTCGAGCGAGGCGCGGTCGCGCCTCGGCTTGGCGCTGGTCGCGCTCCTGCTCGTGCCGGTCCTGCGCGACGCCTGTCTCGCGCTCGGCTGGGCGCGCCGCACGGGGGGGCGCTTCGACGAGAAGGGGGGGTTCGTGCTCGACGACGGCGATCGCACCGCGGCGCTGCGCCACTTCGCCGAGCAGCTTCCGCGAGAGGCGCGCGTCGGCCTGCACCCGAGCACCGCGCCGACCTGGGCGCAGGTCTGGGCGCTCGGCGGGCGCACCGTGAAGGTGGGCGCAGTCGCGCTCTCGCCCGAGCTCGACGCCACCATCGTCGATCTGCGCTTCACGTCGACGGCCGAGCTCGCGGAGCTCGCGCGGCGCGCCCCGCTACGTGTCGTCGGCCCAATGGCCCTCGCGGTGCACGGCGCCTCGCCGCGCCGGCTCGAGGTGCGGGGCTTCACCGAGCGAGAGCCCTCGCTCTTCGAGTGGATGTTCGTCTCGGCGCACGAGCCCTCGCGCGCCGTCGTCGCCGATCCGTTCTTCGCCTGGGCGCTCGCGGGCGAGCTGGGCCTCGCCGCCGAGCCTCCGGCGAGCGAGCCGGTCTCGCTCGAAGAGCTACGCGTCGCCCACGCCGTGGCGCTCGCCTCGGGCGAGCTCAGGCGCGCCGAGCGCCACCTGGCGGCGTTGCGCGCGGGCCTCGAGCCGCTCGAGCGGCGCTTCGAAGACGGCACGGAGCTCCTGGGCTACGAGCTCGTGCCCGGCTCCGCCGCGAGGGCGCGCGTCTACCTGCGCGCCGCGGGCCCGCTCGGGCGGGGCGTGCTGCCTCGCGTGCGCTCCTTCGTCGTCGAGCGCGCGCCGCTGTCGATCACGCCGCCGGACCCGAAGCCGCGAGAGGTGGCGCCTCCGCCGTTTCCGCATGCGTCGCGCTGGAGGCGGGGCCGCGTCTACGCGCTGAGCTTCGACTTGCTCGAGCGCCCGGGCACCGAGCGCTTCGAGCTCCGCTTGAGCGACGCGCGCGGCCTCGAGCGCGTGCTCACCGTCGAGGGCGACGAGGGCGTCGAGCTCTTCCGCTACTGACCGGCGGAAGAGCGCGTGCTCGCGGGCCTCTTTGCGCGTTCACGCCGGCCGGCACTCCGGTAGACATGGGGCATGCGTTTCGCGTCGTCGTGCCTTGTGCTCGCAGCATCGTTCGCGCTCACCGCCTGTGGGGGCGCAGCCCCGAGCAGCGCGCCCGAGAGCGCCGCGGCGCCCGCCGCTGCGATGGCGCCGGGCTCCGTGCCCGATCCCGGAGGCGCCCCCGATCCCGGAGGGGCGCCCGAGCCTGTGACCGCGCCCACCGCAGAAGGCGGCGGATCCGGGGACTCGGTCGGCACGGGCAAGCAGGGCCGCTCCGAGCCGGCGGCGGAGACACCGATGGCGGTCACGCCGCCGCCGCCGCCGCCTCCCAAGCCGTCGCGGAAGCGTCCCGCCGACGCGACCAGCCGCAGTCTCTCGGACGAAAAGGACGACGCGAGGCCGCTCGCCGCCGTCGCCGAGGCCACCGGCGAGCGCATCTCGCGCGACGCGCTCGCGGGCGTGGTCGACGCGAACCTCGGGCGCTTCCGTCCATGCGCTTCCGGCGACGCGAAGGTGGAGCTGCGGCTCACGCTCTCCGGCGGTGGGTCGGTCACGCGGGCCGAGGCGGTGCGGAGCCAACCCGACGACGCCCGCCTGCGCGACTGCGTGGTCGACGTGCTGCGCGCGCTGAGCTTCCCGCGGAGCGCGGGCAGCGACACCTCCACGGTGAGCTTCCAGCTGGTGCTGAGCAAACCTGCGTTCTGAGGAACCAATGGACGTGCAACGAATCGTGCCCAGCCCCCGCCCGCCGGCGCTCCCGCGCGGTCCGCTGCTCGCGGCGCTCGCCGCGCTGTCGCTCTCGCCAGCGTGTGCGTCCAAGAGCGAGGCTCCCGCGCCCGCAGCGGGCTCGGCCGCGGCGACTGCGGCCCAGACGGCCCAGCGCGAGCCCGCGGAGGGCGATCCTGACGCGAAGAGCCCCGCCGCGAAGGAGAAGGGCGGCGCACGATCGTCGCGCGAAGAGGTGGCGTCTCCGCCGCCCGTGGCCGGCCCCGAGGTCGGGAGCGGCGAGCGGGCGACGGACGAGCTCGCGCGGCCGGGCACGCAGGGTCCGAAGCCTGGCTCGGGCACGGGCGAGACCCCGCTCGCGGCCGTGGCGGTGGTCACGGGCGGTCGCGTCACGCGCGAGAGCATCACCCAGGTGTTGAGCGAGAACCTCGAGAGCTTCCGGCCCTGCGCGATTGCCGACGCCAAGGTCGAGCTGCGCCTCACGCTGGGCCCGGCCGGCTCGGTGGCCTCTGCCGAGGCGCCGCGCAGTCAGCCCGACGACGCGCGCTTGCGTGACTGCGTCGTCGACGCGGTGCGCGCGCTGCGCTTCCCGCGCGATCCTGGCAGCGACACCTCGGTCGTGAGCTTCGAGCTCGTGCTCACGAGGCCGCCCTTCTGAGGCTTCGCGCCGGGCTGAGGTGTGCCGCGCGGCCCGCGCTCGCCCGCCCCACGCTGGGCGGGACCACGCTCGCCCGTGCCGCGCTTGCCCGGCGCGCCTCGCGCGCCGCCTTCGCCGGCCTTCGGCTTCGTGGACACCGTGCCTCCGAGCGTCACGAGCACGCACTTGAGGTGCGGCTCGCTGCCGGGCGGCGCAGGGAAGTCGCTCGGCGGCGGCAGGCTGCGCATCTGCGCGACCTCGCGCCCGACCGCGCGCGCCGCCTCGTGGAGCTTGCGCCGCAGCTTCATCATGGGGATGCCGCGGTGGTTCGTGCAGGCGAGCAGCTTCGCGCCGGCCGAGCACACCGCGAAGGTGGCCTCGGCGAGCTTCTGGTAGTCGTCTTCGGCGCTGAAGCGCGAGCGCTTCGTCGTCGAGAAGCTCGGTGGATCGAGCACGACGAGGTCCCACTTCTCGCCTCGCTGCTTCGCGCGCTCGAGGAAGGCGAAGACGTCGGACTCGATGGTGGCGTGCGCCTGGCCCTCGAAGCCGCTCCGCGCGAGGTTCCTCTCGGCCCAGGCGAGCACCGTGCGGGACACGTCGACCGTGGTGGTGCTCTTCGCGCCGCCGAGCGCGGCGACCACCGAGAAGCTGCCGGTGTACGCGAAGAGGTTGAGCATGCGCGCCCCCTTGGCGAGCTCGCGCACCCGCACACGGTTGTCGCGCTGGTCGAGGAAGAGCCCCGTGGACAAGCCGTCGCCGAGGCGCGCCTCGAAGGGCACGCCGTTCTCACGGACCTCGAGCGGGTCGGGCGCGGCCTCTCCGGCGATCGGCAGCTTCGGCGCGACCTCGTCGGTGCGCGAGTCCACGATGCGGCTCGCGTGCTTCGGTCGGCGCTTGAGGTAGACCCCCTTCGCGCCTGCGTCGAGGATCGCTCCCGCCACCGCGTCGACGAGCTCTGGCTCGAGCTCCTCGTAGATCGAGAGCACCGCGTAGGCGCCGTAGAGATCGATCGACAGCCCGGGCAGGGCGTCGGCGTCGAGGTGTGCGAGGCGGCAGACCTCGGTCTCGCCGCCAGCGAGCACGCCATAGCGTCGATCGGCGGCGGCGCGGATCAGCGCCTCGAGCTCGGCACGGTCGGAAGGCAGGCGCGGGGTGCCGTCGTTCGTCAGTGCTCTGCGCAGCTCCGCCGGGAAGGGCGCCTCGAAGAGCACGCGCTGACCGCTCGAGGGGTGCACGAGCCCGAGCGCGCGCGCGTGCAGGCACAGGCGCTCGGAGGGCGCGCCGCCGTAGAGCGTGTCACCGACGATCGGCGCGCCGATGGCCGCGAGCTGCACGCGCAGCTGGTGGGTTCGCCCCGTCTCGGGCACGAGCTCGACGAGGCTGCGTTTGCCGACGCGCTCGAGGCGCGCGAGCTTGGTGCGCGCCTCCTGCTCGTCGGGCCGAGGCCGACCGCGAGCCTCACGGGCCACACGCGTGCCGTCCGGTCCCGGTGCGAGGTGATGCACGAGCACGGCGCGCTCGGGTACGCGCCCCTCGACGACGGCGACGTAGCGTTTGTCGATGCGCCGCCCCTCGAACTGCTCGGCGAGCGACTTGTTGGCCTCGCGCCTGCGCGACAGCAGCAAGACGCCCGAGGTGTCGCGATCGAGCCGCTGGTGGATGCCGAGGTAGCGATCCTCTCCGAGCGCCTCGAAGTGACGCGCGAGTCTGGAGACGACGTCGTCGTGGTGCGCCTCGTCGGGCGCGTGCGTCGAGGTGCCCGCCGGCTTGTCGACGACGACGATGTCGCGATCGAGGTGGAGTAGACGCGCGCGTGGCCAGGCCTCGACGAGACCCGGCCACGGCGTCGAGTGGGCGCTCATGTCGCAGTGCTCTACTACGGACGCGCCTCCACGGCGTGCCCCTACGATCGGCCCTGCGGCCGTACGGAGCGCGGGCTTCGAGCGGTGCGACCTCGAGGCCTCAGAATCCGCGGGCGGTGCCCTCGCTCCCGAGGTCCTCGACGAAGGCGTCCATGAGCAGCTTCCAGCTCACGGCGCTCGAAGGGGTGTGTCCGTTGGGGGAGCCGGCCCAGCTGAGCTCTCCGTTCTCGTGACGGAAGACGTCCAGGAAGGCGTCGGCGAGCAGGAGGTGCCTGTTTCGGGGGAGCTCCTCGTAGTCCTTGCTCATGTCCGAGCGGTGCCCGTCGCGATTCCACGAGATGACGACGAGGTCTCCGTTCGGCGCGACCGAGTAGGAGCGAACCAGCTTCTTGTTGGTGATGGTCATGACGTCAGCCTCCTTGGGCTCTTGCACCGCCCGATCTTCGTAGCTGCAAGCGAGGGGCCAGCTCGGAGCGGGCGCGCTCGCGTGCAGCTTCATGCACTTGCGCGACCGACCCGAGGCGCGGGGTGCAAGACTTGCGCAGCCGGCGCCGAAGCAGCGTCAGCCGCCTCGAGGCGGGCTCGCGGCCGCCGCTGGGTCGACGAGGCGGGACTCCACGAGCGCGAGCTGCCGATCGAGCTCGGCGCGCCCCTCCGGCGTCTTCGGGTCGGGCCCGGGCGAGTCGAGCCAGCCGAGGTGCCGCGCGGCGCGCACCACCGCCGCCTTCGCGTCGAGGTGCCGGTCGTCCGGCACGCCGTCGACCTCACGCAGGAGGCGCTCCGCCTCGCGCGCCGCCGCGAGCGCCTTCTCGGGCTCGAAGCGCCGCTCGTGCCCCTCGGCCTGCAGGATGCGCAGCCAACCCTGCACGCGCTCGTCCGGCCCGCAGGAGAGCCCACGCGCGGCCTGCTCGAGCGCGGCGCGCGCGTCGCCCGCGAGCAGCGCTTGGCTCGCGGCTCGTGCATAGTGAGTGGCCGCCACGTGCCCCGCGCCCGCGCGCGCGAAGTGCGCGGCGATGCGGGCCTCGTCGCGATCTCCCACACGCTCCAACCAACGCGCGATGACGCGGTGACTCGCGAGGCGGGCCTCGGCGGGCAGCGCGGCCTCGGCGGCGTCACGCAAGACGGGGTGGCGGAACGCCAGCTCTCGGTCGCCGGCGTGGCGCGGGTGCGCGTGATCGACCAGCCAGTCCCGGCGCACGAGCTCGTCGAGCTCCGCGTCGAGCTCCCGTAGCTCGAGATCGCCGCAGAGCTCCGCGACGGCGCCGCGATACACGACCTGCCCCACGAGCGCCGCAGTGCGCAGCACACGCAAGAGCTTCGGGGGCAGGGCGAGCAGCCTCGCCTCGATGAGCCCGAGGATCGTACGCGCGGACCCGTCGTCCCAGCCCTCGAGCGCCCCCCGCGCCAGCTCCTCCGCGAGCAGCGGGTTGCCCAGCGAGCGCTCGACGATCGAGCGCACCAGCTCGTCGTTCGTGCGCGCGCCGAGCAGAGCGCTCGAGAGCTTCTGCATCGCGGCGTCGGACAGCGGATGCAGCCTGAGCCGCAGCGGCGCGAACCCGGCGAGCTCCTCGTCGATGCGCGCGAGGCCCTCGGGCCGCGTCAGGATCCAGAGCGTGAGCGCTCGACCCCGAGAGGCTCGCACGGCACCGAGCAGCAGCCTGAGCGTGGGTGTGTCGACCCACTGCGCGTCCTCGAGCGCGAGCACGAACGGCGCGCGTGAGGCCTCGGCGGCGAGCCACTCCGCGAGCGCCTGCGCGGCGTGCTCGAGCCAGCGCTCCGGCGATGGCCTCAGCGCCTCGAGCTCGTGGTCGGGGTCGGCGAAGGGCAAGCCCACGAGCTCGCCGAGCACACGCGCCACGTGCGGAACGCGCTCCGGGGCGAGATGACGCGAGATGCGCGCGAGCAGGCGGCGGTGATCCAGCGCGGGATCGACGCCCGAGAGCGAGGCTTGACGAGCGAGCGCGGTGCGCAGGCAGCCGAAGCTCGCGGGTTGCTCGGAGGGCTCGCCCCGCAGGCTCCACACGCTGAGCTCCGGCAGCTGGCGCGAGAGCTCCATCGAGGCCTCCCGACGCAGCCGCGACTTGCCCGCGCCGGGCTCGCCGCTCAGCACGACGACGTCCGCGCGGCGCTCGTCGAGGGCTCGGCGCGTCTCGGTGGCGAGCCACGCCAGCTCCGTCTCGCGCCCCACGAAGCTGCTCGCCAGACCGCGCAGCGGCAGCGAACCGTCGAAGCCGTCGCGCTCACGAAGGAGCGTGGGCTCCCCACCTCCGGCGCGCGTGAGCTCGAAGCGCTGCGGCAAGAGGTGCGCGCTCAGCTCGTCGAGCCCCACGAGCGCGCCTGGCGCGGCGAGGCCCAGGCCTCGCGTCGCCCGTTCGATCGCCCTGCCGAGCGCGCGCTCCTCGCCCTCGCGCAGCGTGGCGAGCGAGGCGCGCTCGAAGCCGCGTATGGAAGTCGCCGCGAGCGCGCAGCGGGCGGCACGCACGACCATCTCCTCGACGCTCGTCCGCAGAGCGAAGGAGACGAGGTAGGCCGTGGGCAGCTCGGCCTGCAGCGTGCCACCGTACTGCTCCGCGAGCGCACGAGCGACCGCGGCTGAGCCTTCGTCGGCGCCCGGGTGCATCAGGACGAGCACGCAGGCGAGCTGCCGCTCGAGCTCCGCGGTGGGCGCGTGCGCGGGCTCGGGTCGCTCGAGGTCGAGGTCTCGCAGCTCCGCGCGCAGCGCCTCACCGTCGCGAGGCCGCTCGTTCGGGTCCTTCGACAAGAGCCGCGTGACGAAGGCCGAGAGCCCCGGAGGTACGTCGGGGCGGAGCTCGCGCACGCGCGGCGCGGGCTCGAGCAGGACCTTGCCGAGCAGCTCCACGATGTCGCTCGCGTCGAAGGGCGCGCGCAGGCTGAGGCACTCGAAGAGCACGCCGCCCACGCCGTACACGTCGATGCGCGGATCCGTCGCTTCGCCCCGGATTTGCTCCGGCGCCATGTAGGCGGGCGTGCCGAGCACCATGCCCTCGCTCGTGAGCTGACCCCCTCGCGCCGAGCGCGCGAGCCCGAAATCGACGAGCTTGGCGCGCTCGAACTCGCCATCGACGAGGAACACGTTGCCCGGCTTCACGTCGCGGTGCACGAGCCTGTGCGCGTGCACCGTGGCGAGCGCGTCGGCGAGCCTGCGCGCGACGACCAGCGCCTCGCTCACGCCGAGCGCCCCGTGCTTCGCGAGCCGCTCGGCGAGATCGACGCCCTCGAGCCACTCCATCGCGAGGAAGGGCCTGCCGTCTGCGTGGTGGCCGTGCGCGACGTAGCGCACCACGGCTGGGTGTCGGAGCCCGGCCAGCAGGGTGGCCTCCCGCTCGAAACGCGCCACGTCGATGCGGTTCGACGAATGCAGGAGCTTGACCGCGACGCGCTCGGCGGTGTCGCGATCGAAGGCACGGTACACGGTGCCCATGCCGCCGGAGCCGACCTCGCGCTCGAGCACGAAGCGCCCTCCGAGCAGCTCCTGGTCGGCTCCCGTCGTCACGACCGAGTCAGTATCGCCCGGGCCTCGCCCAGGGTCCTGCGTGATCTGGACCTCGAGCCGAAGGGGTCTGCTACGCTCCTCCGTCGATGGGCGAGGCACCGATCCGCGTCGTGGGACGCTATGCCCTCTACGGCGAGATCGCCGCCGGAGGCATGGCCACGGTGCACTTCGGGCGCCTGCTCGGTCCCGTGGGTTTCTCCCGCACGGTGGCGATCAAGCGGCTGCACCCTCAGTTCGCCAAGGACCCCGAGTTCGTCTCCATGTTCCTCGACGAGGCCAGGGTGGCGGCGCGCATCCAGCACCCCAACGTCGTCGCCACGCTCGACGTCGTCGCGCTCGAGGGCGAGCTCTTCCTGGTCATGGAGTACGTCGAGGGCGAGTCGCTCGCGCGCATCCTGCGCACGATGCGCGCAGCCCACTCGCGCATCCCGCCGCGCATGGTCGGCTCGATCATCACCAACGTGCTCTACGGCCTGCACGCGGCGCACGAGGCGAAGAGCGAGCGCGGTGAGCCCTTGCACATCATCCACCGCGACGTCTCCCCGCAGAACGTGCTGGTCGGCGTCGACGGCACCGCGCGTGTGCTCGACTTCGGCGTGGCCAAGGCCGCCGGGCGCATCCAGACGACGCGCGACGGTCAGATCAAGGGCAAGCTCGCCTACATGCCGGTCGAGCAGATCGCCGGCGAGCACATCGACAGGCGCGCCGACGTGTACGCCGCCTCGGTGGTGCTCTGGGAGGCGCTCACCTCGCAGCGCCTCTTCGACGGCGGCAACGAGGGGGCGATCCTGCACAAGATCATGACGGGGCAGCCGACACCGCCGAGCGCGGTCGTCCCGGACCTGCCGCCGGGCATCGACGAGGTCGTCTTGCGTGGGCTCGCGCGCGATCCGAACCAGCGCTACTCCACCGCCTACGACATGGCCGTCGCCCTCGAAGACGTGCTCGGCGTGGAGTCACCGCGCAGGGTCGGCGCGCTCGTCGTCGACTGCGCGCGCGACTCCATCGCGAAGCGCGCCGCTCACGTGAAGGAGATCGAGAGCATGCCGACCGATCTCGAGGCGCTCGGCGGTGCAGCGCGGGTGCAGGCGATGGCCGGCGAGGCGCTGGGGCGCGCGCCCTCCGCGCCGTTCATCGTGCCGGCCACCGGAGAGACGAGCTCGCTCTCCAAGGTCTCGAGCGCGGTGGTCTCCGGCTACCCGCCCGCTCCGCGCCGCTCGCGCGCGATGCTCGGCGTGGGCATCGGGCTCTTGGCCTCGCTCTCGGTCATCGCGCTCGTCGCGCTGGCGCTCAGGGCCACACCCGTACCGGGGGGCGCCGCCGCCCAGCTGCCCGCGACGGGCGACGGGGCGCTGGCGCCCTCCGTCGCCGCCACGCCCGCGAGCGCCGTGGCGAGCGCGGCCGCCGAGTCATCGGCCTCGCCGGCCGCGAGCGAGTTGCCCTCGGCGACTGCCTCGGTCGCGACGAAGCCCACCGCGCTCGCCGGCGCGCGCGCTCCCGCGCCGCGCCCCGGCACGACGACCACGACCCCACCTTCGACCGCGCGGCCCGCGCCGAGCCCCGAGCCCGCGCCCGCGCCCAAGGCGCAGTGTAACCCCCCGTATTACTTCGAGGGCGGCATCCGGAAGATCAAGCGCGAGTGCCTCTGAGCGTAGACGAGCGCTGGAGCCTCTCCGAGCCGAGCTCGGTCACTCGAAGCACCATCAACGCGCCCGATCCGCGGTGTAGCATGGCGCTCGCCCCCATGACCGACCTCGGCCCGCTCCGTCGCCTTCGCACCGCGCCCCGCGCCTCGACCTCCCTGGGCGCGCCGCTCGTCGGCGCGCTGCTCGTCGGCGGGCTGCTCGTCGGCGCTCCGGCGATCTCCCACGCCGCCGATCCGCAGGCCTGCGTCGAGGCCTACGAAGAGGGCCAGAAGCTGCGCTCCGAGGGCTCTCTGCAAGCCGCGAAGGAGCGCTTCTTGATCTGCGCCGACCCAGGCTGCCCGGCGATCACCAAGAGCGACTGCACGACCTGGGTCGCCGAGGTCGAACAGAGCCAGCCGACGATCATCTTCGCGGTCACCGATCGCGCGGGCAAGGACGCAACCCGCGTGCGCATCACGGTCGATGGCGAGCTCTTGCTCGAGTCGCTCGACGGCAAGGCGAAGCCGCTCGATCCCGGCTCGCACCGCATCGTCGTCGAGCTCGAGGGCGAGGCTCCGGTGGAGCGAGAGCTCGTGGTGCGCGAGGGCGAGAAGAACCGCAAGGTCGACATCTCCTTCGCGCCCCAAGACGCCGGCGCTGGCTCCGGCGGCGGAGGCATCTCGCCTGCGACCTGGGTGCTCGGTGGCATCGGCGTCGCGGGCATCGCGGTGTTCGCGACCTTCGGTGCGATGGGCCTGAGCGAGAAATCCGACGCGGAGACGAGCTGCGCGCCCAATTGCAGCGACGACGAGGTCGACTCGATCCGCACCAAGTTCCTCATCGGCGACATCGGCCTCGGCGTCGGCGTGGCCTCGCTCGCCGCAGCCGTGGTCGTCGGCATCGTGAGCGCCTCGGGCGGTGGAGACGAGGTCGCCAGCCTGCCCGTGCGCATCGGTGGCGCGCCCGCGCCTGGCGGCGGCATGCTGACGCTCGAGGGCGCGTTCTGAGCGTCGCCGCCGGAGGCGCGGGCCTACGCGCTGCTCACCAGGTCGAGACGGGCGGCTCGTCTTCCGCGAGCGCCTCGACGATGTGCGCGATCGCCTGCTCGGTCGAGTCGAGGTGCTCGACGTGCACGTCGGGATCCGTGGGCGCCTCGTAGGGCTCCCCCGCGCCGGGGAGCCTCACGCTGCTGGTCTCCGCGCCCCACAGACCCTTCGGATCGCGGGAGCGGCAGACCTCCTCGGGCGCGTCGACGAACACCTCGATCCACCGAGGGGCGAGCGACCGCGCGCGCGCGCGGAACTGGGCGCGGTGGGCCGTGGCCGCCACGAGCACCACCAGGCCTTGCTTCGCGAGCATCGCGGCCAGGCGCGCGAGCGTCTCGTAGAAGTTCGCTCGGTCGACCTCGTCGTAGCCGAGCGTGGGCACGAGCGACTCGCGCACGTCGTCGCCGTCGAGAACGGCGACCGCTTGCCCGTCTCTCCGCAAGCGCTCGGCCGCATGCATCGCGAGCGTCGACTTGCCGGAGGAGGGGAGTCCTGTGAGCCAAATCACGCAGCCGTGCATCGCAGCACCTCCTCGGCGAGCGCCGGGTGGAAAGGCCTCGTCCCGTCCAAGGCATGCTCCACGAAATGGAGCAGCTTGTCCCGATCTCGAGGCGGGAGATCGGGATACCAGCGAGGGCTCGCGAGCACGAGCCCCCGCCAGGCGAAATAAGGGCCGATCACCTCGAAGAGCTCCGGGTCGTCGCGGTGCTCGAGGTAGGTCTCGAAGAAGCGGTGGTAGAGGCGCCCGAGCGAGCGACGCCAGGCGTCGTCGTCGAGCTCGAGCCCGAAGAAGAGGTAGTTGAGCGCGAGGCAGGCGACGTCGTCGGCCGGGTCGCCCAGAGAGCCTCGGCTCGTGTCGAGCACGCCGAGCTCGCCCGAGGCGTCGAAGAGCAGGTTGAACGGATGGAAGTCGCCGTGGGTGCGCCGGAGGCGGTGGTGCCGGCCGCGCAGCCTCGAGCGCCAACGGACCGCGCCCAGCTCGATCGCCTCGAGCCGCGCGGCCGAGGCTTCCGGCAGATCGTCGGGGTAACCGTCGATCATGCCGAAGATGCCCTCGCCGTGGCCCACGAGATCGCGCACCGCGCGGCGGTAGGCCGGGGCGCCGCCGGGCGGCTGCTCGAAGTGGAGCTCCGCGAGGTAGCGCGCGAGGCGCTCGGCGCGCTCGAGGTCCTGCGTCCCGAGCGACGCATCTCTGGCGACGCGCCGCAGATCCTGCGCGTAGGGCTCGCCCTCGAGCCACTCGGTGAGCAGCCAGAACTCGCCCGTGTCACCGAGTGATACGAGCGTGCCGTCGGCGCGCACCGCGCCCACGTCGAGCGCACGCGCGTGAGAACGCAAGAGGCCGAAGCTGTCGTAGGCGAGCAGCGCGCCGCTCGCGCGATCGGCGCGCCGATCGTGGCCGAAGTCGTCGCTCTTGGGCGAATGCAGCACCAGATCGAGCGGCGCTCGGCCGCCTTCGGCGAGCTGGATCCGCCACACCGAGCCGTATCCGATGCCCTTGCTCGTCTCGCCCGCGCCCTTGGCCTCGTCGACCCCGAGCTCGATCGCACGCACGACCTCGCGCCCAGCGAAGCGCTGTCGGAGGTAGGCGGCGAGCCCGTCGGGGAGCGATGTGGGCGCCATGCCTCTCTGCTACAGCAACGACAGTGCCAACTCGGCTGCGCGGCGCGAGCGCGCCTCTCGCTCGGCGCTCAGCCTCCTCGCGCGTCGCCCTGCTCGATGGCGCGCAGCCTCGCGAGCACCTCGCGCGCGCTGATCGCGGTGCCGTAGACGTAGAGCTCCGAGGCCTCGCTCTCCTCGAGCAGCTCCTCGCTCACACGCAGCTTCTTGCTGGCCACGAGCAGCATGCGCTCGGGCAGCCCGGCGCGGATCTGCTCGATGCGCTGCCACACCGCCTTGCGACTCCAGAAGCCGAAGGCCTCGAGGTGCACGCGTGTCTTCGTGCGCGACGAGACGAAGACGAGGTCCGGCACGATCACCGGCTCCCCGGGGCGCGCGATCACCTGCTCGGAGCGCGCGACCTTCCACTCCGAGCCGAGCGCCTCGAAGGCCTCGACCATCGCGCTGAGCTCGGGCCTCGCGCCCGTCGCCGGCAGCCTGCCCGGCACGAGGCCGTCCTTCGGTTCGAGGAGGAGCTCGAGGCGCTCGCGCTTCGTGCCGTGGAGGATCTCCGCGCGCAGCGTGAAGCGTGGGCAGGCGAGCACGTGCGGCAGGAAGCTCGCGAGCTTGAGGCCGTAGCGCTGCACCGCGTCGAAGAGGCTGAAGGGCCCGTCGACCACGAGGCGCTGCCCGCCCGTCGCGAGCTCGCTCACGGTGTGCACGAGCCCGTGGAAGCGCGCCGCGCGGAAGAGCGCGCGCATCGCCGCGGGATCCTCGCCCTCGAGGTCGACCTCGACGCGCACCGCGCGCAGGAGCACCGACTGCGCGAGCGCGAGGTCGTAGCGATCGAGCAGCTCCTCGGGGCTGAGCCGCTCGAACGAGCGCACGACCTGCGCGTCGGCCAGATCCGCGAAGAGCGCGAGCTCGAGCGCCTCCACGCCCACGCCGAGCGCGCTCGCCGCGTCGCGCAGCACGGCGCTGCGCTCGTAGCCGGCACCGCTGCGCCAGGCCGCGGCGGAGCGCTGGAAGAGCTCGCGCCGCACCGTGGCCGGCTCGAGGCCCTCGGGCGCCGTCGTCTCGCAGCGGTCCTCGCAGAGCTTGACGAAGCCCAGCACCGTCACCCGATCGCGGGCCGGCTTCGGCACACCCGCGAGCAGCTCGTCGAGCTCCGAGCGGGTCTTGCCGACCGAGGCCGCGAAGGCCTCGATGACCGAGGCGGCGATCGGCAAGAGGCGCGCGCGCGCCTCTCCGCGCAGGAAGAGCGGCGTGATGCGCCCGGCCCGCTTGCGCACGCGCATGAGCTCACTCGTAAGCAACGTGCTGGCGCCTCCGGTCGCTCGTGCGCTCCTCGCTCGTGCCCGCCGCGACGAGCTCGTAGAGCAACGCGCGTTTGTCGCCCTGCTTGCGCAGCACCCGCCCGAGCCGCTGCACGTGCTCTCGCACCGAGCCCGAGCCCGAGAGCACGATGGCCACGTTCGCGCTCGGCACGTCGACGCCTTCGTTGAGCACCTTGCTCGTGACGACCGCGCCATAGCTGCCGTCGTGCAGGCCGGAGAGGATGCCTGCGCGCTCGCGGATCTTGGTCTGGTGGGTGATCGCCGGCAGCAGGAAGCGCCGCGCGATCTCGTAGACGGTGGCGTTGTCCTCGGTGAAGACGAGCACACGATCCTGCCGGTGCCGCGTCAGCAGGCGCTCGAGCAGGTCGATCTTGCCGGGCGCGGCGAGCGCGAGCTTGCGCTGGGCGCGGTAGGCGAGGAAGGCTCGCCTACCTTCGTCGGACTGCGAGCTGCGGATCAAGAACTGGCTCCAGCCGTCGGGGCGGCTCATCGAGATGCCCGCGCGGCGGAGGAAGGCGACGTAGGTGGCGCGCGCTTCGTCGTAGGCCGCGCGCTCCTCGGGCGAGAGCGGCACCTCAAGGCGCACGGTCTCGTACTCGGCGAGGTACAGGCCCGACAGCTCGTGGATGTCGCGCCGGTAGCAGACCGGCCCGACGAGCTCGTCGTAGAGCGCCTCGCGCCCGTCGTTGCGCTCGGGCGTGGCGGTGAGCCCGAGCCGGAAGGGCGCGATGCACATGCGAGCGGCCGTGGCGTAGGCGTCGCTCGGCAGGTGGTGGCACTCGTCGAAGATCACGAGGCCGAAGCGGTTGCCGAGCCGGTCCATGTGCAGGTGCGCCGAGTCGTAGGTCGACACCGTGAGCTGCTCGATCTCGTGGTAGCCGCCCCCGAGCAAGCCGACGGTGCCGCCGAAAGCCGCCTCGAGCGCGTCGTGCCACTGCGACATGAGATCGAGCGTCGGCACGATCACGAGCGAGCTGCGCTTGCGCGAGGCGATCGCGAGCATCGCCACGAAGGTCTTGCCGGCGCCGGTCGGCAGCACGACCACGCCTCGCGCCTTCGCGTCGAGCCAGGCGCGCACGGCCTCGCTCTGGTGCGGGAAGGGCGTGCGCCGCGTGCGCTGCGTGTGCTCGACCTCGACGTAGGCGCGCGCGCGGTCGTCGAGCGTGTGCCCCAGCTCCCGGAGCTCGAGCACGAGCTCGCGGTAGTCGATGCCACGAGCGCGGTGCACCGCCTCGCGTGCGTCGAAGACGGCCGAGCGCAGCGCGGCCTCGGGCGAGAGCCCGCGTAACCTCAGGGTGCCGCCGTGGAAGTCGAGCTCGAGCCGCTGCATGGGGTCGTCGGCCATCGCAGCGCTCGCGTCGAGCCCGGTCCGGCGGCGCCATCCTGCCCGAGTCGGTGGGCATCGCAAGCCGTTGTGTCGTAGCCTCGCGCTTCATGGCAGCCGAGCGCGCTAGCGGCATCTCGGGCAGGCTCGCACCCGGCCTTCTCATCGCTTCGCCTCCGCTCGGCGATCCGAACTTCGAGCGCACGGTCGTGTTGCTCGCGCTCCACGGTCCCGCGGGGGCGCTCGGCTTCGTGATCAACCGCCTCGCGCCGCTCGAGCTCGGCGAGGTGCTCGGGCTCGCCGGCTACGGCGAGGGCCTCGGCGCGATCGAGGGCGGCGTGCTGCTCGGTGGTCCGGTGGAGCCGGGCTCCGGCTGGGTGATCTCGGCGGAGCGCGGCGCGTCGGAGCTCGCGCCCGGGGCCATCTCGGTGAGCGAGCGTGTCGCGATCTCGAGCTCGCGCCTGGCCTTCGACGCGCTCGCGCGCGATCTCGAGGGGGGCGGCGGCTACGGGCGGCGCTTCGTCGTGCTGGGCTACAGCGGCTGGGGTCCGGGCCAGCTCGAGGCTGAGATCGCCCAGGGCGCGTGGCTCCCGGTGCCCTTCGACGAGGACGTCGTCTTCGACGTCGCGCTCGACCAGCGCTGGGAGCGCGCGCACGCCCTGCTCGGCCTCAGCCCCGCGAGCGGCATCGGCATGCGCACGGTGGGCGAAGCCTGATCCCCGGCCGACGCCGTAGGCCAGGCCTTCACGTGCACCGAGGAGCCCTCACTCCGAGCGCGTCTCGCCGATCTCGTTCGGGTAGCGCTCGGCGATGGCGTCCAGCCAGGTCGCGCGCGCCGGGGCGCAGTGCAGGACCTCCTCGAAGGCGGCGGCCGAGGCGTCGTTCACGATGAGCGCGCTGCGCGCGGGCTCCATGTAGCCGGGTCCGCAGTCGAAGAGCGCGCCAGCGAGGTTCGCGCCGCAGATGTCCGTCGCGAGCGCCACGGTGACGATGTCGTCGCCGGCGTCGTTGCGGATGTCGCAGAGGTCGGCGAAGGCGAGGTGCCCGGCCGGCGTGAGCGAGACGAGCCTGCGCGGCGGGGGGGTCGCCTCGTAGCCGTCGATCGTCTGGTTGAAGCCGACGACCTTGTCTTCCTCGGCGCCGAGCACGAGCGTGCGCTCGAGCGCCGCGCCCGAGCTCGCGCCTCCCGCGGCCATGGGGATGAGCACACGCGCGACCTCACCCTGGGTCGACACCGCCGCGCCACCCGCGCTGTGGCCGGCCATGCCGATGCGCGTGGCGTCGACCCTGCCGGAGAGGAACGCGAGCTCGCCGGCCGGGCTCTGCACGGCGGCGACGAGCTTCGCGATATCGCCGGCGAGGTCGCGCGGAGGAGGCTCCTGCCCACAGAGCGAACCGAGGAAGTCGCCCATGTAGAGGCCCGGGTGATCGGCGGCGACGACGACGAAGCCGCGGCTCGCCCAGTGCACGACCTGCTCGAGCGACTGGGTGCGGAAGCTCGCCGTGCCGTGCACGAAGACGATCACCGGATACGGACCGTGGGCTTCGTCGAGCGGAAGCGCGTCGCCGCACTCGCAGCTCTGGTAGGGCGCGACCTCGTCGCTCACCTTCGCGGCCTCCGAGGCCGGCAGGAAGTCGCGCAGGTCGTAGCGCTTGGGCTGGATGTCCGCGAGCTCTCCGCCCGCCGACGGGTAGAAGACCTCGACGCGCAGCCCTTGCACGTCGACCGTACGTGCTCCGACGATCCACGGGCCACGCAGCGAGGTGTCCGAGGGCACGTCGAGCAGGCTGGTGCCGTCGCAGCCCTCGGTCTCGCCGCTGCCACCACCCCCACCACCGGTGCCTCCTCCGTCGTCGCCGCAGGCGCCGAGCGCGAGCATCGAGATCGAGAGCAGCGAGGCGAGCAGCGAACGGGTATGGAGGCTCATCGGCCGAGAGCCTAGCGCGGCACGCACCGATCGGTAGGGCTTCAGCCGCCCCGCTCGTGGAACAGCAGCATCTCGATCGTGCCTGCTTCCCGCAGCCAGGGCTGATCGTGCGGGCCAGGCAAGACGCGCAGCCGCGGCGAGCCGCCCTGCTTCTCGAGCGCGCTCGCGAGCGCGGTCGTCGGCTCGACGAAGGGGTCGCCACGGCTCGAGAGCAGCTGCATGCGCGTGTTCGAGCTCGAGAGCGCGCCCGCGAGCCGCTCGGCGTAGGAGGGCACGCGGTGCAGGCCGAAGGCGGGCTGAACGACGCCGAGCGAAGCGAAGGCCTTGGGGTGCCTCAGGAAGGTGTCGAGCGCGTAGGGGCCTCCCATCGAGCAGCCGTCGAGGCCGATCGAAGCAGCGCGTTCGGGGACTGACGCGGCGCGGCACGCGCGTGGCACGACCTGCTCCACGAGCCAGTCGGCGTACTCCGCGAGCGCGCTCCTGCGATCGGCGACGCCCTTGAGGCTCGGCGTGAAGGGGCAGGCCACCGCGAGCCCCGCGAAGGGGCGGGCGGCGAGGCTCGCGTTCACCTCCGCCAGCCGCTCGGCGGTCCACTCGCCGCGTCTGCCCGAGGGTGTGATCGGCGGCGCGAGCAGGCGCTCGTAGGAGCTCCCGAGGCCGTAGCGGTCGAGCCACGCGCGCACGCCCACGCGCTCGTCGTGTGCCTCTCCGAGCCCGTGCAGAGCGACCAGGAGGCGCAGCTCGGTGCCCGGCTCGGTGTGTCGTGGCACGAGCAGGCTGAACCTCGAGGCGAGCCTGCCCGGCGCCTCGAGCTCGAGCACCTCGTACGGCGCCGGAGCGGCTTCGAGCACACGGTGGGCGAAGGTCGCACCTGCACAGGTGCCCGCCGCGATGGCGCCCAGGATCGTGCGCCTCGACACGCCCATGAGCAGAGTGTCGCACCAGCTCGTCCCCGTGTCGACCGAGGGCCCCCGACTTCTGCGAACGTGGAGGCGCTTCCTGCGGGACGAACGCCCATCGCTTGTGATTCCTTTGGGGTTCTTCTGGCGGCCCCTCCCATCCTCGGGCCTGGGGCCGAGTGCGCACCGCACGGGGCGGTGTGCTGTCGCGAAGGCCGTCGTCCGAGGCGACGACGACCGCACGAAAGGCGCACGAGTCAATGCAAGAGGGAAGCCGGGCCGTACCTCTTCGAATCGAGAACCTCGCGGAGGTGCTCGAACAACCCCTGGAGCACGAGGCGCAGATCCTCGACGTCCTGGTGATGGCTCAGGCGCGTGGGAACGCGCACCCGGAGCTGTGGGACAAGCTCCACGCGGCCGCGATGCGCGACGATCGTCTCGTCGAGCTCGCTTCGGCCTACGAGAAGCTCGGCCAGGATCGCCGCGTCCGCATCATGGCGGCGCCGCAGCAGGCGCAGATCTTCCTCAACGCCTCGCGCTTCCTGCTCATCGGCCTCGGTGACATCGACGGCACCGTGGGCGCGCTCGAGCGCGTACTCACGCTCGTGCCCGGGCACGTGGAGGCCTTCGAGCAGCTCGCGCGCCTCTTCGCCGATCAGGGCGACAAGGAGAAGCTCTGTCAGCTGCACCTCTCCGTCGTCGGTCCGAAGACCGAGCCCGAGGTCGCGCTCTCGCACCTGCGCACGGCCCTCGAGCTCGTGCCCGAGGGCGACGACGATCGCGCGCTCAAGATCGCCCAGCAGATCCTCCGCATCGACCACACCGACGAGGGTGCGCTGCTCGCGCTCGAGAACCGCCTCGCGGCCGCCGGCAAGTACGCCGAGCTCGCGCGCGCGCTCGAGGTCGCCGTCACCGCAGATCCTCCGCCTCCGCCGGAGCTCGCGCTGAGCATCCGCAAGCGCATCGTCGAGATCTACGACGCCGAGCTGCCCGACATCGAGCGCGCCATCTCGCACGTCGAGGAGGTGCTCGCCGCCGACGTCCACGATCCCACGGCGCGCAGGCTCGCCGAGCGACTCGTGTCGCACAAGGCGATGGGCGCTCGTGCGGCGCACGCGCTCGAGAAGGTCTACGAGGCGGAGGGCGACCACGCCGCGGTGGCGCAGATGCTCGGCGTACAGATCGAGCAGCTGCGTGGCCCCAAACGCGCCGAGGTCCAGCGCCGGCTCGGCTTCTTGGTCGAAGGGCTAGGCGACACGCCCTCGGCCTACGCGCACTACGAGGCCGTCCTGGGCGTCGATCCCGGCGACGACGAGGTGCGTGCTCGCTACGCGCGCATCGCACGCGAGCTCGGCAAGCAAGCCGACGCAGCGAAGCTCCTCCAGCGCTCGATGGCGGCCGTGAAGGATCCCGCGAGCCGAGCGCGCGTCCAGCTCGAGCTGGGGCGGCTGCTCGTGGAGCTCGGCGATCCGAAGCGGGCGAGGACGCTCCTCTCCGGCGTGATGGAGCAGGGCGCCGACGACGAGTCCACGCTCGAGGCGGCGCGCACGCTGCAGGGTCTGCTCGCCGAGACGGGCGAGGCCCGCGCGCTTGCGCAGACGCTCGAGGCGATCTCGAAGGTCGCGCCCGAGACGAGCGAGCGCATCGCGGCCTTGCGCAAGCTCTCCGAGCTCTACCAAGGCGAGCTCGCCGACGTGGAGGCCGCGATCGACGCCCGCACGCGGATCGTGCGGCTCGACCCCGAGGAGGATCCCTCCGCGCTCGAAAGCTTGCTGCTCGAGGCTGGCAAGCACCGTGTGCTCGCCGAGACGCTCGAGGCGCGCGCGACCACGCTCGGCGACGCGCCCGAGGCGCGCGAGCTGCTCACGCGCGCGGCGCAGGTCCGCCTCGAGGCGGCTGACGACGCCGGCGCCACCGAGACGCTGCTGCGCATCGTCGCGGAGCATGGCCCCTCGAGGGGGGTGCACTCCATGCTGCTCCCCCTGCTCGAGGTGGCCGGGCGCGAAGCAGAGCTCGTGGAGGTCCTCACGAGCGAGCTCGAGCTCGCTCCCGACGCCGAGCGCCCTCCGCTGCTCGCGCGGCTCGGCGCCGCGCTCCTCCGCGTGGGCCGAGAGCGCGACGCGCTCGTGGCCTTCACCGAGGTGCTCCAGGCCGAGCCTCAGGAGCCCTCGAGCCGCGCGGCCCTCGAGGCCATGCTCGGCGCAGGAGAGCTCCGGCTCGAGGCCAGCGAGGTGCTCGTCCCGCTCTACCGTGCCGATGGCATGCTGCCCGAGCTCATCTCTGCGCTCGAGACGCGTGCCGACCTCCACCACGAGGCGCACGAGCGCCTCGACGCCCTCGCGGAGGCGCTCGAGCACACGAGCGCGCTCGGGCGCGATCGCGTCAAGGCCCTGTTCCTCGCCGCGCGCGGGCTGCGCGAGGCCGTGAGCCACGATCTCGAGCGCGTGGTCGAGTGGACCGAGCGAGTCGTCGAGCAGTCGGAGCGGGGCCCTTCGCGCGCCGCGATCGCCGAGACGCTGAGCACCGCGCTGCGTGGTGCGCCGGAGCCCCCCGAGGGAGGCGCTTCGCCCGCGCTGGTCCATCTCGCGCGCCGCACCGCCGAGGCCTACGCGGCCGCGGGCGACCCGAGCAAGGCGCTCGACGCCTACCGTCGCGTGCTCGCCTTCGACCCCGACGACGCCGATGCGCTCGAGCAGGTCGACGCGCTGCTCGCCGAGCGAGGCGCGACCGCCGAGCGCATCGAGCTCAAGCGCTCGACGCTCGCGCGCCCGGGCACGGGCGCCGACGCGAAGCGCGAGCTCTACCTCGCCATCGGCAGCCTCGAGGAGGGGAGCGAACCAGGCCTCGAGGCCGCGATCGCGACCTACCGCGCGGCGATCTCCGAGCTGCCCGGCGACCTTCGGCTCGAAGACGCGCTGCTCGACGCGCTCGGCGCCGCCGAGCGCCACGACGAGCTCTACGCGCTGCTCGAAGCCCGCCGCGCTCGCGCGAGCGAGCTGGATGCCGACGGCCGGGCCTCCCTCGAGGCGAGGCTCGCCACGGTCGCGCTCTCGGGCGGTCGTGACGAAGAGGCCCGCACCCACTTCACCTCGGCGCTCGACTCCGGCGGGCGCGTCGATCCTCGCGCGCTCGAGCTCGGAGAGCAGCTCGCCACGCGCCTCGACGACGTCGATCTCCTGATCTCGATCGCCGAGCGACGCGTCGAGCTGGCCGCGGGCGACGTGCCGGCCGAGATCGAAGCGCGCGTCCGGCTCGGTGCGCTGCTCGCGGAGCGGCGCGGGGATCGCGCCGCCGCGTCTGCTTGCCTGCGTCGCGCGGCGCAGCTCGCCGCCGCGGGCGAGCGCCACGCCAAGGCAGCCGAGCTCTACGAGCGCGTCCTCCAGCTCGAGCCGGGCGACCGCGAGGTGCTGAGCGAGCTCGCCGGCGTGCACCGCGCGAGCGGCTCGATCGAAGCGCTGCTCGCGGTGACCGAGCAGCTCCTGGTCGGCGCGCCGTCGAGCGCGGAGGCCATCGCCCTGGTCTCGAAGCTCTACGAGCTCGCCTACGGCGAGCACGCACTCGCGGTCGTCGCGCTCGCCGAGCAGGTCGGCGAGCGCTTCGGGCACGCATCTCTCGACGCCGAGCGACGCGCGCTGCACGCTCACTGCGTCGAGCTCTCTTCGTCGGACGAAGAACGCCGAGCGGCCCTGCTGGCGAGCGCGGGCTTCGAGGTGGAGGCCGGCCAGCTCGATGCTGCCGCGGCGATCTACGACCAGCTGCTCGAGCTCGATCCGAGCGACGCCGAGATCCGCGAGGGGCGACTCGAGGTCGCGCTCGCGACCGGCGACCACGAGGCGGTCGCGCGCTGCCTCACGATCGCCGTCGAGCGAGCGGGCGACGCCGCCGAGCGCACCGCCGCGTCGCTCGATCTCGCCGAGGCCCTGCTGCGCAAGCTCGATCGGGCCGAGGCTGCGCTCGACGTGCTCGAGGGCATCGCCCTCGATGCGCTTGCCGAGCCGCGGCTCCGCGAGCTCTCGCTCGAGGCGCTCGCCAGGCCTGCCGTCGCTGCGCGCGCTGCGGCGCTCGTCGCGCGCGTGGCCGAGGGGGAACCCGACGCCGCCCAGCGCGCCGCGCTCTACGCCGCCGCCTTCGACTCCGCGCCGAACACCGAGCTCGGCCCCGAGCAGGCGGCGCTCTTCGACGCCTGGATCGCCTGCTACGAGGGCGACGTCGCGGCGATGCTGCCCGTCGTCGTGCGCGCGGCCACGAGCTTCCCGGACGACGAGGCGCGCTGGGACCGCGCCGAAGAGCTCGCGCGAGAGCTCGACCAGCCCGCGTCGGTCGCGGAGGCCTATCGGAGCGTGCTCCAGCGCGGCACGGGGCTCGACGCCGACGTGGCCATGCGCCTCGGCGAGCGAGGCGTCGCCTTCCAGGAGGAATGGTTCGACGACGAAGAGGCCGTCACGCGCATGTTGCGCCTCGTCATCGATGCGGTGCCCACGGCGACCTGGGCCTTCGAGCGCCTCAAGCTCGTCTACAACGCCGAGGAGCGCTGGACGGAGCTCTTCGAGCTCTACGACCGCGTCATCGACGCCGCCTCCGACGACGAAGAGCGCGCGATGCTGCTCGAGGACGCGGCCGAGGTGGCCCGCGAGCTCGCCGCCGACGCGGACCGCGCGATCGGCTTCCTCGAGCGCTTGCGCGCCATCCGGCCACGCGACGCGAGGCTCGAGGCGACGCTCGAGCGCCTCTACGAGAAGCAGGAGCGGCACGCACAGCTCGCGGCGCTGCTCGAGGCGCGCATCGAGCGCGTCGACGCCGACGAGGCGCGTGCGCTCCGCCTGCGCGTGGCCACGCTCCACGCCGACGCGCTCGCCCAGCTCGATCAGGCCGTCCGGGTCGTGGAGCCGTTGCTCGCTGCCTCCGATGCGGAGGCCTGCGCGCTCGCCGATCGCTGGCTCGAGGCGAGCACCCCGAGCTTCGACGTCGCCGAGCCCTGTGAGCGCCTCGCTCGACCCCCGAGCAAGCCTGGCGCCGAGGCCGCGGTGCGGCTCAGGCTCGCCGAGCTCCGCAAGAAGGCCTACCAGGCCGCGGGCGACCACCTGGGCGTCGCCCGCTGCATCGAGATCTCACTCGAGGCCGAGCTCGCCGCGGCCGACCGTCGACACAAGCTCGAGGAGCTCGAGCTCGTGCTCGAGGCCGAGGTGAACGACCCGGTGCGCGCCTACGACGCGCGCCTCGCGACGATCGTGTCGGAGCCCGGCGAGAGCGCGCTCGTCGACGCCGCGGAGGCCGCCGCGAAGGGCTACGAGAGCCGCGCGCGCAAGCTCGTGGCCGTGCTCGTCTCGCTCGGCGATCGCGAGCGCGACACCGAGCTCGCCGTGTCGCTCTTGCGTCGCGCCTCGACGCTCGCGCGCGGCGTGCTGGGTGACGACACGCTCGCGATCGGCATCGACCTGCGCCTCTTGTCGATGGGCGACCAGGATCCGGAGGTCGCTCGCAAGGCGGCGCGTGAGCTCGCGCAGACCCTGCTCACCACGGGGCGCGACGCCGAGCGCTGTCAGGTGCTCGAGCGGCTCGCCGATCTCGAGGAGCAGCCGAAGGCGAAGCGCGAAGCGCTCGTCGAGGCCGCGAGGATCGCCGAGGAGAGCCTGCAGGATCCCGCGAAGGCCGCGAAGCTCCTGTCGGCGTGGCTCGAGCTCGACCCGAGCGATCGCACCGCGCTCGACGCCCGCGTCCGCAACCTGCGCACGCTCGCCGAGCCCGCTGCCCTCGCCGACGGCCTCGAGGCCCGCGCGAAGAGCGCCGCGAGCCCGAAGGACGCACGCGCCGACCACCTCGAGATCGCCCGCCTGCGTGCGCAGGCCGGCGACTCGGCGCTCGCGATCGCCGCGTACCGTCGCTTCATCGAGCTCCACGGGCCCACCGACGAGGTCGTCGACGAGCTCGCCGCCCAGCTCTCCGCGACCTCCGCCTTCGCCGAGCTCGTCACGCTGCTCGAGGCCGAGGCGCACCGCATCACCGACCGTTCACGTCGCGCGCAGCTCTACACGCGCCTCGGAGACGTGCACCAGTCGCGTGGCGACGCCTCCGCCGAGGCGGTCGAAGCCTACGTGCGCGCGCTCGCCGTGGTGCCCACGCGAGAGTCCGCGCAGGACGGGCTCGAAGCCGCGCTCTCGAACCTCGCCATCACGTCCGACGAAGAACGCGCGGTGGTCGCGCGCGGCGTCGCTGCGCTCGCTTCGGCCTACCGCGTGGGAGACCGTAGCGATCGTCTGCTCGCGCTCGTGCCGCGCCGGCTCGAGGTCGCGGCCGACGCGTCCGCGAAGGCCGAGGTCTTGCTCGAGGCCGCGCGCCTCGAGGAGCAGCGGCGTGATCCCGCCGCCGCGCTCGCACACACCCTCGCCGCCTTCGAGCTCAGCCCGACGCACGCGCTCTCGAGCGAAGACGCGCCGGCGGGTGCTTCGCTCGGCGAGGCCAGCGGTCTCTCCGCGCGCCTGCTGGAGCGGGCCCGCAAGGCGGGGGCGTGGACTGACGTCGCACCGAAGCTCTTGCCCACGCTCACGAACGCGGCCATCGACGCGCAGGTCGCGCGCGATCTGCTCGTGGAGGCCGCGAAGGCCCTGATCGACGCGGAGGACGAGCTCGAGCTCGCGGAGGCGCTGCTCGTCGCCGCGATCGAGCGAGCGCCCGGCGACGTCGATGCGCTGCAATTGCTCGTGTCGGTCCGGCGCAGGCTCCCGCGGCGGCCGCTCGTCGACGCGCTCGTGTCCTTGTCGCGCGCCCAGGGCGGCGAGGTCGAGGCGCTGCGCGAGGCGGCCACGGTGGCCTTGCGCATGCTCGACGACGTCGAGCTCGCGCTCGCGACGGGCGGGGAGCTGCTCGAGCTCGTGAAGGCTCGCTACGCAGGCGGAGCGCGAGGCGAGGAGCTCGACGACGCTGCGGTCTGGGTGGTCGACGTGCTCACGACGCTCCACAGGGATCGTGAAGCGCGCGACACCGTGCTCGCGCTGCTCCTGGGCGCCGCCGATCTGCCCGTCGATCGCGTCTACACCTCGCGCTACCTGAGCGAGGCCGCGGAGCTCGCGACGCCGGAGCAGGCGGCCGGGATCTACGAGCGCTTGCTCGACGCCGAGCCCTCCGACGTCGAGGTCGCCGACAAGCTCGACGCGCTCTACGTCGAGCTCGCTCGCCCCGCAGAGCGCGCGCGCTTGCTCGAGCGACGCATCGGCGTCGCCGCGAGCGAGGAGGAGCGCGGCGGTCATCGCAGGGTGCTCGCCGACGTCTTCGAGAGCCTCGGGCGCATCGACGACGCAGCGCTCACGCTCCGCGCCACCCTCGCCGAGCTACCCGACGACGCACGGACCGTGGGGCGTCTCTCGCGCCTGCTCGAGGCGCACGGCCGCCACGCAGAGCTCACCCAGCTCTGCGAGGAGCAGGGCGCGCGCGCCGCCGAGCGCGACGCCGCCGCAGCCGCCACCTACTTCCGTCAGGCGGCACGCCTCGCCGACGAGCGTCTCGGCGATCCGGCGCGCGCCGCGCGCGCCGAGCGCCGCGTCGTCGAGCTCGAGCCGAGCGTCGAAGCGCTCGACCGGCTCGCCGCGCTGCTCTGCCGCCTCGGCAAGGCCGCCGACGAGGCCGAGGTGCTCGAGCGCCTCGCGCAGATGAGCACCGTCGACGAGCCCCTCGCGCTGCGCCTCGCCTCGGCGCACGGGCGAGCGGGGCGGGTCGAGCGGGCGCGTGAGTGCCTCGAGCAGGCGCTCGCCGCCGGTGCCAGTGGCCCCCGCGTGCGCGACGTGCTCGCGAGCCTCTACCGGAGCGCGGGGGAGTACCAGCCTCTCGCCGAGCTGCTCGAGTCCGAGGCCGCGGAGGCCGAGGCACCCGAGCAGGCCGTGTCGAAGCTGCGGGAGGCCGCGGGCCTGTGGACGAAGGAGCTCGCGCGCCACGAGCGCGCCGCGACGCTGATCGAGCGAGCGATCGAACTCTCCCCGGCCGATGTCGAGCTCAAGCTGATGCTCGCCGAGTCGCTCCACGCGGGTCTGCGCACCGACGATGCGCGCGTCGTGCTCGAAGGCGTCATCGCCGACTTCGGCAGCCGCAAGCCCAAGGAGCGCGCGCTCGTCCATCTCGCGCTCGCCAAGCTGCACCTCGACAAGGGTGATCGCACGCAGGCCTTGGCCGAGCTCGACACGGCCTCGAAGATCGACCCAACCCACGTCGGTGTGCTGACGCTCGCCGGCGAGGTCGCGCTCGAGGAGGGCCAGCTCCTGCGCGCCCAGCGCACCTACCGAGGTCTCCTGCTCGTGCTCAAGTCGCAGCAGCGAACCCACGCGAAGGAGCTCGAGGCCACGGGTGTCGAGGAGCCCCGGGATCCGAGCCACGTGGCGCGCGCCCAGGTGCTCGTCGAGCTCGCCCACGTGGCGGCGCTCCAGAAGGATCCGGACCGGCAGGCCGAGTTCGTCGCGAGCGCCTTCGAGGCCGCCGAGCAGGATCCTTGGGAGGCCGAGCGTCTCGTCGCGGCGCTCGAGCGCAGGGGCATGTCGGAGCTGCTCGCTCGCGCGCTCGAGCAGCGGCTCGCCTCCGCCGAGCTCGACGACGATCGCAGGACCGAGCTCGAGCTGCGCCTCGCGCGCGCCAAGGCCGGCGCGCCCGCCGAGGCCGGCGCAGCCTTCGAGCTTGCGACGGCGGCGCTCGGCCGCAAACCCTTCGACGCCGCCGTGCGCAAGCTCGCGCGCGAGATCGCCGTCACGGTGGGCAAGCTGGGCGAGTACGCCCAGCGCCTCGCCGAGCTCTGCGAGGGCTCGAGCGAGCCCGAGGTGAGCGGCTTGCACGCCGAGGTCGCGGAGCTCGCACGAGAGATGGGCGACGCTGCGCTCCTGCTCGCCGCGCTGCGCGGTCGGGTCCGCGCCTTGTGCGACCACGGCGCGGCAGAGGCGGAGATCCTCTCCGCGCTCGGCGCCCTCGAGCAGGAGCTAGCCCGCCAGGGCGACGAAGCGGGCCGCGTCGAGGTGCTGCGGGAGATCCTCGAGCGCAGCGGCGATGATCTCGAGGCCGCCAGGCCGGTGCTCTATGCCCTGATCGGGCTGCTCGGCGCGCGAGGCGAGCTCGAGCCCACGGCGGAGCTGCTCGAGCGCGCCATGCGTGACGACACCGACCCGGAGCGTGTGGAGCGCACGCTGCGCCACGAGGCCCAGCGCTTCGAGGGGACGCGCATCGTGCGGCTGCTCGAGGACTTCGCGCGTGATCGCGACCGCACGCGCAGCGTCGTCGACGCGCTGACGATGCTCGCCGAGCGAGGCGACGATCCGCTCGCGCGGCTCCGCGACGCCTACGAGGTCGCGGAGCCGCTCGGCGACGCCGCGCTCTCGGTAGCGATCCTCGAGAAGCTCATCGCCGCCTCCGGCGAGGACTCGGGCGACACGGCCTGGGCGCTCTCGGCGCTCGCGGAGCGCTGCGCCTCGGCCGGCGACGAGCGCTCGGCCGTGGAGCTCTGGGAGCGGGCCGCGAGGGTCTCGCCGCCCGACGAGGAGCGCTCGATCCTGCTCGACGTCGCCAGGCGCGCGCGGAGCGGCCTCGGCGACACGGCACGCGCGGTGCGCATCTACCAATCGCTCCGAGCGAGCGATCCCGCCGATCGCGAGGCTTGGGCCCCGCTCGCCGAGCTCCACCGCGAGGCCGGCGACATCGCCGCGCTGAGCGCCTTGCTCGACGAGACGCTGCCGCTCGTCGACGATCTCACCGAGCGTGCTGCGCTTCGCCTGCAGCTCGCGCGCATGTTGCTCGAGCGTCAGCCCGAGCGGGCCCGAGAGCTGCTCGCCGAGGCCTTCGAGGAGTCTCCCGGCGACCACGACACCGGCGATCTGCTCGCCTCGCTCTACGAGAAGGCCGGCCTGCGCGACGAGCTCGTGGTCCTCTACGAGCGTCAGCTCGACGCCGCGAAGGACGCCGAGGACAAGGCTCGCATCGTCACCATCACCTCGAAGCTGGGCACGCTGCTCGAGAGCATGGGCGAGACGGACCGCGCCCTCGACGTCTACCACGGCGCGCTCGATTGGGAGTCCGAGCACCGCGACTCGCTGCGCGCCGTCGTGCGCCTGTCGATGGCCCGCGAGGACTCGCTCGACATCGGCGATCTGCTCGACCGGCTGCTCGCCGTCGAGGAGGGAGAGCCCGCGGCCGAGCTCGCCCTGAAGATGGCCGACCTGCGAGAGGCGGCCGGCGATCCCCACGGCGCGGAGCGCGCGCTCTTCGCCGGCTACCAGGCCAACCCGCGGAACAAGGTGCTGCGCGACCGGCTGAAGGCGCTCTATACCGAGCGGGGCTCGAAGGCCGATCTCGCGCGTCTCGCGGCGGTCGAGGCGCGGGTCGAGCCCGATCCCGAGCGACGCAAGCAGCGCCTGGTGGAGGCGGGCGAGAGCCTGCGCGACGAGGCCGGAGACATGATGGCCTCGGCCGACGCCTTCGCCGCCGCGCTCGAGATCGACCCGCTCGACCGCGACGTGCTCTTCGCCTTCATGGATGCGGCGGCGAACAGCGGGCAGCACGGCCGCGCGATCGCGGCGGTCGACGCGGCGCTCGCGATGGATGGCTCCGACGACGGCTGGCTCCACTTCTCGCGCGCGGTGCTCCGAGAGGCGGTGGGCTCGAGCGACGAAGCGCTCGACGATCTGCTCGTGGCGCACGAACGCAGCGGGCGCGCCTACGGCGCCGAGCTCAGGGCCCACCTCGACGCCGCGCTCTTGCGCGTCGTCCAGGACCCACGCGCCTCGCGTCGCAGCGAGGCCGAGCTCAGCTGCATGCTCGCCGAGCTCGACGCGGAGCAGGGCCAGGTCGACTCGGCGCGCGCGCTCCTGCACCAGATCCTCGCGCGCGACCCGCGCAACCGCGCCGCGCTCGTCTCGCTCGCCAGGGTCGAGGAGATGGCGGGCCGCTACGAGGCCGCAGCCTCGGCGCTCGAGCGCGCCGTGTCCTTCGAGCAAGGCGACGCGCTCGTGGAGATCGCGCTGCGGCTCGGCGAGCTCGCGCGCTCCGGCGGCAAACCCGAGCTGGCGATCGGCGCGCTCGAGCGAGCCAGCCACGACGCTCCTTCCGACCCTCGGCTGCGCGAGGCCCTGCGGCTCGTGTACGAAGCGGCGGGCAGCGTCGACGAGCTCGCGGACATGGCCATCGCAGACGCAGAGGCTGCGGTCGACGACACGGAGCGCTTCGTCCTCCTGCTCCAGGCCGCACGCACGCTGCTCTACGGCACGGGTGAGACGACCATGGGCCCCGAGTACGCGGAGCGCGCGATCGAGATCGTCGGGCGGGCGAGGGCGCTCGCGCCCGAGCACATCGACGGTGTGCTGCTCAACGCCGACGCGCTGGGCGCGGCGGGTCGGGGTGGCGAGGCGAGGGAGCTCGTCAGCCAGATCGTCGCGGCCCAGCGGGGGCGTCGCTCACCAGAGCTCGGTCAGGCCTACTACGCGCTCTACCGGGTGGAGGCGCGCGAGGGCAACCTCACCGATGCGCTCGACGTGCTGGTCAAATCATTTGAGGTGCAACCGCAGAACGTCTCCGTGGCGCTCGAACTCGGGCAGCTCGCCTCGGATCTCGCGCAGTCCGACATCGCGCAGCGCGCCTTCCGCTCGATCACCTTGGTGAAGCCGGGCGACGGCAACGTGACGAGCACGCAGCGCGCGGTCGCCTACTGCCAGCTCGGTCGCATCGCGATGGAGCAGGGAGACGCTCGCCGGGCCAAGATGATGCTCGAGCGTGCGCTCGGCGAAGATCCGAGCCTCGAGGCAGCGTCGGAGCTGTTGGCCCAGCTCGGCTGAGGGCTCGGCCCCTGGCGCGTCGCTCCCGGGCCGACGCGCCGGGCCGCTCGCGCCGGGCTCGGTGCTGAGCGCGCGTACGGGGCGCAGGCGTGCAGTTTTCGTCTTCTCAACGCGATAATCCCGTGTAGGGTGCGAGAACTCAGCATCTCGCGAGCTCTTTCGCGGGTGCACGAGGCGGGTGGGTGGTGCCGGGCGAGCGCTCGGTCTTCCCGACCGCCACAGAACCAAGACTCTCGTGGGGCCGGGCGCCCCACCACCCAGGAGGCTTCCACATGGCAGCAAAGAAGGCAGCGGCAGCAGGCGCGAAGAAGTCCAAGGCCCTCAGCAAGGCTGGGCTCATCACGGCGATCACCGAGGCGGTCGGCGACGAGCTGAGCCGCAAGCAGGTCAAGGCCGTGCTCGAGTCGCTCATGGAGGTCGGTCACAAGGAGCTCAAGAAGAACGGTCTCTTCACGCTCCCCGGCTTCGCGAAGTTCCGCGTCGTGAAGAAGCCCGCCACCAAGGCGCGCCAGGGCATCAACCCCTTCACCAAGCAGCCGATCACGATCCCCGCGAAGCCCGCGAGCAAGGCCGTGCGCGCCCGTCCGATCAAGGCGATCAAGGACGCGATGGCCTGAGGCTTCGCGCTCGAGGCCGAGCGCGCCCCGCGGGCCGGGTGTCCGCGGTGAGCGCGTGGGCCTCGCGCCGCGGGCTCGCTCGAGCAGCGAGCCCATGGAGCACGAACGAGGCGACCCCAGGTGGGTCGCCTCGTTTCTTTGGTGGCTTCGGACGCTGCGCCGAGGCGCAGGCTCGCGCGGCTCAGGGGGCCTTGCGTCGATAGACCTGGGCGCCGACGGGGCCCGAGCCCACACGCGACTTCACCTGCAGCTTCACCGCGCCGGGGATGGGCCAGGGCCACTTGTAGCAGCTGTTCTTCGCCCCGATCGCGGCCATGGCTCCGGCGTCGCTGTCGACGGCGATCGGCGCCGAGGCGAGCACCGCGAGCGCCGGCGGCACACCGGCAGCGGTCGGGTCGATCACGAGCATGAGATCGAGCTCCGACACGTTCGGCAGGCCGTTGCCCAGCACCGTGTAGCAGAAGCCCGGCTGGAGGAAGAACGTCGGCCCATCGACCGCTTGGCCCTCGGCGTTCGTGACGCCGCACACCGGGCTGCCCTCGGGGTCCATCTTCGGCGCCTCCGCTGCGGCGCGCCCCTGGAAGATCGACGAGAAGGCGGCGCTCTGCACGGCGTCGCAAGGGGTGGGCCCGGTCGGCGCGGGAGGCGGCGCCGACACCGTCGGCGCAGGAGGTGGCGCCGACGCGGTGGGCGCCGGCGTCTCGGGGAACTCCGGCTCACTCGGGCAGCCCGTCGTGACGCACACCAGCGCGGTGAGCCCGCTCACCGCCCACGTCGCATGCTTGATCGATTCGAACACGGTACCTCCGGCTGCGCGGCTCGGCGCGCAAGGTAGAGGGGCTCCCGGCCCCCGATGCGCCGGAGTCTACCGCGCAACGCCGACGGCTCCGCGGGAAACTCGTGCTGCCCCCGCGGCCCGCGACTACCATGCCGTCGAGCCCGCGCGGCCGGCCCGACGCCTCGGGTGAAAGGCGCCGGGATAGAGCTCCGTTTGACTCGCGGAGCCCGTTCGTTCGTCTCAACGCTCGTGGTGTGGCTCAACGCCCGGAGGTCCTCGTGATGCGTGCTTCGTTCTCCTTGCCCGTTCTCTGTGTCCTCCTCGCAGCCACCGGCTGTGAGCGCCAAGAAGCGCAGACCGCGGGATACACCCAGGGCGGCTACGGGCAGCCCGGCTACGGGCAGCCGCAGCCCGGCTACGGGCAGCCGCAGCCCGGCTACGGACAGCCCGGCTATGGGCAGCCGCAACCCGGCTACGGTCAGCCGCAGCCCGGCCAGCCGCAGCCCTACCCGCAGCCCGGCCAGCCGCAGCCTTACCCGCAGCCCGGTCAGCCGCAGCCGCAGCCGCAGCCGCAGCCGCAGCCGGGCACGCAGCCCGCGCCTGGTGGCTTCCCGTTCCCCATCCCTGGCTGGCCGGGCGCGACACCCGCGCCCGGCGGGCAGCCCGCGCCGGGCGGTGGCTCGAGCGGCGGCTCCGCGCAGCCCATCGACCCGACGCTCGCCTCGGTCGCGCTCATCCCGCTCCAGCAGCAGGCCGCGACGCACGCGCCTGGCATGGCGAAGGAGGGCCCGGTCGTGGCCGGCAACTTCAGCGCGGGGCAGTCGCTCGAGCAGACGGTCCAGCTGATGCCGGGCAAGTGCTACACGATCATCGGCACCGGCGCTGGCGTGCAAGAGCTCGACATCCAGCTCGTGGCGCTCACGCCCGTGCCGGGCCTGCAGTCCCCCGTGCTCGCGCAGGACAACCTCCAGGGCAGCACGGCGGTGCTCGGGCCTTCGGGCAACTGCTTCCGCTGGCAGTTCCCGATGGGCATCAACGCGAAGTGGACGCTCACCGCCACGGCGGGCCAGGGTGTCGCAGCCGCGCAGATGTACGTGAAGTGAGCGCGGCGAGCTACCGCGCGAGCAGCACCTGAGCCTGAGACGGCGCCTCCTCCTCGGGGGCGCCGTCGCTCGTCTTAAGCGTCGGGCTCGCGCGACGGCGCCTCTACGCGGGGTGCGCCGCTCGCAGCGGGCAGCCACGCAGCGCGCCTCGGACAGCGCCTCTCACTGGGGCAGGTCGGGCATCTCCGCGGAGCCGATCTTCGTACCGTCGCGCTCGAAGCTCTCGGAGCAGCTCTGCGAGCCCGACTTGTTCGTCACCGACACGAGCATCTTGCCCTTGGGCTTCGCGGCCTTGCGGTACGCGTCGGCGATCTGCTGGCAGTCGACGGAGCTCTTCGAGGTCTGGCACTGCAGGATCGCGCTCGCGTCGCCGAGATCGCGAGAGATGTCCTTCGGCTTGCGCTTCTCGCGCTTGGCGATCTCGTCCTCGAAGCGCTGCACCGCATCGGCGAGCTCCTCGGTGTCGATGGCGATGGCCGTGCTGCAGCCCGCGTCGCGCATCTCGTCGGTGCCGGGCGCCGACTGCGCCTTCATCATGATCTTCGCCATGTCGCCCGTGGCGCCGACGAAGCCGCCCACCTCGCGGTAGAGCAGGTAGGCGCCGAGGCCTCCGCCCAGGACCACGAGGCCGCCAACGATTGCAGCAGCAATCAAGCAGCCGCTCGCTCCGCTCTTCTTGGCGGGCGGCTGCGCGGGCGGCATCGCCTGCGCTGGGCCACCGTAGGGTCCACCGCCGTAGGGTCCACCGCCGTGGGGCCCGCCGCCCTGGGGCCCGCCGCCCTGCGGAGGGCCGCCGTAGCCTCCGCCGTAGGGGGCCTGGCCCCCGGGAGGACCCCAGCCAGGCTGGCCTCCGCCCGGCGCCTGCCCCCAACCGCCGCCCGGACCCTGGTTCGCCACGGCTAGACCCGCAGCCCCGGCGCCGGGAAGCCCGCGCAGAGCTCCTTGACCGCCGCCGCGATGCGCGTCGTCGTCGTGTCGCCTTGCGAGCTCGCGACCTCGTCCATCCACGCGGCGAGCTGCTTCATCTCGGCCGGGCCCATGCCGCGCGAGCTCATCGACGGAGTGCCGATGCGGATGCCGCTCGGATCGAAGGGCTTTCGCGGATCGAAGGGGATCGAGTTGTAGTTGCAGACGATGCCCGCGCGATCGAGCGCCTGGGCGTAGGGCTTCCCGCCGAGTCCCTTGGGCGTCATGTCGACGAGCAACAGGTGGTTGTCGGTGCCGCCGGTGATGAGCCGGAAGCCTCGCTCCGCGAGGGCCTCGCCGAGCACCTTCGCGTTGTCGACCACCCGCTGGGCGTACTGCATGAACTCCGGCGTCGAGGCCTCCTTCGCAGCCACCGCGAGCGCGGCCGTCGTGTGGTTGTGCGGTCCGCCCTGCAGCCCCGGGAAGACCGCACGATCGATCGCGGCGGCGTGCTCGGCTTTGCAGAGGATCATGCCCCCGCGCGGCCCTCGCAGCGTCTTGTGGGTCGTCGAGGTGATGACGTCGGCGAGGCCGACGGGGCTCGGGTGCACGCCCGCGGCGACGAGACCCGAGATGTGCGCGATATCGGCCACCAGGATCGCCCCGACCTCGTCGGCGATGGCGCGGAAGGCCGGGAAGTCGACGATGCGCGGGTAGGCCGTCGTGCCGCACCACAGGAGCTTGGGGCGGTGCTCGAGCGCGAGCTTGCGCACCTGTTCCATGTCGATGCGGTGATCGCTCTCACGCACGCCGTAGAGCGCTGCGTCGAAGTACTTGCCCGTGATGCTGACGTTCCAGCCGTGCGTGAGGTGCCCGCCGGCGGGCAGGCCGAGGCCCATCGTCTTCTCGCCGGGCTTCACGAAGGCGAAGTACACGGCGAGGTTCGCCGGGCTGCCCGAGTAGGGCTGCACGTTGACGTGCAGCGCGCTGGGGTCCGACAAGGGCTTGCCGAAGAGCTTCTGCAGGCGCGACTTCGCGAGCTCCTCTACGCTGTCGACGTACTCCTGGCCCTCGTAGTAGCGCTTGCGCGCGTAGCCCTCGGAGTACTTGTTCATGAACACCGAGCCGCTCGCCTCCATCACGGCGCGCGACGCGTAGTTCTCGCTCGCGATGAGGCGCAGCTTGTCGGCCTCGCGGCGCTCCTCCTGCTCGATGAGGTGGGCGATCTCCGGATCGACCTCGGACAGGGGGGCGCGTCCGCTCGGCGTCTTGTCGGTGTTCATGCGTGGATTCCTTGGGTTCTCGAGCGGGCTCGTCGCGCTCAGCCGGCCGCAGCTCAGCCGACTGCAAAGTCGCCGCGCGCGAGCAGATCGCCCACGCGCCAGAGGAACGAGTTGGCGAGCGCGCCGTCGATGATGCGGTGGTCGTAGGAGAGCGCGATGTACATCACGGGGTGGATCGCGATGACGTCTTCGCCGTTCGCGCTCACGACCACCGGGCGCTTCTTGATCTCGCCCATGCGGAGGATGCCCACGTTCGGTTGCGAGATGATCGCCCCGCCGAAGAGGTTGCCCTTGAGGCCCGGGTTCGAGACGCTGAAGGTCGTGCCGCTCAGATCGTCGGCCGTGACCTTGCCCACCTTCGCGCGCTGGGCGAGCTCGTCGATGCCGGCCGCGATGCCGCGCAGGCTGAGCTGATCGGCGTTCTTGATGCTCGGCACGACGAGGCCGCCGGGCGTGTCGACCGCGACGCCGAGGTGGATGTCCTTGAGCACGGCGTAGCTGTTGTCGAGCACACGCGCGTTCACCTCGGGGTGCTCACGCAGCGCGCGCACGGTGGCCGCGCAGATGAACGCGAGGAAGGTGAGCGGCACGCCCTCCTTCTTGAAGCGGTCCTTGTGCTCCTCACGCAGCTTCGACACTGAGTGCAGATCGACCTCGGCCACCGTGACGACGTGCGGCGAGACCTGCTTCGAGTAGACCATGTGGTCGGCCGTGATGCGCCGACGCCTGCTGAAGGGGACGATCTTGTCGCCCGGCTTCTGCGTGTAGGGAGGCACCTTGTAGGCGCCGTAGCCCACGCCGGGCAGCGGGGGCACGAAGCCGCCCGACTGCGCGAGCAGCGCGGAGAGCTCTGCGCTCGGCGCGCTCACGCCCGCCGGAGCCGCCGCCGGCGCGGCGACCTGCGCAGGCATCGGTGGCGCGAGGCTCGGCACCTGCGCGAGGGCGGAGTCGCGGGCGGCGCGCAGCACGTCGTCGTGCGTCACGCGACCCTGCTCGCCCGTGCCACGCAGCTCCGAGACCTCGACGCCCGCCTCGAGTGCGCTCCTACGGACCGACGGGGACGCGAGGCCGGCCGGCGTCGCGTGGGCCACGGCCGCGGGCGCCTGTGGGGCCTGCGCCGGCTTGGCGGGAGCGGCCGTCGCCGCGCCACCCACGGCCGTCTCGTCCAGCGTGCAGAGCGTCGCACCCTTGGCGAGCGTCTCGCCCTCCTTCGCCACGAGCCTCGTCACGCGGCCCGACGCGGGCGCGCGCACCTCGGTGTCGGCCTTGTCGGTCGCGACCTCGAGCAGGATCTGCTCGCGCTCCACGAAGTCACCTTCGCGCACGAGCCACTTGGTGACGGTGCCCTCGGCAACGCTCTCGCCGAGCTGCGGCATGGGGACGTCGATCATCGTCTTTCGGCTCCTCGACCAGCAGGGACGCGGCTGGTTCACGTCGGGGTGGCAGGCGCCCCGAGCTCGGCCGGGGGTATACCGAGCCGCCCGAAGCGGGGCAACCGCTCTCCGCGCCGACGTTCGGCGTGGCGTGGCGCCGGACCAGGCCCCGAGCGCCGGGCTAGAGCATCGTCCCGCCCGCGGCCTTGCGCAGCGCCTTGTCGAGCGCGCCCTTCGAGTAGCCGACCAGGATCTGTCCGCCCACGTCGATGATCGGGATCGAGCCGGCGCTCTTGCCGATGCGCTCGAGCTTCGACTGCATCTCCGCCTTCGCGCCGCCGTCGGCCTCGATGTCCTTGAACACGGCCGGCACGCCGAGCTTCTTCAGGTGGTCCATCGCGTGGTGACAGGGCTGGCACCACGATGCCCCGTAGACGATCACGGTCACGTTCGCGATGGAGTCGCCGAGCGGCGTGCTCGACGGCTCGGGCTTCAGCTTCGGCGGGGCGAAGGGATCGGGGAAGTCGGGCCCCGGCGGCAGCGTGCCGCTCGGCCCCTGAGGGGGCGCCCCTGGCTCCGGCTTGCGCGGCCCCTCACGCGAGGCGAGCTGCGCGCGCCGGCGCTGTTCGATCTCGTCTTCCCAGGCGCGCCTGGGCATCGAGCGGGCGAGGTAGCTCCGGTCGGGCTCGGGTTTGCCGAGATCGACGACGTAGATCGGGTCGCGGGTGCCCTCCTCGCGATCGGCCACCACCACGCGTACGAGCGCGCGCGCGTCCTCCGGCACCTTCGAGGGCTTCATCTCGACGTGCGTGCCGCCGCGCGCGTCGATCCATGTGAGCATGAGGCTCGGCGTCTCTTCGGTGATGCGCAGCTCCGGCAACGCCGCGTCCTTCGTCGGCGTCGTGCCGTCGCTCCGCGGATCCGAGCAACCCGAGCCGAGCAGGGCTGCGCACAGGACGAAGACCAGCTGTCGCACGTCGAAGCCAAGGGTGCGCGGTCGCCCGTCGATGCGCAAGCGCGGTGTGTGCGCCCTCGACGGAGGCGTCGATCCGGGCCGGCTCTCCGTGATAGCAGGCGGGTCGGGCGAACGATGCCCCCACTCGAAGCCCCAGGAGTCCGCCGCGATGATCGATCCCAAGCGCCCCCGCATCCTCCTCCTCGCTCTCGCGCTCGCCTTCGTCGGCGCCACGTCGTGTGGGAGCAAAGGCGACGAAGCCAAGAAGGACGACGCGAGCGAGAGCGACGACGACGAGCCGAAGAAGAAGAGCAAGAAGGCGAAGAAGGCCGACGTCGACCCGGAGCTCGCGAAGAAGGCCGACGCGCTCGCCAAGCAGGTGAAGAACGGGCGCTTCCCCGGCGAGGTGACGAAGGACAAGGAGAACGCGCCGGCGATCCTCCACCTCGCGAAGGCCGGGGAGGACACCGACACGGTCTGCGCGGCGCTCGCCGCGATGGAGACGATGTACACCTCGAGCGACAAGAGCAAGGACCGCATCCTCATCGACGCGGCCTACAACGGGATCGTGCTCGCGCGGCTCGGCGAGACCGAAGCGAAGATCCAGGCCTTCGCGCTCAAGGCCGCCTCGCACAGCATCCTCGGGGAGAAGGCCGACACCAAGATCATCGACAAGATGATCGAGCTCGCCGAGAGCCACCCGAAGCCCGAGGGGCGCTACGCGGCGATCGACAAGCTCTGGGCGGCCCACCAGCTCTCCAAGAACGCGAAGGGGGTCGAGGCCATCGCGAAGGCGCTCGACGCGAAGGAGCCGTGGCTGGTGTCCTCGGGGCTCTTCCGCCTGCGCAGCGTCTACTCCGGCTACGCCGACAAAGCCGGCCTCGAGAAGAAGCTCGTCGCGCTGCTCTCGCACGCCGACCCGGGCGTGCGTGGTCGCGCCGCCGACCTCTTGTCCTCGACGGCCGGCTTCGAGAAGGCGAAGCAGCAGGAGATCGCGCAGAAGCTGTTGCCGCTGCTCGGCGACTCCAACGCCTTCGTGAAGTCGAGCGCGATGAGCGGGCTCGCGTGGCTCAAGCACGCGCCGGCGATCCACGAGATCGTGAAGCAGGTCGACGATCTCACCAGCAACACCTACGAGATCAAGGGCTTCACCAACCTCGACGGCACGAGCGGCTGGGTCCACCACGACGGCTCCGCCTGGTCGCGCACCGGCGACGCCGCGCTCTACGCGCTGAAGACGCTGAGCAGCACGACGAAAGAGAAGTTCGACTACAAGATCGACTACAAGAACGTCGAGCCCGACCTGAAGAAGGCCGCCTCCGATGCGAAGGCCTGGTACGCGAAGGTGAAGGCCGACGTGCCGACCCAGTGAGTGATCCTCCGGCGAGCGGCGGCAGCCCCCCCGCGCCGCCGCCCCGCCGCCCTCCGGCCCCGCTCAGCTCCCGAGCAGCGTCGCCCACGCGTAGGCGCCGTAGCCCAGCGCGGCAAAGCACTCGAGCGCGGTGCCGGCGAGCAGCAGGCTGCGCCCGCGCACACCATCGCTCGAGCGCACCCAAGGGATCAGCAGGAGGTGCGGGACGAGGAAGGCGAGCGCGAAGGGCGCGATCATCTCGCGCATCATCAGCGCGCGGATCGCGCTCTCGTCGGTCGCGCCCGAGAGCGTCGCGAGCTCCGCTGCGATGGCGCGGGGGATGTACGCGGCCGCCCAGAGGAAGCCCGGCACGTAGGCGAGCGTGTGCCCCAGCACGAAGCGCACGAAGGGTGTGAGGCGAGGCTCGGGCGAGGTGGAGGTTTGCATCGAAGCGGAGCGGTGCATCGAAGCCCGGGCGGCACCGAAGCTCGGCGGAGGCGGCGCGCCGGCGCGACGCTCGGCCGCGCGTCGACGCGACGCTCAGCCGCTGCGCCGCCCCGAGGAGGCTCCGGTGCCCTCGAGCTCCCAGACCGGCGGTGGCGGTGGCGAGCTCGACCTCGCGTTCCCACGGTCGGTGGGCGGCTCGGAGCGCCGGAACAGTCGGCTTGGCCGCTCGCGGGCGTCTCGGGGCGGAGCGGGTCGGCCTCGGGGCGCACGGCCGGCATGCTCTGCGATCGGCCCGACGCCGGCGGCATGCTGCGCGTCACGGGCATGCTCTGCGAGCGCCCCGACGAGGGAGGGTCGCTCCCCAGATCGTTGGGCCGCACGGCGGGCATCGTCTGCGTCGAGGCGCGCGAGCGGTTGGTGAGCCAGCGGTGCGCGTCGGTGACGTTGCTGAAGCAACGAACGCTGAGGCCGCGGGAGAGCGCCATCATGTCGACGCGCGTGGCCTCGAGCTCGCCATCGGCGCGTACGACGTAGGCGAGCTGGTCGAAGCCCCGGGCCGAGCCGAGCCAGCTCCACAGCGCGTCGTTCGAGGCGAGCTCGAGCACGCCGACCGTCTCGCGCAGATCGAAGAGGGCGCGCCGCGTGAGGTGCCGCGTCATGAGCGACTCCATCACCGTGCTCTGCTCGGAGACGTCGGTCGTCGCGCGGACGGGGCCCACGACGATCACGTGCAGGTAGCCGGGCCTCACCTCCACCTCGAGGTCCGCGCTCGCCAGTCGGTAGTATTCCCGCATCCCCGTGCTCTCTCGCGCTCAGGGTGACGTAGGGCACGATCGTGCGGCGCCCACTCCCCCGAGTGAATTGGAGACTAGTCCGTGCAGCGACGCGGTCCTAGCCCCAGCTGAGGGTCGGCCGCGAATCCGAGCTCGAGCTCGGCGTCGTGTGCAGTGCCGAGGTAGAAATGTGACTCTTCTGTCGTGCCCGCGAGGCGGCTGAGCGCCGCGGGTCCCGTTTCGTAACCTGCCGCGACCACGACGGCGCGCGAGCGATCGTCGGGTCTGCGCAGGATCATGCGCGTGCCCGCGGGAGGCCGCGAGGCGGGCGTCCACTTCATCGTCAGGTACCAGGCCTCGTCGACGACGGGGAGACGCGCGGGATCGCCGACGCCTGCGCCGTAGAAGCTGGCTCCGCCCTCGATGGGCGCGTAGCCCTGCTGACGCATCATCACGAGCCCCGTGGCCTCCTCGGTGAGCGCGTGGTGCTCGGCGATGCCGTCGGTGGTGCTCGTGGGGAAGGGAGGCGGCTCGGCCTGCGTGACCAGGTGGGCCTCGAGCGCGACCGTGCCGGTCGTGGGAAGCTCGAGCGAGGCGCCCTCATCGCCGATGCGCGCGACCGAGCGTGGGGTGTAGCCACAGGGGCCCTCGCTCACGGCCGTCACCCCCACGTCGAGCGTGAAGGGGCCCGACAGCGCGGTCCCCGCGCCGTTGACCCAGGTGTCGACCACGACCCAGGCGTAGCCCTCGCCGACGTCGGCGCGCGCCTGCACGTCGCCGCGCGCGATGCAGTTGGCGCCGCTCGGCGCGCTGGGGTCGAGCTCGGAGAGCAGGTGCACGTCGACGTCGTCGCCCGCGGCGTCGGTGACGTAGGCGCTGAGAAAGGCACTCTGGGGGATGCGTACGCGGAAGATCTGCTCCGGGCCGCCCTCGTTCGTGCCAGGCGCGCAGTCGTAGCTGTCGATCAGCGTCGTGCCCTCGAGGCTCGTGTCGCCCTCGTAGCGGAAGGGCACCTCCTCGATGCAGATCACGCCCTCTGGGCAGGGCAGCCCTGCGCCGGTGCCCGTGGTGCTGCTCGTCGCGCCACCTTCGCCGCCTGCGGTGGTGGTGCTGGTACTGGTCGCGCCCGCGCCACCCTGTGCCGAGCTCTCTCCGCCCGCGCCCCCCGCGCCGTCGGCGGCGTCGTTCGAGCAAGCCGCGAGCACCAGGCAGAGCGACGAGAGCGCCGTCGCGACACGACCCGCCGGAGCGCGCGTGGCGTCGGAGGATCCGTGGAGCAATCGGGAGGGCAGGTGGCTCATTGCGGGACGGGAGGAGCGGAGGTGGTGGAGCCTGCACCCCAGAAGCTCAGACCGCTCGGCGTGGAGATCGGCGTGGTGACGAGGTCGCCGTTGACGATCTCGATCTCGAACAGCTCGCCATCGCTCGTGAAGCCGTAGACGCTGCCGGCCCAGAAGGCCGTGCCGAAGACCTTGTCGAAGCCGATGGGCCCGTAGCCCTCGACGAGCGCGCCCGTCGCCGGGTTCACGCGCACCAGACAGTCGCGGCAGGAGGTGGCGTTCTGGTCGCGGTCTTTCACCGTGAGGTAGGTGGGGCCGTTCTTCACCGAGACGATGTCGCCGCTCGAGATCAGCGTCGCGCTGCCGAGGGAGCCGATGTTGGTGATCATCCCCGTCGAGGTGTTGATGCGCACGTAGACGTCTTCGAGGTAGCCGACCAGGGCCTCTTCGTCGGGGTCGACGGTGCCCTTCGGGACGAAGGAGAGCGAGTTCGGGTAGGCGCCCGCGGCGATGAGCGTGCACGTCGCCGTGTTCGTGTCGATGCGGTAGAGGCCGCTCTCGCTCGTGCCGTAGAGGTTCGAGTCGCCATCGAGCGCGATGTCCTCGACGCGGACCGGATCACCACAGCCCACGAAGGGCCCCACGACGCCGACGTCCTTCGTCTCGGCGTTGAGCCGGTAGAGCGTGTCGCGCGAGTGCCCGTAGACCACCGGCTCGCCCACGGGCTCGCCACCCCCGGCCGAGGTCGTCTGGAAGCCACCGCCGTCTCCGCTCGACGAGCTCGTCGTCGAGCCCGGCCCGCTCCCGCCCGTGCCCGAGCCTCCGACGCCCTCACCGTCGCTGTTGCCAGCCGCACAACCGAACGCAGCGACGCCGAGCACCGCCAGGGAAACTATCGAAACGAAGGCTCGGACCATGGCGTGCTCTCTCTCGGAAAGCCTCGCTCGCGTTCGCGAGCGAGGCTGGGGTGTCTCGGACTCGTTCGGCCGTGCCGCAACTCCTTGCGGCGCCAGCAGGTTCATCGCGCCGCGATCCCTCGCGGCGCCGGTAAACTCATCGTGCCGCAACTCCTTGCGGCGCCAGCAGGTTCAGCGCGCCGCGATCCCTCGCGGCGCCGGCACATTCAGCGCCGCACTTCCATGCGCCGCGGGATCGCGCCCGACTTCATCACCATGTCGAAGGCCTCCTTCTCGAGCAGCGGGTGCACGCCGCGCGGCGAGACGCCCATCGGGTTCTTCTTCTTGGTGATGAAGCCCATCAGAAACTGCACGTTCATGCCCTTGAGCTGACGTAGCACCTGCTTCATCGCCTTCGTGTCGTTGGCCCACGCGTAGGCGAAGGCGCGCGCCCGGAGCAGCTGCGCCTTGAGGTCCTCGTAGGTCGGGTCGGCCGGGTCGATCTTCTCGAGCAGCTCGACCGCGCGCTTCGCCTGGCCCGAGCGCGCCCAGGCCTCGCCGATGATCGCCGTGAGCGTGGCGCGGCTCTTCGCCTCCTTGTGGCGGCCGAGATCGATCGGGTCGACGAGCGCGCGCGCCTCGTCGGTCTCGCCGAGCACCAGGTGGATCATCGCGCGCTGGGCGCGGGCCTCGTCGGCCACGTGCGCCATCACCTTGTCGAGCTTGATCTGCTCGAGCGCCTCGAGCGCGGCGCGCGGGTCTTCCTGCATCAGGAGCTGCGCCTTGGCGAAGACCGCAGCGGCGTCGTCCTTCTTGAAGTCGGTGTCGAGCTTCGCGAGCGCCTCTTTGCGCGCCTCGGCGCTGTCGGCGTTCTTCAGGATGTCGACGACCGCGCGCGACTTCTTCGCGTAGCGCAGCGCCCAGAGCACGACGCCCGCGACGGCGAGCGTGATGACGAGCATCACGACCTTGGGGATCCAGCCGGGGATGAGCGCGGCGATCACCCAGCCGATCGCCACCGGGATGCCCACGCGCAGCCCGAGCTTGCGCATGTTCTCCGGCGCGAGCGGATCGAGCGGGGCCTGCTTCGCCCGGGCCTCGGCGAGCAGGCGCTCGCGCTCCGCGGCCGCGTTCGGCTTGCCCGGCTTGCCCGGCTTGACGGCCTCGGCGGCGCCGCCGCTCGGGGCGGCTCCCTCGCCAACTTGCTTCTTCGACGCTGCCTTCGCGCTCACGCTCGACCTCTGGGCCCGCTCTAGCACGGGGCCGGGCCGTGCGTCAGCCGGACGGCTTCGTCACGTCCATGCTCGGGCGCCCGGACTCCGTCTGGCCGCTTGGAGGCTCGACGGTGGCGAGGCGCAGCTCGGGGTGCTGCGTGGCCGTCGGGTCCGCGAGGCCCATGGTCGCCTCGCGGAAGTGGAGGAAGATCGTCTGCACGATCGACAGACAGGGCACGGCGAAGAGGGCGCCCTTGATCTGGAAGAAGTGCTCGCCGACGAGCAGGGAGAACACGACGAGCACCGGGTGGATCTTCGCCGAGTCGCCGATGATCTTCGGGTTCAGGAAGTTCGCTTCCAGCTGGTGGATGCCCACGATCCAGGCGAGCACGGCGACGGCGGTGCCGGGCGACTGGGTGAGGCCGATGGCGACGGCCGGGATGGTGCTGAGGATCGAGCCGAAGATCGGGATGAGCGATCCCACCGCGGCGATGAGGCTCATGATCGGCCAGTACTTGAGGTCGAAGAGCCAGAAGCCGATGGCGCTCAGCACGCCGTTGACGAGGCAGATCAGGAGCTGCCCGCGCACGACGCCCGAGAGCCCTCGATCGAGCCTGCGCACGAAGCGCTCGAAGGACGGCTGCCTCTCCGGCGTGAAGAGCTCCTTGAAGAAGCCGAGGATCTTCTCGTGGGTGAGCATCATGTAGCCGCCGAGCATGAGCGTCATGAAGAGGTTGAAGACACCTCTCGAGATCGCGCTCACGATGCGTTGGCCGAGCCGGATGAGCTCCACGCTGTTCTCGGCGACGTACTGGCCCACCCGGTCGCTCGCCCGCGCGAGCAGCGAGGAGGCGCTCACGTTGCTGGCCTCGCTCTCGGAGCGCTCGAACTTCCACACGCCGTCGCCCGACTGGCGCAGCTGCACGTGCGGGTTGATCTCCACCTCGAGCGAGCCGTCGGGCCGAGGGACCACGACCAAGGCGGCGCTCGAGCTCGGTGCGGGCACGGGCGGCGTGGGCGCGAGCGCGGAGCCGGAGCCGACCGGCGCGGGCGCGGGCTCGCTCGGCTCGTCTGCGCTCGGCCCGAGCCACTGCGCGAGGCGCTCGTCGATCACCGGGAACCACTTGGACTCGGCTTCGGCGATCTGGCGTGGGAGGTCGTTCTTCAGCGCCTTCGCCTCGGTGAGGATGCTCGGCACGATGAGCGCGATGAAGCCGCCGATCGAGCCGAGCGTGATGGCGTAGACGAGCAGGATCGCCGCCCACCTGGGCACGCCCTTGCGCTCCACGCGCAGCACGGCCGGCAGGAGGATGTAGGCCACGAGCATGCCGAGCACGAAGGGCAGGAGCACCTCGGCCGACACGATGAGCACGAGGGACGCGCCCATCGCGCTGACCCACAAGAAGATGCGGCGCGCGCGGCGCTGCTCCGGCGTGCGCAGGCTCGGCAGCCCGCTCGGGCGCATGCTCGGCAGCGGTGTGCTCGACGGCGAGCTCGGCCTGAGGCCGGGGATCGAGCTCGAGGTGCTGGGCCGCGAGGAGTCGCGCGAGACGCCGGAGCTCGCGCTCGGGGAGCCCGCGCTCGGGGAGCTCGGCGCGGGGCGTTCGTCCGACTCAGCCACGGGGCGGCTCCGCGAGATCGGCGAAGTAGGGCGCGAGGTGCGCGCGCGTGGCGTCGAGCGCTTGCGGCACGACGCGCACGTCGGCGAGCACCGGCATGAAGTTGGTGTCGCCGGACCAGCGTGGCACGACGTGCACGTGCAGGTGCTCGGCGATGCCGGCGCCCGCCGGCGCGCCGAGGTTGAGGCCCACGTTGAGGCCCTCGCACTTCACCGCCCGCTTCAGGCGCTCCACGGTGGCGCGCACGAGCCGGAAGAGCGCGTCGTGCTCCTCGCTCTCGAGCTCCTCGAGCGCGCTCGTGTGCTTGTGCGGGATGACGAGCAGGTGCGCGGCGGCGAAGGGGTAGCGGTTCAGCATCACCTGGGCGTGCGCCGTGCGCACCACGACGAGGCGCTCTCGGAGCTCCTCCTCCGACGCGCCCGCTCCGACGCAGAATACGCAGGCGTCTCTCTGCTTCGGGCCGAGGATGTACTCCATCCGCCACGGGGCCCAGAGGGGCTGGCTCATCGGAGTCGAAGCTAACACGCTCGCGCGGGCGGTCGACCGTCGAAGGACGAGCTCACCGCCACGAGAAGCGACGAGGCCGCACCCCCTTCGGGATGCAGCCTCGCCAGAAAGCGATGAGGCCGCATCCCCTTCGGGATGCAGCCTCGTCGCGAGACCCAGCGGCGGGGGCGCGGCACCTCGCGGTGCCTCGCGCCCGGCTCAGGTGCTCACTTCAGCTCGAGCTTGCCCGCGAGCTTCTCTTTGATGAGATCGCCCAGCGTGCCGGCCGGCTTCGGGCCGCTCTCCTTCGGGGTGTAGCCCGCAGGACGCTCGGCGCCGATGTTCTTCATGCTCGCGAACACGCGGCGGTCGACGCCGTCGACGCTCGTGATCTCGCAGCGGACCTTGTCGCCGCGCTTGATGGGCTTGTCCTCGGTCTCCTCCACGTCGTTCGACGGGATGAGCGCCTCGACACCCTCGCGCAGGCGCACGAAGACGCCGTACTCGCAGGTGCTCACGACGTCCGCGTCCTCGTAGACCCGGCCGAGCGGGAACTCGGTGATCATCGAGGGCCAGGGGTCGTCCCACAGCTGCTTGATGCCGAGCGACACCTTCTTCTCGTCGTGGTTGATCGAGAGGATGATGGCCTCGACGTCGTCGCCC
>ERZ761602.776-NODE-776-length-64098-cov-15.517215_pt1 | contig 64098 bp, 51 predicted proteins | sample MGYA00512165_ERZ761602 | MGnify/ENA primary metagenome ERZ761602 (study PRJEB28899, sample SAMN02445085) | bioreactor sludge metagenome | biome: EBPR sludge; isolation source: Thorneside wastewater treatment plant | place: Australia: Brisbane, Thorneside...
CACCACCACCCCCTCCTCCACCCGCACCGCCACCCGCTGCCGCGATCAACCGATCACACGCCGCGCGCAGCGCGTGCCCGAGCCCGCTCACCCGTGACAGCCCCGCGAAGCGATCCGCCGCGGCGAGCAAGAGCGGCCGTTGCAAGTCCATCGCCGCTCGGCGTACGGCCGGAGAGATCACGCACCACACATACACCGAAACGTCCGGCGTTCGGCGATACTCGCGGGACGTGATCGAGCGGGAGCATCAGCGCGTGCCGTACGCGGTTGCGGTCCAGTTCCGCTCGGCGTCGTCGTTCCTCATCGCCTACTCGGTCAACGTCTCCCGCGGCGGGCTCTTCCTCGAGACCCACCACGATCTGCCGGTCGGGACCCCGCTCGAGCTCTCGTTCCAGATCCCGGGCGCGGGCGCCGTCGGCCTCGGCGGCCACGTCGCGTGGCGCCGCGGCCCCGAGAGCCCCGACGGCCCCGCCGGGCTCGGCATCGAGTTCACCGACATCAGCGCGGCGCTCGCCGCGGTGATCGATCGCCTGGTGAGCGACTACCAGGGTTTGCAGGTGCTGATCGTCGCGCACGACGCGAAGGACCGGACGTCCCTCTCGCGCATGGTGAAGTCGATCGTGGCCAGCGCCGAGATCCTGATCGCGGGTGACGCCGCGGTCGCGGAGACGCTCTTGACGGAGGAGGTCGACCTCGCCGTGATCGATCTCGACGGCGATCCCGAAGGCGGGCTGGCGGCGATCCGGCTCGCGCGCAGCCTGGCCGCGCCCGTGCCGGCGATCGCGCTCGCCTCGACCAAGCGCCTGCGCGACCACGCGCGCGCGGCCGGCGCCGACGAGCTGACCGGCAACCCGCCGGCGTTCGAGGAGCTCCAGCTCGCCGTCGTGCGCGGCCTCTCGCGTCCCATCGCCGTTCGCTGACCCGCGTGAGCGTGACGTGACACCTTTGCTCACCCCATGAGGGTGAGGGGCATGTCAGAATCCTCCCGTGGAGGACGTCCTCCCCGCGCAGGCCCTCGCGAACGGCCGCTTTCGACTCGTCCGGTTGGTCGGTGAAGGCGGCATGGGGATGGTCTACGAGGCGTTCGACAAGGACCAGCGCGCGCCGGTCGCGCTCAAGATGATGCGCAAGCCGACGGGCGACGCGATCCTGCGCCTCAAGACCGAGTTCCGCTCGCTCGTCGACGCCCGCCACGAGAACCTGGTGAAGCTCGGCGAGCTCTTCGTCGACGGCAAGACCTGCTTCTTCACGATGGAGCTGGTCGACGGCGTCGAGCTGCTCGATCACGTCTGGACCCAGCGCAAGCGCGCGCGTGGCCCGCACCAGCTCACCCGTACGACCCTGTCCGGAGGGCTGAGCGCCGCGAGCCCGGCCGGCCGCAGCCTCGGCGGCGCGAGCCTCGACGGCGCCGACCCCGGCGAACGCACGGTGTGGGACGCCGACACGCTCCGGCTCGAGGTCGTCTTCGACGAGACGCGGCTGCGCGCGACGATGGGGCAGATCGCGCTCGCGCTCGCCGCGATGCACGCGCTCGGCAAGGTGCACCGCGACGTGAAGCCGACCAACATCATGGTGACGCCGGCGGGCCGCGTGGTGCTCCTCGACTTCGGGCTCACCGCCGAGCACGGCGATGGCGTCACCGCGGGCAACATCGAGGGCACCCTCGAGTACATGGCGCCGGAGCAGGCGGCGGGCGCGCCGGCGCAGCCGCCGGCGGACATGTACGGCGTGGGCGTGGTGCTCTACGAGGCGCTCACCGGACGGCCGCCGTTCATCGGCGACGCGCTCGACATCCTGGCCTGCAAGCGCACGCTCGATCCGGTGCCGCCGAGCACGATGTTCGCCGGCGTGCCGGCCGATCTCGACGAGCTGTGCCTGGCGCTGCTCTCGCGCGATCCGGCGACGCGGCCGACCGCGGAGCAAATGGCGGCGCGGCTCGCCGATCCTGCGGCCGGCGACGCGGCCGCCAAGGCGGTCGCGTCGACATCGACCGTGTCCTTCGTCGGCCGCGGCGCCGAGCTCGCCGAGCTGCGGCGCGCGTTCCAGGACAGCCGGACCCGGCCGGTGGCGATCCTGGTCGACGGCGAATCCGGCCTGGGCAAGAGCACGCTCATGCGCCAGTTCGCGCAGGAGCTGCGCGCGAGCGGCGCGCTCCTGTTCGCGGGGCGCTGCCACGCCCACGAGAGCGTGCCGTTCCGCGGCTTCGACGGCGTCGCCGATGCCATCTCGCGCTACCTGATCTCGCTGCCGGTCGAGGAGCGTGCGGCGCTCCTGCCCACCGACGTCCAGGGGCTCGCGCGCCTCTTCCGCGTGTTCGAGCGGCTGGCGCCCGCGGACGGCGTCCACGCGACCGGCGCCGACGTGCGCACCCGCCGGCGCCGCGCCTTCGCGGCGCTGCACGAGCTCCTGTGCAACCTCGCCGCGCGCGGGCCCATCGCGATCGTCATCGACGACCTCCAGTGGGTCGACGCCGATACCCTCGTCCTGTTCGAGGGCATCCTCGCGTCGAGGCCGCCGTCGCTCCTGCTCGCGGGAATGATCCGGCCGGTCCGCAAGCGCGTGAACGAGCTGAAGGCCGGGCTCTCGAACCTCGACCTCGAGCTCCGCGAGCTCTCGCTGCCGCCGCTGACCACGACCGAGTGCACCGAGCTGGCCCGCGCCCTCCTGCGCGACGACGACGACGCGCGCGCGACGCGCATCGCGGCGGTGTGCGAGGGCAGCCCGCTCTTTCTCGAGCAGATGGTCGCGGCGGTGCAGAGCGGGCGCGAGGTCGGCGGCAGCTTCGAGCAGGTCGTGTGGGAGCGGCTCGACGATCTCGACGAGACGGCCACGGTCGTCCTCGAGCTCGTGTGCGCGGCCGACATCGCGATCGATCAGGGCACGATCGCGCGTGCCGCCGGCATCGATCGACAGGCGCTGACGGCCGCGGTCGCGACGCTGCACAAGCTGCGGCTCGTGCGCACCACCGGCGCGCGCCGGCGCGACATGATCGAGGCGTACCACGACCGGGTACGGATCGCGACGTGCGCCAAGCTCACGCCCGAGCAGCTGCAGCAGCGCCACGCGACGCTCGCGGAGGTGCTCGAGAAGCGGCGGGCGAAGCCCTGGCTCGTCCTCCACCACTGGCTCGCGGCCAACCAGCCGGCGCGCGCCGCGCCGTTCGCGATCGATGCCGCCGTCGGCTCGCAGCACGAGCTGTCGGCGAGGCGCGTGGCCCGCCTCTGCGAGGTCGCGCTCGAGCTCCTGCCGCCGGAGCACGCGGCGCATCGTCAGCTGTGCCGCGCGCTCGCCGTCGCGCTCGCCAACGCAGGGCAAGGCGTCGACGCCGCCGGCTGGTACCTGCGCGCGGCGGGCGAGAGCGAGGGCGTCGAGGCGCTCGAGCTCCGCCGCCTCGCCGGCGACCACCTGCTGCGCACCGGTCGCATCGACGAGGGCCTGCCGATCCTGCGCGACGTGCTCGCCGAGGTCGGGGTGAAGATGCCGGCGACCCGGCGCGAGGTGCTGACGTCACTCCTCTGGCGGCGCGCGCGCCTCGCCATGCCCTGGCGTCCGCGCGTGGCGGCCGGGAGCGAGCGCGCCGAGCGTCACCGCCTGCGCGCCGACGTCGCCCTCTCGTGCGGGGCGACCCTCGCCGTCGTCGACAGCATCCTCGGCGCGAGCCTGCACGCGCTCGGCCTGCTCGAGGCCCGTCGCCTCGGCGATCCCGATCGCCTCGCGATGGCGCGCTGCTACGACGTCGGGTACGCCGCGATCGCCGGCTCCGGTGGCCTCGCCCGCACCGAGCGCGCGATCGAGGCCGCCGCGGCGGCGGTCCGGACCGCCGGCACGCCGGTCGCCGAGGCCCAGCTGCAGTGGATGCGCGGCATGCACGCGTTCCTCATCGGGCGCTTCAAGGACGCGGTCGTCCTCCTCGACGGCGCGGCGCGTGCGTTCGCCGAGCGCTGCCCGGGGCGGGTCTGGGAGCAGGCGCAGGCCGAGCTGTTCGCGGCGTGGGCGGTGTCCCACGTGGGCGATCTCCGCGAGCTCGCCAGCCGGCTCGGCGAGCTCGAGCGCGTCGCGCGCTGGCACGACGACCTCTACACCGCGACGATGGCCGGCGCCGGCAACAGCGTGCTCGTCCCGCTCGCCGCCGACGATCCGGCGACCGCCCGCCGGCGCGTCGCGAGCGCCATGGAGGGCTGGAGCCAGGACGGCTTCCACATCCAGCACGTGCTCGCGCTGCAGGGCACGAGCGAGATCGACCTCTACGAGGGCGACGGCCGCGGCGCATGGCAGCGCGTCGTCGCCGCGTGGCCCGAGCTCGAGCGCTCGCTGCTCCTGCGCATCCAGCACACCAAGGTGTTCACGCTCGACGTCCGGGCGCGCGCGGCCATCGCCGCGGGCGATCGCGACGCGCTCGACGACGCCGAGCGCTGCGCGAAGCAGATGCTCGCCGAGAAGCTGCCGTGGGCGGAGGCGCTCGCCCACGCGCGGCTCGCCGGCGTCGCGGGTGCGCGCGGTCAGCGCGACGACGCGCGCGCGCTGCTCACCCGCGCGGCCGACGAGCTCGAGGCGCAGGCCGTCGGCCTCCCGGCGCTCACCGCCCGGCTGCGGCTGGCCGCCATCGAGGGCAAGACGATCGAGCAGGCGCCGGCGTGGCAGGCGCTGCGCGACCAGGGCATCGCGCGCCCCGAGCGGTGGATGGCGACGTTCCAGCCGTGGCGCGAGCTAGGACGCTGACTCGGCGGCGAGCACCGTGTTCTCGAGCAGGCACGCGCGCGTCATGGGTCCGACGCCGCCCGGCACCGGCGTGATCGCGCTCGCGCGCTCGGCCGCCGCCGCGTACTCGACGTCGCCGATGAGCTTGCCGTCGGGCATGCGGTTGATGCCGACGTCGATCACGACGGCGCCCGGCTTGATCCAGGCGCCCCGCACGAACTCGGGCTTGCCGATCGCGGCGACGACCACGTCGGCCGCGGCGATCACGGCCGGCAGATCCTTGGTCTTCGAGTGGCAGAGGGTGACCGTCGCGCTCGCGCTGGTGAGCAGGTACGACGCCGGCTTGCCGACGAGCACGCTGCGGCCGATGACGACCGCGCTGGCGCCGGCGAGCTCGACACCCGCGAGCGCGAGGAGCCGCATGCAGCCCTGCGGCGTGCACGCGACGAAGCGCGGGCGGCCCTGGGCGACACGCCCCAGGCTCTCGGGGTGGAGGCCGTCGACGTCCTTGTGCGGCGGGATGGCCTCGATCACCTGATCGGCGTCGAGGTGTCGCGGCAGCGGCAGCTGGACGAGGATGCCGTGCACCGCCGGATCGGCGCCGAGCTTCGCGACCAGCGCGAGCAAGGTCGCCTGCGAGACATCGGCCGGCAGCTTGTGATCGAACGCCTCGATGCCGCACTCGCGCGCGTCCTTGGTCTTGCTGCGCACGTACACCGCCGACGCCGGGTCATCCCCGACGAGGACGACCGCCAGGCCGGGCGTCACGCCGCGCGCCTTGACCGTCGCGACCCGCGCGCGGACCTCCTGCTTGACCTGCGCTGCGAGCGCCTTGCCGTCGAGGATCCGGGCGGTCACGAGGCCGCCGCCGCCGCCGTACCGCTGCCGGAACCGCTCGACGACGAACCGCTCGAGCTCGCGTCGCTCGGGGTCGCGCTCGACGACGAGCCGGTCTCGGACGAGCCGCTCGAACCGCCGCTGCTCGAGGCACCCGAGGCGGCGGCGCCGTCTCCGCCCGCCGGGGTCGTCTTGGGCGAGGCGTACAGATCCTTGTACCAACCCCCGCCCTTGAAGGCGAAGGAGGTCCGCGAGATGAGCCGCTCGAGCTCGCCGCCGCAGGCCTCGCACACCGTCTTGCGCGGGTCGCTCATGCGGTGCTCGTACTCGAAGTCCTTTCCGCACGACGTACAGTGATACTCGTAAACGGGCATGGCTTTATCCGCGTGTGGCTACCACGGCCGGCGCCGCGTCCACAAGCTCGGTGATCCGCACCCCCAGCTCTCCCTCGACCTCGACGAGCTCGCCACGTGCGAGCGTGCGCGCGCCGGCGCGCAGCTCGACAGGACCGCCGAGTGACCGTCCGAGCGAGAGCACCTGTCCGGGCGCCAGCTCGAGGAGCGAGCGCGCCGACACGCTGACGTCGCCCGCCACGATGGCGAGCGGGATCTCCAGGTCGGTGGCCAGCTCTTCGGATGACATGCGAGGCCTCTCGTACGGTGACAGCACGGTAATCCGATCGCGGACCGCGTCAAGCGCGACGCCGATCGCGCCCCGACCGACCTGCAGGCATGGCGCCGACTTGCCCACGACGACCACGTCCCGGACGGCCATGTCGCGCCAGCCCGCGACCCGTCCCCGGGCGAGCACGAACGTCGCCTCGACCGCGGGCAGCCACGCCCCCCGCGCCGCGATCAGCGCGCCCAGCGGGCGCGGCTCCGGGGGCGGCACCGACGCCGGCAGCGCGACGATGACGTCGGCGACGACCGGCGTGCTGACCCCGACCTCGATCACGAGCACGCTGCCGCGCCACGGCGGCGCGTCGTCGCCCAGCTCGACCTCGCCGGCGATCCCGCTCGTCGCGAGCGCCTCGGCGACGGCCGCCGCCGCGAAGGCACGCTCGGCGAGCGTCGGCGGCCGCGGCGCCGCGAGCTCGTCGTCGGCGGCGGCGGGACCGAGCGCGCGGGCGGCGAGCGCGCGCCACGCCAGCCACGGAAGCCCGACGATCGCCACGAGCTCCCCTCGCCGCACACGCACGCGCGCGACGCTCGGCTCGTGGAGCCGCCGGCGCGCCTCGCTCTGCTCGACCACGGCCGCCCCCCGCCAGCGGACACCCTCCGCGGGCGACCGCGCGCCCACCCAGACCGCCGCCCGCGACGCCACCCAGCTCGCGGAACGGAGCTGATTCCAGGGGAATGGCGTGACGGCCACGGCGGCATCCTACGCGAGCCTCGCCAGAAACTGGCCCAGGCGTACAAGGCGGGTACGATCGAGACCTACATCGCCCCACCAGGAGCCCTACGATGCGCGACCGACGGCTCGGCTACCGGATCCCGTTCTCCACCATCCTCACGTCGTTCATCCGCGACCGACCGGTTCGCGCGCTGGCGGAGGACCTCTCCGACACGGGCGTCCGGCTGTGTGCCGTCTCGGCGCGCGCGCCGGCGCCCGGGACCATGATGGCGATCGAGATCGAGCTGCCCGGCCAGGCCGAGACGATCTGGGCCAAGGGCGAGGTCTGCTACCGGAAGGGCGACGACCTGGCGAGCGGCATCGGCGTGCGCTTCATCGCGATGGCGCAGCTCCACGCGCGGCAGCTACGAGACTTCTGCATCGAGAGCCGCCGCGACCAGCTCGGCGGGCTGCTGGCGCGGATCCGCGGCGCGACCGCCTGAGCGGCTGGCGCGCGGGCGCGGGCACGGGCACGGGCACGGGGGAGATGTGCACGTTATAGTTTCCGGGTGCGACTCGTAGCTGCTCTCGTCGCCGCGCTCGTCCTCGGGACGCCGGTGATGGCCGCCGCGCAAGGCGACGACTGGGGGGTCACCCGCGACCCCTTCGACAAGAAGGTCGTCGCCAAGCTGAAGGGCATCCTCGCCCGCAACCCCAGCGACGCCGACGCGCTGGCGAAGCTGCTCACGATGTACCGGCGCTACCGGACCGTGGCGCAGCTGCGCGACGAGTACGAGGCCGTCCTCGCCAAGAAGCCCGACGACTGGGCGTCGCTGGTCGTGCTCGGCCGCATCGCGCGCGGCCAGGGTGATGACGTGACCGCGCTCGGTCTCTTCGAGCGCGCGGCCGCGGTCAAGGACGACCCCGCCGTCTCCGTCGAGCTGGGCGCGCTCTACCGCACGAGCGGCAAGGCCGCCGAGGCGCGCGCGGCGTTCGACACGGCGCTCGCCGCCGCCGGCGCGTCCAAGGCGATCAAGATGAAGGCGCTGCGCGCGCTCGCCGACCTGGCGCTCGGCGCCAAGGACATCGACGGCGCCCGCCGCTACTTCGATCAGTACATCGCGCTCGATCCCGGCAACGCGGCCCTGCGGCTCGAGCTCGGCGACGCGCTGGCGCAGGCCGGTCGCCACGACGAGGCGATCGCCGTGTACGAGGAGACCGAGCAGCGCCTCGGCAAGGACCCGGCGCGCCGGGTCGAGGTCGTCGCGCGCATCGGCCAGGCGCTCGAGCAGAAGGGCGACGACACGCTCGCCGTCGCCGCCTACCGGCGTGCGATCAAGCTCGTGCCGCGCGGCTATTACCTCGAGGTCGAGCTCACCGCGCGCATCGTCGACATCTACCGGCGCACGCAGACCTTGCCCGAGCTGCTCGCGTACTACGAGAAGGAGTGGCCGGAGGCCCGCCGCGGCCACTTCGAGTGGGACACGCTCGCCCGCCTGTTCGAGGAGACCGGCGACCAGGAGAAGGCGGTCGTCGCCTACAAGCGCGCCGTCGCCAAGGCGCCGTACGAGCTCGAGACCCAGCGCCGCCTCATCCAGCTCCTCGAGTCGGTCGGCCGCGAGAAGGACGCGATCGCGCAGTACGAGGTCGTGGTGCGCGAGGCCCCCGGTGAGGCGCGCTTCCAGATCGAGCTCGCCGAACGCTACTGGCGTTCGGGCGACGAGAAGAAGGCGCTCGAGGTCCTCCGGCGGATGGAGAGCCGCTTCCCCGGCGACGGCGGCGCGCAGTCGGCGATCGCCGACATGTACCTGCGCTGGGGCAAGGACGACCTGGCCCTGGCCGCGCTCGAGCGCCTCGCGCGCCTCGAGCCCGACGATCCCGCCCACCTGGTGACGCTCGGCGAGCAGTACCACCAGCGCGGCCAGAAGGACAAAGCGATGGCGACGTGGAAGCGCATCGCCAACACCCGCTCCGCGCTGGGCTACGCCAAGCTGGGCGACGTCCTCGCCGAGCACGACGCGCCCGCCGAGGGCCTCGTCTACTACGCCAAGGCGATCAAGCTCGAGCCGAGCAACCCCGAGCTCTACAAGGGCCGCGCCCAGATCCACGAGCGCCAGAAGCAGTTCGACGAGGCGGTCGCCGACTGGGAGAAGGCGCTCTCGCTGTGGACCAAGCCGAGCGATCGCTCGTCGCGGCGGGAGGCGCGGCGCCGCATCGTCGCGGTGCTCCAGCGCTGGGACGGCGGCCGCAAGCTGCGCGAGTACGTCGACAAATGGAAGAAGGCGTTCGACAGGACCCCGCCCGATCTCGAGGCCGGCCACTTCCTGGTCGCGCACTACGAGCACCCCACGCGGGCCCAGAAGGGCGAGCCGCGGGCGACGCTCGAGCGGCTGCACCAGCTCGCCCCCGACGACCAGGACACGATCCAGGATCTGGTCAAGGCGTACGTCGCCGCCCAGCTGTGGGACGACGCCGTCGCCAAGCTGAAGCGGCTCGCCGAGATCGCGCCGGCGCGCGAGCGCGAGGTCTACGGCCAGATCGCCGAGATCATGACCAAGGCGCGCCGCGACAAGGAGGCGATCGAGTGGTCGCAGAAGGCGCTCGAGAAGAGCCCGAACGATCCGGTCGCGTACGAGCGCATGGCCGCGCGCTACTTCGAGATGAACAAGTTCACCGACGCGGCGGCGGCGTACGAGAAGACGATCGCGCTCGACCCGCGCAACTTCAAGGCGCACTTCGAGCTCGCCGACATCTACAAGCTCCTCGACAAGCGCGACAAGGCGCTCGAGCTCTACCGCCGCGTCCTGCGCCAGTCGACCGACGACGACCAGCTCCTGCGCGCCGGCAAGCACGCGATCGTCCTCGCCGAGACCGAGGGCTCGCTCGGCGAGCTGGAGAAGGTCGTCGCCCCGCTGTCGACGATCCTCGCGCACAAGCCGGTCTACCGCCGGATCCTCATCGAGCTCTTCGATCACTACGTCGAACCGCTCGAGCAGCGCACCCGGCGCGGACCGTCCGAGGTGCGGACGGCGGCCCGCGCGGAGCTCGACCGCCTCGGCAAGGGCGGCATGAAGGCGCTCCTCGACGCGCTCGCCGACGAGAGCGACCCGCAGCAGCGCGCGGTCGCGGTCGAGGTCCTCGGTCACCTCGGCAACAAGGCCGCCGCGATGCCGCTCGTGCGCGTCGCCCGCGAGGAGCCGCCGCCGGTCGATCCGACGGCGCCGCGCTCGGTCGGCGCGCTCACGCAGTCGCTGGACCTCGAGTCGCGGGTCGCCGCCCTCGTCGCCGCCGGCCGCCTGGGCGACCCGCGCGTCGTCGGTGAGACCCTGCCGATGGCCAAGCACGCCGACATCGCGCTGCGCGAGGCCGCGGTCTTCACCCTCGGCCGCACCGGCGACGCGCGCGCGCTGCCCGCCTTGCTCGGCGCGCTCGCCGATGGACGGCCGTCGGTGCAGGCCCTGGCCTGCCTGGGCCTCGGCCGCCTCCCCGACGCGCGCGCCCGGGCCGCCGTCGAGAAGAAGACCGGCGACGTGCGCACGCCGGATCTCGTCCGCGCCGCGTGTGCGGCGGGCCTCGCCGACGACGCGGGCGCGCTGCCGATGCTGACCGCCGCGCTCGCCGACAACGCCGGCGAGACCCAGCGCATCGCCGCGTGGGCGCTCGGCCAGCTCGGCGACAAGAAGGCGCTGCCCGCCTTGTGGGCGGCCTACTTCCGCCGCGTCGACCAGGACCGTTCGACCATCGCCTGGGCGATCGCGCGCCTGGCCAGCGGCGCCGCCGTCGCCGGGATCGCCGCCGACGCGACGCCGTACCCCATGCGCGCCGGCAAGCTCGATCTCGCCGCCATGGTGCGCGACCTGCCCGGCGAGCTCCCCGAGCACGAGATCCCGTCGGGCGCGATCGTCGGCCACGAGGCGGCGATCGCCAAGGCGATCGAGGTCGGCCTCGCCAGCCATCGCGACGAGGCCCTCGCCGTGCTCACCGATCTCGACGCGCGCGACGACGGGCTCGGGCTCGGCGCGATCGTCCCGGCCGCGCCGACGCCGGCGGTCGCCGCCGCGCTCGACGCGATCGGCAAGCGCATCCTCCCCACCGTCATCGGGCGGACCGGCGACGACGATCTCAAGGTCGCGGCCCGCGCGCTCGCCGTGGCCGCCAAGATCGGCGGCCCGACCGCGGCGAGCGCCGTCGAGCGCGCGCTCCGCTCGCCGTCGCGGCTGGTGCGCGCGACCGCGACGCGCTCCGTCGCGCTGCTCCACCGCCGCGGCGCGATGACGCCGGCGCTCCGCAGCGCGCTCGTCGCGCAGCTCGGCTCCGACGACTGGGAGGACCGGCAGAACGCGGCGATGACGCTCGGCGACCTCGGCGCCGACACCGACGTCGACGCGCTGGTGAAGGCGCTGAAGGATCCCTGGTCCTACGTCCGCGACGAGGCCGCGAAGTCGCTCGGGCGCCTGCGCTCGCAGGCCGCGATCCCCGCGCTCCGCGAGGCGACCCGGGACATCAACCCGGCCGTGCAGGCGAGCGCCAGGCGGGCGCTGACCGAGATCGGCGCCGGCCACTGACGCGCCTTCGCGAGGCATCCCTCGACGGGGGCATAGCGTTAGTCCTTTCGCTTGTTTGACGGGGATCGCCCGGACGTCTATCCTCGGCTTGCATGGACGTCGGCCTGGTCTGCGACCAGTGCAGCACTCTCGTCGCGATGGGGACCGCGCGCTGCGGACGCTGTGGTTCGGCGCTGTCGCTCGATGACGAGACGCGCACCGGCACGCCCGCGTCGAGCCGACGGCCGGCGCCACCGAGCAAGGCCACCGCCGGCGGTGAGGCCGTGGCGCCACCGTCGGAGCCGCGCGCGACGGTCCCCTGCCCCGAGTGTCACGCGCCCGTGCTCACCGGCAACCGCTTCTGCGGCAACTGCGGCGCGCGCATGGACGTCGCGCGCCCGCGCCCGTCCGCGCCGGCGGACAAGCCGGGACGGCGGACGCAGTTCTTCGGCGCCATCCAGGCGGCCCGCGCCAAGCTCACGCTGATCCGCGGCGACGGCCTCGACGGCGTGTCGTTCACGCTGGCGGGAGAGGACCACCTCGCGGGCCGCGTCGACTGCCCCATCCTCTTCGCCGAGGATCCGTTCCTGTCGCCGGTCCATGCGAACTTCTTCTACCGTGATGGTCGCCTGGTCGTCCGCGACGAGGGCTCGACCAACGGCGTCTTCGTGCGGGTCACCGGCTCGGTCGAGATCGCGATCGGCTCCAAGTTCCTCGTCGGCGAGCAGATGCTCGATGCGCACCTCGTCGCCGACATTCCCGACGAGGCGATCGAGGACGGCACGTACTTCTTCTCCAGCCCGCGGCGCGGCGCGCTCCTGCGCGTCGTCCAGACGTTGCGCGGCGGCGACACCGGCGTCGCCTTCTGCTCGTCGACGGGCACCGTCCGCATGGGGCGGGAGGGCAACGACATCGACTTCCCCGACGATCCGTTCATCTCGGGGCACCACGCGCAGGTCGCGTGGGAAGGAGGTCGTCTCGTGCTCACCGACCTCGGCTCCAAGAACGGCACCTTCGTCCGCGTCGCCGGCGAGCGCACGCTCGATCACGGCGACTACGTCTTCATGGGCCAGCAGCTCCTTCGCGTCGAGATCGTGTAGTCTCGGTCCGAGAGACCGGCGAGTCCTTCATCCTTTGGGGTTGTCATGATCGTCTGCAATCGGTGCGGGAAAGAGAACCAGGACCACTACAAGTTCTGCCTCGGCTGCGGGGCCGAGCTCAGCGCGCCGGGCAAGGCGGGCGGCGACATGGCGATGATGAAGACGATGATGGCGGACACGTCGGGCATCGGCGCGCCGCAGCCGCCGCGCGGCGGGCTCCCCGGCGTCGGTCCTGGCCCCGGCCCCGGTGGTCCCCTGCCCGGCATGCCGATGCCGCCGCCCGGTTTCGGTCCCGGTCCCGGCCCGATGGGGCCGCCACCCGGCGCGCCGGGACACATGGCGCCGCCGCCCGGCTTCGGTCCCGGGCCCGGCCCGCTCGGTCCTCCACCGCCCGGCCCGATGGGGCCGCCCCCCGGGCTCGGTGGTCCGCTGCCACCTCCGGGCCCACTCGGCCCCCCGCCCGGTTTCGGACCTGGCCCCGGCCCCGGCGGTCTGCCACCGCTCAACCCGGGTCCCGGGCCCGGCCCAGGTCCGGGCGCTGGTCCTGGCCCCGGCCCGCTGGGTCCGCCGCCCGGCATGGGCGGAAGCCCGTCTCCGTCGGGTCCGCCCCCTGGCGTGCCGATGGGCGGCTTCGGGAGTCCCGCGCCGTCACCGCCCGCCGCGACCGGTCCGCGCCGCTGTCCGCAGTGCAGCTCCGACGTCCCGCCCGGCTTCCGCTTCTGCGGTTCGTGTGGCTTCCGCATGGACGAGGTCTCGCAGCCGGCGATCATGCCCGCCGGTCAACCTTCGGCCATCTCGGCCTCGCAGTCGGCGCCGGTCGTGCGTCCCCAGCCGCGCGCGATGCTGACGCTCATCCGCCCCGATGGCAGCGAGGGCGGCACCCACGAGCTGCGTCAGGGCGAGAACAAGATCGGCCGCAACTTCGGCTCGATCTTCGAGACCGACGGCTACCTGTCGCCGGTTCACGCCGAGCTCGTGGTGAACGGCGCCAACGCGACCGTGCGCGACCTCGACAGCCTCAACGGCGTCTTCGTGAAGATGACCGAGCCCGAGGAGCTCCTCCCCACCCAGATCCTGCGCCTGGGCCAGGAGCTCCTGCGCTTCGACGTCATCCAGGCGCCCGAGGCGGTCGCCGACGGCACCGAGGTCATGGGCAGCCCCAACCCGGGCTACTGGGGCAAGCTGACCGTCATCATCGGCCGCGACGTCGACGGCGCGTGCTTCCCGCTGCTCGGCGAGGAGATCACGCTCGGCCGCGAGCGCGGCGAGATCAACTTCCCCGACGACGGCTACGTCTCCGGCCTGCACGCGCGCGTGGTGGCGCGTGACGGCCGCGTGTTCCTCGAGGACCTGGGCAGCTCGAACGGCACCTTCCTCAAGGTGCAGGGCGAGCGCCCGCTGGTGAACGAGTCGTTCGTGCTGATGGGCCAGCAGCTCTTCAGGGTGAACCTGTCCGCGTGACCCGCTACTTCTTGGGCTGATCCTTCGTCGAGAGGTCGTCGACGCCGACCGTCTTCTTGTCGACGTAGGTGAACCCCTTGACGATGAGCGGCAGCTCGCCGCCGGGCTCGAAGACGACCAGCACGTCGACCGACTCGCCGGCGACGCCGCCGGGCGCCTGCACGATCAGCTCGGAGCTGTCGTTGTTGCCGCTGAAGCGGACGACGTTGCCCTGGTTGTTGCCGAAGAACACCTTGGCGGTGCGCGCTTGCTTCTGGAAGTTCTGGCCGCGGATGACCACGTACTGGCCGCCCATGGCGTCACCGATGTTGGGCGACAGACCGAACACCTTGAGCTTGCCGTCGTTACCGCCGCAGGCACCCACCGCCATGAGGAGGGCGAGGATCAGGGAGGCCTTCATGGTGAGAAAGCTAACACCTTTTGTCTTCGCCGGGCCTGCTCGGTCACATCATGTCCTTGCGCTGGAGCGCCCGGCGCATCTTGGTGAGCGCCTGCTCCTGGAGCTGGCGGATGCGCTCGCGCGAGAGGTTGTACTTCTCGCCGATCTCCTTGAGCGTCAGCTCCTGCTCGGTCTCGAGGCCGAAGCGCTGGCGCAGGATGTCGGCCTCGATCGGCCGCAGCTCGCGCAGGAGGCTCTTCACCTCGTCGGTCAGCGCGACGAGCTCGAGATCCGCCGTCGGCGAGAGCTCCTCGCGGTCCGGATCTTCGAGGACCTCGGCCAGGTTGCGACCATCCTCGTCGCCCACCGGGCGATCGATCGAGATCGACTGCTCGAGGACCCAGCGGCGCATGTTCTCGACCTTCTCGGCCGGCATCTTGGTCGCCTGGGCGAGCTCCTCGACGGTGGGCGGCCGCTGGAGCTTGGAGGTGAGCTCGCGCCGCGCCTTGGTGAGGCGGTGGTGCGCGTCGATCATGTGCACCGGCAGGCGGATCTCGCGGCCCTTGTCGGCGAGCGCGCGGCTGATCGCATGCCGGATCCACCAGCTCGCGTACGTCGAGAAGCGGAAGCCGCGGCGGTAGTCGTAGCGCTCGACCGCCTTCATGAGGCCGATGTTGCCCTCCTGGATGAGATCGGCGAGCGACATGCGGCCGTGGTTGAAGCGCCGGGCGATGCTGATGACGAGGCGCAGGTTGGCCTTCACGAAGTCGTTGCGGGCGTCGTGGGCGGCGCGGGCAGCGGCGTCGACGCGGCGCAGCCACTCGGCGTAGGCCTTGGAGGCGCGCACCGAGCGCGCCAGGGGCTTGTAGCCACGCTCGATGCGGTCGACCGCGCCGAGGGCGGCGTCGACGAACAGGCGATCGGAGTCGAGCTCGCGCAGGCGCGCGGCGGCCTTGCTCGCGGCCCTGGCGAGCCGCGGCCCGGCGCCGCCGGTCTCGGACGACGCGAGCTTGCGCAGCGCCTTCACCTCGGCGACGCCGGGGGTCTCGGCCTCGACGGCCTCGAGCACGATCGCCAGCGCCGGCGCGAACGCGAGGAGCTGCTCCCAGAGCATGATCTCGAGCGCCTCGATCTCGCGCGCCGAGGTGAACTCCTCCTCGGGCCGCAGGACGTGCAGGGTCTGCATGTCGCGGAAGTACATCCCGAGGTAGCCCGAGCCGTCGGTCTTGCCCGACTTGTCGCGCGCGCGCTGCGGGGCGGCGTCGTCGGCCGGCTCGTTGGAGTTGGCGGTCCGGGTGGCGTGGGCGGGCTTCTTGCGAACCAGCGCCCGCAGCCGGGTCGCGCGCCGCGGCGCGACGGCACGGCGCGAGGCCTCCGTGGGGCGGGAAACAGTGAGAGCGCTCGTCTTCAAGGCATTCCTCCCGGCCGATTTGCGTCGGACCGCTCACATACAGACGTCGGGCGACCCGAAATGTTTTGCTTGTCGTGAAGCCCCCGACGGCGTGGCTCTATTCCAGAAACCGCGGCGGTCAGCTGGTTGCGCATGCGCGCATCGCGCCACCCGCGCAAGACGCCGGAATCTCGCGCTCGGATGACGTGCCTACATGCGTGTCCCGCCGTCGCCGACGGTCAGGTGTGACCGTCTGGCAACAGTAACGCGCGTGTCAGGACTTCTCGGCGGGCCGTCGCTCGGCGACGACGATGATCTCGCGCGACTTGTTTCCGAGGAATCTTCCGCGGGCGGCCATGCCGCCCGAGACTTCCAGCACACGCAGCCCCGCGGCGTGCAGCAACTTGCCGACCTCGTGCAGGGAATAGACCCGCACCGAGATCTCTTGTTCTACCTGACGGCCGTCGTCGAACACGACGGAGCGCTTGGACTGCACGCGCGACGAGAAATAGTTGAACTCGACTTCCTCGAGCACGACGCAGCCATCGCCCTCCCACCACACGCGCGCCGGCAGGTCGCCGATCACGTAGTCGCGGTTGAGCATCTCGAGGATCAGCTTGGCGCCGGGCTTGAGCGACTTGCAGATGAGCGTCGCGACCTTCTTGTTGGTCTCGTCGTCGAAGTAGCCGAAGGTCGAGAACAGGCAGTAGGCGCCGTCGAACTGCGCGTCGAAGTCCATCTCGCGCATGTCGGCGTGCACGAAGTTGATGTCGAGGCCGCGGCGCTGCGCCTCGTCGGCGCCGCGCAGGAGCAGCGGCAGCGAGAGGTCGACGCCGACGACGTGGTAGCCGCGCGCGGCCAGCTCCATCGCATGGCGGCCGTAGCCGCAGCCGACGTCGAGCACCGAGGCGCCGGGCTGGATGCCGAGCGCCTCGATGGCCATGAGCGCCTCGGCCTGCGTCGCCTGCGGCGTGAGGAACGGCAGGGTCCGGAGGTAGTCCTCGTCGAAGACCTCCTCGAACCACGGCTTGCCGCGCCGCTTCTTCTTGGCGTCGCTCTCCGAGGTCGGCACCGACGCCGCCGCGTGCTTGGCGGCGGTCGACGACTTCTTGGCCGGGGCCGGCGGCGCCGCCTTGGGCGGGGCTGGCGGCGGAGGGGCCGCGCCGGGCGTGGCCGCCTTGGGCGAGGCCGGCGCCGGCGGCGGGGCCTGGGGCGCGGCCGCCGGCGGGGTGACGGCGGGCGCCCGCGACTCCTGCTCGACCTCGACGATCTCGTCGGCCAGGATCTCGCCGGAGTCGCCGGCGGACGCGGGGGTCGCGACCTCCTGCAGATCGTCGTCGGCGAGCGCGACCTCGGTGCCGGTCGAGTTGCCCGTCACCGGCGCGTCGGGCGCCGCGGTGGACGGGGACGAGGACGGGGACAGCGGCGATACCGGTGACAGCGGTGACAGCGGCGACAGCGTGGCGGCGGCGGACGCGGGCCTGGCCTCGGCGACGGGCGCGGCGATGGCGCCGGCGGTCGCGGGGGGCACGGGGACCCGCTGCGGCGGCGGCGTCATCTCGAGGAGCTCCTCGAGATCGTCCTCGGAGAGCGCGACCGTGGCGGCACGCGGCATCCGCGCGGCGACGACGCCGTCCTCCGCCGCGGGGCGCTCGGCGCTGCGATCGGTGTCGACGCGCTCGACCTCACGGCGCGCGGCGCGGCGCTCCTCCGCCCGCTCGTCCACGTCGGTGATCGCGCGCTCCTTGACGTCGGGCACGGTCGCCGCCGCGGACGCGAGCGTCTCGACGGGTTTGCTCGTCGCGCCCATGGGCACCGGCGGCGGGATGGTCGCGGGCCGGCGCTGGATCGGGACCTCGCTCTCGCCGAAGTCGTCGCCGCTGAGGTCGTCGTCGTCGTCGAGATCGACGTCCACGGTCTCCGGCGAGGCGCCGTTACCGGCGGCGAGCTCGTCCTCGAGCGACGACAGGCCGAGGGCCTCGAGGCTGACCGCCGCCATCTGGCGCGTGCGCCCGTCGGGCACGACGTCGTCGACGATCGGGTCTTCGATCCGATCCGGGGTGCCGGGCACCGAGCCGTCGGGCGGCACCTCCGGCGGTCGCGCGATGCTGGTCGCGTCGTCGAGATCGTCGAGCGTGTTGACGCCGTCGGGCACGCGGTTGGGCCCCGAGGCGTCGTCGCTGAACGAGTAGGCGATCGACATCGCGACCGACGGATCCTCGGGCACCGGCGCGCTGACCGGCCCGGTGCGCGACTGGCGCGGGACGTTGTCCGACGGGATGCGCAGGCCCGCGCCGCGGCGGCGACGACGCCGCCGCTCGGCGGTCGTCATCCCCTCCTCCATGTCGGACGTCTCGTCGTCGGTGCCCTTGCTCACGTGGCCTCCGACCGGCCGGCCAGCGCCTGACCGAACTGGACGACGTCGCCGTCGGCGAGCGCCCGCAGCGGCGGCGCGCCGGCGGGCAGCAGCATGACGACCGTCGAGCCGAGCAGGAACGAGCCCAGCTCGTCGCCCGCCGTCAGCTCGACCGGGCTCACGCTCACGTGGCGCGGCTCCCCGGTGGCGTGCCAGACGCGCGTGTCGCTCTGGACGTGCGAGAGCCACATGTTGCCCACGCCCGACGCGGCGACCATCACGATCGCCGCCGGCCCCCACGCGGTCGCCAGCTCGATGACGACGCGCTCGTTCACCGCGAGCAGGCGATCGACGTGGCGCATGAAGCGGCCGCTGACCGGCCAGCGCTGGCCGGGAACGTAGTGGTAGCCGACCAGGCTGCCGTCGACGGGCGTGTGCACGCGGTGGTAGTCGCGCGGCGACAGGTACGTCGTCACGAACGCCCCGCCGGCGAGCGCCGCGGCGAGGCTCGGCAAAGTCACCAGCTCGGCGACGGAGTACGTGCGGCCCTTGGCCTGCACCAGCGTCCCGTCGACGATCGGCCCGGCCGCGGCGATGACACCGTCGCATGGAGCGACGACCGCGGCGTCGGCGACCGGCCGCGCGCCGTCGCGCAGGCGACGCGCGAAGAACTCGCCGAAGCTCGGATACTCCGAGAGCGCGCCCGCCGCCTCGTCGACGCGCGCATCGACGGCGCGGGCGAACGCGCCGTACAGCGCCGCGCGAAACGGCCGCGGCACCGGTGCGCGGGCGCAAGCCCCGACCACCGCTGAATACAGCCCGGTCGGCGCCCGGCGAAAGGTGTCGACCGTCAAGCGTTCGGCAAGGGCGGTGAGGTTCACGCCATTGATCGGTGGTGGTCCGTCCCCGAGCGGGCCTCCCTCTCGGAAACCTCAACAGTATAGGCCATGTGCGAGCGAACGCACAAGGCCGGGACCGCCCACAGGCCGATCAGCAGTCGTAATACAGGTAGAACTCGGACGGGGACGGCCGCAGGCGGACGTGATCCACCTCGTTCTCCGACTTGTAGGTCTGCCAGGCGTCGAGGAGATCACGCGAGAACACGTCGCCCTTGAGCAGGAACTCGTAGTCCGAGCGGAGGGCGGACAGAGCCTGGTCGAGGGAGCCCGGGCTATGCGGGATGAGCGCCAGCTCTTCGGGGGACAAGGAGTAGATGTCCTTGTCCATGGGCTCGCCGGGGTGGATGCGGTTCTCGACGCCGTCGAGGCCGGCCATGAGCATGGCCGAGAACGCCAGGTACGGGTTGCAGCTCGGATCCGGCGACCGCAGCTCGAGGCGCTTGGCCTTGGGCGACGGCGAGTACATCGGGATGCGGATCGACGCCGAACGGTTGCGCGCGGAGTACGCGAGGTTGACCGGCGCCTCGTAGCCCGGCACCAGGCGGCGGTAGCTGTTGACCGTGGGGTTGGCGAACGCGCAGATCGCGCCCGCGTGCTTGAGCAGCCCGCCGATGTAGAAGAGCGCGGTGTCCGAGAGGCCCGCGTAGCCTTCACCGGCGAACAGCGGCTTGCCGCTCTTCCACAGCGACTGGTGCGTGTGCATGCCGCTGCCGTTGTCGCCGTAGAGCGGCTTGGGCATGAACGTCGCCGTCTTGCCGTGCTGCTTGGCGACGTTCTTGACGATGTGCTTGTACCACATGACCTGATCGGCCATCTTGACGAGCTCGTCGTACTTCATGTCGATCTCGCACTGACCGGCGGACGCGACCTCGTGGTGGTGCGTCTCGATCTCGATGCCGACCGCCTGCATGGTCATGACCATGAGCGTGCGGATATCGGTCAGGGTGTCGACCGGCGACGCCGGGAAGTAGCCGCCCTTGACCCTCGGCTTGTAGCCGAGGTTGCCGCCGGCCTCGGCGCGGCCCGTGTTCCACGCGCCCTCGACCGAGTCGACCATGTAGGACGCGCCGTTCATCTTCTCCTCGTAGCGGACCTCGTCGAAGACGAAGAACTCCGCCTCGGGGCCGAAGTACGCCTTGTCCGCGATGCCCGTCGACTCGAGGAACTTCACCGCCCGTCGCGCGAGGCTGCGCGGGCACCGGCTGTACGGCTCGCGCGTGATCGGATCGACCGCGTCGCAGATGAGCGAGAGCGTCGGCGTCTGCAGGAACGGATCGATCACCCCGGTCGCGGCGTCGGGCAGCATCAGCATGTCGGAGGCGTTGATCGCCTTCCACCCGCGGATCGAGCTTCCGTCGAAGCCGAAGCCGTTCTCGAGGCCGTCCTCGAGGCGCTCGATCGGGTAGGTGATGTGCTGCCACGAGCCGAGGAAGTCGACGAACTTGCAGTCGATCATCTTCGCGCCGCGTGTCTGGGCGTAGTCCTTGAGGGCCTTGGCGTCCATGGTCGGTAGTCTCTCCTCGATCGTGCGTTGGCTCGGGTGAGCCTCGGTGTGGCGTGGTTGTACTAGATCGCGTCCTCGCCGGTCTCGCCGGTGCGGATGCGAATTACCTCGTCGACGGGCGTGACGAAGATCTTGCCGTCGCCGATGCGGCCGGTGCGCGCCGCCTCGGTGATCGTGGCGACCACCTGGCGGACGGCATCGTCGGCGACGATGATCTCCAGCTTGACCTTGGGCACGAAGTCCACCACGTAGGCGGAGCCTCGATAGACTTCCTTCTTGCCGCCGGTACGCCCGAATCCCTTCACCTCGGTCACGGTCATGCCGTGCACCCCGATCTCCGCCAGCGCCTCCTTGACCTCGTCGAGCTTGAAGGGCTTGATGATCGCCTCGACCTTCTTCATGGAGGCGACCGTACCGGGCGATTGTTTCCGCCAGGTTTCGCCCGGGAGATCACTCGCGCATTTTGGCGCGGAGGCGGTCGATCTTCTTGTCGAAGGCGATTCGCTTCTCGGGAGTGGAGAGGTAGCCGACCATGCTCGCGAGATCGGTCCACTCGGCCTCGAGGCGTGAGCCGTTGCGCGCCTTGTACGCCTTGTACTCGCGTGTCGCGGCGCGGAACTTCGCGGTGAGCGCGGCCTCGTCGGGCGCCGCCGCCTCCGGCTCCTTCTTGTCGACGCCGCCGCTCCGCTCGGGCTTGTCGCGTGGCGGATTGCGCCGCGAGCCGTTCACCGGCGGCTTCGCGCGATCGGCGGGCGGCGGCGGCTCCGGATCGCCGACGATCGCGCCGGGCATCTCGATCTCGACGGGCTCCTGCGTGCCGTCGCCGGCGCCGGCGACGACGACCACCGTGGTCGCCGCATCGGGCGCCGCGGCGCCCGGCGCCGTGGCCACGGCGGCGCCGGCGGCGACGTCGACCGGCTTCGCCCCGCCCTCGTCCCCGCCGAGCGCGAGGGCGAGCCCGAGGGCCGTCATCATGCCGAGCCCGGCGGCGAGGACGACCGGCACGACGCGCTTCTTGCGCGGCGCCGTGTCGCCGGTCATGCCGGCGACGACGACCGACTGCGCGCCGCTGCGGCGCCCGGCGCGCCCGACGCGCGGGATCGCCTGCGTCGGCGGCTGGTAGAGCGGCATGTTCGCGAGCGCGAACGACACGGTGGCGACCGACTGCGTCGTGAGCTGGGCCTCGAAGTCGGCGAGGTGCGCGGCGGCCGCGCGATCGAGCAGCTCGCGCTGCTGCGTCATCTCGGTGGCGAACAGGTCGCGCATGAAGGCGCCGAGCGCGTCGGTCGAGATCGTCGGGTTGATCGACACGAGCGCCTGCTGGATCGCGTCGCGCAGCTCGGCCGCGGTCTGGTAGCGCTCGTCGGCCTTGGGGGTCAGGGCGCGCGCGACCAGGTCGTCGAGGTGCGCGAGCGCCGGATCGACCTCGGAGAGCCGCCGGAACTCGCCCTTCACCACCTGGCGCGCGAGCGCCCGGTAGTCGGGGTTGTCGCCGACCTCGTAGAGCCGCTGCCCGGTGAGCAGCTCGAAGAGGACGACGCCGACCGCGTAGATGTCGGTGCGGTGATCGACCTGGCCGCCGCGCACCAGCTGCTCGGGGGCCATGTAGCCGAACTTGCCGAAGCCCATCTTGGGATCGGTGGCGGTCGCGCGCAGCGCGCTCTTGGCGATGCCGAAGTCGATGATCTTGGTCTCGCCCTCGAAGGAGACGACGACGTTCGGCGGCGAGATGTCGCAGTGGACGAGGTTGAGCGACGCGCCGTCGGAGCTCGTGCGGCGGTGGGCGTAGGCGAGCCCCTGCGCCATCTCGCGCGCGATGAACAGCGCGAGATCGACCGGCATCCGGCGGGCCGCGCGCTGGAGCAGCGTGAGCGTGCGGCGGAGGTCGCGGCCCTCGACGTACTCGAGCGCGAGGAAGTACTCGTCGCCGACGCGCCCGACCTCGAAGACCTGGGCGACGTTGACGTGCTGGAGCTTGATCGCGACGCCGGCCTCGTCGATGAAGCGCGAGATGAACTGCTCGTCCTCGGCGAGGCTGGGCAGCACCTTCTTGATGACACAGAGCTTCTCGAACCCGGCGAGCCCGTGCTTGGCGAGGAAGATCTCGCCCATGCCGCCGCGCGAGATGCGCTGGATGAGGAGGTAGCGACCGAAGACCGAAGGCAGCCCGGGGTCGAGCGGACGCGGACCGGTGGAGTCGACCGAGGGCTCCCCCGAGGAGCCGGTCGCCTGGCGGGATGCCTGGCTGTGGAGGGCGGCCGTCACGTGGGACCCCGCAATTGTGCCAGACCCGACGGCCCGGTGGGGCTTCCGGTTGTGATTGCGTAAGCCTGGGTGATAGCTTGGAATCGTGCCGCGCCGCCGAGCGATCATCGCCGCCGCGACGCTCGCAGGCCTGGGAGCCTGCGAGGACGGCACCGTACACGTCGTGCTCCTGCGTCCCGCCGTCGAGTCGGCGCGACCGCAGCCGGCGGCGACGGCGGTTCTCCGCCTCGTCCCCGACGGCGCGGCGGAGACGGTCCTGCGCACCGGCGCCGTGCGCGAGGATCGCATCGACTTCGGCGAGATCCCGGTCGATGGGTACATCCGCGCGTCGGTCGAGCTGCGCGATCCGTCGAACGGGCTGGTCGCGTACGGCCGGGTCTACGACGCCGTCGACGTGGAGCCGAGCGGCGACGCGACGATCACGATCCCGATCCGCCGTCCGCGTGTGCTCGCCGTCGGCCCGGCACCGTCGCGCGCCGTGGGGCCCGATGACCCGGTCGCCCCGCTCGAGACCGCGAGCACGATGACCGTGCAGCTCGACGTCTCGAGCGACGCCATGCCGGCGATCGCGCGACCGGCGCCGGGCGCGACGCGGCTCACCGCGGCGGCCGGGGCCGACCAGTTCGTGGCGGTCGGCGGCGCGATCCACCGGCTCGACACGTACACCGACGAGTTCGTCGCGGGGGCGTTCGCCGACATCGGGCAGCCCATCCTCGACCTCGCCGGATCCGGAGACGGCCGCTGGCTCGCGGCCGGCACCGCGGGCGGCATGTTCCTCCTCGAGGTCGCCGCGCCGACGCCCCGGCAGTTCCTGATGGGCCGGCGCGTCGACGCCGTGACCTTCTCGATCGACGGCGACGGCGTGCCCGTCGCGGTGGCGCTGGTCGACGCGTCGCGATCGACGCTCCAGTGTCCCCGCACGTCGAAGCTCGTCGTCGTCCGACCGGGCGAGCCGGAGACCGCCGGTCGCGAGATCGATCCCGGCGGCGGGGTCGCGGACATCGCCGGATCGCCCACCCGCCCGCGCGTGGTGGCGGCGGGCGTCTGCGGCAACCGTTCGCTGCTCGTCGGCCTCGATCCCGACCGCGTCGTGGAGACGGTCACCACGGTGACGTCGCCGACGGCGGCGACGTCCCTCGCCGATCGCGCGTGGGTCGCCGGCATCCGGCCGGGGGTCGTCCGGTCCGTCCCGGGCACGATGGACCGGGAGCAGTACACGGCGAACGGCGCGATCCCCGAGATCGTCGGCTGGGACCTCTCCCTCGACACGAGCGCGCGCTTCGATCTGCCCGAGCTCTCGGAGACCATCTTCACGCGCGACGACGACATCAGCTCGATCTCGCAGACGACCAACGCGAAGAGCGCCGCGATCCAGGGCGTGGCGGTGACGCCCACCGGCGATCAGCTGACGCTGGCGGTCACCGAGCTCTACAACCACCCGCCGCTCATCATCGACGCGGGGTTCCTCGGGACGTTCGACGTGATCCCGCCGATCGTCCTGCACGGCAGCCGCCTGCTCGTGGTGTCGACCCAGACCTCGCGGGTCGAGCAGGTGGTGCGCACGCGCTGCAAGGTGTGCATGGAGCCGTCGAGCGAGATGGGCACCGGCTGCACGTCGGCGGCGGCGTGGCTCTACGCCGACTGGGTCTGCGTGTCGCCGCCGGGGCTCCTCGAACCGATGACCGATCTCGAGCTCGGCGGCGTGTCCGCCGTGTATGGAGCACCGTGAGGCCCACCGTCGCCGTGATCATCGCGCTCGGAGCCGTGGTGACGGTGGCCCGCCCCGCCGCCGCGGAGGATCCGCGACGCGCCGTGGCCGTGCTCGAGTTCCGCTCGGAGTCGACGGCGCTGCCGCAGATCGGGCGCAGGATCGCCGACGTGATGGGCACGCGCACGTCGCTCAAGGTGCTGGGTGACGACCAGGCGCGGCAGCGCTACGGCGCCGCGCTGGTCGCCGATGTGGTCGCCTGCGACGGCGAGGCCCGCTGCATCGGCGCCATCGGCCGCAAGCTGAACGTCGACGAGGTGCTCCTGGTCGGCGTGAGCGAGCTCGGCGACGTCATCCTGACCGTGCAGCGGATCGACAGCCGGACCGGGAAGGTGAAGTCGCGCCTGGCCGAGGCGCTGGCGGCCGACGCGGCGCCGAGCGACGACGAGCTCGCGGTCCACCTCGGGCGGGTCTTGCCCGTCGAGGACTTCGTGCGCTTCGGCATCATCGCGATCCGGGTGAACGTCGACGGCGCCGACGTGAAGGTGGGCGGCACGCCGCGCGGGACGTCGCCGGTCCCCGATCTCCGCGTGCCGGCGCCGGCGACGTACCCGATCGAGGTGAGCAAGCTCGGCTTCCAGACGTTCCGCGCCGAGGTCGACATCGCCCCCGACGCGAACATCAAGGTGAACGCCGAGCTGACCCGGCCCGGTCAGGGCGAGGACCGGTGGTACAAGCGGTGGTACGTCGCGGCCGCCGCCGGCGTGCTCGTCGCCGGCGCGGTCACCACGACCGTCGTGCTGGTCCGGGATCGCGACAGCGTGCCGGTCGACGGGATGATCCAGTAGCCTGTCGGTCGCCATGCGCCCTCGCTCCGCGAAGTTCCTGGTCTCGGCGGCCGCGCCCAAGGATTTCCCCGTCGTCGACGACGCGCTGCCGGAGGTGGCGATCGCCGGGCGCTCGAACGTCGGCAAGTCGTCGCTCATCAACGCGCTGTGCGGCGCCGACCTCGCGCGCACCTCGCGCACGCCCGGGCGCACGCGGCTCCTCAACTGGTTCCGGATCGAGCCGGCGAAGGGCGCGCCGCTCGCGCTCGTCGACCTGCCCGGCTACGGCTACGCCAAGGTCGACCGGTCGATGCGCGAGTCGTGGCGGCCGCTCATCGAGAGCTACCTCCAGGACCGGCGCGCGCTGCGCGCGGTCGTCCTCCTCGTCGACATCCGGCGCGGGGCCGAGGAAGAGGAGCTCGACTTCGCGCCGTGGCTGATGGCGCGCAACATCAAGGTCATCCCGGTGCTGACCAAGGCCGACAAGCTCGGCAAGGCGCAGCGCCAGCCGATCGTCGCCAGGCTGCAGCAGGATCTCGGCAAGGGGCCGCTGCTCGCGAGGCCGATCCTGTTCTCCGCGCACGAGGGCCTCGGGCTCGAGGAGCTGTGGCGCGCGATCGACAAGGTGCGATGAGGGCGGTCCATCCCGGGATGGTGCGTGTCACGCCGGCGGCGGCGACGGACCTCGACGCGATCGAGGAGATCTCCCGGCATTCGTTCAAGAGCCCGTGGCCGCGGAAGACGTTCGAAGAGGAGCTGGCGCGGCCACACGCTCGGCTCGACGTCGCGCGGCGTGGCCCCGGCGAGGTCGTCGGGTACGTGAACTTCTGGCTGGTCGCCGACGAGGTCCACCTGCTCGCGATCGCGACGCACCCGGACGCGCGGCGCGGCGGCATCGGCGCGACGCTCCTGCGCCACCTCGTCGACGGGGCGCGCGCGCGGGCGGCGCGGCTGGTCACGCTCGAGGTCCGCGCCGGCAACGAGCCGGCGATTGGCCTCTACCGGCGGTTCGGGTTCGTCGACGTGGCCATGCGGCGCGGGTACTACGGCGACGACGACGAGGACGCGATCGTCATGATCCTGGAGCTACGGGATGCACCGGCTTCGTGAGATCGACCGGGCGTAGGCGGGTGGAGAGCGAGCCGTGGCAGCGGGCGCAGACGGCGGCGCGGGTCGCGGCCACGGACAGGTCGACGAGGCCGAGCGCGAGCGCGAGCGGGCGATCGCGCATCAGGTCGTCGGCGGCGTAGGAGGCGCCGGCGCCGTGACAGGCCTCGCAGCCGACCTCCGCGAAGTAGGCGCGGCCGGCGGGCGCGTCGCCGGTGCCGTGGCAGGCGAGGCAGCGCGCGGTCGGTTTCGGGCCGAGCGTGGTGGCGGCGCCGGCGCGGGCGTGGGCGGTCGACTTCCAGGCGGCGAGGATCTGCGGGTGACAGGTGCCGCAGGTGGCGGAGCCGACGAAGTCGCGGCGGGCGGCGGAGGCGGTGGGGAGGGAGAGCGAGAGGGAGAGGGAGAGGCAGAGGGAGAGGCAGAGGCAGAGGCAGGGGGAGAGGCGAGACACGAGGCGATGGTAGCAGCGAAGAGATCGGGCACGGGCACGGGCACGGGCACGGGCACGGGTCGGAGAAGCAAGAGCAGCGGACGGCACGGGCGCGGGTCGGAGAAGAGGGCGCGTGATAGCGTGCCGGCGTGGCGAAGATCGTTGGATTGACCGGCGGCATCGCGAGCGGCAAGAGCGCGGTCGCGGACGCGCTGCGCGCGCGGGGCGCGGCGATCGTCGACGCGGATCTGGTGGCGCGACAGGTCGTCGAGCCGGGGCAGCCGGCGCTGGCCGAGCTGGTCGCGCGGTTCGGCTCGCCGATCCTCGGCGCGGATGGCCGGCTCGACCGGAAGGCGCTGGGCGAGAAGGTCTTCGCGGATCCGGCGGCGCGCGCCGAGCTGAACCGCATCACCCATCCGCGCATCGCCGCGGCGAGCCAGGCCGAGATCGCGCGGCACGCGCAGGGCGGCGCGCCCGTCGTGTTCTACGAGGCCGCGCTCTTGGTCGAGAACAAGGCCCACGAGTGGCTCGACGCCGTGATCGTCGTCGCCGCGCCGCCCGACGTGCAGCTCCAGCGGCTCATGAGCCGTGACGGCCTCGACGAGGCCGCCGCGCGCGCGCGCCTGGCGTCGCAGCTCCCGCTCGAGGAGAAGCTCAAGGTCGCGACCTGGGTGATCGACAACGCCGGTGATCGAGCGGCGCTGGCGCAGCAGATCGACGCCTTGTGGAAGGACCTGGAGGCCCGCTACGGCCCCCTGGTCTCGCAGCTGCCCAGCGTGTCGGGCGTGATGCCGGTCATCGGCGAGGCCGACGTCCACGACTCGGAGCCGCTGCAGGCGCGACCCGCGGAGCGCGTGCTCGTCACCGGGTTCCCCGCGTTCACCGCGCGGCGCATGACGAAGAAGATCCTCGAGACCGACCCGACCGCGACGGTCCAGCTCCTCGTCTTGCCCCGCTTCGCGGAGGACGCGGGCCGGTTCGTCGCCGAGCTGCCGCTGGGCGACCGCGGGCGGGTGCGGCTGGTGACCGGCGACGTGTGCGCGATGGATCTCGGGCTGTCGACCGCCGAGTACCACGCGCTCGCGGCCGAGCTGACGACGATCCAGCACCTCGCCGGCACGTACTACTGGGGCGTCGACGCCGACACCGCACGCCGGATCAACGTCGGCGGCACCCGCGGCATCGTCGAGCTCGCCGCCGATTGCCGCCGCCTGCGCCGCCTCGTGCACTGGTCGACGATCCAGGTCTCGGGGCGACGGCACGGCGTCGTGCTCGAGGACGAGCTCGACGTCGGGCAGCGCTTCCACAACCACTACGAGGCGACCAAGCTCGCCGCCGAGGTGATCGCGCGCGACGCGATGCGCCGCATGCCGGTGACGATCGTGCGCCCCGGCATCATCGTCGGCGACAGCCGGACCGGCGAGATCGACAAGCTCGACGGGCCGTACTACCTGATCGTCCTGTTCGCGACCAACGCGTGGCCCGTGCAGCTCCCCCTGCCCGGCCGCGGCTCGGCGCCGCTCTACCTGACGCCCATCGACTACGTGATCGACGCCGGGTACCACCTCGGCATGGACGAGCGCGCGGCCGGCAAGACCGTGCACCTCGTCGATCCCGATCCCCTCCCCGCCCGCCGCGTGCTCGAGCTGGTGGCCGAGCACGCCCACACGCCCGCGCCGCGCGGCTTCGTCCCCGCGAGCCTGGCCCGGGCCCTCCTGCGCGCACCCGGCCTGGGCAAGCTCACGCGTGCGCCCGCGGCCGTCGTCGATCTGCTCTCGACGTCCGTGCTCTATCACACCAAGCACGCCAACGAGCTGCTCGCCGACGCCGGCATCACCTGCCCGCCCTTCGAGAGCTACGTCGGCAACCTGGTCCGCTACGTCAAGGAGGCGCGCGCCGCGCGCAAGAAGGGCGGCGCCGGCATCGAGGCGATCGAGGACGAGACCTTCGATCCCCTGGCCTGATTCCCGGACGCTGGACGCCTGCCCTGCCCCCGTCAGGCGCGTCTCACGTTCGTCTCCCTGGATGAATCGGCGGATCTATCCGTCAATGGGAGTGAACAACCTCAGGGGGAATATCGTGAAGCCTGGCTCGACTTCGTTCGTGGTCGTCATCTGGATCGCCGCCGGGTGCGGAGGAGGTGGGGACGCCGTGCCACTCGCGGATCTGGGTACGGAGATGGGTGGTGCGGTGTGCGGCAAGATGGCCGAGTGCTGCACGATGGCCGAGCTAGAGGAGGAGCTCCTCGGCGCGTCGAATCAGCAGGAGTGCGAGGCGTTCTACGCCGGCTTCCTGGGGCAGCTCTTCGTCCCGGTCCTGCAGGACTCGGTCGCCGCCGGGCGACTGGTCTACGACGGCGAGGCGATGCGCGCGTGCCTCGACGCGTACGGCGCGCTGGCGTGCGCCGACCTGCGCACCGCGCTCGCGACCGGCCCCGATGGCGCCTGCGACGGCGCGTTCACCGGGCAGGTCGCGCTCGGTGGCGCGTGCGCGACCGACCTCGACTGCGTCTCCGGGTTCTGCGACGGCGATGCCGTCGACTTCGAGGGCAACGTCACCATGGGCACCTGCATCCAGGCGCCGGGGGTCGGGCAGGCGTGCGCCGACGGCGACTGCGACGAGGGGCTGTACTGCGACTACGCCGGCGGCGCGCCCACGTGTCAGGCCACGCTCGCCGATGGCTCGGGCTGCGGCGCCGACGGTGACTGCGCGAGCGGCTCGTGCAACGGCGCGTCCGGCGGGCAAGGCGGCACCTGCGGCCCATCGATGACCTGCGACGGGATGTGATCACCCGTCGTCGTCGCCATCGCCGTCGCCGGCTTCCTCCGGCGCGGCGGTGGACCGCTGGCGGAGGCCTGCCCGCTCCAGCACCTTGTAGAGAAACTTGCGCTCGAGGCCGGCCATCCGCGCCGCGGCCGACAGGTTGCCACCGCTGCGCCGGAGCAGATCGGTCAGGTACTCGCGCTCGAAGCGGTCGACGACCGCCTGCTTGGCGTCGTGGAACGGGCGATCGGCCCGCACCACCTCGGCGGTCTCCTCGCGCTGCGCCGTCGGCCTGAGCAAGATCGGCAGCTCGTTGAACGACGTCACCCCGCCACCGAGCGCGACCGCGCGCGTGATGACGTTGCGCAGCTCGCGCACGTTGCCGGGCCAGTGGTACGCGGTCAGGCGCTCGAGCGCCGGTCCGCCGATCGTCGGAACCAGGGCGCCCGCCCCGACGCGCTCGAGGAAGATCGCGATGAGGCGCGCCAGGTCTTCCTTGCGCGCGCGCAAGGGCGGCAGGTGCACCTCGACCACCGCCAGCCGGTAGTAGAGGTCGCCGCGGAAGCCGCCGCGCGCGACCTCCCCGAAGACGTCGCGATGGGTGGCGGCGACGACGCGCACGTCGTACCGCTCCGGCTTGCGGCCGCCGACGGGGACGACCTCGCCGGCCTCGAGCATGCGCAGGAGCTTGGGCTGGAGCGCGAGCGGCAGGTCGCCGATCTCGTCGAGGAAGAGGGTGCCCCCGTGGGCGGCCGCGAACGCGCCCTGGCGATCGGAGGCCGCGCCGGTGAACGCGCCGCGCACGTGCCCGAAGAGCTCGCTCTCGACCAGCGTCTCCGTCGCGGCGCCGCAGTCGAACACGATGAACGGGCCGTCCTTGCGCGGGCTCTCGTCGTGCACGGCCCGCGCCGCGAGCTCCTTGCCCGTGCCGCTCTCGCCGAGGAACAGGACCGAGGCCTCGCTCCGGGCCGCCCGCTCGAGGATCGCGAAGACCTGGCGCATCCCCGGGCTATCGCCCCACAGCGCCCCGACGTTGGCGCGCGTCGACGGTGGGATCGCGACGACCTCGTCGGCGGGCAGGAGCTGGACGAGCGTGTGCCCGACGCGCACGATCACGCCGGGCGGCGCCGTCACCTTCTGGACCGCGACGCCGTCGATCGACGTGCCGTTGCGCGAGCCCAGGTCGCTGATGACGAAGCCGCTCGCCGACGGCGCGACCGTGCAGTGGCGGGCCGAGACCGAGGGATCGGTGAGCGCGACGTCGCACCCGCGATCGGCGCCGATCACCACGCCGACCGGCGGCAGCTCGAGCTCGAGGCCCGCGTCGGCGCCGGCGAGGACGCGCAGGCGCGCCGACCGGATGCCGGCGAGCGCGCTGACCTCGTTGGTGACGCGGGTGACTCGCATGGGGATGGGCCGGACGCCCGGCTCAGGCGCGGATGATCCCACGCCACAGGAGGTGCGCGAGGTGGCGGCACGCCTCGAGCCGGCCCATGCCGGCGACGTCGAGGATCTCCTCGAACGTGAGCGTGCCGTCGATGCGCGAGAGCAGGAAGGCGGCGCGCGTGTCGAGCGGCTTGCGCGTGAGCTCGTGCAGCGGCGCGGCGAGCACCGGCACTCGATCGAGGTTGCCGAAGAAGCGGTAGTAGCAATCGAGGATCAGATCGCGGCTCCGGTGGACGAGCTTCTGCGCCGCCGCGACGTCGGGCGCCTCCGAGAGCGCGAGATCGATCGCCGCCACGGCCGTCGCGTGGTCGTCCTCGTCGGCGGCGACCCGCGCGCGCTCGAGGAGCGCCGTGATGCGGCGCCGCGCGCGCTCCTCGGCGTTCTCCCGCGCCGGCGCGGCGGCGTCGATCTCGTGCGAGATGCGCGCGGTCGCGTCCTCGTCGGCGGTGAGCGCACGCCCGGCGGTGCGGCGCCCTTCGTCGCGCGACTCGTCGTCGATCGCGTCGGTCGCCGAGCGGGGCGGCGGCAGGTGGAGGTCCTCGACCTCGACCGGCCGGCGATCGTCCTCGACCACCGCCCGGAGCCTCACCTTGAGATCCGCGGTGCCCTGCTCCTCGAAGGGTTCGGCCGGCGGCAGCGCCTCGACGATCGGCTCGCCGACCGGGTCCCCGACCGACTCACCGACCGGCGCCGCGAGATCGAAGCCCCGCGCATGCGGCCACGCCTCGGTGGTGAGATCCTCGGAGCCCGCGCGCCGCTCGGCGACGGGCGCGAGGCCGAGGCCCGCGAGCACATCGGCGGCGAGCTGGACCGCGCCACGCTCCGTCGTCCGCTCGCCGGTGAAATCGGCGCCGAAGTCGCCCGTCCCGGCGCGGCCGAGCTCCAGCGTCGATTCGCCCGACGGGTCCTTCGCCGGATCGTTGGGCAGCTCGGGCGCGACGTCCTGCGCCAGATCCGCAGGCTCGAGCCCGAGATCGGGCGGAAAGCTGATGCTGGCGTGCCGGAAGTCGCGCGTGCGCTCGTCGTCGCCGACCTCTCCCCAGGTGCGCCCCCCGCTCGTGGGCTCGTCCGCGGGGCTCGCGGCCGCCTCGGCGAAGTCGAGCGCCTTGCGCGTCGGACCGGTGAACCACGTCGGCTCGCTCTCGGCGTCGAGCCCCCAGCCGTCGTCGACCGACGGCTCTGGCGCTGGCTCCGGCGCCTGAGGCGCCCATGCCCGGGCCCCGGCGCGCGCCCCGGCGACGGTGCGCTCCGCGCCGGGGTCCGCCTTGGTGAACGATCCGGTCGCCGCCTCGCCCTGCGCCTCCGCGTCGTCCTCGCCGGCCGTGATCGAGATCTCGTAATCGTCGTCGTCGTAGTCGCTGTCGGCCAGCCCGAACGGGATGAGCATCTCGGCCAGCGCCTCGGTCGAGCCGCCGGAAAGCTCGTCGTAGTTCTGGCGGACGTAGTCGACGTAGCCGAGCGCGCGGGGCTCGGTGGGATCGACGGCGAGCGCCGCCTCCCACGCGGTGAGCGCCCCGTCGATGTCGCCGGCGCGGTACCGATCGAGGCCGCGGGCGATGAGCCCGTCGATGTCGCCAAGTCCTGTCACTAGGCTCCGGTCTTCGACACCACCCCGCGGAACATGTTGAGGGTCCGGCTCAACGACTCCGTCCCCTCGGTCAACGCCGCGAGGTCCTTCTGCGCGATCGCGCCGCGCACACGCTCGATCACGCCGCGTGCCTTCTTGACCGCGTCCTGACCGAAGTCCGAGCCGCTGATGATGTCCGACACGCGCGGGAAGAGCGCCTCGACCTCGTCGAGCACCTTCTCCGCGTTGTGGCGCGCGCGGTCGAACTCCTGACCGCTGCGGACCTCGACCATGTAGTCCTTGTTGGCCTCGACCATCTTCTTGAGCTCGTCCTCGGTGAGGCCGCTGGTCGCGGTCACCGTGATCGATTGCTCGAGGCCGGTCTCGAGATCCCGGGCGGTGACCGAGACGATGCCGTCGGCCGAGATGTGGAAGGTCACCTCGATCTCGACCTCGCCGCGCGGCGCCCGCCGCAGGCCGGTGAGCACGAACTCGCCGAGCAGCTCGTTCTCCTCGGCGCGATCGCTCTCGCCCTGGAGCACCAGGATCTTCACCGAGGTCTGGTTGTCCTTGACCGTGGTGAACACGTGCGACTTGGACGTCGGCACGGTGGTGTTCTGCTCGATGAGCTTGTGGAAGTAGCCCCCGACGATCATGATGCCCAGCGAGTGCGGCGTGACGTCGAGGAGCAGGATCTCGTGCTTCTCGTCGGTGAGCGCCGACGCCTGGATCGCGGCGCCGAGCGCGACGACCTCGTCGGGGTGGACGCCCTTGCACGGCTCGAGGCCGAAGAACTCGGCGACGCGCTGCTGGACCAGCGGCATGCGGGTCATGCCGCCGACCAGGATGACCTCCTCGAGGTCGCTCTTCGAGACCTCGGCCTCCTCGAGCGTGCGCGAGCAGATGTCGACCGTGCGCTCGACCAGGTCGGCGGTCAGCTCCTCGAGCTTGTCGCGCGAGAGCGTGGTCTGGAGGTGCAGCGCCTCGTTGCGGCCGGTCGAGATGATGAACGGCAGGTTGATCTCGGTCTCGCGCACGCTCGACAGCTCGCACTTGGCCTTCTCGGCCACGTCCTTGAGCCGCTGCAGCGCCATCTTGTCCTTGCGCAGGTCGATCTTGTGCTCGCGCTGGAAGCCGGCGACCAGCCAGTCGATGATCCGGCGATCGAAGTCCTCGCCGCCGAGGAAGGTGTCGCCGGCGGTCGACATGACCTCGAACACGCCGTTGCCGATCTCGAGGATCGAGATGTCGAAGGTGCCGCCGCCGAGGTCGTACACCGCGACCCGGCGCTCCATCTGCTTGCCGAAGCCGTAGGCGAGCGCCGCCGCCGTCGGCTCGTTGATGATACGGATGACCTCGAGCCCGGCGACGCGCCCGGCGTCCTTGGTCGCCTGCCGCTGGGCGTCGTTGAAGTAGGCCGGGACCGTCACCACCGCCTTCTGCACCTCCTCGCCGAGGTACTCCTCGGTGATGAGCTTCATCTCCTGGAGGATGTAGGCGCTGATCTCGGGCACCGAGAACACCTGGTCGCGCAGCATGATCCGGACGTCGTCGTGGGGGCCCTCGACGATGCGGTACGGCACGGTCTCGAGCGACTGGCGCACCGCGGCCGAGCCCCACTTGCGGCCGATGAGCCGCTTGGCGGCGTAGACCGTGTTCTCCGCGTTCGTGATCGCCTGCCGCTTGGCGATGTGACCGACGAGCCGCTTGCCGTTCTCGGCGATCGCGACCATCGACGGCGTGGTCTTGTACCCGCCGCGATTGGGAATCACGACCGGTGTACCGTCCTCCACGATCGCGACGCACGAGTTGGTGGTGCCGAGATCGATGCCGACGACCTTCTCAGTTGGCATGCGCCCCTAGTCTCGCAGGATTTCGGGGGAGTTTGCCAGCCAGGGGGCCCTACTACCCGCCAGGTAACCGTCTTCCGCGGCGTTCGCGAGATCAGCGCACCAGCTCGGCCCGGACCGCGCGCAGCTCGGCGGCGAGCTCGGCCATGAGCGTGTCGTTCTCGCTCTTCATGGCCAGCGCCATGACCAGCACCTCCTCGGCCGACTCGAGCTTCCCCAGCTGCCGCAGCACCTGGCCCAGGATGCGCGCCGTCGACGGATCGCTGCCCTCGAGCGCGGCCGCCTTCTTGGCGTAGTCCTCGGCGGCGCGGAGCTCGCGCGCCGCCAGCGCGCACACCGCGGCGCGGCGAAGGTAGCGGGCCTGGCCGTCGAGCTTGACGGCGGCGGCGAACAGCTTGAGCGCCTGTCCCGGATCTCCGGAGACCTCCGCGACGCACGCGCGGTCGAACAGCTCGGCGGCGTACTCGACGGGCGTCTGCGGCGCCGTGGCCGTCGCGCCGGCCGACGACCGCCGGGCGGCGCCGTCGTCGGTCAGCTCGGCGTGCGCGCGCGTGAGCGCCTCGAACACCGTGTGGAGGCGGGCCAGGTAACCGCCGAGGGACTTGCCGTAGAAGCGATCGGGGTGGAAGAGCTTGGAGCGTTCGAAGAACGCGCGCTTGAGGGCACGCTTGTCGGCGCCGCGCGGCACACCGAGAAGCGCCCACGCGTCGCCGGCGGCGACCAGGCGCAGGGCGGCGAGGACGCGGCGCCGATCTTCGGGCGCCAGGGCGCCGGGCTCGTCGAGCGCGGCGAGCTCGTCGGGGGTGGGCGCGTCGAGCGGCGGGATCGGCGTCGACGTCGCGGTCACGGCGATGCGCGGGCTGCGCGTCGTCTCGCCGGTCGGCGTGCGCCCGTGCGGCGGCGGCGCCGACGGCGACGGCGGCGTGCGCGCGATCGACGGCACCGTCGACGGCCCGGCGGTGCGGGTGCGCGCGATGGAAGGCGGCGGCGTGGTCACGCGCGGGATGGGCGGCGTCGTCGGGGGCGGAGGGGCGACGGACGGCACCGTCGTCGCTCGCGGCTGGCCCGGCGCCTCGATCGCGCCGCGGTCCCACAGGGCCTGCACGATCTCGACCGCCCGGTCCGTCGGCAGACCGGTCATGAGGATGAGGTCCTTGACCGTCGTGTGGCCGTCGAAGCGCGACCACACGAAGTACTCCTCCGTGCCGAAGCCCGCCTTGAGCGGATCGAACCCCGGGCGCTGTCGGAGACGCTGCGCGGTCGCACCGACGCCAGGGATGACAGGCGGAACGCTCATCCGGACGGCGAGGAGCGTACCACGCGGCCACCGTCTGCAACCGCGCCTGTGCTCAGGCGCCCAGCGCCCGCCCGGTGAACGCGAGCTCCAGGATCGCCTTGTGGGTGTGGAGCCGGTTCTCGGCCTGGTCCCAGATCGCCAGGCCGCGGGGGCCGTCGAGGACGGTGGCCGCGATCTCCTCGCCGCGGTGGGCCGGCAGGCAGTGCAGCGCGATCGCGCGTCCCGAGGCGTGGACGAACAGCCCGTCGTCGACGATGTAGCCGCGGAAGGCCTCGGCGCGGGCGCGCGCCTCCTCCTCCTGCCCCATCGAGGCCCAGACGTCGGTCATGATCACGTCGGCTCCCCGGGCGGCGTCGACCGGGTCGGCGACGACGTTCACGGCGGCGCCGGCGGCACGGGCGTCGGCGACCGCGTCGGGATCGGGGTGGTAACCCGCGGGGCAGGCGAGCGTGAGGGAGAGACCGAACGCCGCCGCGGCGTGGATCCAGCTGACCGCGACGTTGTTGCCGTCACCGATCCACGCGTAGCGCACGTCGATGGTGCCGAGCCGCTCGCGCACGGTGAGCAGGTCGGCGATGATCTGGCACGGGTGCTCGCGATCGGTCAGCGCGTTCACCACCGGGACGCCGGAGGCGCTCGCCATGCGCTGCAGGCGTTCGTCACCGAAGGTGCGGTACACGATGCCGTGGCACATGCGGCCGAGGACCCGCGCGGTGTCCTCGACGGGCTCCCCGCGGGCGAGCTGCGAGCCGGCGCTGGTGAGCACGATCGCGTGGCCTCCGAGCTCGCGGATCGCGACCTCGAAGCCGACGCGGGTGCGGGTCGACGCCTTCTCGAGCACCACGGCGACGGTCTTGCCCTGGAGCCAGGGCGCCGGCGCGTGCGGGCGCCCGCGCTTGTACGCGGCGCTCGCGTCGAGGAGGCTGGTGAGGGTGGCGGCGGGCAACCCGCCGAGCGTGAGGAAGTGGGGCACGACGCGCTCCTACGCTTCGAGGGCCTGGCCCAGCGTGGCGACGGCCTCGTCGAGCTGGGCGGTGGTGACGACGTACGACGGCGCGAAGCGGACGACGTCGGCGCCGGCGAGGGAGAGGAGGACGCCCTGCTCGCGCGCGCGGGCGACGACGCCGGCGGCGTTCTCCTTGACGCGCAGGCCGCGCAGGAGGCCGCGGCCGCGGGCCTCGAGGGCGACGTGGCCGTGGCGCTGCACGAGGCCGTCGAGGGCGGCGCCGAGGTGCTCGCCGAGCGAGGTCACCTGCGCGAGCAGGCCGTCGCGCTCGATGATCTCGAGCACGGCGCCCGCCGCCGCGGTGGCCAGCGGGTTGCCGCCGAACGTCGACGCGTGGGGGACGGCGCCGCCGGCCTGCGCGGCGAGGCCGGCCGCGGCGCGCTCGGTCGCGCACACGGCGCCGATCGGCACGCCGCCGCCGAGGCCCTTGGCCAGGGTCATCACGTCGGGCGTGACGCCGTCGTGCTCGTGGCCCCACCAGCGCCCGGTGCGGCCGGTGCCGGTCTGCACCTCGTCGAACACGAGCAGCGTGCCGGTCTCGTCGCAGATCTCGCGGAGCCCGGCGAGGTAGCCCGCGGGCGGCACGACGATGCCGCCCTCGGCCTGGATCGGCTCGACGATGAACGCGCACGCGGTCGGTTTCGACAGCGCGGCGCGCGCGGCGACGAGGTCGGCGAACGGCACGAACTCGACGGGCCCGAACAGCGGGCCGAAGCCCTCGCGGTACTTGGGCTGGCCGGTGAGCGACACGGTCGCGACCGAGCGGCCGTGGAAGCTGCCGTGGGTGGCGACGATCGTCGTGCGCTCGGGCTGGCCGGTGACGACCTGCTGGTAGCGGCGGACGAGCTTGACCGCGCCCTCGTTGGCCTCGGCGCCCGAGTTGCAGAAGAAGACGCGATCGGCGAACGAGCGCCGCGTGATCGCCTCGGCGGCGAGGATCTGCTGGTCGTTCCAGTACAGGTTCGAGACGTGGGTGAGGCGCCCGAGCTGCTCGGCGAGGCGGCGGGTGAGCTCGGGGTGCGCGTGCCCGAGGCAGCACACCGCGATGCCCGCGGTCATGTCGAGGAAGCGGCGGCCGTCCGTGTCCCACAGCTCGGCGCCCGCGCCGCGCGCGAGCACGACCGGTTGCTGGCGGTAGTTCTTGATGAACGTGCGGTCGGCGATGGCGAGCAGGTCGGAAGCAGTGTGGGTCACGGGATCACTCCTTCGGTTACGGCGTCGATCGCGGGCTCTCGGGTCGACACAACCTGCGTGCCGACGCCCTCGCGGGTGAAGATCTCGAGCAGGAGGGCGTGCTCGAGCCGCCCGTCGATGATGTGGATCTTGTGCACGCCGGCGGCGAGCGCGGTCAGCGCCTGCTCGACCTTGGGGATCATGCCGCCGGAGATGACGCCCTTCGCGATGAGCGCGCGGGCGTCGGCGTCGGTGAGGCTGGAGATGAGGCGGCGATCGGCGTCGAGGACGCCGGCGATGTCGGTGAGGAGCACGAGCTTCTCGGCGCCGAGCGCCTGCGCCAGGCGCGCGGCGAAGACGTCGGCGTTGACATTGAGCGCGTTGCCGTCGGGGCCGGTGGCGAGCGGCGCGACGACCGGGATGTAGTCGGGCAGGAGGCGATCGATGACGGTGCGGTCGACGCTCGTGACCTCGCCGACCAGGCCCAGCTCGGGTCGCCGGATCGTCGCGCGCGCGAGCCCGCCGTCGCAGCCGGTGAGGCCGACCGCGGCGCCGCCCATGTGGTTCACCAGCCGCACCAGCTCCTGGTTGAGCGAGCCGCCGAGCACCATCTCGACGACCTCGAGCGTGGGCGCGTCGGTGACGCGCTGGCCGTCGACGAACGTCGCCTTCTGCCCGACCCGGTCGAGCATGCTCGTGATCTGCTTGCCGCCGCCGTGCACGACGACGAGATCGATCCCGACCCAGTCGAGGAGCATGAGGTCCTCGGCGAAGCGCCGGCGCAGCACCGGATCCTCGAGGGCCGCGCCGCCGATCTTGACGACCACGGTCTTGCCGCGGAACGCGGAGATGTAGGGGAGCGCCTCGACCAGGACCCGGGCCTTGGCGATCAGCTCTTCCACCGCGGATTCGTACCACGGCTCGCCCTTGCCCGTGCCCGCCTGGATCGGGCTGAACCGCCTACAGCACGTAGCGCGCGAGGTCGTCGTCGGCCGCGACCGCGCCGAGGCGCTCGACCACGTAGCCCTTGGTGATCGGGATGGTCTGCGCGCCGATGTCGGGCGCGTTGTAGAGCAGGTCGTCCAGCAGGCGCTCGAGCACCGTGTGCAGGCGGCGGGCGCCGATGTTGGCGGTGCGCGCGTTGACGTCGGCGGCGATGCGCGCGAGCTCGTGCACCGCCTCGTCGGTCCACTGGATGGTGACGCCCTCGGTGGCGAGCAGCGCCGCGTACTGCGCGGTGAGCGCGTTCTGCGGCTCGGTCAGGATGCGGACGAAGTCGTCGGCCGTGAGTGGCTCGAGCTCGACGCGGATCGGGAAGCGGCCCTGGAGCTCGGGGATGAGATCCGACGGCTTGGCCATGTGGAAGGCGCCGGCGGCGATGAAGAGGACGTGGTCGGTCTTCACCGGGCCGTACTTGGTCGTGACGGTCGAGCCCTCGACGATGGGCAGGAGGTCACGCTGCACGCCCTGGCGCGAGACGTCGGCGCCGTGGCGCTCGGCCGACGTCGCGATCTTGTCGATCTCGTCGAGGAAGACGATGCCGTGGTGCTCGGCGCGGATCACGGCCTCGCGGGTGAGGCGGTCCTTGTCGACCAGCTTGTCGACCTCCTCCTCGGTGAGCGCGTTCCACGCGTCGGGCACCTTGAGCCGCTGGCGGCGCGTCTTGCGGCCCATCCCGCCGAACATGTCCTTCAGGTTGCCCATCATCTCGTCGAGGCCCTGCCCGCCCGCGCCCGAGAGCACGTTCAGGAACGGCACGCCGTCCTCGGCGATGTCGACCTCGACCTCACGATCGTCGAGCCGGCCGTCGCGCAGCATGGCGCGGAGCTTGTCGCGGGTGGCGGGGTCGCCCGACGGCGCCTGCGGCTCGCCGGGGCGATCCGTGAACGCGCGCCCGCCGCCCGAGGGGCGAGGCAGGAGCAGATCCAGCAGGCGTTCCTCGGCGGCGTCGCGGGCACGGCCGCGCACCTTCACGGCCTCCTCGTCGCGGACGAGCTTGACCGACACCTCGACGAGGTCCCGGACGATCGAGTCGACGTCGCGGCCGACGTAGCCGACCTCGGTGAACTTGGACGCCTCGACCTTGAGGAAGGGCGCGCGCGCGAGGCGTGCGAGACGGCGCGCGATCTCGGTCTTGCCCACGCCGGTCGGTCCGATCAGGATGATGTTCTTCGGCGAGATCTCTTCCCTGAGCTCGCCCAGGACCTGCTGCCGGCGCCAGCGGTTGCGCAAGGCGACCGCGACGGCGCGCTTGGCCTCCTTCTGGCCGACGATGTACCGGTCGAGCTCGGCGACGATCGCCGCCGGCGTGAGCTGGGCGTCGGGGAGCGCCTTCTGACTCACGACAGCTCCTCGATCGTGAGCGCGCGGTTGGTGTAGATGCAGATCTCGCCGGCGATGCCCATCGCCGCCTCGGCGATGGCGCGCGCGCCCAGCTCGGTGTGGGCGCCGAGCGCGCGGGCGGCGGCGAGCGCGTACGGACCGCCCGAGCCGATCGCGGCGATGCCGTCGTCGGGCTCGATGATGTCGCCGGAGCCGGAGAGCAGGAAGGTCGCCTCCTTGTCGGCGACGAGCAGCATCGCCTCGAGCCGGCGCAGCGCCTTGTCCGAGCGCCAGTCCTTGGCCAGCTCGACCGAGGCGCGGCGCAGGTTGCCGCGGTGCTCGCGCAGCTTGGCGTCGAGGCGCTCGAACAGCGCGAGGCCGTCGGCGGCCGAGCCGGCGAACCCGGCGATGGCGTTGCCCTCGCCGAGCCGCCGCACCTTCTTGGCGCCGGACTTCATGATCGTGTTGCCGAACGACACCTGCCCGTCGCCGGCCATGACGACGACCCCGCCGCGGCGGACCGTCAGGATCGTGGTGGAGCGGATGCGCTCACTCATCACCCGATTGCTTAGCACGGGGGTGCGCCCCGTCGTAGACCGTCATCAGGTGGTCGAGCGAGACCTTGGTGTAGATCTGCGTGGACGAGAGGCTGGCGTGGCCGAGGAGCTCCTGGATCGAGCGGAGGTCGACCTTGCCGTCGAGCAGGTGGGTGGCGAACGAGTGGCGCAGCGCGTGCGGCGTCGGGCGCGCGGTGACCCCGGCGGCGACGCTCCAGGCCTGGCACAGGCGCTGAGCGCTGCGGGTGGTGAGGCGGCCGCCGGTCGAGCCGACGAAGAGCGCCGGCGTGCGGGTGTACGCGCCGCGCACCGCCTGCCAGGCGGCGAGCGCGCGCGCCGCCGCGTCGCCGAGCGGGACCACGCGTGTCTTGCCGCCCTTGCCGCGGCGAATCGTGACGGTGAGCGAGCCGTAGCGATCACGGTCGAGGTCGCCGACGTCGAGGCCGCAGGCCTCGGAGACGCGCAGGCCGCCGCCGTAGAGCACCTCGAAGAGCGCCTGGTCCCGCAAGCGGAACGCCGCCGCCCGCGCCTCCTCGCCCTCCGAGAGCCGCCGCAGGGTCGGGCGGGCCGCGGTCGCCGGCGCCTCGACGAGGCGGAAGGCGTCGTCGACGTCGAGGGCGCGGGGCAGCGCCTGCTTCTTCTTGGGGCCGCGGATCGCGGCGGCGGGGTTGCCCTCGAGCACGCCGCGCCGGTTCAGCCAGCGGAAGAACGTCCGGAAGGCGGACAGCTTCTTGCCGATCGTCGCCGGCTCGTTCTGGCCGAAGAGCTCGGCCAGGTGGCGGCGCACGGCGATCGCGTCGATGCGGGCGAGGGGCAGCGGCTTCTTCGCCTCCGGCCCGCTCACGCTCTGGCGAAACGCCTCGACGTCGCGCAGGTACGTCTCCACGGTCTTCGGCGAGTAGCCGCGCTCCACCGCGAGGTACGTGCGGAAGCCGTCGATGGCCTCGGGCCAGTCCATGACACTCCACGCTACGCCCGGCGTCTTCAGCGGGCCAGGTTTTCCGTGCCCGTGCCCGTGCCTTCCAGCTCTGGGGCCTCGCGCTCATCGTCGGCGCCTCGCTCATCGGCGACACCGGCCTGCCCTGGCCGCTCGGCTGACGCGGGCGCCGCGCGACGGTCTCCCGCGACCCGTGTCCAGGGGGGCATGCGTCTCACCCTTGTCCCCCTCGCCCCGCTCGTCCTGACCGCCTGCGTCGTGCCTCCGGCCGCGCCCGCCGCGGCGCCTGCCACGGCGCCGCCCACCGCACCATCCCCCGCCCCGGCCCCCGCCGAGCTTCGCGAGCTGACGGCGCCGCTCACCGGCCCGCGGGTGACGGTCGAGGGCACCCCGATGTCGATCGTGGTGCCGACCGGCTGGCGGTCCGGCTGGCACCCGGACGGCGAGGCGTACGTGATCTCGCCCGCGGACGCCCGCACCCAGGCGCTCGTCGCCGCCACCGCGCACCCGCTCGACGCCGCCGAGGTGGCGGGCCCGATCGACGCGCTCGTCGCCGGCGCGCTGCGCGACCTCGACGCCTCGGTGCAACTCGACGCCGTCGAGTACTTCACGGTGCGCGGCCGCGCCGGCGCGCGCGCGATCGCCCGCGCCGGTGATCGCGGGCTGCTCGCGACCGCGCTCGTGGTGGACGCGTGGGCCGTCGTGCTGGTCGCCGTCCACGCGCCGGCAGCATCCGCCGAGGCGAGGGCCGTGAGCGACACCGTGATCGCGACGCTCGAGGGCACGCCGCCGGCCCTGGAGGAGGACGCCGCAGCGCCGCCGGCGGCGGCGACCGGCGCGGGGCCGTTGCCGCCGGCGCTCGTCGGTTGCTGGTCCTACTACTATGCGAGCCGCACCAGCGGCGGCGGCTCGAGCAGCGTCCGGATCGCCTTCACCGCCGACGGCCGGTACCGGTGGCGCTCGCACACCTCGATGCCCGGCATGTACCGGGAGCCGACGATCGAGGAGGGCAGCGTCGCCGTCCGCGGCGACCAGCTCGCGCTCGTCGCCGACAGCGGCGAGCGCCTGGTCAAGGCCTACGCCGTCGACGGCGCGACCCTCGTGTTCGACGGCATGCGCCTCACGCGCGCGGGATGCCCTTGACCTCGCGACGTCACCGCGGCGTGCAGTCGTGGGCGGCGCAGACCTCGCGTATCCAGCGGTGCAACGTCACGACGTCGGGCGGCGTCAGGGGCGTCGACGGCGGCGGCGCCGCGAGCGCGGGCGCGAGCACGGTCGTGGCCGCGCGCGCCTCGTCGAGCGCGCGCGCGCGATCGACCGGCCACAACGCGCGCGCCAGCCGGACGCGCGCGAACGCGACCGTGGCGGGGTCGGCGACCTCGCCGGCGACGGCGACCGCGTACATCGCGACCGCCTCGTCGAGCAGCGTCCGCGCCTCCGCCAGCTTGCCACGCGCCAGGCGGATGCCGCCCAGCGTCGACAGCGCGTGAGCGGTGACGAAGCCGGGCCCCTCGCGCTCGCGGCGGATCGACAGCGCCTCGGTCCAGGCGGCCTCGGCCGCCGCGAGGTCGCCGCGCTGCCAGGCCACGTCGCCGAGGCTGCCCAGCGCGATCGAGACCCGGTAGTCGCGCGCGCCGCCGCCGGCGATCGCGGCACGGCGCGCGCGCTCGAGCTCCTCGGCCGCGCGCTCGAGCTGACCCTCGTCGCGCCAGCTCGCGGCCACGCCGTAGTGGCCGTAATACGCGTAGTGATGGCCGGGATCGACGGCGTCGGCCCACGCGCTCACCCGCGCCAGGTGCGCGCGCGCCTCCGCGGGCCGCCGCTGCTCGAGCAGCACCAGCCCGGTGACGCGCTCGGCGTCGATGGAGATCAGGTGGTGCTCGCCGACGACGCGCGCGGCGCTGGCCCGGGCGCGCGCCGCCAGCGCGGCCGCCTCGTCGACGCGGCCGACGAACAGGAGCAGCTCGGCGCAGGTGAGCGCCGCCTCGATCACGTAGACGTCGTCGTCGCCGAGCGCGGCCGCCGCGGGCGCGAACACGCGATCGAAGCGCGCGACCGCCGGCGCATGATCGTGGGTCCACCCCGCGACGCTGGCGTGGGCCTCGAGCAGATCGAGGACGCGATGGGGCTCGTCACCCGCGCGCGCCACCGCCGTCTCGGCCACCGGCACCAGCGCCCGCGCCTCGTCGAGGCGGCCGAGCTCGCCGAGCAGGACGAGCAGGCCGACCCAGCCATGGGCGACGGTGGCGTCGTCGCCCGCGCGCGCGGCCCACGCGATCGCGTCGCGCACCGCGACCTCGGCCTCGGCGAGCCTGCCGTTCATCGCGATCGCCGTCGCCTCCTGGAAGCGCGCGCGGGCGGCCCGCCGCGCGTCGCCCACCGCCGTCGCCTCGGCGACCACGGCGGCCGCGAGCGTCGCGGCCTCGGCGTTCTGCCCGAGCGACACCAGCGTCGCGGCCTCGATGACGCGCGCGTCGCGCGCCGCGGCCGCGGCGTCGGTGGGCGCGCCGCTCTCGGCGACGACGAGCGCGGCGCCGTCGTCACACCCCGACGGCGGCTCGAGCGCCGCGATCGCGGCGAGCGCCCCGTCGACCGCCGCCCGATCGAGCGCGTCGGCGGTGAGCACCCGCGCGATCGTCGCCAGCCGCGTGCGCGCGCGGTCGAGGCAGCGGCCCCGCGCCGCGCGCTCGTCGCTGCGCCCACGGCCCCCCCGGTCGTCGCGGCACAGCTCGCGCCGGGCATCGGTCCATCCGGCGGCGTGGCGATCGAGCGCGGCGGTCACGCGGGTCGCCACGTCGAGCGCGGCGGGATGCTCGCTCGCGCGCAGCCGCGACGTCACGACCTCCGCCACCGCCGGGCTCCAGACGGCGTCGAGCTCGGCCGCGGCGCAGGCGACCGCGGCGCGCCGCGCGGGCCAGGCCGCGTACGCGACGGTCGCACCCGCGACGACGAGCGCGAACCCGGCGGCGACCGCCAGCGGCCGCCCGCGGCGGCGGGGCGCGAAGCTCTGCTCGAGCGCGCGCACCAGCGCGTCCATCGACCGGTGCCGCGCGTCGGGATCGAGGGCGAGCGCGCGACCGAGGACCGCGCCGACGGGCGCGGTGAGCCCGGGCGGGAGCTCGACCACGCCGCCGCGCAGCTCGGGACGGGCGCCGGCGAGCGCGAGGCACGCGGTCACCGCGAAGCTCCACTGATCGCTGGCGGCGTCGGCCACCTTGCCGGCGCGCTGCTCCGGCGACATGAACGCGGGCGTGCCGACGGCGGCGCCGGTGACCGTGAGCTCCGGGGAGCCGGCGGCCAGCGCCGCGACCTCGCCGGCGACCGCATCGGAGCTCGCGCCCGCGGGCGCGACCAGCCCGAAATCGACGAGGCGCACGCGGCCGTCGCGCCCGACGAGGATGTTGTCGGGCTTCACGTCGCGATGGACCAGCCCGGCGGCGTGCGCGGCGGCGAGCCCGCGGCCGACCGCGAGCAGCGCCTGCTGGACGTCGGCCGGCGACGGCCGCGGCGCCCCGTCCAGCCAGGTCTGCAGGGTGTCGCCGGCGACGTGCTCCATGGCGAGGTAGACGTCGCCGTCGTGGACGCCGACGTCGTGGATCGCGACCACGTTCGGATGGGCGAGCTGGGCCAGCGCGCGCGCCTCGCGCACCAGCCGCGCGCGCGCCCGCTCGGCGGCCGCAGGATCACCGCCGGCGCCACGCACGCGCTTGAGCGCGACCCGGCGCCCGAGCTCGGGATCCCAGGCGCGGAAGACGACGCCCATGCCTCCGCGGCCGATGACCTCCTCGATCACGAAGCGCCCGACGCGCGCCGGCGCGGCCGTCGGCGAGACGAGCCCGGGCGCCTGGTCGTCGCCGGGGCCCGGGCCCGAGCCGCGGGCCATCGCGGCCACCAGCTCGCGACAGCCGCCGCAGCTCGCGAGGTGCGCCACCGCGGCCGGCGCCGACGACGCGGCTCCGTCGAGGTAGTCGAGCACCTGGTTGGCGTCGAGGCACTCCATCACCCGCGCCCCCGAGTATAGGCACCCGCGCCCTCGACCTGGCGTAGGATCGGGCGGTGGACGACGACGTCGCCGCCGCCCTGGCTCGCCTGTGCGAGCGCGCGCGCCGCGAGCGACCGGCGGTGCCGGTCGACGACGACGCGCTCGCGCAGCACGCGCGGCGCCACGCCGGCGAGGCGCCACGCGCCGACACGATCGACGCGCTGTGCGCCGGCGATCTGGCGCTGGCCCTGGCATGCGCCGGCGGCGACGGCGCGGCGCTCGCCGTGCTCGACGGCGAGCTCGCGCGGGTGGCGACGCTCGCGGTGCGTGGGCTCCGCGGCTCGGACGCCGAGCGCGACGAGACGCTGCAGGAGGTCCGCGCCAAGCTCCTGGTCGGCGACGGCGCGCGCGCGCCGCGGATCGCGGACTACGCCGGGCGTGGCGATCTCGCGCGCTGGCTCAAGGCGACGGTGGTCCGCACGTACCTCAACCGCGTCCGCGGCGTGCGCCGCGAGGTGGCGGTCGACGACGCGCTCGTGTTCGAGCGCCTGATGGCGCCCGAGCTCGAGCCCGAGCTCGCCTTCCTCAAGCGGCGCTACGGCGCCGAGATCAAGGCCGCGGTGGGTGAGGCGCTGGCGGAGCTGCCCGACGCCCAGAAGGTGCTCCTGCGCCACCGCTTCGTCGACGAGCTGACGGTCGACGAGATCGCGGGCCTGCACCGCGTCCACCGCGCCACCGTGCACCGCTGGCTCGCCGACGCCCGCGACCGCCTGCGGGCGCGGATCGAGGAGCTCCTGCGCGCGCGCCTCGGCCTCGACACCGCCGACCTCGACAGCGTCCTGCGCGTGGTGGCGAGCCAGCTCGACGTGAGCCTGGTGCGCGTGCTCGGCTAGCTGGACGACCGCCATCCCGGACGGGACACCGGTCGCCGCAAACCGTCGCGAAGATTTCGGCGGCGCGACACTCGGCGACGGCGCGTGTCGTTCCGGCATGAAGCTGCCGCGTCCACCCTCGATCGCCCCGCCGCCGCTGCCGCACCCGCTTGCCCCCGGCAAGCTCACGCGCACCGGCAAGCACGCCGGGCCGCGGATACCGGGCGCGCCGGCGCCGCTCCCGGTCCCGCACCCGGTCGACGCCGCGCAGGGGCCGCGTCCGATCGAAGGGCTCGGCTTCGAGTTCGCGCTCGCCGGCAACGCCCTGGCCGACATCGACGGCGAGGCCCGCTTCGAGGGAGGTGGCGGAAGCGTCGAGACGGGCGTGCAGCTCGACGCCAAGGTCGATCTCGGCGCCGGCGTCGAGGGTGTGGCCGGGCTCGCGACCCAGGGCGTCGACGCCGCGACCGGCGCCGCGCAGCAGGGCGTCGCCGCCGGCCAGGCGCTCGTGGAGGACGCTCGCGCCGCGCTGACACCTCCACCGGCGCCGTCGCTCGCGGTCGAGGCCAGCGTCTCGGTCAACGGTCACGAGGTCGGCGGCAAGGTCAGCACCGACGACGTCGCGGCCACCGCCGCCGAGGCGAAGACCCGCGCCGGCGACGCCGTCGTCAAGACCGGCGAAGCGGTCGTCGACACCGGCGTCGCCGTCGTCGAGACCGGCAGCGCGGTCGTCGAGGGCGCCGTCGAGCTCGGCAAGGACGGCGTCGGGCTCGCGCAGGACGGCGCCGAGCGCATGCAAGGAGGCATCGAGGACGCCGCGCAGTGGGCCGCCGGTCAGCTCCCCGATCAGGGCCCCGTCCTCGAGCTCGAGGCCGACGTCGAGGCCGACGCCGAGCTGCGCGTCGGCGGCGCCGAGGTCGACGTCGGGATCGACGTCGAGGCCAGCGTGACCATCGATCCGCTCGCCGCCGCGCGCGCGCAGTGGGAGCGCATGCAGGCGCGCGCCACGGGCGACGTGGCGGCGGCGATCGAGACCGCGCAGCGCCTGGCAACGACCGCGCGCGGCCTCGTCTCGACCGGCGTCGCCGAGTCGCAGAAGGCCTGCGCCCACGCCGAGCAGGCCGCCGAGACCGCCCTGACCCAGACCGCCGCCGCCGCCCAGCGCGCGGGCGAGGCGGCGCGCACCGCGCACGAGCAGGCGGTCGCGCACGCCCGCGCCACGCTCGACGCCGCGCGCGAGCAGGCGCGCGGCCAGGTCGAGGCCGCGAAGGACCGCGCGGCCCAGGGCGCGCGCCAGCTCGCCGAGAACCTCTTCGGCAAGCAGGCGGTGAACGAGGCCGAGAAGGCGCTCGGCCACGCGCGCAAGGCGGCCGAGGCCGCGGTCGAGCACGCGCGCAAGCGCGATCAGCAGGCGCGCGAGCGGGCCAAGCAGCGGCTGACGCGCGCGCTCGAGAAGGCCGAGCGCCAGCGCGAGAAGGCCGAGGCGCGCGCGCGCAGGGCGCTGGCCCGAGCCCGCCAGCGGGCGCGCAAGGCCCTGGCCCGCGCTCGCCGACGCGCGCAGCGCCTGATCCGCAAGGCGCGCCACGCGGTCATCTCCGCGCGGCGGCGTGCGCTCGGCCGGTTCGCGCGGATCCAGCACCGCTTCGAGTCGCTGGGCGAAGAGCCGCCGGAGATCCAGCTCCCCGAGCTGCCCGAGCTGTCGCTCGAGGCGTCGGCCGAGGCCGAGGTCGAGGTCGAGGCCTCCGCCGGCGACGCGAGCGTCGAGGCCTCGGCGGGGGCGTCGGCGTCGCTCGGGTGATCTGCCAGCGTGTCGAGGACCTGACAGCGCCGGCAGGCGCCGCCGTCCGCAAGCCGCCAGGATCACGACGCGCGCCGTGCGGTGCGTGTCTTGCTCTGGCGGAGGTCGTGCCATCGCCCCGTCGTCTCCTGCCTGGCCTCACCCTCCCCGCCCTCGTCTTCGCGCTCCCCGGCTCTGCGCTCGCCGAGGAACCTCACGACGATCTCACGTCGTGTCTGATTCTCGGCCCACCGCGACCGGTGTCGGCCGAGGCGCGCGGCGGCTACACGGCGGCGGCGGCGGGCGTGTCGCGCACCGAGGGCGCGGCGGCGGCGGTCGCGCTCACGCTCGAGGGCGGCGCGAGCGTCTGGTCGGGCACGCACGATTGCGAGCAGGCGCAGGAGCTGGCGCTCGACGCGAGCGTCACGCCGCGCTGGGAGGGGCCGGGGCCCGGCGCGGGCGCGACGATGGCGGCGAGCCTGCGCTACGGCGCAGCGCCGCACCGGGACCCGGATCACGCGATCGTCAACTGGCTGCCGACGAGCTGGGAGCTCGGCTACGCCGGTGATCTCGCGCGCCGCCCGGCGCTCTCCGATCGTGCCGACCTCGCGCGCGACGTCTTCGATCGCTTCGCGGTGACCATCGGCACCCGCGGCTTCCGCGTCGAGACCGCCGACGTCTGTCGCCCCGACGATCATCGCCAGCACTGCGTCGAGGGTGACGGGCCGACGACGCCCCAGTCCCTGGCCATCGACATGGGCGCCTTCGAGGGCGAGCTCGCGCTCGTCGACCAGGACGCGCGCCGGATCGAGCAGCAGTACGCGGGCGCGCTCATGCGTGTCGCCCTGCGCGAGCAGGTCCACGCCCAGGTCGATCTCCTCCGCCTCGACGTCGACCGCACGCAGATCGGCGACGTGGTCTCGGAGATGTGGACGGTATGGCCGATCCGGCTCGACACCACGAACCCGGACACGGGCACGCGCTACGTGATCGGCTACGGCATGACCGACTTCCAGATCGACGGCGTCGCGCGTCCGCAGGTGCGCACCCACCGCGACCGCGCCGTCGGCGGCATCGGCGCGACGTTCGGCCCCGGCCCCCGCGGCGTCGGGCTGGGCTGGCTGCGCGACGCGTACCTGACGATGGCGGCCGAACCGGTGCTCGACGATCGGCTCACCGCCGAGGGCTGGGTCACCGTGCGCGGCCACGCGCTACGCGCCCGCGCCTTCGCGTCGCGCATGGAGCGGCTCGAGCCCGCGCCCATGCAGGCGCCCGTGGTCTGGACCGCCGGCGGCGAGCTCGGCGCGCGCCGCACCATCCGCGGCTTCGACGTCGACGCCATGGTCGAGGCCGGCCGCAGCTACTACGCCGTCCTCGACGGCGCCGCGCCCCAGGCCGGCCTCGGCGCCCGCGCTCAGCTCACGATCGCGCGCCGCGGCAGCCGCACGATCGCGCCGTAGGCGCCTGCGCTGGACCGGTCAGAGCGCGCCGGCGGGGGGCGTGACCACGACCTCCTCGACGGAGATCATGGGCCGGGCGACGAGCGCGACGACGAAGCCGGCGAGGTCGTCGGGCTTCATCATCTTCGAGCGATCGAAGCCGGGGCGATCATCCCAGATGGGGGTATCGACCGCACCCGGCATCACCGTGGTGACGCGGATGTCGTAGCTGCGCGCCTCGGTGGCGACGACGCGCATGAAGCCGAGCTGGCCGGCCTTGGCCGCGGTGTACGCGGCGCAGTCGGCGAACGCGCGCTCGGCGGCGTGCGAGCCGATCGCGATCAGGTGCCCGCTGCGCCGCGGCTGCATCAGGCGCAGCGCCTCGCGCACGCACAGGAAGGTGCCGAGGACGTGGACGTCGAGCATCTCGCGCAGGTCCGCGGTGCCCGCGGTGTGGACCGGCGCGAACGCGCCCACGCCGGCCGAGCACACGAGCACGTCGACCGCGCCGAACGAGGCGAGCTCGGCGAAGCGCTGGCGCACGGCGGCCTCGTCGGTGACGTCGAGCTGGATCTCGGTGACCTGCCCGGCGACCGGCCGGTCGGTGAGCGCCGTGGTCGTGAAGCGGCGGGCGAACGAGGCGACGGCCGCCCCCTCGCGCGCGAGCGCCCGCGCGATCGCCTGGCCGATGCCGCTCGAGCCGCCGGTCACGACGGCGACCTTGCCGAGCAGCCGGCTCATGCAGCCCTCCGGTGCCGTAGCCCCGCCGCCGCCCACGCGGCGGCGTCCGACTTCGCACGCTCGATCTGGAAGCGGCGGCGCCCCTGCTTGTCCTTGGGGTGGGTCACGATGGTCGCCGGCGGCAGGAGCCCGAAGTTCACGTTGGTCGGAGCGTACTTGTAGTTGCCCGCGCGCGGGGCCGTGACGTGCTGGTAGAGCGCGCCCATCATGGTCGTGGGTGGCGGCGGCGCCGGCGCGCGCCCGGCGAGCTCGTCGGCGAGGAGCCACGCGCTCACGAGGCCCATCGCGCAGCTCTCGATGTAGCCCTCGACGCCGGTGAGCAGCCCCGCGAGCCGCAGCCGCGGCTCGGTCCGCAGCTCGAACGACGGCCCGAGCACGCGCGGCGCGTCGACGTACGTGTTGCGATGGATCGAGCCGAAGCGCAGCCACTCCGCCTTGGCCAGCGCCGGCACCATCGCGAAGATGCGCTGCTGCTCGGGGTACGCGAGCCGGGTCTGGAACCCGACGAGGTTGTACGCCGTCAGGTACTGGTTCTCGGGACGGAGCTGCACGACCGCGTACGGCCAGCGCCCCGTCCGCGGATCGGTCAGCCCCACCGGCCGCATCGGGCCGTAGCGCAGGGTGTCCTTCCCGCGCTCGGCCATCACCTCGATCGGCAGGCAGCTCTCGAAGTACTTCGGCTCCTCGAACTCGTGGGGCATGACCTTGCGCCCGTTCATCACGGCGTCGACGAACGCGAGGTACGTCTCCTTGTCGAGCGGGCAGTTCACGTAGTCGCCGGCGCTCGCCTCCCCCGTGTCGCCGCCCTCACCGCTCGCGCGGCTCGCGCCGACGCCGCTCTCGTGCTGCCAGCGCGACGAGCGGAACGCGTGGTCCATGTCCACCGACTCGGCGGCGACGATCGGCGCGATCGCGTCGTAGAAGTACATGCGGTCGCCGCCCAGCTGCTTCCTGATCACGGCGCCCAGCGGCCCGCCGGTGAGCGGACCGGTGGCGACGATGACCGGCCCCGCCGGGAGCTCCTCGAGCGGGCGCCGCTCGATGCGCACGTTCGGGTGGAGCGCCAGCGCCACCGTGATCGCCCGCCCGAAGCCGAAACGCTCGACCGCGAGCGCCTGCCCCGCCGGCACGCGGTTGCGGTCGGCCTGCGCGATCACCATCGAGCCCGCGAGCCTGAGCTCGTGCTTGAGCAGCCCGGCCGGCGTGTCGAGCTCGTTCGAGCGCAAGGAGTTCGAGCACACGAGCTCGCCCAGGAGCGGCGTCTGGTGCGCCGGCGACATCGCCGCCGGCTTCTGCTCGACCAGCGCGACGCGGAGCCCGCGCTCGGCGAGCTGCCACGCCGCCTCGCAGCCGGCCATGCCACCGCCGACGACGGTCACGTCTGCCTCGCGCCACGTCATGGCGCAACCGTACTACAGGCGACCGCGTCAGGCCGCGGGCGTCGCCGCGCCCTCTTCGCTCTCGTCGGCGCCCGACTTCCAGTCGCAGGTGAGGCAGCGCAGGAGCACCCCGCGCTTGTTCTCCTTCTTCACCACGAACTTGGCCTGGCACGCCGGGCACGGCTGCGGGATCGGGCGATCCCAGGTGACGAACTCGCACCCCTTCGACTTCCAGTTGGCGCAGCCGTAGAACGGCTTGCCGCGGCGCGAGCGCTTCTCGGCGAGCTGGCCGCCGCAGCCCTCACGCGGGCACTTCACGCCGAGCGAGATGGGCTTGGTGGTCTTGCAGTCCGGGTACCGCGTGCAGGCGAGGAACGAGCCGAAGCGGCCGCGCTTGACGGTCATCGGCGCGCCGCACGTCTCGCACACCTCGTCGGTGGTCTGCGGCGGCACGATCTCGTAGGTGCCGTCGAGGTTCTTCACCACCTCCTTGGTGTTCCGGCACTCGGGGTAGCCCGAGCACGCGAGGAACGAGCCGTTGCGCCCCCACTTGATCACCATCTTGCTGCCGCACTTCTCGCACACGAAGTCGGTCGCGATCTCCTCGCGCTTGACGTCGCGCATCTCGACCTTGGCCTTCTCCAGGTCGTCCTTGAACGGGTCGTACCAGTCGGCGAGGAGCGCGTGCCAGTCCTGGGTGCCCTCCTCGACGTGGTCGAGGTCGGCCTCCATCTTGGCGGTGAAGCTGATGTCGACGATGCGGGGGAACGACACCACGAGCAGGCTGTTGACCAGGATGCCGAGCTCGGTCGGGAAGAAGCGGCCCTCGCGCTTCTCGACGTAGCCGCGGTCGACGATCGTCGACATGATCGACGCGTACGTCGACGGGCGGCCGATGCCGTCCTCCTCGAGCTCCTTGACCAGCGACGCCTCGGTGAAGCGCGGCGGCGGCTGGGTGAAGTGCTGCTCGGGGCGGACCTCGACGAGCTTGACCGGGTCCCCGACCTCGAGCGCCGGCAGGAGGTGGTCGGCGGCCTCGGCGGCCTCGGCCTTCTCGTCGTCGGTCTCGGAGACCTCGTAGACCTTGGTGTAGCCGGCGAACTTCATGACCTGGCCGGTGGCGCGCAGGACGGCGCGCCCGCGATCGAGGTCGACGGTGGTGCGGTCGTAGACCGCGGGCACCATCTGCGACGCGACGAAGCGCTGCCAGACGAGCGTGTACAGGCGGACGAGGTCGTTGGCCTCGGGGTTGCCGGCGGCGACGAGCGCGTCGCGCACGCGCTCGGGCGTCCACTCCATCAGGGTCGGGCGGATCGCCTCGTGTGCATCCTGCGCGCGCTCGCGGTTGCCGTACGTGTTGGGCGCCTCGGGCAGGTAGTCGTCGCCGTACGTCTCCTTGATGTAGCCGCGCACCGCGGCCATCGCGTCGTCGGAGATGCGCGTCGAGTCGGTGCGCATGTACGTGATGAGACCGGTCGGGCCCTCGGCGCCGAGCTCGACGCCCTCGTAGAGGCGCTGGGCCAGCGCCATCGTGCGCTTGGCGGAGAAGCGCAGCTTGCGCGCGGCGTCCTGCTGGAGCCGCGAGGTGATGAACGGCGCCTGCGGGCGCTTGCGCTGCTCGCGCTTCTCGACCGACGCGACCACCGCGTCGCCGGCGCGCAGCTCGGTCGCGATCTCGTCGGCCTGGGCCTGGGTCTTGGGCTCGGCCTTCTCGCCCAGCCACTTCCAGATGCGCGCGTCGAACGGCGGCGGCTGCGGGCCGGCGCACGTCGCCTCGACCGACCAGTACTCCTCGGGCACGAACGCGCGGATCGCGTCCTCGCGCTCGACCACGAGCCGGACGGCGACCGACTGGACGCGCCCGGCCGAGAGGCCGCGCTGCACCTTGTTCCACAGGATCGGGCTGATCTCGTAGCCGACCAGGCGATCGAGGATGCGCCGCGTCTGCTGCGCGTACGCCTTGTTCATGTCGAGCGGCAGCGGCGCCTGGAGCGCGGCGGCGACGCCCTTCTTGGTGATCTCGTGGATGAGGACGCGCTGGACGTTCCGGTTGACCGGCTTCAGCTCCTCGGCGATGTGCCACGCGATGGCCTCGCCCTCGCGATCGGGGTCGGACGCGAGGTAGACCTTCTCGACCTCGCGCGCCACCTTGCGGATCTCGGCGACGACCTTCTTCTTGCCGTCGATGACCTCGTAGACCGGCTCGAACTTGTTCTCGACGTCGACGCCGATCTTCGACTTGGGCAGGTCCTTCACGTGGCCGACCGAGGCCTTCACCGTGAAGCCCGCGCCCAGGTACTTGCCGATGGTGCGCGCCTTGGCGGGGGACTCGACCACGACGAGGGCCGAGCCTGGCTTCACCTTCTTCTGCTTGACCGGCTTCTCGCTCTCCGCGTAGGCGGCCTCGTCCTCGGCGGTGTCCTTCTTGCCCTTGCCCTTGCCGCCCTTGCCCTTGGTCCAGGACTCGGGCGCCCGCACCTTGCCCTTGCCGTCCTTCTTGCCGGGGGTCGGCCTGGCGTCGGTCGTCGCGCTGGGCTTCGCGTCGGTCTTCGCGTCGGGCTTGCCCTTGGTCGCCGGCTTGGCCTTCGCCTTGGCCTTGGCCTTGGGCGCGGCCTTGGCCTTCGCCTTCGGGCGTTTCGTCTTGGCGTCGGTGTGAGTCTTCTTCTCGGCCACGGAGACCTCTTCAGGGAGCACGGACGTACGCGGAGCCGGGGAGCGCGAGGATCCAGCCGGTCGCGTGCAGATCATCGAGGAGGGAGAGCGCGCGAGGGATGCCGACGCCCAGCGCCCGGGCGACGTCGCCGGCGTCACGACCGCGCTCGGGATCCAGCGCCTCCCAGGCGCGGGCGAGGTCGCCCTCGAGCGGGGCGCGCTCGTCGCCACGGGGGTCGCCATCCAGCAGGCGATCGAGGTCGGCCACCACCTCGACGATCGCCGCGCCGGCGCGGACCAGGGCGTCGGTGGCCGGCGTCCCCGGCACCGCGGCGAGCCCGCGGCCGAGCGCCACCGCGTGGCGCGCGGTGTGGAGCGAACCCGACGTATGCGCGGCCGCGACGACCACGGTCACGTCGGCGAGCGCCGCGATCAGCTGGTTGCGGCGCAGGAACATGCCGCGCCGGACCGTCGCGCCCATCGGGAACATCGACACGAGCGCGCCGCCGCGCTCGACGATCGCGGCGAACAGGCCGGCGTTGCGCTCCGGATAGATGATGTCGAGCCCGGTGCCGAGCACCACCGTCGTCGGGCCACCACCCTCGAGCGCACCGAGGTGGGCGGCCGTGTCCACACCCAGCGCGCCGCCCGAGACGACGACGCCGCCACGCTCGGCGACCCGCCGGCCGAGCGCGCGGGCGACCTGCAAGGCCGCCGCGCTGGCGGCGCGAGAACCGACGATCGCGACCGCCGGCTGGAGATCAGTAATCGTTCCGGAGACATGGAGCTTCCGGATCGCCGGGCGCACCCCGTCCAAGCGCCGCGGAAAGCCGTCGGCACCCGGCTCGATGCACTGTGTCCGGCTGCACGTCACGAGGGGGTAGCCTTTAGCGACCGCTGGGCCCCGAGTCAAGAGCCGTCGCTCCCGGCCTCGTGATTCCAGGCAGTTACTGCTTCCGCATCATGACGAGGTCCCCCACACCCATCTCCTCCGTCACTCGATCGACGAGGCCGACCGAGATGCTGTCGCCGACCTCGATGATGACGACCTCCCCCAGCGCGCGCGCCGGGAACGCCCGGTCGTCCTGCCCCACCTGATAGCCCGGGTCGCGCTTGGGATCGAACGCGTCGCCGCGGCGGACGACGAAGAGACGGTTTCCGACCTTGAGCCCCGAGCCCTTGCCGACATCGATGAACACGACCTCGCCCTGCCCGATGAGCTGTTGCGCGGTGAGCATCGCGACGATCGTGCCCTGCAGGTCGACCTCGTTGCGCGCGGGCGGGACCGACTTGAACTGCTTGAGCAGCGGCCCGACCCGCGAGCCGCGCTCGATCTCCTCGCTGGAGTCGGTGATGCGGGCCTGGGCCCGCTTGTCCTGCTTCACGCTCGTGATCTGGAGCTCTCCGAGGATCCGCACGTAGCTGCCGTGGACCTTGCCGCCGTGCTCGACGCGCGTGTCCTCGGCGTAGATCGAGTAGCGGTCGCCGACCTTCGGGACCTGCTTCTCGGGGTAGCTGACGTAGATGTCGTCGCCGGTCGAGAGGAGCTCCTTGTCCTCGACCGCGCCGACCACATACATGCTCGAGTCGAGGTGCTTCTTGTCGATGAAGGCGACCTGGCGCACGGCGACGTCGAGGCGCCGCTGCGGCGTGACGACGTCGGGCGGGCGCCCCGACGAGCCGGGATCGACGTCGGGATCGAGCCCGGGGTCGGCGGTGGGCACCACCGCGAGGAAGCCCTTGGGCAGGAGGCGGACCAGATCGCCGGGGTAGATCCAGTGCGGGTTGGTGATCTGCGCGTTGTACGACCAGACCTTCGGCCACTGCCACGGATCGTTGAAGTAGTACCAGCAGATGTCCCACAGCGTGTCGCCGCGGCGAACGACGTGGAGCTCGGGCGTCGGCCCGCCGTGCACCTCGACCGAGGTGTCCTCGGCGTCGCCGGTGAAGAAGCCGTCGTAGTGGATGACGCCGGTGGGCGCGGCCGGCGGCGGGGTGACGACCTGGCCGTCGGCGCCGATGACGATCGTCTGCGGCTGCGCGGGAGCCGGCGCGGGCGCGGACCTGCGCGCGGGCGGCGAGGTGTCGCTGTAGTCGCGGACCTCCGGCTGCGCGAGCGCGGGCGCGGCGGCGGCGGCGACGAGCGCGCTGCCGAGGACGAGGTGGATGCGGCGTGGTTCCATCATCACGGCTTCTCCAGGCGCGCCGCCGCGATGGCGGCCGGCGACGATCCGGGGTAGAGCGAAACGACCTGCGCGAGCGCGGCGCGTGCCTTGTCGGTCTCGCCGAGCGACTGGTACGCGAAGCCGATCTTGAGCAGGGCGTCGGGCACCTTGTTGCCGCGCGGATAGCGCGAGACGGTGGCGCGGAACTCGGTGATCGCGCGCGCGTAGTCCTTCTGATCGTAGAAGGCCTCGCCGAGCCAGTACTGGGCGTTGTCGGCGTAGTCGTGCCTGGGGAAACGCGCGACGAGATCGCGGAACGCGACGATGGCCGCGGCGTGCTCGCGGGCCTTGAGCGCCGCGATGCCGCGGCGATAGAGGGCGAGCGCCGGATCGCCGCCCTCGTCGTCGACGTCGCCCGCGGTCGCGCGGGCGGAGCGCACGGCAGGCGCGGCGGGCAACGGCGGCACGGGCGCGGTCCCGAGCTCCGACGACGTCGGCAGATCGCGGAGCGGCGCGCGAGGCGGCGAGGGGGCGCGGGCGGCGCGGGCGGTGCGCGTGCCGGCGCGCGGGCGCGGCCGCGGCGCGACGTCGTCGCCGCCCGTGAGGTCGTCCTCGTCGATGACGATCGGCGGCGCGGTCGCCTCGTCGACGTAGATGATCGCGGTGCCGTCGTCGGTCGTGCCGACGAGCTGCCCGTTCTCGGGCACGTCGTCAGGCGAGAGGATCTCGACCGGGAGCTGCGGCGGCGGCGCGCCGTCGGGCCGGCGCAGCGCCTCGGTCTCGAGGCGATCCTCGAGGAGGAACACCTGGTTCTCGAGATCGCGGCGCTTGCGACGCTCCGCGCGCAGCTCGGCGCGCAGCTCGTCGACGGTGGTCGACAGCTGCGTGTTCTTCGCGCGCGCCTGCGTCATCGGCCCGCCGCACGCCGGGAGACCGGCGACGACGAGCGCGCTCACGAACCAGCGAGAGGGCCGCACGCCTACATCGTAGGAGGCGCCGCGAAGCCGAGCAAAATTATTCACAGCGCTTGTATATGCGCTTCGTGAAGCGGCGCGGCATGATGGGGCGGACATGGCAGCCCTGCCACGCAAGCGTCTCGTCATCGCGACTCGCGGTAGCGCCCTCGCCCTCTGGCAAGCCGAGCACGTGAAGGCCCGGCTCGTCGCGAAGGAGCCGGACCTCGAGGTCGAGCTGCTCACGCTCAAGACCCAGGGCGACCTGATCCTCGACGTGCCGCTCTCGCAGGTCGGTGGCAAGGCGCTGTTCGTGAAGGAGATCGAGCAGGCGCTGCTCGACGGCCGCGCCCACATCGCGGTGCACAGCATGAAGGACGTCCCGGCCGAGCTCGCCCCCGGGCTCATGCTCGCGGCGACGAGCACCCGCGAGGTGCCGAACGACGCCCTGTGCGTGGCGGCGGCGAACCCGTGGCGCACGATCGACGACCTGCCCCAGGGGGCGCGCGTCGGGACCTCGAGCCTGCGCCGGCAGTGCCAGCTCCTCGCGCGGCGCCCGGATCTGGTCGTGCGCATGCTCCGCGGCAACGTGCCGACCCGACTGCGCAAGCTCGACGAGGGCGAGCACGACGCGATCATCCTCGCGGCGGCCGGGCTCACGCGGCTCGGGCACGCCGACCGCATCACCCAGCTCATCCCGCTCGACGTCAGCCTGCCGGCGGTGGCGCAAGGCGTGCTCGGGGTCGAGACCCGCGGTGACGACGAGGAGACGCATGCGCGGGTGGCGGCGGTGATGCACGATGTCGACGAGGCGCGCCGCGTCGCCGCCGAGCGCTCGTTCCTCGCCCGCATGGGCGGGAGCTGCCAGACGCCGCTCGCCGCGCACGCACGCTACGACGACGACAACGCGCTCGTGCTCGACGCGCTGTGCGGCATGCCCGACGGCACCCGCATCCTGCGCGCGCAGGAGCGCGGCGCGCCCGCCGACGCCGAGGGCCTGGGCCTCGCCGCCGCCGACGCGCTGCTCGCGAAGGGCGCCGACGCGATCGTCGCCGCCTGCACGCGCTGACGCGGGCAGCCGGCTCCGCGGCTGGCCCGCTAAGTTGTCAAAGTTGACACCGTCCCCAGATAGAACACGTTCTATTTGGGGACGGTGTCAACTTTGACAACTTAGCGGCGGCGCGCGGCCGCGGCCGCGGGCGTCGCCGGATCGGGCGCGGCGGGCGACTCGCGCTCGACGACGGCGACCGCCGCCTCGGCGACGAGCTCGAGCGAGAAGAGCCGCTGGACGGCGGCGGCCAGGCCGTCGGCGTCCGCGGCCTTGAGCGCCATCTGCGGCTGGTGAAGGAGCTTGGCCACGACGAGCTGCACGCTCCGGCGCACCGCCTCCTCGCGCTCGGCGGGCGAGAGCTCCTTGCGGGCGAGCTGGAGGACCAGCTTCTCGACCTCGGCGTCGGCCACCCGCGCGAAGTGCTCGCGCAGCGCGCGGATCGTCGGCACGACCTTCTGCGCGCGCAGCCACGCGTCGAACTGGCCGACCTCGACCGCGACGATGCGCTCGGCGTGCTCGGCCGCCTTCTGGCGCTCGGCGAGGTTGGCGGCGACGACGCGCTCGAGGTCGTCGATGTCGAAGACGTAGACGCCGTCCTGCTTGCCGATCGCGGGATCGGCGTCGCGCGGCACCGCGATGTCCACGATGACGATCGGCCGCCAGCGCCGCCGCTTCGCGACCTTCTTGAACAAGGGTACGGTGAGCACCGGCTCGCGCGCGCCGGTGGAGCTGATCACCACGTCGGCGGCGGCGAGGAGCTCTTCGAGCTCGGTCCAGGGGCGCGCGGTCGCGTCGAGCTCCTCGGCGAGCCTGGCCGCGCGCTCGGGCGAGCGGTTGGTGACCACGAGCTCGTCGACGCCGGCGTGGCGCAGGTGCTTGGCCGCGAGCGCGCTCATCTTGCCGGCGCCGACGACGAGCACGCGCTTGCCGTGCAGATCGCCGAACACGCGCGCGGCGAGCTCGACCGCCACCGACGACACGTTCGACGAGCCGCGCGCGATCGACGTCTCCGAGCGCACGCGCTTGGCGACGCCGAACGCGCGCTCGAGGCAGCGCCCGAGCACCGGCCCGCTGGTGCCGGCCGTGCCGGCGGCGGCGAACGACGCCTTCAGCTGACCGAGGATCTGCGCCTCGCCCACGACGAGCGAGTCGAGCGCCGACGCGACGCGGAAGACGTGGCGCACGGCCTCGGTGCGCACGTGATCGAAGAGGACCGGCGCGACCGACGCCGGCGCGACACCCCGGCTCTCGGGCAGGAGCCGCCGGACCTCGGCGACCGCCCGCTCGGCCTCGCCGGCCGGGCACGCGCCGAAGATCTCGACGCGGTTACACGTGGAGATGAGCATCGCCTCGCGCACGCCCGGCGCGCGCACCAGCGCGGCCAGCAGTCCCGCGTGATCCTCGTCGGGGATCGCGAGCTTCTCGCGCACCGCCACCGGCGCCGTACGCCACGAGATGCCGACCGCGAAGAGCTCGGCGGTCACCGGCTCAGCCTCCGAGCGCCCGGCGCAGGAAGTAGATCGCGAGCACGCAGAGCGCGGCGGCGAACCCGCCGAGCGCCATCCACGCGGTACGACGACCGCGCCATCCGAGGCCCAGGCGCACCGAGACCAGCGCGGCGTACGTCATCCACGTGATGATCGCGATCGGGTACTCGGGGCGCGTCATCGACTCGCCGCGCTGCGCGACCCAGGCGATGCCGAGCACGACGGCCACGGTGAAGACCAGGAACCCGGCCTGCACGAGCCGCTGCGACAGCGCGTCGAGTCCGTCGAGCGAGGCGTCGGGGTTCTTGAACGAGCGCGCGTCGAACTTCTTGCGCTTGAGGTTCCGCTCCTCGAGCAGGTAGATCGCGGAGAGCGCGCTGGCGAGCGCGAAGACGGCGACGCCGACCGTCGCCAGCGAGATGTGCACGCGGCCCAGGAGCGTGAGGCCTTCGCTCTGCTCGCCGACCGGCGAGAGCCGGGCCGCGGCGAGGAGCCCGAGGACGATGGGCGAGATCACGGCGCCGGCGAGATCGAGGCGGTAGCGCAGGGACGCCGCGAGATAACCGCCCGCGACGATCCACGCCAGGAAGCCGATCGCCTCGCGCACCGACGCCGCCGGGTGGACGCGCTCGACGCCGCGCCAGCCGATGTCGAAGCCGTGGGCGAGGAAGGCCCCGACCAGGACCGCGCGCGCCACGCGCAGGACGCCGGGCTTGTTCTGGAGGAACGAGACCAGGAACGTGCTCGACGCGACGCCGTAGAGGATGATCGCCACCCAGAACGCCGGCGAGGGCGTCACCGAGAGCAGACGTTCGGGATCGGGGGGAGACACGACGAAGGATCGGCCGGCTAGATGGCGGGGGCGCCGATGAAGCCGGCGACCACCTCGTACGCGGTATCGACGTAGATCACCGAGCTCGCCATGTGGTCGGCGCCCATCTTGGCGAGCTCGTCCTCGTCCTTGACCTTGCCGACGAGGTCGTGAGGATCGGGATCCCCACCGGCGACCCGCGCGAAGAACACCGCCGGCTTGATCGAGAAGGCCCGGCCGAGCTCGGACAGCACCATGCTGGTGCCGTCGAGCTGGATCTTGCCTTCCGACGACCAGGCCTCGAGCCGGCTATTGGAGATGAAGAGGCGCGCCACCGCCCCCGATCATAGGCGCTTCCGGGAGCGGGGCCAACTGCCGCATGCCGTTGCCACGCGGCGCCCGGCCGGTCGGGTGGGTTGCTCGTGTGGGTCCCCGAGGTTACAAAGGGGGCCATGGCCAGCACGAACGTCAAGGAACTCACCGACGCCAACTTCGAGAGCGAGGTGCTCAAGTCCGACCTGCCCACGCTGGTCGACTTCTGGGCGGTGTGGTGCGGCCCCTGCAAGCAGATCGCGCCGGTGGTCGAGGCGCTCGCCGACCAGTACGCCGGCAAGCTCAAGGTCGGCAAGCTCGACGTCGATCACCACCAGATCTACGCCCAGCAGCTCCGGGTGACGTCCATCCCCGCGCTCTTCCTGTTCAAGGGCGGCAAGGTGGTGTGGAACACGGTCGGCGCCGTGCCGCGCAGCAAGCTCGAGGCCGAGCTGCAGAAGCATCTGTAGCAGCCGCGCGCCGCTCCAGATGCGGCCTCGGGCCTCGGCGCGTCAGGCCTCGGCCCGGAAGAAATCGTGATTTCGTGAGCCGCCGGGGCGAATTCGTGGCTCTCTAGGGACGTGGGCACGCCCCGGCTCCGGGTCATCGACGCGACCGCCAGCGTGGCGGTCGGGGATGTGGAGCTGGTGGAGCGGGCGCGGGCGGGGGATGGCTGGGCGGAGGAGATGATCTACCGCCGCCACGTGGGAGCGGTGGCGGCGACGGCGCGGCGATTGTTGAGGGATCCCGCGGAGGCGGCGGACGTGGTGCAGGAGACCTTCCTCATCGGGTTCGAGAAGCTGGCGACGCTCGGCGAGCCGGCGGCGCTGCGCGGCTGGCTGGCGCGCATCGCGGTGTCGCGCGTGCACCGGCGCTGGCGGTGGCGGCGGCTCAAGCTGTGGGGCGCGGCGGCCGAGGAGGAGTCGCTCGTCGACGTCGCGGCGCCGGGGCTGACGCCGCCGGAGCGCGCCGAGCTCGCGATGATCGACGAGCGACTGCAGGCGATGCCGCCCAAGCTGCGGGTGCCGTGGGTGCTGCGCCACGTGGTCGGCTACTCGCTCGAGGAAGTGGCGACGGCGTGCGACTGCTCGCTCGCGTCGGTGAAGCGGTATCTGGCCCGCGCCGAGCGCGAGCTCGCGGAGGTGTGCCATGGATAGCCGCCGGCTCGACGAGAAGCTCGCGCCGGCGATGGAGGAAGCGGACATCGCGCGGGTCTGGCGCCGCGTGAAGGACGCGCGGCGTGAAGCGCCGTCGCGGCGGCGGCGGCTGATCGGGATCGGCGTGGCCGTGGCCGTGGCGGCGGCGGCGGCGGCAGCCGCGGCGATCGTGATCGCGACGGACGGCGATGGCCCGCGACAGGTGGCGGGCGATGGCGCGCCCCTGATGGTCGGCGAGGAGCGACCAGCCGGTGCCGGACCGACCGATCGCGCCGCGGTGACCGGACCGATCGCGAGCCCGGAGATCGCGCTCGAGGCCGGGGTGCGTGTGGTGCCGACGCGAGCGCGATCGATCGCCCTGGACGACGGCTCGGTCATCGCCCTCGCCGCCGCGAGCGAGCTCGAGGTGCTCGCCAACGAGGCCGACAAGCTCGTCACCGCGCTACGCAAGGGCTGGGCCCGGTTCGACGTGAAGCCCGGCGGCGCGCGGCGCTGGATCGTCGAGACCGATCTCGCGACCGTCGAGGTCGTCGGCACCACCTTCGTCGTCGAGCGGAGCGAGGCGCGGCTCGTGGTCACCGTCGAGCACGGCGTCGTGCTCGTGCGCGGCGAGCGCGTCCCTGGCCGCGTCGTGCGGCTCACGGCCGGCGAGCACGTCGACATCCCGTTCCTCCCGAGCGAGCGCGAGCCTGAAGGAGGGACGCGAGGCGAACGGGGACCGGCCGCGGTCGATCGGCGCGACCACAGCACGTCCTTCGACTCGCCCTCGCTCCGCTCGGACTCGCTCCGGACGAACGGGGATGACTCGGTCGCGCCGGACGGCGCCGAGGCGGCGATCGCGCGAGCGGACGCGCTGCTCGCGAAGGGCAAGGCGATCGACGCGGCCGACGAGCTCGACCGCTTCCTCGACGACGCCGGCGACGACGCGGGCGCCGGGCTCGCCGCGTTCATGCTCGGCCGCATCGCGCAGGATCAGCTGGGCGATCCCGAGCGCGCCGCCGCCGCCTTCGCGCGCACGCTCGCGATCGGGAGCCCGCGCGCGGTGCAGGACGAGGCGCGAACGCGCCGCGCGCGTGCGCTGGCCGCCGCGGGTCGCGCCGAGTGAAGGCGCTCCAGACAGGCGCGCTCGTCCTCCTCACCTCCGGCCCCGCGCACGCCCAGCCGAGCGCCACCGTGGACGGCTGCCCCTTCGACGGCGCGTCGCTGGCCGCCGCGATCGCGCTCGAGGACCAGGCCGCGGGCCGCCCGTCCTCGGGCGCCGTGCACGTCACCTGCACACCCGACGGGACCGCACGGGTCCTCGCCCGCGCCACGTCGGGCGAGGCCTCGCGCGACGTGGATCTCGCCGACGTGCCCGCCTCCCTCGCGCCGCGCGTGATCGCGCTCGTGGCCGTGACGCTCCTCCACGAGCCGGTTCCGGTTCCGTCTCCGGTTCCAATTCCGTCTCCGGTTCCGCCTCCGTCTCCCTCTCCCTCTGCCTCTCCCTCTGCCTCTCCCTCTCCCTCTCCCTCTGCCTCTCCCTCTCCCCCCTCCACCACGCCCCGCCCTTCCCTCACCTCCACCTC